>JABAOF010000466.1_pt1 | contig 186587 bp, 178 predicted proteins | sample 7062171 | NCBI WGS metagenome assembly JABAOF01 (sample SAMN14538628, study PRJNA623070) | marine sediment metagenome | biome: marine biome [ENVO:00000428]; feature: marine pelagic biome [ENVO:01000023]; material: deep marine sediment [ENVO:00002113] | place: India: Gulf of Khambhat ... | reverse complement strand
TGTGGCAAGCGCGAATGGGGCCTGCGCCCGCGAACCCCACCATCCGTCGAGAGTGACGCCCGAGCGCACCACCGGAAATCGGGCTCCCCTTAATTGGGGTCAGATTCCATTTAATCGCCGAGCCAGGGAAGTCCGGTCTTCTTGGGCCGGCCCATCCGCTACTGGGGTCGATGGTGTGGGTGTCCGGGCGCAGGCCCCATTCGCGCTTGCCACAGAGGGGGCGCGCCAACAGCGGTGGTGACGCCAACCCTGCTCGAGTGCTCGGGCGCCTCTGCGCGAGCGTGGGCCGGAGAACGGGCACACGCACCAGCGGCCCTCGCGAAGCAGAGGCGCGAAACAGTGGCGCGAAGCAGAGCCGCGAAACGCACCCCCCATAGACAGCTCAGCGCAGCGCCTTGATCTGCCCCTGCAGAAACCGCAGGAAGCGCGGGTCGGTGGCGTAGGCCACGTTGACGCGCATCGCCACGCAGTCGGCGTGGCGGTCGGGGTGGAACACCGAACCCGGCGCCAGGAAGATGCCCTGCGCGGCGGCGCGCCGCGCGAGTTCCAGCTCCTCCAGGCCTTCGGGCAAGGCCACCCACAGGTAATAGCCGCCCGGCGTGGCCGGGTGCACCGTGGTGCCCGCGCGGCGCAAGGCCTTGATGGCGGGCTCGTGCACCTCGTCCAGCCGCGCCTTCAGGCGGTTGAGGTGGCGCCGGTACTGCCCGCTGGAGATGAGCTGGTGCACCACGCGCTCGACGAAGTCGGAGGTGGAGACCACGGTCACCATCTTCAGGTCGCACAGCGCGGTGATGTGGTGCGCGGCCCCCGCGATATAGCCCACGCGCAGGCCGGCCGACAAGGTCTTGGAGAAGCTGCTCACGTAGATCACGCGCTCGAGCTGATCGAGCGCAGCCAGGCGCGGCGCGCCGGCGGGCAGCAGGTCGGCGAAAGGGTCGTCTTCCACCACCAGGCAGTCGTGCTCGGTGACGAGTTGCAGCAGCTTGTGCGCCTTGGGCAGGCTGATGGAGCCGCCCGTGGGGTTGTGCGCCAGCGACTGCGTGAAGAACACCTTGGGCCGGTGCGCCTTGAGCAGGCGCTGCAAGGCATCCAGGTCGGGCCCGTCGGCCTGACGCGGCACGCCGTGCATGTGCACCTTGGCCAGCTTGAGCTTGCCGAACAGCGGGTAGTAGCCGGGCGAATCCACCAGCGCGTGGTCCCCGGGTTCGAGCAGGTGGCGCACGATGAGGTCGAGCGCGTGGTTGGCGCCTTGCGTGAGCAGCACCTGGCGCGGGCTCACGGGCAGGGTGCGCTCGCCCAGCAGGCGCGCCACGGTTTCGCGCAAGGGCAGGTAGCCCCAGGGCGTGCCGTAGCCGTGGTCGACCTGCGAGAGCCCGCTGCTGCCCGCGCCGCGCAAGTGGCGGCCGAGTTCCGAGCCCTCCATCCACGAGGCGGGGGGGCGGCCGTCGCCCACGCGCACCTCGTAGTGCTGCTCGAGCTGTTCGCGCAGCAGCGAAACCACGTCCACCGCCTCCGTGACGTGGGCCGGCGCCGCGTGCGAGCGCACGCCCGCGAGGCGGCGCACGAAGTAGCCCGAGCCGGGCCGGGCCTCCACATAGCCGCGCGCGACGAGGCGGTTGTAGGCCTCCACGACGGTGTTCACGCCCAGGCCGTCCTTGGCCGCGGCGTCGCGCACCGAGCGCAGGCGGCTGCCCGGCGGCAGGCTGCCTTGTTCGATGGCCTTGGCGAGGCGGTTGGCCAGCGATTCGACCTTGGTGTCCACGCGGGGCTCCTGTGGAAGGGAAAACCGTACCCGTGACTTGATGGATACAGTTCTTTTGACTGTGCCCAAACTGTACCTATGTCGCCTGCGCACTGTCTATAGACTTTTCTGCAGCGCGACCCGCATGGCCCGGCGTGGCCGGGTGCGCGCAACAGAGCACCGCCGGCCACGGCGGGACGACCAACCGATCGGAGACAAGACATGAAAGACGCGATCAAGCGACGCGGCCTGCTGAAAACCTCTCTCGCCGGCGTGGCGGTGGCCGCCACCGCGGCGCCGCTGGCCGTGCACGCGCAGTCGCCGGCCGTCACCTGGCGCATGCAGGCGCTGTGGGACGGCGGCACCACGCCGCAGAAGTACGAGGAGCGCTTCGTCGCCCGCGTGGCCGAGCTCACCGGCGGGCGCTTCAGGATCAACCTGTTCGCGGCCGGCCAGATCGTGCCGGCGGCCCAGGCCTTCGACGCCGTGCGCGGTGGCGCCTTCGAGATGATGAAGACCTTCGACGGCTACGAGGCCGGCAAGATCCCGTCTTTCGCCTTCACCAGCACCATTCCCTTCGGCTTCGCCGAGAGCGACGAGTACGAGGCCTGGTTCTACGAACGTGGTGGCCTGGACCTGGTTCGCCAGGCCTATGCGCCGGCCGGCCTGCACTACATCGCGCCCACGGTCTATGGCCAGGAGCCGCTGCACTCCAAGGTGCCGATCCGCAAGATCGCCGACCTGGCGGGCAAGAAGGGCCGCTTCGTCGGCCTGGCGTCCACCGTGATGGGCGCGATGGGCGTGTCGGTGACGCCGCTGCCCACGGGCGAGGTGTACTCCGCGCTCGACAAAGGCGTGGTGGACATGGCCGACCGTGGCGACCTGACCGCCAACTTCGAGGCCGGCCTGGCCGAGGTGGCCAAGTTCGTGATCGTGCCGGGCTTTCACCAGCCCACCACGGCCACGGCCTACGTGGCCAACCGCGGGGCGCACGAGCGCCTGCCGGCGGAATACAAGGCCGCGCTGGGCGTGGCCGCGCGCGAGGTGTCTGGCGCGCTGCGCCAGCACATCCTGGTGAACGACGCCGCCGTGCTGGGCAAGTACGCGGCCAAGGGTTGCGAGGTGATCCGCTTCAACCCCGCCGACGTGGCCGCCGCCCGGCCCAAGGCCATGGAGGCCTGGCGCACCGCCACCAAGGGCGACGCCCTGGCCACGCGCATCCTGGACAGCCAGGTCGCGTTCATGAAAGAGCTGGGCCTGCTGGCCTGAGCCCCGTTGAAGCGCCCGGTTCGCCTGCGCGGCGGGCCGGGCCTTCCCGTTCGATTTCAGGAGTGTCGGCATGCCCCTCTGGCTGTCCGCGATCGCGCGCGCGATCACCACGTTCAACCGCTGGCTGTTCCAGCTCACGGTGTGGCTCATGGCCATCGTCGTGCCCGTGATGCTCTACGAGGTGGTCATGCGCTACTTCTTCAACGCGCCCACGGTGTGGGGCATGGAGCTGGCCGTGCTGCTGTTCGGACCGTACTTCCTGCTCGGCGGGCCGTTCCTCCTGCACCTCAAGGGGCACGTGGCGCTCGACCTGCTGCGCCAGCGCCTGAGCGCCGCCTGGACGCGCCGGCTCGACCTCGTCAACTACCCGGTCATCGTTGTCTTCTGCGGCATCCTGCTGGTGTACAGCGTGCCCGCCGCGCTGAGCGCCTTCGAGTACCGCGAGACCAGCTTCTCGGCCTGGAACCCGCCGGTGTGGCCGGTGAAGGCGGCCGTTCCGCTGGCGCTGCTGCTGATGCTGTTGCAGGCGCTGGTGGAGTTCGCGCGGGCGCTGTTCGGCGTGGCGGATGAGGAGCCGCGCGCATGAGCTCCAACATGATCCTGCTGCTGATGTTCGGCAGCTTGACGCTGTTCATGCTCAGCGGTCTGCCCATCGCCTTCGTTCTGGGCGGACTGTCGCTGCTGTTCACAGTGACGCTGTGGGAGCCCAACGCGGTCATCGTGCTGGTGCTGCAGATCTTCGACACCATGAAGTCGGAGGCGCTGCTCGCCATTCCGCTGTTCATCCTGATGGCCTGCATCCTGCAGCGCTCGGGTGTCATCGAAGACCTGTACCGCGCCATGGAGCTGTGGTTCGGCCGCCTGCGCGGCGGCCTGGCCATCGGCACGGTGATCATCTGCGTGGTGATGGCGGCCATGACCGGTGTGGTGGGTGCGGCCGTCACGGCCATGGGCATCCTGGCGCTGCCCGAGATGCTGCGCCGCGGCTATGAGCCGCGCCTGGCGCTGGGCACCATCTGCGCCTCGGGCACGCTGGGCATCCTGATTCCGCCCTCGGTGCTGACCATCGTGTATGCCGTCACGGCGCAGGTGTCGATCGGGCAGATGCTGATCGCGGGCCTGGTGCCGGGGCTGATCCTGGCGGCGCTCTATATCGCCTACATCGTGGTGGTGGGCTGGCTCAAGCCCGAATGGGTGCCGCTGGACCCGTCGGCGCGCCGCGCCTCGCTGGGCGAGAAGCTGATCGCGCTCAAGGCGCTGGTCTTTCCGTCGATGCTGATCGTGCTGATCCTCGGCTCGATTTTCTTCGGCGTGGCCACGCCGACCGAGTCGGCCGCCGTGGGCGTGGCGGGCGCCATGGTGCCCGCGGTCATCAAGCGCCGCCTGCGCCTGCCCATGTTGCGAGAGGCCGGCGTGGACGCGCTCAAGGCCACCTCGATGATCCTGTGGATCACCCTCGGCGCGAAAGCCTACGTGGCCATCTTCACCGGCCTGGGCGGCGCTGACACGCTGCTGGAAATCATCAAGGGCCTGGAGGTGAACCGCTGGGTGGTGCTGGGCGCCATGATGCTGTTGCTCGTGTTCCTGGGCACGGTGCTCGACGAGCTGGGAATCATCCTGCTCACCGTGCCGGTGTTCCTGCCCATCGTGCGCCTGCTGGGCTTCGACGAGATCTGGTTCGGCGTGCTCTACGCCATCACCATCCAGATGGGCTACATCAGCCCGCCCTTCGGCTACACGCTCTTCTACATCAAGGGCACGCTGCCCAGGCACCTGGACATGGGCCACGTGTACCGCGGCGTGCTGCCCTTCTTTGCGCTGCAGTTCGTGGGCCTGCTGATCTGCGCCGCCTTCCCCGACCTCATCACCTGGCTGCCGCGCCTGATGGCCGCGCGCTGACCCCTTTCCCTTCGTCCCGAGACCTTCCATGAGCACCACCGACCAGAGCAGCCGCATCGGCGGCTTTCACAAACTCTCCATCGCCGACCGCATCGAGGCCGTGGCGCGCTTCGCCGGCCTGGGCGAGTCCGAGCGCGACCACCTGCTGAACACCGGCAACCTGCCGCCCGAGCTGGCCGACCACCTGATCGAGAACGTGATCGGCACCATGAACATCCCGGTGGGCGTGGCGACGAACATGCGCATCGACGGCCGCGACCGCCTGATCCCCATGGCCACCGAGGAATCGTCGGTGGTGGCGGCGGTGTGCAACGCGGCGCGCCAGTGTTACGACGCGGGCGGTTTCGTCACCTCCATGTCGGGCACGCGCATGATTGCGCAGATCCAGCTCACGCAGGTGAGCGACCCGCAGGCCGCGCGCCTGCGCATCCTGGAGCGCCAGGCCGATGTGCAGGCCATCTGCGACGACTGCGACCCGGTGCTGCTCAAGCTGGGCGGGGGCTTTCGCGAACTGGAGGTGCGCGTGCTGGAGACGCGCGGCGGCCCCATGGTGATCACGCACATCGTGGTGGACACGCGCGACGCCATGGGCGCCAATGCCGTCAACACCATGGCCGAGAAACTGGCGCCGCGCATCGCGGCCTGGACGGGCGGACGCACCAACCTGCGCATCCTCTCCAACCTGGCCGACCGGCGACTGGCGCGCGCGCGCTGCGTGTGGCCGCTGGCCGCCATCGGCGGCGCCGAGGTGCGCGACGGCATGCTCTCGGCCTACCACTTCGCCGACGCGGACCCCTACCGCGCGGCCACGCACAACAAGGGCATCATGAACGGCATCAGCGCCGTGGTGCTGGCCACCGGCAACGACACGCGCGCGGTGGAGGCTGGCGCACACGCTTACGCCGCGCGCAACGGCCGCTACGCCAGCCTCACGCACTGGGAGGTCACGGCCGAGGGGAACCTGGCCGGCAGCATCGAACTGCCCATGGCCGTGGGCCTGGTGGGCGGCGCCACGAAGCTGCACCCCACTGCCAAGCTCGCGCTCAAGGTGCTGGGCGTGCAGTCGGCCGAGGAACTGGCGCGCACCATCGCGGCCGTGGGCCTGGCGCAGAACTTCTCGGCCATGAAGGCCCTGGCCACCACGGGCATCCAGAAGGGCCACATGGCCCTGCACGCGCAGAACATCGCGATGATGGCCGGGGCGGTGGGGGAGGAGATCGAAGCGGTGGCGAAGGTGCTGGTGGAGCGGGGGGCGGTGCGGATCGATGTGGCGGAGGAGGTGCTGAAAGGGATGCGGGCCGGCAAGGCCTAATCGCCCGAGGCCTGTGCCGGCGCCGCCTGCCGGCATAAATGCTCCACCAGCCGCCCCGCCGCCACGCTCAGATCCTCCCGCCGCCGAAAGCAGATCGCAAACCGCCGCCGCGCCCATGGCTCGTTCAGCGGCACCAGCCGCACGCGCCCGTCCAGCGTGTGCGGCGTGCTCACCTCGCGCGGCACCACGCTCACCCCCAGGCCCGCGCCCACCACCCGCAGCGCGGCGTCGAAGCTGGACACCACCACCCGGTAGTTGAATGAACGCCCCAGCGCCGCGGCCTCGCGGTGCAGCATGGAGTGCACGGCGGTGGTGGGGGGCAGGCCCACGTGCGGGTGGTCCAGCGCCTCGGCCAGGCGCACACTCGCGCGCCCGGTCAGGTCGTGTCCGCCGGGCACCGCGAGCACCAGTTCGTCGCCGCGGTAGGGCAGGGTGGCCAGTCCGCCGAAGTCGATGCGGTCCCAGCAGATGCCCAGGGGCACCACGCCGTCGCGCACCAGGCCGACGATGTCGCGCGAGATGCGCTCCTCGATGTCGACCTTGATGTCCTGGTGCTGCGGTTCGCGCATGAAGCCGGCGATGTCGTCGAGCAGGGCCTCGGCGATGGCCGAGACACTGGCCGCCAGGCGCACCTGCCCGCGGATGCTGCCGCGAAACGCGGCCATGTCGCTGTCGATGCGCGCCAGCGCGAACTGAAGGCCGCGCGCGTGTTCCAGCAGGGCCTGGCCGGCCGGCGTGGGCCGCGCGCCCTGGCGCCCGCGCAGCAGCAGGGGCTGGCCCATGGCGTCTTCCAGTTGCGCCAGGCGCTTGCTGATGGCCGAAGGTTCGATGTGCTCCTGCGCGGCGGCGGCCTTGATGTTGCCGTGGTCGCACACCGCAACGAACAGGCGCAGGCTTTTCAGGTCCAGTTCTCTCATGGGTTCCGATCGGGAATTCAATGGCTTCCAAAGTTTCACTTGAAGTCCATATGGGAAGCCAAGAAACTCTAGCCGAACCCCGGAGACCAGGAAACGATGCTGACCCTGCCCCCCCATGCGGTGATCCGCGAAGTCGGCCTGCGCGATGGCCTGCAGAGCATCGCCACCGTGCTGAGCACCGAGCGCAAGCGCGACTGGGTGCGCCGCGCCTTCGAGGCCGGCCAGCGCGAGATCGAGGTCGGCTCCTTCGTGCCACCGCAACGGCTCCCGCAACTGGCCGACACGGCCGAGGTGCTGGCCTACGCCAAGACCCTGCCGGGCCTGGTGGCCAGCGTGCTGGTGCCCAACCTCAAGGGGGCCGAGCGCGCGCTGTCGGCTGGCGCCGACGTGATGTTGCTGCCGCTGTCGGCCAGCCACGCGCACAGTCTGGCCAACCTGCGCAAGACGCCCGACGAGGTGGTGGCCGAGATGGCGCGCATCCGCGCCGCGCGCGACACCTCGGGCCAGCGCACGCTGATCGAGGGCGGTGTGGGCACGGCCTTCGGATGCACGCTGCAGGGCGAGGTGAAGCCCGCGGAAGTGCTGCGCCTGATGGCGGCGCTGCTGGACGCGGGCGCCGATCGCGTGAGTCTGGCCGACACGGTGGGCCACGCCGACCCGGCGGCCGTGAGCCGCCTGTTCGAGCGGGCACTGAGGCTCGCGGGCGATCGTTTCGCGGGAGGGCATTTCCACGACACGCGCGGCCTGGCACTGGCCAACACCCTGGCCGCGCTGCAACTGGGCGTGGCGCGTTTCGACGCCTCGCTGGCCGGCATCGGTGGCTGTCCGCACGCGCCCGGGGCCAGCGGTAACGCCACCACCGAGGACCTGGCCTTCATGCTCGCGGCCATGGGCGTGCGCACGGGCATCCGCCTGGCGCCGCTGCTGTCGCTGCGCAGCGACCTGGCGCAATGGCTGGACGGCGAGGCCACGCACGGCGCGCTGTGGCGGGCCGGGGTGCCGAAGCATCTGGAGTCGAGCGAATGAGTTCGGGCCACACGGGACTGCCGCTCGAAGGCGTGCGCGTCGTCGAATTCACGCACATGGTCATGGGCCCTGCCTGCGGGATGATCCTGGCCGACCTGGGCGCCGAGGTGATCAAGGTGGAGCCGCCCGGGGGCGACAAGACGCGCGAGTTGCCGGGCCTGGGCATCGGCTTCTTCCGCAGCTTCAACCGCAACAAGAAGAGCGTGGTGCTCGACATCCAGACACCCGAGGGCCTGGCGAGCGCACGCGAACTCATCGGCGCGAGCGACGTGCTGATCGAGAACTTCCGCCCGGGGCTGATGGAGCGCCTGGGCCTGGGCCACGAGGCGCTGTCGCGCGAATTCCCGCGGCTGATCACCGTGTCGCACAAGGGGTTCCTGCCCGGACCGTACGAGGACCGGTTGGCGCTGGACGAGGTGGTGCAGAACATGGCCGGGCTCACCTACATGACCGGGCCGCCGGGCCGTCCGCTGCGCGCGGGCAGCAGCGTCAACGACATCATGGGCGGCATGTTCGGCGCCATCGGCGTGCTGGCCGCACTGCGAGAGCGCGAGCGAACCGGCCGCGGGCAGGCCATCCAGAGCGCGCTGTTCGAGAACTGCTGCCTGCTCGCCGCGCAGCACATGCAGCAATTCCAGATGACGGGCGAGGTGCCACCACCGTTTCCGGCGCGCGTCTCGGCCTGGAGCGTGTACGACACCTTCGAGGTGGCGAACGGCGAGCAACTGTTCATCGGCGCCGTGAGTGACAAGCAGTTCCTGGCCCTGTGCGGCGTGCTGGGCCGCGACGACCTGGCCGGCAACCCGGACCTGGCCACCAACACGCAGCGCGTGGCGCGGCGCCCCGAGTTGCTGGCCGAGTTGGGCCGCACGCTGCGCGCGCAGGCCATCGACGGGCTCTGCGAGCGCCTGCAGGCCGCCGGCCTGCCGTATGCCCGTGTGGTGCGCCCCGACCAATTGGTGAGCGACGAGCACCTGCTGCAAAGCGGCGGCCTGGTGCCCATGGCCACCGACGACGGCGACACCACGCAGGTGGTGCTGCTGCCCTTGCTGATGGGAGGGCGACGCCCCGGCGTGCGCCACCCCCTGGCCGGCGTCGGCGAGCACACCGAGGAGGTGCTGGGCCGCCGCAGCCCATCACCCCGGGCATCACCCCAATCGGCCTGAGCGCACGCCCGGGCTTCACGCACCCAGAAGAGGAGACACACCATGCACCACACCCTGACCCTGCGCCGCCGCCACGTGCTGGCGCTGGCCGCCACCGCCAGCCTGGGGGTCCCCGCCTTCGCGCAGGCCCCGTCCGCGCCGCTGCGCGTCATCCTGCCCCTTGGCGCCGGCTCGGGGGTGGACACCATCATCCGCTCGACGCAGAACGCGTTGAGCAGGGCCCTGGGCGGGCAGGCGGTGGTGATCGAGAACCTGCCCGGCGCGGGCGGCATTACCGGCACGCACGCGCTGGTGCGCGCGCCAGCCGACGGCCTCACCGTGGCCATCATCTCGAACAACCACGCGGTCAACCCCAGCGTCTACAAGAGCCTGCCGTACGACAGTCTGGCCGACATCACGCCGATCTGCGTGGTCGGCGGCTCGCCCTTCGTGCTGGTGGTGAACCCGGCCAAGGTGCCGGCGAAGGACGCAAAGGAGATGCAGGCCCTGCTCAAGTCGCGCCCCGGGCAGTTCAACATGGGCTCCTCGGGCAACGGCACCATCATCCACCTGGCGGGCGAGATGTTCGTGGATGCGTTGGGCGTGAAAGTGACGCACATCCCGTACAAAGGCATGGGGCCGATGATGGTGGACATCATCTCGGGCCAGGTGGAGTTCGGCGTGGGCGCGGTGCCGGCCGTGCAGGGTCACCTGGCAGCCGGGCGCATGCGCGCCATCGGCATCATGGGCGCGCAGCGCGTGGCCTCGCTGCCCGAGCTGCCCACCATCGCCGAGCAGGGTTTCCCCTCGGTGGATGTCGCGGGCTGGTTCGCCGTGGTGGGGCCCAAGGGCCTGCCTGCGGTCCAGGTCCGGCGCTTGCATGACGCGGTGGTGGCGGCCTTCGCCGACCCCGAGGTCAAGACCGCCATGGCCAAGCAGGACAACTTCATCCGGCCCATGAGCCCCGAGCAATCCGCGGCCTTTCTGAAGACCGAGCAGGAGCGCTACGCACACCTGGTTGCCAAGGCCAGCATAAAGCTCGACTGAAGCGGCAGGAACCGGTGCGGGGGAAATCAACATCCCCTGATCGAGGGGAAGCCCCGGGTATCGGGGGCTTGCCGGGCCTGGGGCCGGCGTGGATGATGCGTGGATGCCCCGCAGCCACGCCACGAGCCACATCCCCGCATGCTGATCGCCCAGGTGTCCGACCTGCACGTCTGTGCTCCGGGCCAACTGGCCAATGGGGTGGTCGACACCAACGCCATGGCCCGCGAAGGCCTGCGCGCCGTGGCGGCGCTGCAACCCCGCCCCGACGCGCTGCTGCTCACCGGTGACCTGGTGGAGGCGGGGGGGGCCGATTCCTACGCCCACCTGCTGGAGCTGCTGGCGCCCATCGACCTGCCGCTGTACCCGCTGGCGGGCAACCACGACGAGCGCGCGTCCCTGGCCGAGGCCTTCGCCGGACGCATCGGTCCGCACTCGGCCCGCCTGCCCGGCTTCTGGCAGTACGCGGCCGCCCTGGGGCCCTTGCGCCTGCTGGCCCTGGACACCGTGGTGCCCATGGAAGGCCACGGCGCCCTGTGCGCGCGCCGGCTCGACTGGCTCGACCAGCGCCTGGCCGAGGACGCCACGCCCACCGTCATCGCCATGCACCACCCGCCGTTCGCCACCTGCATCGGACACATGGACGAGATGGGCCTGCTCGAAGGCGCCGAGGCGCTGGAGGCCATCGTGCGGCGGCACGGCCAGGTGCAGGCCATTCTCTGCGGCCACCTGCACCGATCCATCCAGGTCCGCTTCGGCGGCACCGTCGCCATGGTCTGCCCCAGCACGGCGCACCAGATCGCGCTCAACCTGCTGGGGTCTTCGGCCGATGGATACGTCATGGAGACACCCGGATTTCAGCTGCACCTCTGGCACGGTGGCCGGCTGGTGAGCCACACCGCGCCGATCGGCGACTTTGGTGGCACGAAGCCCTTTGCCTGAAGCGGCCACCGTGGACACCGACGAGCCACTGACCGACCACGAGTTTTTCCGGCTCTCGCTCGTCGCGGCCTGTCTGACGCGTGCACGCGATGGCCTGGTGATCGACGTTAACGCCGCCTGGGAGGCGCTCTCGGGCATTGCGCGCGAGGACGCCATCGGGCGCACGACCGTGGAACTGGGGCACTGGGAAGACGAGGCGCAGCGCACCGCCGCGCTGGCCCAGGTGCCGGGCACGCTGGCGCCCACCACGGTGCGCTTCAAGGGGGGCGAGCCGCACATGGTGCGGATGCACACGATTCTTCTGCCCAGCTCGCCCCGGCGGCCGGAGGCGCTGCTGCTGGTGCAGATCACGCAAGCCGAACGGGAGGTGCTGGCCGAAGCCGCGCGCGAGCAGACCGCGCAGGCACTGCATGAGGCCAACCGCGAACTGCAGCAGCGCGTGGAACTGCATTCCCTGATGGAGAAGACCGCGCACGTGGGCTACTGGACGAACGCCGAGAGCGAGCAGGAGGTGTCCTGGTCGGCCGGCCTCTACGCCATCACCGGCCTGACGCCGGGCAAGGGCCTCACCCGGGCCGTGGTGCGCAGCGGCATCCACCCGGACGACATGCCGCATTGGCTGGAGGCCCGCAACAGCCGCGACAGCCGCGAGGTGGAGTTCCGCTGGCGCCACCCCGACGGCAACATCCGCTGGTTCCGTACGCGCACCGGTCAGACCCTGGTCAAGGGCAACCCGCAGACCGACTTCGGCGTGGTGCAGGACATCACCACCGAACGCGCGGCCCGCGAGCGCCTGGCCGAGCAACTCAAGCTGCTGCAGAACATCGCCGCGCGCGTGCCGGGCATCTTCTACCAGGCCCGCCTCACGCCCGACGGTCGCAGCGAGCTGGGCTACATCAACGAGGCCGTGCGAGAACTGTTCGACGAAGACGCCGCGGCGCTCATGCGCGAGCCGCGCAAGCTGTTTCGCGTGCTGCACCCCGAGGACCGCGAGCGTGTGATCAGCTCGCTGGCGCGTTCGGCGAGAAGCCTTCAGCCCTGGCGCGAAACCTATCGCGTGATGCTGCCCAAGCTGGGGCTGCGCTGGCTCAGCCTGGAAAGCACGCCGCAGCGCGAGCCCGACGGCAGCGTGGTCTGGCACGGGCTGGCCACCGACGTGACCGAAGCACGCCTGGACGCGCAGCGGCGCGACCGGCTCAACCGCATGCTCGCGGCCATCACGCAGGCGCAGTCGGTGTTCATCGAAGCCGACGACAAGCGCCGCGCCTTCGAGGGCCTGCTCGATGCCTTCCTCAGCGTCACGGACAGCGGCTATGGCTTCCTGGGCGAAGTGCTGTACGACGACAAGGACCAGCCCTTCCTGCGCACGCACGCGATGACCGACATCTCGTGGGACGAGGCCTCGCGCCTGGCCTATTCGGCGCACGCCGACACCGGCATGGAGTTCCGCAACCTGCACACCCTGTTCGGCCATGCGCTTCGCACCGGTGAAACCGTCATTGCCAACGAGCCGCGCCACGACCCGCGCGCGGGCGGCATGCCCGGCGGCCACCCCGGGCTGAACGCCTTCCTCGGCATCCCGCTGGCGGTGGGCGAGCGCCTGGTGGCCATGGTGGGCCTGGCCAACCAGCCGGGCGGCTACAACGCCGACGACGTGGTGTTCCTGCAGCCTCTGCTGGGCGCGCTGCGCCAGCTGGTGCTGGCGTGGCGCCTGCACGGCGAGCGCCAGCGCACCAGCGCCCAGCTCGAGGCCACCAGCGCCCTGCTGGCCGAGAAAAGCGCCGCGCTGCAGGTCACGCTGGACAGCATCAACCAGGGCCTGGTGAAGATCGATACCGAAGGCCGCGTGAGCGTCTACAACCGCCGCTTCCTGGAGCTGCTCGACCTGCCCGACGAGATGATGCGCCAGCGCCCCCGCCACGACGACGTGGTGGCCTGGCAGGCGCAGCGGGGCGATTTCGGGCCCGAATTCGCCTGGGTCGAACCGGGGGCGCGTGGCTACGTGGCGCTCGACCCCCAGGCCGAACTGCCCCAGCAGTACTGGCGCCGCACGCGCAGCGGCCGCACGCTGGAGATCCACACCTTCCGTTTCCCGGAAGGCGGCCTGGTGCGCACCTACGCCGACGTGACCTCCTACATCCAGACGCAGGAGGCGCTGCGCGGCGAGCGCCAGCGCCTGGCCTGGGTGCTGGAGGCCACGCGCCCCGGCATCTGGGAGACCAACCTCGCCGACGGCAGCATGCAGATCAACGACCGCTGGGCCGAGATGCTGGGGTACACCCGCGCCGAACTGGAGCCCGTCGACCACAGAACCTGGTCCTCGCGCGTGCACCCCGACGACCTGCCGCGCGCCGAGGCGGCGCGCGACCGGCACACCTCGGGCCAGTCGCCTTACTACGAGTGCGACGTTCGCCTGCGGCACAAGGACGGCCACTGGGTGTGGGTGAACTCGCGCGGGCGCGTGCACCAGCGCGACGCCAAGGACCGCGCGCTGTACATGTCGGGCACGCACCTGGACATCAGCGAGCGCGTGGCGGCGCAGGAGCAGATCCGCGCACTCAACGCCGGCCTGGAGCAGCGCGTGCGCGAGCGCACGGCGGAGCTGGAGCGCTCCATGCGCGACATGGAGGCCATCTCCTACTCCATCGCGCACGACCTGCGCGCGCCACTGCGCTCGGTCAACGGCTTCGCGCAGATCCTGGCCGAGGAGGAGCTGCAGCGCCTGAGCGAGAGCGGGCGCGAGATGTTCCTGCGCATCTCGCGCTCAGCGCGCAACATGGGGCAGATGATCACCGACATGCTGGAGTTGCTGCGCGTGGTGCAGGTGGAGCTGGAGCCCCGGCCCGTGGACATGACCGCACTGGCGCACGCCGTGGCCGAGGCGCTGGGGCCGCAGGCGCCGCAGGTGCGCATCGAGGTGGGCGATCTGCCCGAGGCGATGGGCGATGCAACGCTGCTGCGTCAGGTGCTGAGCAACCTCGTGGACAACGCCATGAAGTACTCGCGCCAGCAGACCGAGCCGCTTGTGCGGGTGGGCTACGACCCGGCCCTGCACGCCTACTTCGTGCGCGACAACGGCATGGGTTTCGACATGGCCCGCTCGGCCAAGCTGTTCGGCTTGTTCCAGCGCCTGCACGCCGACAGCGAGGTGCCGGGGCTGGGTGTGGGACTGGCGATCGTGCTGCGCATCGTCGAGCGGCACGGCGGGCGCGTGTGGGCGGAGTCGGCGCCGGGGCAGGGCGCTTGCTTCTGGTTCAGCCTGCCAAGAGTGTGAAACACCCCCGCCGCGCTGCGCGCGACCCCCTCAAGGGGGCGGCGCCTGCGGCCCGGCAAAGCCGGTTCCGCGGCACCCCTGGATGGGCCACGCTCAGGCGGGCGTGTTGTCGTCCGCGTTGCCTGGCTCGGCGGCCTTGCTCACCACCGTCTTGCGCGCCGCCGCGCGCGCCTGGCGCACCGCGGCCTTGTCGCCCGCGCTGGCGAACTTGCTGTACTTGCCCGTCAGGGCCACCAGCTGGCCGTAGATCTTGGGGTTGGCGGCCACGCATTCCTTCTGTTCCAGGAAGTCGGGTTCACCCGTGAAATTGCCGATCAGGCCGCCGGCTTCCGTCACCAGCAGCGCGCCCGCCGCCACGTCCCAGGGCGACAGGCCCATCTCGAAGAAGCCGTCGGAGAAGCCCGCCGCCACGTAGGCCAGGTCCAGCGCGGCCGAGCCCGGGCGGCGCACGCCGGCCACCTTGGGCATCACCTCGCCCAGCATCTGCATGTAGGTCTGGAAGGCGTCGCCCGGGCGGAACGGGAAACCTGTGGAGAGCAGGCAGTCGCGCAGCGCCGTGCGCTTGGCCACGCGGATGCGGCGCTCGTTGAGGTAGGCGCCGCGCCCGCGCGTGGCGCAGAACAGGTCGTTTCGGGTGGGGTCGTACACCACGGCCTGTTCGATGCGGTTGCCCACCATGAGCGCGATGCTCACGCAGTAGACCGGAAAGCCGTGGATGAAGTTGGTGGTGCCGTCCAGGGGGTCGATGACCCACACGTGGTCCTTTTCGCGGCCCTTGCCGGGCTGCTCGCCGGACTCCTCGGCCCGGATGCCGTGGCCGGGGTAGGCGGTCTTGAGGGTCTCGATGATCGCGGCCTCGGCCGCGTGGTCGATTTCGGTGACGAAATCGTTGGTCTGCTTGGCCGTCACCCGCACGGCTTCGACGTCGAGCGCGGCGCGGTTGATGATGGCGCCGGCGGCGCGCGCGGCCTTGATGGCCACGTTGAGCATGGGGTGGTAGCTGGACGACATGGATTGTGACCTTCGCGCCGCGGCGCAACGGTGAAGAGCGGGGGGGGGGGGGGGGGGGGGGGCGGGGGGGGGGGGGGGGGGGCGGGGGGGGGGGGGGGGGGGGGGGGGGGGGGGGGGGGGGGGGGGGGGCCGGGCCCGGCGATGCGGGCGGCGACAATGGCGGGCGATTTTACTAGGCCGCCCGTCAAGCCGCTTTTCCCATGAAAACCCGCTTCATCCTCATCGAAACCAGCCACGCCGGCAACGTGGGCGGCGCCGCGCGCGCGCTGAAGGTCATGGGCTTCGAGGAACTGGTGCTCGTGCGCCCGCGCTGGCCCAATGTCCTGCGCAAGGAGGAAACCATCCAGCGCGCCAGCGGCGCCAACGACGTGCTGGCCAGCACCCGCGTGGTGGACACACTGGACGAGGCCCTGGACGGCATCACGCACCTGTGCGCCACCGCCATGACGCCGCGCGACTTCGGCCCGCCCACGCGCGCGCCGCGCGAGCACTTCGCCGCATTGATGGCCGAGCCCGCGCCGCCGCAGGGCGTGGCCTTCCTGTTCGGCAGCGAGCGATTCGGCATGGCCAACGAGGACGTGTACCGCTGCCACGTGGCCCTGTCCATTCCCACCGCACCGGGCTACGGCTCGCTCAACCTGGCGGCGGCGGTGCAACTGGTGGCCTACGACTGGCGCCAGGCCCTGGGCGGCTTCGCGGTGGCTTCACCCGTGAGCGCGCGCCCCGCGGCTGACGCGGCGGCCGTGGCCGGCATGCTCGAGCACCTGCAGCAGGCCCTGGTGGCGGTGGATTTCCTCGACCCCGCCGCGCCGAAGAAGCTCATGCCGCGCCTGCACCAACTCTTCAATCGCGCGCAACCGAGCGATGAGGAAGTCCACATTCTTCGCGGTGTCGCCCGCGCCATGCTGCAGACCGCCGAGCGCGCGAAACGCTAGACTGGCCGCCCCATGCTGTTTCCCCGCCTCCGCTCCGACATCCAGTGCATCCTCGAGCGCGACCCGGCCGCGCGCAGCACCTTCGAGGTGCTGACCTGCTACCCCGGCCTGCACGCGGTGGTGTTGCACCGGGCCGCGCATTGGTGCTGGAACCACGGCTTCAAGTGGCTGGGCCGCTTCATCTCGCACCTCGGCCGCTTCTTCACGGGCATCGAGATCCACCCGGGCGCCGTGATCGGCGAGCGTGTGTTCTTCGACCACGCCATGGGCACGGTGGTGGGCGAGACCGCCGTCATCGGCGACGGCTGCACCATTTACCAGGGCGTCACCCTGGGCGGCACCTCGCTCTACAAGGGCACCAAGCGCCACCCCACGCTGGGTCGCGACGTGGTGGTGAGTGCCGGCGCCAAGGTGCTGGGCGGCTTCGAGGTCGGCGATGGCGCCAAGATCGGCAGCAACGCCGTGGTGATCAAGCCCGTGCCGGCCGGCGCCACGGCGGTGGGCATTCCGGCGCGCATCATCCCCAGCAAGAAGGGCGAGAGCGCGGACGTGACCGAGGGCGCGCCGAAGTTCTCGGCCTACGGCATCACGCAGGAGGACGACCCGCTGTCGCAGGCCATGCGCGGCCTGATCGACAGCACCGCCAGCCAGGAGCACCAGATCGCGCTGCTGTGGCAGGCGATCGAGAAGCTGGCCAACGCCCGTGAGCGCGACTGCGTGCCCACGGAGGCGCAGCGCGTGGAGCACTTCGAGGCGGACAAGCTCAACCAGCTGGTCGGCAAGTGAGGCCTGCTGCCCACGGGCAGCCAGCCAGCGGGCACCGGAATTGCCGGGCAAGCGGTCCAGGACCCTGTCGGGCCGCTTCAAGGAGGTATTCCATGCGATCCCCCCGATCCTCTGCCAGCGCGGGCGTACTGTTCGCGCTCGTGGCCGCCGCCGCGCTGAGCGCCTGTGACCGCAGCGCGCCACCCACGCCGCCCATCACCACCGATCCCGCCGCCACCCCGCGGCCGGAAGACGAACGCAACCGCGTGCCGCCGGGCATGCAGCCTTCGCCGGGCGCTCCCGGTGTCACACCGGAGCCCATGACGCCGCAGCCCAACACGCCGCCAGCCACGCCGCCCACGCCCGGCGGGTCGGGCACGTCGCCCACGCAGTAATGGGCGCCTCTGCGGGCGCGAAGGGAGCAAAAGGCGCCTCTGCGGGCGCCCGGGGAGCCCTGCGGCGCTACCAGGCCAAGCGCGACTTCTCCGTCACGCCCGAGCCGGGAGCGGCCCTGGCCGACACCGGCGAGGGCCTGGGCTTCGTCGTGCAGAAACACCACGCCCGCCGCCTGCACTACGACTTCCGCCTCGAATTGGGCGGTGTGATGAAAAGCTGGGCCGTGCCCAAGGGCCCCAGCCTGGACCCGGCCGACAAGCGCATGGCGGTCGAGGTGGAGGACCATCCCGTGGCCTACGCATCGTTTGAAGGCACCATCCCGCCCAGGCAGTACGGCGCGGGCGAGGTCATCGTGTGGGACAAGGGCCACTGGCGTCCGCGCGGCGACCCGCGCAAGGGCCTGCGCGCCGGGAACCTGAAGTTCGATCTGAGCGGCCACAAGCTGCGCGGCGGCTGGGCCCTGGTCCGCATGAAGGGTGGCGACGAGAAAAAGCCCGCGTGGCTGCTCATCAAGGAACGCGACGACTTCGCGCGCCCGGCGGATGAGTTCGACGTGCTGGAAGCCGGCCCCGACAGCGTGTCCGCCCTGGGCCTGCCGGCGCCGGCCGGCTGGCCTGCCGCCGCCGTGGCCGCCGACCTGCCAGACACGCTCTCGCCCCAACTGGCCACGCGCGTCGAGGCACTGCCGCCCGATGACGGCGAATGGCTGTACGAACTCAAGTTCGATGGCTACCGCCTGCTGGCGCGCATCGACGGCCGTGGCGTGCGCCTCATCACGCGCAGCGGGCTGGACTGGACGCACCGCCTCAGGCCCCTGTGCCGCGACCTGGCCGGCATGAAGCTGCCGCCCGGCTGGTACGACGGCGAGCTCGTGGCCTTCAACGACCGCGGCCTGCCCGACTTCGGCGTGCTGCAGCAGACGCTGGAGCGTGCCCGACCCGGCGAGCTGGTGCTCTACCTGTTCGACGTGCCGCACGCGGGCGGCCTTGACCTGCGCGCCGCGCCCCTGCAGGAGCGCCGGGCCGTGCTGGAGCGCCTGCTGGGGCCGGCGCCGCCCGACAGCGTGCGCCTGAGCGCCGCCCTGGAGGTGCCTGGCCGCGACGTGCTGGCCTCGGCTTGCCGGCTGGGCCTGGAAGGCGTGATCGCCAAGCGCCGAGACGCGCCTTACCGCAGCCGCCGCAGCGACGACTGGCTCAAGATCAAGTGCGGCCTGCGCCAGGAGTTCGTGATCGGCGGCTTCACCGAAGGGCAGGGCACGCGCGCCGGCTTCGGCTCGCTCATGCTCGGCGTGTACGACGGCAAGGGCGCCCTGCGGCACGTGGGCAACGTGGGCAGCGGCTTCGATGCGCGCACCCTGGCCCGCCTGCACCGCCAGCTCAAGGCCCTGGAGCGCGCCACCCCGGCGTTCGCCGACACCACCAGGCCCCCGACCCGGCCGCACTGGGTGGAGCCGCGCCTGGTGGCCGAAGTCGCCTTCGCGGCCTGGACGCACGGCGGCAACATCCGCCAGGGCGTGTTCGTCGGCCTGCGCGAAGACAAGGAGGCCCGTGACGTGACGCGAGAAATCCCCAAACCCACCGACCCGCCCGCGCCCGTGCCGGAGCCCACCGAGCCCGTGGTGCCCGCCCAGCCGCCCACGGCCGGCGCCCGACGCTTGCGCGTGACGAACCCCCAGCGCGTGATCGACCGCCGCAGCGGGTTGACCAAGCTCGACCTGGTGCGCCACTACGAGGCCGTGGGCGAACTGATGATGGTGCACCTGCGCGAGCGGCCCGTGGCCCTGCTGCGTGCGCCCGCCGGCATCGCGGGCCAGCGCTTCTTCCAGAAACACCTGGAGGCCGAGCTGCCCGGCATCGCGCAGCTCGACCCCGCGCTCTCACCTGGCCATGCGCCGTGGATCGCGGTGACCAGCGCGGGCGGCCTGCTGTCGGCCGCGCAGTGGAACGTGGTGGAGGTGCACACGCAGAACGCCTCGCACCGCCGCTTCGAGCAGCCCAACCGCCTGGTGTTCGACCTCGACCCCGGCGAGGGCGTGGCCTGGCCCCGCGTGCAGGAAGCGGCGCAGCTCATGCGCGCCATGCTCGACGAACTGGGGCTCATCGGCTACCTGAAGACCAGCGGCGGCAAGGGCTTGCACGTGGTGGTGCCGCTGCGTCCGCAGCACGGCTGGGACACGGTGAAAGCCTTCTCGAAGGCCGTGGTCCAGCACATGGCGCGCACCCTGCCGGACCGCTTCGTTGCCAAGAGCGGGCCGAAGAACCGCGTGGGCAAGGTGTTTGTGGACTACCTGCGCAATGGGCGCGGCGCCACCACGGTGAGCGCCTGGTCGGCGCGCGCGCGCCCGGGCATGGGCGTGTCGGTGCCGGTGGACTGGAGCGAGCTCGACACGCTCAAGGGCGGCGACCACTGGACCGTGCGCAACCTGCGCGAGCGCCTGGCCACGGGCAACGAACCCTGGGCCGACTACGCGCGGCGCGCGCGCACGCTCACCGCCGCCATGAAGCGATTGGGCTACTCACCGGAGAACACGTAATGGCCTCCCGCATCGTCTGGAAAGGCGCCATCAGCTTCGGCCTGGTGCACGTGCCCGTGGCGCTGTTTCCTGCCGCGCAGGAGACGGGCATCGACTTCGACTGGCTCGACAAGCGCAGCATGGACCCGGTGGGCTACCAGCGCATCAACAAGCGCACGGGCAAGCCCATCAAGAGCGCCGACATCGTCAAGGGCGTGAAGCAGGACGACGGCGAGTACGTCATCGTCAGCGACGAGCAGATCAAGGCCGCCTACCCCGAGTCCACGCAGACCATCGAGATCGAGGCCTTCGTGCGGGCCGCCGAGATCGCCTTCCCGCTGCTGGAGAAGCCCTACTACCTGGAGCCCATCGGCAAGGGCGGCAAGGTGTATGCCCTGCTGCGCGAGGCCATGCTGGAGGCGGGCGTCATCGGCATCTCGCGCGTGGTGATGCACACCAAGGAGCACCTGGCCGTGCTGGTGCCCCTGGGCCCGGCGCTGATGCTCAACACCATCCGCTGGGCCAGCGAGATCCGCCCAATGGACGAACTGAAACTGCCGCCGGCCGGCCGCACCGCCCTGGGCCTGAAGGCGGCGGAGATCAAGATGGCCACGCAGCTCATCGCCGACATGACCGCGCCCTGGAAGCCAGAGGCCTACGAGGACCGTTTCGTGGACGCCGTGCAGGCCCTGGTGCAGCGCAAGCGTGAGGCCGGCGAGGTGGAGACGGTGACACCCGTCGAAGAAGCCTCACGCGCCGAAACGCCGAGCAATGTGGTGGACCTGACCGAACTGCTGGCGCGCAGTCTGTCGCAGCGCAAGGCGGGCGCCGGCGAGGGGAGCGGCAAGCGTGCGCCCGCGCGGCGAGCCCCGGCCAAGTCCAGCGCGCGCCGCCGCGCCTGAACGTCCGCGTCGATCGCTGCGGGTACGGCGATTGCCCCTTGCCGCACGCTGTTCCCCGTCTGGGCGCAGCGTTCCCATTCACCTCACGAGGAGCAAGACCATGACCCGATTCCCACGCATCCACAGGACCTGGCCGATGGCGGTGCTGGCGCTGGCCCTGGGAGGCGCCGCCAGCGCCCAGACCGGCGGCAGCACCACCGGTCCCGCGCAGACCCCCGGGGCGAACACCTCGCCCACGCCGGGCAACGCTTACCCCGCCCGGCGCGGCATGTACGGTTGGTCCGAGGGCAACTACTCGCTGATTCCGTACTCCAGCCACGGCTACATCGGCTTCAACGCCGGCACCACGGATTGGGACGCGCCCTGCGGCGGCGGCGGCTTCGCCTGCGACGACAGCAACAACGCCTTTCACCTCTACACCGGCGGCATGTTCAACGAATACATCGGCGCGGAGATTGGCCTGCTGGACTTCGGCCGGGCCGACCGGGGCGGCGGGCGCGTGAAGGCGCATGGCCTGAACCTCAGCCTGGTCGGGCGCCTGCCGATGGGGCGGCTGAGCCTTTACGGCAAGTTCGGCACGATCTACGGCCGCACCGATTCGGAGGTGCTGCCCGCCTCCGGTCTCACGGCCGGCAAGGACAGCGGCTGGGAGGGTTCCTACGGGGTCGGTCTGGGATTCGAGATCACGCCGCGCTCGTCCATCGTGCTGGAGTGGAACCGCTTCGACCTGAACTTCGAAGGCGTGGGCACGCGCAACATCACCACCACCAGCCTGGGCTACGTGCACCGGTTCTGATCTGCCGGCGGCACCGCGCGGTCGCACTCAGTGGTGATGACCGTGCGCGCCGTGCGCGTGGCCGTGCTGCACCTCTTCCGGCGAGGCCGCGCGCACGTCCAGCACCTTCAGGGTGATGGTGAGGTCCTCGCCCGCCAGCGGGTGGTTGCCATCGAGGTGCACGGTGTCGCCCTTGATCTTCATCACGGTGAAGAGGTGGCGGCGGCCCTGCTCGTCGCTGCCCTCCAGTTGGCCGCCGACCTTGATGCCGGGCGGAAACTGCGTCTTGGGGATGGTGGTGACGAGCGACTCGTCGCGCTCGCCGAAGGCCAGCGAGGGTTGCAGCGTGATGGTGGTGCCGAAGCCCTTTTCCTGGCCCTCCAGCGCCACCTCGATGCCGTGCAGCGTGTTGCCATAGCCGCCGTGCAGGTAGGCGCGCGCGGTCTTGCCGTCCTCCAGCACCTTGCCCTGGGCGTTCTGGATGCGTGCGGTGAGGGTGACGACGGTGTCTTTTTCGATCTTCATGGCGGTTTCCTCGGGTGTGGCTTCAGCGGGCGGGGCGCACCGCGTTCTTCGGACGCCAGGCTTTGATGACGGTTTCGTGCGTCTCGATGTACGGGCCGCCGATCAGATCGACGCAATAGGGCACGGCCGCGAAGATGCCGTTCACGCGCACCGAGCCGTCGGCGTTCTTCGCCCCTTCCAGCGTCTCGGCGATGGCCTTGGGCTGGCCGGGCAGGTTGATGATCAGCGTCTCGTCGCGCACCACCGCCACCTGCCGCGAGAGGATGGCCGTGGGCACGAAGGCCAGGCTCACCTGGCGCATCTGCTCGCCGAAGCCGGGCATTTCCTTGTGCGCCACGGCCAGCGTGGCCTCGGGCGTCACGTCGCGTTTGGCTGGCCCCGTGCCGCCGGTGGTGAGCACCAGCGCGCAGCCCATGTCCACCAGCTCGATCAGCGTGGCGCTGATGCGGTCCTGCTCGTCGGGGATGAGCCGGGCTTCGAACGTGATGGGGTTCTTCAGCGCGCGCGTCAGCCACTCCTGCAGCGCGGGCAGGCCCTGGTCCTGGTAGACGCCGCTGCTCGCGCGGTCGCTGATGGAGACGATGCCGATGCGCACCGGGTCGTGCGCGGCAGGGGAGTCGCTCATGCGGGTTCACCGGGTTCGTCGCCGTCGCCACGCGCCAGCGCGGCTTTGACGTGTTGAAAGATCTCGCGGTAGGCCTTGCCGTGGCGCTGGGCCTCGCCGGGGCGCTCCTTCACGGCCTGCGCGTCCTTGCGCGCCTGGCGGATGAGGGTGCGCAACTGCTGCACATCGGCCTCGGCGTCGAGCGCGAGCCAGGCGGTAAGGGCCTCGTCGTCGGCGATCAGGCGGTCGCGCCACTGCTCGGCCTGGTGCAGTTGCAGGGTAGCCTCGGCCGAGGGCCGGTGCTGTTCGTCGATGGCGGTCTCGATGGCGGCGATGGTCTCTTCGGGCAGCTTGCGCATGAGCTTGCCGATGTACTGCATCTGCCGGCGCCGGCCCTCGAAGTTGGTGATGCGCCGCGCCTCGGCCAGCGAGTCGACCAGGCGGTCGTCGAGACCCAGGCGATCGAAGGGCCCGGCGGGCAGGGTGAGCAGTTGCTCGCCCAGGTTCTGCAGGCGCTCGCTGAGCTTTTTCAGGTCGGTCTTGCTCAGCTCGCCGCCCTTGGCGTCGCGCTTGAGTTCCTGGTCCAGCTCGCTGCCCTCGGCCACGAAGTGACCGCGAACGAAATAGCCTCGGGTGGGTTTGCGCGACATGGGGAATGTTGGGGCTTGTGCGCTAGGGCGTGTCAACGCCACTTTTTCAAGTGCGAACGGGATGAAAACACCGCCAATCTAGGCGCACGACGACGGCCAGGCTGGACGCCTGGCCTAGGAGGGCAACGACGAGTGGCGCTGTTTTCACCCCGTTCCCTTCGGGTTGCGGCCCAAAAGGCCATGCGCCGCGTTGCGAAGCCTCGCCGGGCCACCGGCCCGTCTGCGTTTCGCGCCTTGCGCATGGTCTTTTGGATCCGCAACGCATCTTGAAAAAGTGGTGTTGACACGCCCTGGGCGGGCGCCGTGCAAAGGGGGCCCGTATCATAGCGGCCGCCATGTCCAAGACCGCCTCGAACACCCCCTTGCCCGGATTCCAGTACAGCCGCCACCAGTTCGAGGAACTGGTCGACCTGGCGCTCACGCACGCGAAATCGCTCGGCGCGGCCGACGCGGCGGCCGAGGTGTCCGAGGGCGCGGGCCTGAGCGTCTCGGTGCGCAAGGGCGAACTCGAGAACGTCGAACGCAACCGCGACAAATCGCTCGGCGTCACCGTGTACCTGGGGCAGCGCCGCGGCAACGCCAGCACCTCCGACTTCTCCGCTGCCGCCGTGCGCCAGACGGTACAGGCGGCCTACGACATCGCGCGTTTCACCGCCGAAGACCCCGTGGCCGGCCTGCCCGACGCGCAGGACGTGGCCACCGAGGCCGACCGCCTGCGCGACCTGGATCTGTTCCATCCCTGGGCCATCACCTCCGAACAGGCGGCCGAACTGGCCCTGGCCTGCGAGGCCGCCAGCTTCGCCACCAGCCCGCAGATCACCAACAGCGAAGGCGCCAGCGTCTCGGCGCAACAGTCGCACTTCTTCAGTGAGCACCTGCGTGGCGGCCAGCGCGGCGGCCCCGGCATCTTCAGTGGTGGCTATGCCAGCTCGCGCCACAGCCTGTCGGTGGCGCCCATCGCCGGCAAGGGCGCCAACATGCAGCGCGACTACTGGTACAGCTCCATGCGCGCGCCGCAGGACCTCGCCTCGCCCCAGGTGGTGGGCCGCTACGCCGCCGAGCGCGCGCTCTCGCGCCTGCGCGCGCGCAAGATCGCCACCACCGAATGCCCGGTGCTGTTCGAGTCGCCCCTGGCCGCCGGCCTGCTGGGCGCCTACGTGCAGGCCACCAGCGGCGGCGCGCTCTACCGCAAGACCAGCTTCCTGGCCGACAGCCTGGGCAAGCCCGCCATGGCCGCGCACCTGGACATCGACGAAGACCCCTTCGTGCGCGGCGGCAAGGGCAGCTCGCCCTTCGACGACGAAGGCGTGCAGACGCGCGCGCGGCGTGTGGTCGACGGCGGCGTGGTGCAGGGCTATTTCCTGTCCACCTACTCGGCGCGCAAACTGGGCATGCGCACCACGGGCAACGCGGGCGGCTCGCACAACCTCACCCTCACCAGCCGGCGCACGCAGCCGGACGACGACCTCGACGCCATGCTGAAGAAGCTGGGCCGCGGCCTGTTCGTCACCGAGCTCATGGGGCAGGGCGTCAACCCCGTCACGGGCGACTACTCGCGCGGCGCCTCGGGTTACTGGGTCGAAAACGGCGTCATCGCCTACCCGGTGCAGGAAATCACCATCGCCGGCAACCTGCGCGACATGCTCATGGGCATCGAGGCCGTGGGTGCGGACGCGTACAACTACGGCGCCAAAACCGTGGGCTCGGTGCTGGTGAACCGCATGAAGGTGGCGGGGAGCTGATCCCCCGGCGGGCGCTGCTGCGTTCGCCACCCTCACACCACGCCGAACATGCTTCGCCCCGAAGCCCTGGCCCTGGTCGCGGCTGCCTGCTGGGCCGTTGCAGCGCTGTTCTCCGCACCTGCCGCGCAGCGCCTGGGCGCCATCGCCTTCAGCCGCTGGCGCATGTTCTTCGCGGCGCTGCTGCTGTGGGCCATTGCGCTGGCCAGTGGCGGCTGGCGCGGTCTGGATGCCTCGGCCTTCGGGCTGCTCGCTCTCTCGGGCGTCATCGGCATCTTCATCGGTGACACCGCGCTGTTCGCCTGCATGAACCGGCTGGGGCCGCGGCGCAGTGGCGTGCTGTTCGCGACCCACGCGGTGTTCTCGGCGGTGTTCGCCTGGCTGTTCCTGCGCGAGACGCTGCTGGGCTGGGCGCTGGTGGGCAGCGGCCTGCTGGTGGCGGGCGTGATGCTGGCCATCCTGCGCGGGCGGCGTGGGGACGAATCCCACGCCTGGGAGCAGACGCGTGGCCGCCTGTGGGTGGGGGTGGCGCTGGGCCTGGTGGCCGCGCTGTGCCAGTCGGTGGCCACGCTGATGCTCAAGCCGCTCATGAGCAGCGGCATCGACGCCGTGGCCGGATCGGCCATGCGCATGAGCACCGCCTTCGCGGCGCACGCGCTGCTGTGGGCCAGCGGCTGGGGCCTGGCGCGGGCGCGCGAGCCCATGCGCTGGCGCGAGGCGGCGCAGGTCTTCGGCAGCGCGGCCATTGCGATGGCCCTGGGCATGACGCTGATCTTGCAGGCCATGAAGCACGGGCAGGCGGGGCTGGTGGCGATCCTGTCGTCCGTCACGCCTATCGTGGTGCTGCCGCTGCTGTGGCTGGTGTACCGGCGCCGGCCCGCGTGGGGCGCCTGGGCCGGCGCGGCGCTGGCGGTGGTGGGAACGGCGCTCATCCTCGGCTGAGGTGCCTTCGGCCGGGTCGCGCGCCACGGGAGCCCGCGCCCCTGCAAATGCCTGCAGGGGGTGGCCGCATACCCCCATCGCTTGAACAGTTGTGCAGCGGTTGTAATGCGCCGCGTTCGCCGGGGCATGGGGCCCTGGCCGCCAACGGTTCACAGGGAGCGGCACCGCCTGACCGCCTCGACACGGTCGGGTTCAAGGAGCCCGTCACAACAAGGTGCACATTCATCAACGACCCGGGCCGGCCAGGGCCGCCCGTTGGGTGTCGTGGTCCGCCATGACGGCCGCCAGCCTGATCGGCCACCCGCTTCACGCCCAATCCCCCAGCGACGCCGCCGCGCGCGACCAGATCGAGCAGCGCCGCGCCGACGAGCGTGAGCGCCAGCAGCGTGAGGCCTTGCAGCGCGGCACGGACCCCGCGGGCGGTGGCAACGCAGCACTGCCCCCCGTGCGGGACTGGCCCGCGCAGGAGACGCCGTGTGTTCCCGTTCGGCGTGTGGCGCTGCGCGGTGAGGCCGCCGAGTGCTTCCGCTGGTTGACGGACGCGCTCACGCAAGGGGAAGACGCCGCCCTTGGCCGCTGCCTGGGGCACGAGGGCGTGTCGGTGGCGGCGTCGCGCGCGCAGCGGCACCTGATGGCGAAGGGTTTCGTCACCTCGCGGGTGGTGCTTGAGTCGCAGGACCTGTCCGGCGGCACGCTCTCGCTCACGGTGCTGCCGGGGCGCATCGGCGCGATCCGTTTCGTCGAGGGCACCTCGCCACGCGCCACGCAGATCAACGCCGTGCCGGCCCGCGTGGGCGACATCCTCAACGTGCGCGACATCGAGCAGGCCATGGAGAACCTGCGCCGCGTGCCCACGGTCGAGGCCGACTTCCGCATCGCGCCCGGCGCCTCGCCCACCGAGAGCGAGCTGCTCATCCAATGGCGCCAGGCCTTCCCGCTGCGCCTGCACCTCTTGCTGGACGACAGCGGTGCCAAAACCACCGGTCGCTACCAGGCCAGCGCCACGCTCAGCGTGGACCACTGGTGGACGCTCAACGATCTTTTCTACTACACCCAGGGTCGCGACCTGGGCGGCGGCGACCCGGGTCCGCGCGGCACGCGCAACGCCAGCCTGCACTACTCGCTGCCCCTGGGCCACTGGGGGCTGGGCTTCAACGCGAGCCGCCACAGCTACTTCCAGAGCGTGGCCGGCCTGACCCAGGACTACCGTTACAGCGGCAACGGTGGGCAGCAGGACGTCTCCCTCTCGCGACTGGTGCACCGCGACGGGTTCAGCAAGACCACCCTGCGGCTGAAGGCCTTCGCGAACCAGTCGCGCCACTTCATCGATGACACCGAGATGGAGGTGCAGCGCCGCGCCACAGGTGGCTGGGAGGCCGGAATCGAGCACCGCCTTCAGCTGGACCGGGGCCAACTCGATGGGCGCGCGGCGTTCAAGCGTGGCACCGGGGCGTTCGGCTCGCTGCCCGCGCCCGAGGAGGCCTTTGGCGAAGGGACCGCGCGCTACGAATTGCTGAGCCTCGATGCCACGTGGTTTCAGCCCTTCGAGCTGGGGGGAGCGCAATGGCAGTTCAGCAGCCAGTGGCGCGGTCAGCGCGAGCGCACACCGCTCGCACCGCACGAGCGCTTCGCCATCGGTGGGCGCTACAGCGTGCGCGGCTTCGATGGCGAGAGCAGCCTGATCGGCGAGCGCGGCTGGCTCTGGCGCAACGAGCTGAGCCTGCTGCTGGGCGACAGCGGCCAGCAGCTTTACCTGGGTGTGGACCAGGGCCGCGTGGGTGGCCCCAGCGCGCAGTGGCTCGTGGGCCAGCGCCTGGCCGGTGCGGTGCTGGGGCTGCGCGGCGGCTGGGGCCCTGTCCAGTACGACGTGTTCCTGGGCGCTCCACTGCACAAGCCCGAGGGCTTTCGCACCGCCAAGACCACCGCCGGCTTTCAGTTGAGTGCGAGCTTCTGACGTCGGGCCGGCTGGACGGGGCGGTTGCCCGTGGTCAACGCTGGGCGTTCACGCAGCGAGTCTCGTAGCGCTGTTCGAACAGCTGCAGGTCGCGCAGATCGCCCTCGCTCATGCCGGTGCGCGCCCGGCGCTGACGAATCGCGCCACGCATTTCGGCGCATTGCGCCATCAGTTTGTCTTGGTCCGCTTTGGCCAGCGTCCTGCGCTCCATGACCTGTTGCCTTTCCTGTTGCCGCTCACGCTGCTCAAGCTGCTTGTCTTCCATGAGTGCGCGTCGCGCCCGCGACTGGTCTTCCGTGCACAACTCCTGGAAGTTGCGACGCAACTCCGATTGCGTTCGGCTGTCGACGCCGCGTGCCGGCGCGGTGCGGATGCCCTCGCGCATAGTGGCGCATTCGGGGCTCATGTAGGTCAGCTCTTCCGGTGCGCGTTCCAGCCGCGCCGGCGGCAAGGCGCGAACGGGTGGCGGCTGGCTGGGGCCGTAGTAGATCGGCGTCTGTGGCCGCCGCGCCTGTGAACACGGCGTACTGGAAGTAAAGCGCTTGCCGTCGGCCGTCACGCACCGGTACGTCGTCGTCTGGGCCGCAGCCGGCGTGGCCAGAAGTCCCATCCACACGCCGGCCCATCCGGCCAGCCAAATTCCTCTCGCGCGGTGTCGCCAACGGCGCATTGCTACCCCCTCCCGGTATGGTCGGCGGTATGGTAGCAGCGGCAAGCGTTTTTGAAACGACTTGTATCAGCCCGCCAACGCCGCCTTCACCGCCGCCGACACCTGCCCCATGTCGGCCTTGCCCGCCAGGCGCGTCTTCGCCGCGCCCATCACCTTGCCCATGTCGCCAGGCCCCTTGGCGCCCAGCTCGGCCACGATGGCCTTCACCTCCGCGGCCACCGCTTCGGGTGACAGGCGCTCGGGCAGGTAAGCCTGCAGCACCACCAGTTCGGCGGCTTCCTTGGCCGCCAGGTCCGGGCGGTTGCCCTGCTCGAAGGCGGCGATGGAGTCCTTGCGCTGCTTGACCATCTTGTCGATCACGCCCACCACGGCGGCGTCGTCGAGTTCGATGCGCTCGTCCACTTCCTTCTGCTTGATCGCGGCGGTGAGCAGCCGGATGGTGGCCAGGCGCTCGGTTTCCTTGGCGCGCATGGCGGCTTTCATGTCGTCGGTGATGCGGGCTTTGAGGCTCATGGTGTGACTCCGATGGCGCCGCCCGTGCAGGCAGCAGTAGGAAAGGGGAGGAACAAATGAAAAAGCCCGCTCTAGCGTCCTGGAGCGGGCTTTTCGGCCGGACACGCCGGCGGCGTTCAGTACAGCTTCTTGGGCAGCTGCATGGAGCGAACGCGCTTGAAGTGGCGCTTGACTGCGGCGGCTTTCTTGCGCTTGCGCTCGGCGGTGGGCTTCTCGTAGAACTCGCGGGCGCGGAGGTCGGTCAGCAGGCCGAGTTTTTCAATGGTGCGCTTGAAGCGACGCAGAGCCACGTCGAACGGCTCGTTGTCCTTGACACGGATGGTGGTCATGTATCGATCGATTCCTGAATGTGCGGCCAGAGGATGGCGGGGAAGATCAGGCCCGGCCTTCTTGGCTGCGAAGTGTCCCGTCTAAAACTAGTATTGGCCGACGGGAATTTGCCAGCAAAGCCCGCGATTATAGACATTTCCGCCGCCTTGGCTACCGGCCAGCCCGCCGGTCACAGCGCCTGCGCGCAGGCATGGGCAGACGCCCAGGCCCACTGGAAGTTGTAACCGCCCAGCCAGCCCGTCACGTCCACCACCTCCCCGATGAAGTACAGCCCGGCCTGGCGCGATTCCAGGGTCTGCTGGGACAGCACCCGCGTGTCCACCCCACCGCGCATGACCTCGGCCTTGCGCCAGCCTTCCGTGCCGGTGGGCACGAGCTCCCAGCGCTGCAGCCGCTCGGCCAGCCGGGCCAGGGCGCGGTCGGCGGTTTCCATCACGGGGCGCTGCCAGTCCCCGTCCTGGGCGGCCCAGGCGTCGGCCAGGCGGGCGGGCACCCACTGGGCGAGTTCGTTGGCCAGCAGCTTGCGCGATCGGCGCTTGGCCTCGCCCAGGGCCTGGCCCAGGTCGGTGCCGGGCGCCAGGTCCACGCGGATCGGGGCGCCGGGCTGCCAGTAGCTGGAGATCTGCAGCACCGCCGGGCCGGACAGGCCGCGGTGGGTGAACAGCAGGTCCTCGTCGAAGGCCATGCGCTCCTTCTTGCCGCCGGTGTCGATGCGCACCGGCAGCGCCAGCCCGGCCAGGCCGGCGTAGGGTGTCCAGGCGGCGCCGTCGAACGTGAGGGGGACCAGGGCGGGGCGAGGCTCCACCACACCCAGGCCGAACTGCGCGGCCAGGCGCAGGCCGAAGTCGCTGGCGCCGATCTGCGGGATGGGCAGGCCGCCGGTGGCCACCACCAGCTTCGGCGCGCGCACGGGGCCGCGGTCGGTGTCCAGGGCGTAGTGGCCGTCACCGTCCTGGCGCACGGCGTGTACGGCGCAGGGTTGCCAGCGGGTCACGCCGCCGGCCTCGCACTCGCGCAGCAGCATCTGGATCAGGTCGTCGGCGGAGCGGTCGCAGAAGAGCTGGCCCTTGTGCTTCTCATGCCAGGCGATGCCGTGGCGCTGCACCAGGGCGATGAAGTCGGCGGGCGTGTAGCGCGACAGCGCCGAGCGGCAGAAGTTCGGGTTCTCGCCCACGAAATGCTTCTGCGGCGCGCGGGGATCGAGGTCGCGGTTGGTGAAGTTGGCGCGCCCGCCGCCGGAGATGCGGATCTTCTCGGCCACCTTGGGGCTGTGGTCGATGAGCAGCACGCGCCGCCCGCGCTGGCCGGCGATGCCGGCGCAGAACAGGCCGGCGGCGCCGGCGCCGACGACGATGGCGTCCCAGGCGGTCTCGCTCAAGGCCTCAGCCCTTCCAGGTGAACGGAAAGGCCAATTGCCGCAGGAAGCCCTTGGGCACGTAGTCGCCCAGCACGCCGTAGCGCTCGGGCCACCGCTTCGGGCTGTTCACGGCGGTGCCGAAGACGTGGTCCAGGAAGGCGTAGTGCGCGGCGTAGTTGCGGTCCAGGGCCTCCTGGTCCTGGCTGTGGTGCCAGTGGTGGAAGTTGGGCGTGACGATGAGGTAGCGCAGCGGGCCCAGGCGCACGCTCACGTTGGCGTGGTTGAAGACGGCCTGGAAGCCGACCACGATGATGTAGGCGTCGATCACTTCCTTGGAAAAGCCCAGCAGGAAGATCGGCCCCAGCACCAGGGTGCGGGTGATCAGCGTTTCCAGGATGTGCTGGCGCGAGCCGGCCATCCAGTCCATGTGCTTGGTGCTGTGGTGCACCGCGTGCAGGCGCCACAGCAGGGGCACCTCGTGGTACGCGCGGTGCGTCCAGTACTGCGCCAGGTCGGCCACCAGGATGCACAGCGGCAGGCCGGCCCAGAAGGGCAGGCCGGCGATCCAGCCGCGCACGCCGTCCACAGGCACCCAGCCGAACAGGCGGTGCACCAGCAGGTTGGTGGCCAGCAGCATGAAGCCCACCAGCATGTGGTTGACGATGAAGTGGTGGAAGTCGGTCTGCCACTCGGGCCGGAACACCGGCTGGTCCTTGCGCAGCTTGAAGAGCTTCTCGATGAAGATGAAGATCAGCGCCGAGCCGAGCAGGTCGAGGATGAACCAGTCCAGGCCGATGTAGGGCGTGTCGTCGGGAAAGTTCGGGTCCACCTCCACCGCGTGTCCGCCCAGCAGGGCGCTCAGCAGCACCAGCGCGAACGCCGCGCCCGCCAGCCAGGGCGCGCGCCGGAACACCAGATTGGCCAGGCTGAGCGCGCCCGCCAGCACCAGTGACCAGAACAGGATCTGGCGCATCAGCGCCACGTCGTACTGGCGGCGCAGCTCGGGGGTGGTGAGGTACTCGGGGAAGTGGAAGGCCAGCACGCCCAGGAAGCACAACACGGCCAGCACCAGGGCGATGACGCCGCTCACGAGGCCTCGGCCGGGGCGCAGGGCGCCGTGGCTTTCGGCGAGGGTGTTGAGTTTGTCGAGCATGCGGCCGCCTCCTGATCAGGGGCCGCAGTGTAGGGGTTCACTGGCGCGCGTTGCGCTCCGCCAGCACCGCCGCTTTTCGCGTCAGCTCATCGATCTCGGTGCTGATGTCGGACAGCACGTTGGCCACCACGGCGAACTCGCGCCCGTGCTGGCCGGCGCGCGCGGCCATCACCTGGGCGTTGAAGCTCACCACCTTGGCTTCCTTGGCCACGCTCTGGATGTCGCCGACGATGCCGGTGAGCTCTTTCATCATGGCGTCGGCGCGGGCCTTGGCGACTTCGTCGAAGGCGGTGGTGGCGGTGTTCAGGGCGTCCAGCACGCGGTCGGTGTGGGCCACCAGTTCGGCCAGCGTGGTGGGGGCGCGGGGGCTGCCGGATTCGATCTGGTCCAGCGCGTGGTGCATGAGTTGCAGGAAGGACTGCACCACCGGACCCACGCCGCGCGCACCATGGTAGGTCTCGTCGATCTTGCGGGCGCCCGCGGGCTCCAGGTGCCCCACGGTGGCCAGCAGGTGCTTCTGGCTTTCGCTGAACATCTGCAGGCTGCGCCGCGCGGCCTGCAGGCGCTCGGCGTCGCCCTGGGCGGCCAATACGGTCTGCAGGATCAGTCGCTGCGACAGCATGCGCTGGCGCGCGGCCAGGTTGACCAGGGAAAGGCCGGCAATGTGGGCGGGCACCGTGTCGGGGCGCGCGCCCAGGGCTGGGGCGGCAAGCGATGTCATGGCCCACACCAAGCAATCGCCGCGCCACCGCGAGGCCCGGTGCTGAAAAAAGTGGAGCAGCGCGTGTCAACAGACACGCCGCCCGCGCGTCAGACCGCGCGTCAGGCTGCGCGGATGGCCGGCTCTGCCGCGCCCAGCGATCGCAGCCCGCGCAGCACGTCGCCCACCACGATCACCGAGGGGCTGCCCAGCCCCTCGCGTTCGATGCAGCCGCGCAGGTCGCCCAGGGTGCTGACGGTGTGGCGCTGATGGGGCAGGGTGGCGTGCTGGATCACCGCCAGCGGCGTGTCGGCCGGCAGGCCGGCCAGCAGGCCCTGCTCGATCTGCGTCGCGCCGCTCACGCCCATGTAGATGACCAGGGTGAGTTTCGCGTTGCGCGCGGTGGCGGCCAGGGCGGGCCAGTCGGTGCCGGCGTCTCCGGGCTTGGCGTGGCCGGTGATGAACACCACGCCGTGCGCGTGGTCGCGGTGCGTGAGCGGCACGCCCAGTGCGGTGAGGCCCGCCAGGCCCGAGGTGATGCCGTTGACCACCTGCACGGCGATGCCCTCGGCGCGCAGGTGCTCCACTTCCTCGCCGCCGCGGCCGAAGATGAAGGGGTCGCCGCCCTTCACGCGCACCACCACCTCGCCCTCGCGGGCGGCCATCACCAGCAGCCGGTCGATGAAGGCCTGCGGCGTGCTTTTGCAGCCGCCGCGCTTGCCCACGTGCACGATGCGCGCCCCGGGCCGCGCATGGTCGAGCACGGCTTCGTTGACGAGGTCGTCCACCAGCAGCACGGTGGCCGCGCCAATGGCGCGCACGGCCTTCAGGGTGAGCAGTTCCGGGTCGCCCGGGCCGGCGCCCACGAGGGTGACGGTGCCGGGCAGGAAGTCAGGCGTTGACGGTTTCATGGGCGTTCACCTCGGCAAGGATGCAGTCGGCCTGGCGCGCGAGGGGCGCCGGCAGGGGGGCGTGGCCGTCGAGCACGGCGCGGGTGTAGCGGGCCGTGGACGCGGCGTCGATGGCGGGCAGATCGGGCAGTTGCGCCAGCGGCCCGTCCTGCGCGGAAATGCGCTCGATGCGCTGGCCGTCGCGAAAGGCCTCGATGCGCGGCTGGCGGCGCGCGTCGGCCACGGGCTCGCCTTCGGTGCCGCGCAGCAGCAGGGCGTGCGCGCCGATGAGGGCGAAGGTGGCGGCCATGCTGAGGGCGTATTCGGGGTGGGTGTAGCTGCCCACGATGAGCGCGGGTCCGTCCACCGGGTTCATGAGCTTGACCAGGCTGTGGCCCGGGTTGCGCAGGCCCACGGCGCGGCGCACGTCGAGCAGGCGCTTGAGGCCGGGCAGCAGCACCTCGGTGGGGACGAAGGCGCACTCACCGGGCGCGATGGCCGCCACGCGCGCGGCCGGCGCGACACCCAGCGCCGCGAACACCGCCTCGGCCGCGACCCGTTTGTCCTCCGTGGCCGTGCCGTGCACCAGCACCGCCGCGCCCCGGCGCGCCAGGTGCAGCGCCAGCAGCGGCGTGAGCAGTGGCAGCTTGCGCGCACCGTTGTAGCTGGGCAGCACGACGACGGGCTTGCCGTTGCCGGGCACGCGGTTCAGGCGCGCGTGCGTGGCGTCCAGGAAGCCGGCCATCTCCTCGGGCGTTTCGCCCTTGATGCGCATGGCCAGGCAGAAGCCGCCCAGCTCCAGGTCGCTCACCGCGCCATCGAGGACCTGGCCCATCAGGTCGGCGGCCTGCTCGCGCGACAGGGCGCGCGCGCCGTCCTTGCCGCGGCCGATGTCCTTGATGTAGTGGCTGATGCCCATGTGCGTGGAGGGGAGGCTGAATCGCGGGATTGTCCGGCAGGCTTGATGACTTGTCGTTATATGAAGGCGGCGATTCGCTCAGGCCGGCGCGGTGTCGCGCTCGCGCACCAGCCGGCGCAGCTCGGGCACGCAGGAGCCGCACTGGGTGCCGCAGCGCAGTTGGGTCTGCAACTGCGCCAGGCGTTCCTCGTCGCTGCCGTCGGCGCGCGCCAGACAGGCGCGGATCGCGCTGTCGCTGACGTTGAGGCAGGTGCAGACCTGCTGGCCGCGCGGCGCCTGCTCCACCGGGGCGCTGGCGCCGGGCATGAGCAGGCGGCGCGCGTAGGCCTCGGCGGGCGCCTCGTCCTGCAGCAGGGGCTTGAGCCAGGCCTCGGCGCGCGCGTCGCCGGCGAGCAGGAAGGCCTGCAGGCGGGTGCCGGTGTCGGGGTCGCGCGACAGTCGGGCGCAGCGCCGCTGGCCCAGGCGCCGGTCGGCGTAGCGCTGGGTGTCGGGGGCGTCCAGGCCCAGCAGGGCCTCCAGGCGGTCGAGCAGGGCCGGCTCGGGCGGATCGTGCGCGGCGGCGCGGAACAGCACGCCGGTGCGCTCGCGCCCGAAGGGCACGCAAGTGGCGAAGGGGAACTCGGCCATCAGCGCGCGCAGTGCGGCCTGCGTGGACAGGGCGCCGTCGTCGGGCAGCCAGGCCAGGGCCAGCAGGGTCCAGGGCAGCTCCGCCTTGAGCACCTTCACCGCCGCGTGCTTGAGCTCGGGCTGCTTCGATGAGGGGCAGAAGGCCGAGGTGGTGATCGCGTTCACGCCGGCCAGGGGCTCGCCGCTGCTGCTCTGGCCGCCCAGGTACTCGGGCCCCCAGTGCATGGCGATGAAGGCCTGCGAAGGCCCGATCTGCTCGCTGGCCTGCGCGGGCAGCACGATGCTGCCGCGCTTGCTGGTGACGTGCACCAGGTCGCCGTCGTTCAGGGCCAGGCGCTCCATGTCGCGGGCATGGAGCTGCACGGCCGGCTCGGCCACGTGGCCGAACAGGCGGCCCAGGGTGCCGGTGCGGCTCATGCCATGCCACTGGTCGCGCAGGCGGCCGGTGGTGAGGGAGAAGGGGTAGCGCGATTCGCGCGGTTCGGCGAGCGGCTGGTAAGGCAGGGCGGCGAAGCGGGCCTTGCCGTCGGCGGTGGGGAAGACGCCGTCCTCGTAGAGGCGGTTCCTGCCGACGGTGTCGCCTTCGCGCAGCGGCCACTGCTGCGGGCCTTGTCGCTCCAGCGTGGCGTAGCTCAGGCCGGTGATGTCGAGGTCGCGCCCGCGCGTGGACTCGCGGTGCTCGAGCCAGATGGACTCGGGGGTGTCGTAGGGGAACAGTGGCGTGCCGGGGCGCAGCCGCCGCGCGAAGTCGACCACGATGCGCCAGTCGTGCCGCGCCTCGCCGGGTGGCGGCACGGCCGCGCGCACCCGGCTGATGCGGCGCTCGCTGTTCGTCACGGTGCCTTCCTTCTCGCCCCAGGTGGTGGCGGGCAACAGCAGGTCGGCGAAGTCGCAGGTGGCGGGCGTGGCAAAAGCCTCCTGCACCACCACGAACTCGGCGCGCTGCAGGGCGCGGCGCACGGTGCGCTGGTCGGGCATGGACTGCGCCGGGTTGGTGCAGGCGATCCACAGCGCCTTCACGGCGCCGTCGGCGGCGGCCTCGAACAGCTCCACCGCCGTGAGGCCGGGTGTCGCGGGCACATCCGGCACGCCCCACAGCGCGGCCACCTCGGCGCGGTGCGCGGGGTTGGCCATGTCGCGGTGGGCCGAGAGCAGGTTGGCCAGGCCGCCGACCTCGCGCCCGCCCATGGCGTTGGGCTGGCCCGTCAGGCTGAAGGGGCCCGCGCCCGGCTTGCCGATCTGCCCCGTGGCCAGGTGCAGGTTGATCAGGCTGGCGTTCTTGGCGGTGCCGCTGCTGCTCTGGTTCAGGCCCTGGCAGTACAGGCTCAGCGTGGCGCCGCGCGCCGCGGGGTCGCTGCCCGCGCCGAGCGCGAACCAGCGCGCGGCGGTGAACAGCTCGTCCTTCTTCAGCCCGCAGACCTGGGCCACGTGCGCAGGCGTGCACTCGCGCACCAGCGCCTTGAGCGCGTCGAAGCCGCTGGTGTGGCGCTCGATGTAGGCGGCGTCGGTCCAGCCCTCCCACAGCATGATGTGCAGCAGGCCGTGGAAGAGCATCACGTCGGTGCCGGGCAGCAGCGGCAGGTGCAGGTCGGCGGCCTCGGCGGTGTCGGTGCGGCGCGGGTCGGCCACGATCACTTTCATGGCCGGGTTGGCGCGCCGCGCGTCCTCCAGGCGCCGGAACAGCACCGGGTGCGCCCAGGCCGCGTTGCTGCCGGCGATGAACAGGCAGTCGGCGTGGTTCAGGTCCTCGTAGCTGGCGGGCGGTGCGTCGGCGCCCAGGGTGAGCTTGTAGCCGGCCACCGCGCTGCTCATGCACAGGCGCGAGTTGGTGTCGATGTTGTTGGTGCCGATCAGGCCCTTGGCGAGCTTGTTGAAGACGTAGTAGTCCTCGGTGAGCAACTGGCCGCTGATGTAGAAGCCCACGGCGTCGGGGCCGTGCGTGGCGATGGCGCCGTTGAAGCGGCGCGCGGCCAGATCCAGGGCTTCGTCCCAGGTGGTGCGCAGCGGCGCGGCGCCGCGCGCGGGGCGCACCATGGGATGCAGCAGGCGCGTCTGGCGCGCCACGGGCGCGGCGGCGGTCAGGTGCAGGGTCTGGCCCTTGCTGCACAGGCGCCCGAGGTTGGCCGGGTGGTCCGGGTCGCCGCGCACGCCGGTGATGCGCGCGCCCTCGCTTTCGATGATGACCCCGCAGCCCACGCCGCAGTAGGGGCAGGTGGAGCGGGTGTCGGTCATGAGGGCACGCGCCGCGTTTGCGGGCCGGCGACGGGCCGCACGAGATCGGTGGCGTGCGTGGCGAGTTCGCGCGCGTCCAGGTGCACCACGCCGTCCACCACCTGCACCGCGAAGCGCGGCGTGCAGCCCTCGTCGGGTGCCTGCGCGCAGCCGTCGTTCAGGCCGATGGTCCAGTTGTGCAGCGGGCAAGCCACGCGGTTGTCGAAGACGATGCCCTGGCTCAGCGGCCCGCCCTTGTGCGGGCAGCGGTCCAGCAGGGCGAACACGCCGCCCTCGGCGTTGCGGAAGATGGCCACGTCCATGCCCACCGGGCGGCGCACGGTGCGCGAGCCCAGCACGGGGATGTCGTCGACGCGGCAGATGGCCGTCCATTGGCTCAGCAGGCTCATGCCGCGCTCCCTTCCACCGCCATGGGCTGGATGGGAATGAACTGCCGCGTGTCCACCGCGGCCTTCTCGTGTTCGAACCAGGGGTCGGGCTCGCCGTCGAGCGCGAACTGCAGCTGCGCCCACAGCGCCTGGCGGCCCTCGGCGTCGTCCAGGATGCGCTTCTTCACGTAGTCCAGGCCCACGCGGCCCACGTAGTGCACGGTGCGTTCCAGGTACCAGCCCTCCAGGCGGTAGAGCTGCATGAAGGCGCCGGTGTACTCCAGCACCTCCTCGGCCGTTTTCAGCTTCACCAGGAACTCGGCCACCTCGGTCTTGATGCCGCCGTTGCCGGCCACGTACATCTCCCAGCCCGAGTCCACGCCGATGATGCCCACGTCCTTGATGCCGGCCTCGGCGCAGTTGCGCGGGCAGCCGCTCACCGCGAACTTCACCTTGTGCGGTGCGTACATGCGCCACATGGCGCGCTCCAGGTCCTTGCCCATCTGGGTGCTGTCCTGCGTGCCCATGCGGCACCACTCGCTGCCCACGCAGGTCTTCACCGTGCGCAGGGCCTTGGCGTAGGCGTGGCCGCTGGGCATGGCCAGGTCGCTCCACACGGCCTGCAGGTCTTCCTTCTTCACGCCCAGCAGGTCGATGCGCTGCCCGCCGGTGACCTTGACGGTGGGGATCCGGTACTTGTCCACCACGTCGGCGATGCGGCGCAGCTCGGCCGCGGTGGTCTCGCCGCCCCACATGCGCGGGATCACGCTGTAGGTGCCGTCTTTCTGGATGTTGGCGTGGCTGCGCTCGTTGATGAAGCGGCTCTGCGGGTCGTCCTTCGCTTCTTTCGGCCAGGTGCTGATGAGGTAGTAGTTGACCGCGGGACGGCAGGTGGCGCAGCCGTTGGGCGTGCGCCAGCCCATGCCGGAGAACACCGCGCCGGTGCTGAGGTACTTGCGTTCGCGGATGGCGTCGCGCACCGCCTGGTGGCCGTGCTCGGTGCAGCCGCAGATGGCCTTGAGCTTGGGTGTGGCCGAGTAGTCGCCCCCGGCGGTGAACATCAGGATCTGCTCCACCAGGCCGGTGCAGGAGCCGCAGCTCGCGCTGGCCTTGGTGTGCTTGCGCACCTCTTCCAGCGTGAACAGGCCCTTGTCCTTGATGGCCTTGCAGATGGCGCCCTTGTTGACGCCGTTGCAGCCGCAGACCTCGGCGTCGTCGGGCATGGTGGCGGCCTTGCTGTGGCCTTCGTGGCCCACGTCGCCGATGTTGGATTCGCCGAACATCAGCTTGTCGCGGATGTCGGCCAGGCTGCGGCCTTCGCGCAGCAGCTTGAAGTACCAGCTGCCGTCCACCGTGTCGCCGTACAGGCAGGCGCCCACCAGCTTGTCGTTCTGGATGACCAGCTTCTTGTAGACGCCGCCGCCGGGGTCGCTCATCACGATTTCCTCGGTGCCTTCGCCGCCCATGAAGTTGCCGGCCGAAAACAGGTCGATGCCGGTGACCTTGAGCTTGGTGGAGGTGAGCGAGCCGGTGTAGCGGCCGATGCCGAACTCGGCCAGGTGCGTGGCCAGCACCTTGCCCTGTTCGAACAGCGGCGCCACCAGGCCGTAGGCGATGCCGCGGTGCGCCGCGCACTCGCCCACGGCGTAGATGCGCGCGTCGGTGACGGTCTGCATCGTGTCGCTGACCACGATGCCGCGGTTGACGTGCAGCTTCATCGATTCGGCGAGCGCGGTGTTGGGGCGGATGCCCACCGCCATCACCACCAGGTCCGCGGGGACCTCGCTGCCGTCCTTGAAGCGCACCGCCTTCACCCGGCCGTCCTCCCCGCCGACGAGCTCCTGCGTCTGCGCGCCGATCAGGAACTTCATGCCGCGCGACTGCAGCGACTGCTGCAGGAGCTTGCCGGCCACGTCGTCCAGTTGCCGCTCCATCAGCCAGGGCGCCACGTGCACCACGCTCACGCCCATGCCGCGCTTCATCAGGCCGTTGGCCGCTTCCAGGCCCAGCAGGCCGCCGCCGATGACCACCGCGTGCTGGTACTTCGCGGCGGCGTCGATCATGGCCTGCGTGTCGGCGATGTCGCGGTAGGCCAGCACGCCGTCCAGGTCCTTGCCGGGGATCGGCAGGATGAAGGGGTTGGAGCCGGTGGCCATGATGAGCCGGTCGTAGGGCGCGCTGACCGCCTCGCCCGCGGCGTTGGTGGCGTGCACCACGCGCTTGACGCGGTCCACGCGGTTCACCTGCCAGCCCGCGTGCAGGGTGATGCCGTTGTCCTGGTACCAGGCCCAGTCGTTCAGCACGATCTCGTCCAGCGTCTGCTCGCCCGCCAGAACCGGCGAGAGCAGGATGCGGTTGTAGTTCGGGTGCGGCTCGGCGCCGAACACGGTGATGTCGTAGAGCTCGGGGGCGATCTTGAGCAGCTCCTCGAGCGTGCGCACCCCGGCCATGCCGTTGCCGACCATCACCAGTTTGGGTTTTTTCATCGTGGGAACTCCAGGACGTGTATCGGGGGACGAGTGAACCGCCCGGCGCGGGGGCAGGGCAGGGGCGGATGCGCCCCGGTCAGGCGGTGGGTGTTTCTTGCGCCGGTCGAACGACCGGGTCGGCGCGCGCCTTCGGGCGCTGGCCGCTGCCATGTCTGCGCGCGTCGTTGCACGCAGTGCCCCGGCTGGGCCGCCGGGACGGGACGCCTCGTCGCGTCCGGGCAAGTCAACGCAAGAGCCGTGCCACGGGCGTGCAGCGCCGTTCACGGCCCCCGTTCTGGTGCACCATCGCGAGGTCGCGGGCGTGACGCAGCGCCGCGAACTCGCCCTTCTTGCTGCGCAAGTGATTGATTCGCATGACTTCCGTGCTGGTTCTTCTCGATGGCGCCAAGGCCTCGCCACTGCCGGCGGACCTCCAGGCCGCCGGCCTGCAGGTGCCCGAGGTGCTTGATGCAGTGCACCAATTGATGGCGGGCGTGGTCCGCCATGCACCAGATCTGGTGGTGGTGGACGCGCCGCTGCCGGGCGCGGCCCTGTTCCAGGCGCTGACGGCCCTGGCCGGCACCGCGCCGCGCCCGGTGCTGGTGTTCACCGGCGACGTGGACGCGCAGGGCATGGAGCGCGCGCTCGACGCGGGTGTGCAGGTCTGGGCCGTCAACGGCTACGGCGCGCCGCGCCTGCGCCCCCTGATCCATCTGGCACAGGCGCGCTTCAAGCGCGAGCAGGCCCTGCGCGAGGAACTGCGTGACCTCTCCCAGCGTTTCGAGGAGCGCAAGCTGGTGGAGCGCGCCAAGGGCATCCTCATGCGCGCGCGCCAGATCCCCGACGAGGAGGCCTTCCAGTTGCTGCGCGGCGCCGCCATGCAGGGCCAGCAGCGCATGGGACAGCTGGCGCAACACATCATCCATTCCGCGCGCTACGCCGAGGGCGTGAACCGCGCGGGCCAGTTGCGCATGCTGTCGCAGCGCGTGGTCAAGCTGCACCTGCTGTGCCTGGCCGGCGTGGACGAGGCGCGCCACCGCGCGCTGCTGGACGGGTCCGCCGAGCGCATCGAGGCCAACCTGGCCCTGCTGCAGCGCAACCTCTCGCTGCCCACCTTTGGCGACCTGCTGGCGCCCGCCAGCGCGGCCTGGGCGCGGCTCAAGCCGCTGCTGCGCACCACCGGCCGCCGGAGCGAGGCGATGGCGGACACCTCGGCCGACGCCGTGGCCGACGAACTGCTCGGCCATGCGGAGCGCCTGACCACCAGCCTGGAAAGCGCGGGCTCCGTGGCGCCGCTGCGCGCGCTCAACACCGCCGGGCGCCAGCGCATGCTCTCGCAGCGCTACGCCAAGTGCACGCTGCTGGCGCTGCTGGAGCCGGCCGCCGTGGCGCGGCACGCGCAGGCGATGGACGAGGCCCGCCAGGCCGTCGAACAAGGCCTGGCCTACCTGCAGGCCGCGCCCCTGTCCACGCCCGAGATCCGCGCCACCCTGGACGCGGCGAGCGGCGCCTGGCAGCAGATGCTGGCCGGCGCCGCGCTGGCCGAACGCGCCACGGGGCGCGAGCGCCAGAACCGCCTGGCCGGTTTCGCGATGGCCAGCGAGGCGGTGCTGGACGCCTTCGAACAGCTCACCGCGCAGGTCGAGCGCAGCATGCAACTGCTGATCGGCTGAGGCAGCGCATGGGCGCCGGCATCGACCTCGACATCGGCTTCTGGTGCCGCGCCGGCCGTGGCCCCGTGAACGAGGACTTCTGTGGCGCCCAGTTGCCGCCCCCGGGTCAGGAGTCGCGCGGCAGCGTGGTCGCCGTGGCCGATGGCGTGAGCGCCGGCGGCCTGGGCCGCGAGGCCGCGCAGACCACCGTCACCAGCGTGCTGCGCGACTACCACGGCACGCCCGAGACCTGGGACACCACCGTGGCGCTGGACCGCGTGCTCGCCGCGCAGAACGCCTGGCTGGCCGGCATGAACCGGCGCCGCGCGCCGGCCATGGGGCTCACCACGCTCACCGCGCTGGTGCTGCGCGGCCAGTCGTACACCCTGGCGCACGTGGGCGACAGCCGCTGCTACCTGCTGCGCGAAGGCGAACTCACCCAGCTCAGCCACGACCACGTGGTGCCGCACCCCGAGCTGCGCCACCGCCTGCTGCGCGCCGTGGGCCTGGAAGACCACGTGGTGGTGGACTACCAGCAGGGCGACTTGCAGGTGGGCGATACCTTCGTGCTGCTCACCGACGGCGTGCACGGCAGCCTGCCCGACCGGCGCCTGCGCGAGTGCCTGGCTGGCCGAGAGGCGCGCGTGGCCGCCGAGACCCTGGTGGAAGCGGCGCTGGCCGCCGGCAGCGAGGACAACGTCACCGCCCTGGTGGTGCGCGTGCGCGGCCTGCTGGAGGCCACCCTGCAGGACGCCCAGCGCCAGGCCGAGGCCCTGCCGGTGCCGCCCAGGCTGGCCGTGGGCGCGGCCATCGACGGCCTGGTGGTGACCGCCCTGGTGGCCGACAACGGCATCAACCGGCTCTACCAGGTGCGCGACCCCGGCACGCAGCGCCTGTACGCGCTCAAGACCCTGCACCCGGCGCGCGCGCACGACCCCGACGAACGCGCCACGCTGGCGCACGAGGGCTGGCTGGCCGCGCGCATGGCCTCGTCGCGCGTGGCCGAGCACCTGGTGGCCCTGCACCCGCGGCTGCCGGCCGGTGGCGAGCGCACGGCCTTCTACCTGCTCTACGACTGGCACGCGGGCGAGACCTTGCAGCAGCAGATCGATCGCGGCGAGCGCCCCGGCCCCACGAAGGCGGTGGCCCTGGCCATGCAGGCGCTGCGTGTGCTGGGCCGCCTGCACCGCCAGGGCGTGGTGCACCGCGACATCAAGCCCGCCAACCTGCACCAGGGCGAGGACGGCGTGCTGCGCGTGCTCGACCTGGGCGTGGCCCTGTCGGGACGCGAGCCGGCCGCCACGCGCGCCCTGCACGCGGGCACGCCGAGCTTCATCAACCCGGAGCAGTGGGGTTTTCGCCTCGGCCCGGGCGAGGCCGAGCCCGCCGCGCCGGACGCCGGCAGTGACCTGTTCGCGCTCGGCGTGACGCTGTACCAGTTGCTCACCGGCCGTCTGCCGTACGGCGAGGTGCTGCCCTACCAGATGGGCCGCTACCACCGCGACCCTGTGGCGCCGAGCCGCCACAACCCGGAGGTGCCGATCTGGCTCGATCACGTGGTGCTCAAGGCCGTGGCGCGGGATCGCGCGCTGCGCTTCGAGACGGCGGAGGAGTTCCTGCTGGCGCTGGAGCGCGGGGCGTCGCGGCCCTTGAACGCGCCGGCCGCGTCACCGCTGCTGCGGCGCGACCCGGCGATGCGCTGGAAGCTGCTGGCGGGCGTGAGTTTGCTGTTCAACCTGATCCTGGTGGTCTGGCTGCTGTTTCTGCCGACGTGAAAGGGCAAAGCAGGACGCCTGGTGCGGCGGTGCACTCAGGCGCAGAGAAGGGCGTCACGCCGCGCGCGCCCGCCCGCCTTTCTCCGCCCAGGTCCGCGTCCAGCGGATCTGCATCACGCGCAGCATCAGCAGCATGGCGGCTGAACACGCCGCGAAGCTGACGAAGCCCCAGAGGTAGTCGCCGCTGTGCTGCTTGCTCAGGCCCATGGCGTTGGGAATGAGGCCGCCACCCAGGGCACCGATCTCGCCGATCATGGAGCCCGCCACCGCCGTGGTGAGCGGCCAGCGCAGCGGCACCAGCTGGAACAGCGCGCCGTTGCCCGCGCCCAGGGCCGCGAAGCACACCAGGAACAGCAGCACCGTGGCCGCGAGCGATTGCTGCGCGAAGCCGCACAGCACCAGCGTGACGGTGACGACCAGCAGCACGCCGGTGAGTGTGTTCACGCCGCCCCAGTGGTCGGAGATCCAGCCGCCGAAGATGCGCAGCGCCGCGCCCATGAAGGCCGCCAGCATGGTGAGCTGACCCGCCTGCACCTTGCTCACGCCGAACTGGTCGTGGAAGTAGCTGGGCAGGAAGGTGGTGAGGCCGATGAAGCCGCCGAAGGTGACCGCGTAGATCAGGCTGAAGGCCCAGCCGTCCTTCTCGAACAGGCAGGCGATGTGATCGCGAAAACTCGAGTGCGCGGCGCGGTCGGGTGGCTCCTGCGCCCAGACGACCATGACCACCACGGGCAGCAAGACGCCGATGGCAGCGATGCCGTAGACCGTCTGCCAGCCGAAGGCCTGGGCCAGCGGTGGCGCCAGCAGGGCGGAAACGGCGGTGCCTACATTGCCCGCACCCACCAGGCCCATGGCCAGGCCCTTGTAGCGGGGCGGAAAGGAGCCCGAGCCGAGCGAGAGCGCGACGCCGAAGCTGGCGCCCGCGATGCCCAGCAGCACGCCCATGGCCAGCAGGTCGTTGAAGGATTCGACGAAGAAGTAGCCGAACAGCATCGCGACGGCGATGCCGCCCATCTCGACCAGCGTGGCGTTCTTGCGCCCCACGTACTGGGCCAGCACGCCCAGGGGAAAGCGCATGAGCGCGCCCGCGAAGATGGGCACGGAGAGCATCAGGCCCTTCTGCGTGGGGGTGAGGTTGTAGGCCTCCGAGATGAACGGCGCCATGGAGCCGTTGAGCACCCAGATGGCGCAGGAGAAGGCGAAGTAGAAAAAGGCGGCGCCCAGGGTCGGGGCATGGCCGGCGTTGAGGAATTGTCGGAAGTGGCCGGTCTGTGCCGCCATGGTGCAGTCCTTGAAATCAACGAGGGAGTGGGCTCCCGCATTGGTGCAAGAACCGCGCCAGCTTGGGGCGCACCGCCGGGGTGCGCCCGCTGGCGTGTGGGGTGCGCCGTCAGGCGCTCAGGGCCTCCGGCGCCTTGCCCGTGCGGGCGCTGCGCGCCATCGGCTCCACCTTGCGCTGCTTCTCGTGCAGGAAGCTCAGCACCTCGTGGCGGTAGTGGTTGTAGCGCGCGTCGTCCGACAGGGCCAGGCGGTCGCGCGGGCGCGCCAGGTCGATGTCGAGGATCTCGCCGATGGTGGCCGAGGGGCCGTTGGTCATCATCACGATGCGGTCGGACAGCAGCACCGCTTCGTCCACGTCGTGCGTGATCATCATCACCGTGTTGTGCAACTCCGTCTGGATGCGCATCACCTCGTCCTGCAGGTGCGCGCGCGTGAGCGCGTCCAGTGCGCCGAAGGGCTCGTCGAGCAGCAGCACCTTGGGCTCCATGGCCAGCGCGCGCGCAATGCCCACGCGCTGCTTCATGCCGCCGGAGATCTCGGCGGGCAGGCGGTGCAGGGCGTGGCCCATGCTCACCATCTCCAGGTTGTGCAGGATCCAGTCCTTGCGCTCGGCCTTGGTCTTCACGCCGCGGAAGGTCTTGTCCACCGCCAGCTCCACGTTCTGGTAGACGGTGAGCCAGGGCAGCAGCGAATGGTTCTGGAACACCAGCGCGCGGTCGGGTCCGGGCTCGTTCACCTCGCGGCCATCGACGATGACGCCGCCCGCCGTGGCCTTGAGCAGGCCGGCCACGATGTTGAGCACCGTGGACTTGCCGCAGCCCGAGTGGCCGATGAGGGAGATGAACTCGCCGCGCCGCACGTCCAGGTTGATGTGGCGCAGCACGGGGTTGACGGTGCGGCCCTTGGTGAAGGTCATGTCCACGCCGCTGATGCTCAAGTAGGCGTTGTCGCTCATGGGAATGCTCCTGTGTTCGGTGGACGGGGTCAGCTCGCGGCGGTGCCGCGCGTGACGAGCTTGCCGATGAAGGCGACGATGCGGTCGAGCAGGAAGCCGACGATGCCGACGCAGAAGAGCGCGAGGATGATGTCGCTGATGCGCGAGCTGTTCCAGGCGTCCCAGATGAAGAAGCCGATGCCCACGCCGCCGATCAGCATCTCGGCCGCGACGATGGCCAGCCACGACAGGCCCACGCCGATGCGCAAGCCCGAGAAGATGAAGGGCGCGGCGGCCGGCAACATGATCTTGCCGAAGTACTCCACGCCATTGAGCCGGACCACGCGGGCCACGTTGCGGTAGTCCTCGGGGATGTTGCGGATGCCGATGGAGGTGTTGATGATGATCGGCCAGATGGCGGTGATGAAGATCACGAAGATGGCCGAGGGGTGGCCATCGCGAAAGCCCGCCAGCGAGATCGGCAGCCAGGCCAGCGGCGGCACGGTGCGCAGCACCTGGAACAGCGGGTCGAGGCCGCGCAGCGCCCAGGTGGACTGGCCCACCAGCACGCCCAGGCTCACGCCGGCGATCACGGCCAGCGCGTAGCCGTAGGCCACGCGCTTCAAGCTGGCGAGCATCTGCCAGGCCAGGCCCACGTCGTTGCCGCCGTTGTCGTAGAAGGGGCTCACGATGAGCTCCCAGGTGTCTTCCACGACCTTGCTCGGCGGCGGCAGCGCGGCGCCCGGGCGCGAGCCCAGCAGTTCCCAGATGACGAGCAGCAGGCCGATGATCACCAGCGGTGGCAGCACGTGGGTCATGAAGCCGCGCGCGGCGGTCTTGATCCAGTTGGGCAGGGCGGCCGATGGCGCGGCCGGTGGGGCCAGCCGGATCGGCTCGATGGTTTCCGTGGTGGTGTTCATCGCGGGGACTCCTGGTCTTCGGGGAAATGCGGGCTCGGCGCGCCGGGGCGCGGAATCAGGCGGCCTTGACGGTCTTGATCGCGAGGCTGTCGAGGTACTTCTTCGGGTTGGCCGGGTCGAAGACCTTGCCGTCGAAGAAGGTCTCCACGCCGCGCGAGGTGGACGCGGGGATGTCCTTGGCGGCCACGCCCAGGTCCTTGGCGGCGGCGCGCCACAGGTCCTCGCGGTTCACCTTGGTGATCAGCGCCTTGGTGTCCAGGCTGGTGGGCAGGTAGCCCCAGCGCATGTTCTCGGTCAGGAACCACAGGTCGTGGCTCTGGAAGGGGTAGCTCGCCTGGTCTTTCCAGAAGCGCATCTGGAACTTGCTGTTGGCCTCGACGCGGCCGGTGCCGTAGTCGAAGTCGCCCTTGACGCGGTCGATCACGTCGGCCACGGGCGCGTTGATCCAGCGGCGACGCGAGCAGATCTCGGCCACCTCGGCGCGGTTGGCCGGGTCCTCGCACCACATCTGCGCTTCCATCACGGCCTTGAGCAGGGCCTGCGTGGCGTTGGGGTTCGCCTGCACGTAGTCGGCGCGCAGGGCGAGCGCTTTCTCCGGGTGGTTCATCCAGAGTTCGCTGGTGGTGATGGCGGTGTAGCCGATCTTCTGGTTGATGAGCTGGCGGTTCCAGGGCTCGCAGACGCAGAAGGTGTCCATGCTGCCGACCTTCATGTTGGCCACCATCTGCGCTGGGGGCACCACGATGGTGGAGATGTCCTTGTTCGGGTCCACGCCGCCGGCGGCCAGCCAGTAGCGGATCCAGAGGTCGTGCGTGCCGCCGGGGAAGGTCATGGCGGCATTGACCGCCTTGCCCGAGCTGCGCTTGGCCGCCAGGGCCTTGCCGAAGGCCTTGGTGTCGGTGCCCACCTTGAGGTCGGCGTATTCCGCGCCCACCGAGATGCCCTGGCCGCCCAGGTTCAGGCGCGCCAGGATGTTCATCGGCACCGGCACGTTGTTGGGCGTGACCGCGCCGGTGGTGATGAGGTAGGGCATGGGCGTGAGGATGTGCCCGCCGTCGATGCCGCCCTTGGCCGAGCCGAGCACGATGTTGTCGCGCGTGGTGCCCCACGAGGATTGCTTGAGCACTTCCACCTCGGTCATGCCGTGCTTCTTGAAGAAGCCTTTTTCATCGGCGACGAAGAGCGGTGCGGCGTCGGTGAGGGCGATGAAGCCGAGCTTGGCGGCCTTGGTTTCCAGCGCGGTGGCGGCGTGCACGCGGGTGCTGAGCAGGCCGCCGGCGAGAGCGGCGGAGCCGAGGGCGCCGGCCTGCTGGATGAGGCGGCGGCGGGACAGAGGGGTCGAAGGCATGGTCGTGGACTCCTGTGAGGCGAATGACAAACCGGAACCCCAAAAGCACAACGGCGCCCATTTCCACACCCGCGCCGCGGGAAGGAAATGGACGCCGTTGTCCGTGTCTGGGGAGACTGCTCAGCTCACGGCCGCCGTTGGCTGCAAGCTGTTCTGCTCGTACTGAGCAGGGACCGTGCCAGCCTTGATCGCGTCGGCAAGTGCTTGATTTGATTGGGGGGGCAGGCGGCGGCCGTGCTGGCGTGGTGCGTATGCCTCGCTTTTGTGCACCGCAGCAGTGCGCGCTCAGCGCGCGGGCAGCACCTCGGCCATGGACAGCAGCGCCTCCGCCACGTCCACCAGCCGCCGGTTCTGGTTCATGGCCATCTGGCGCAGGGTCTTGTGGGCCTCCGGCTCGCCCAACTGGCGGTGTGCCATGAGCAGGCCCTTGGCGCGCTCGATGATCCGCCGTTCGTTGAGGCTGGCGCGCACGGCCTCCAGTTCGTCGCCCACGGCCTGCAGGCGGCGCGCCTGCTCGTGCACCAGCTCCAGCACCGTGCGGTCCAGCGGCGTGCCAAAGCCCTGCGTGCCCACGGGGGGTGCGGCGGTGCTGGCGTCAACCGGCGCCAGATAGAAGCTCAGCGGGTCGGGCACGGGTTGGGCGGCCAGGGCGCCGAAGGTGGCCAGTTCGGCCTGGGCCTGCGCGATCTTCTCGCCGCACAGGGCGCGCAGGTCGGCGGTGAGCCGGTCCTCCACCAGCTTCATGGCGTCCATGCGGGCGCTGCAGACGTCGAACCAGGTCTGGCTGAGTTCGGGCTTGAGCGCGGCCCCGTGGGCGGCGGTGTAGAGCACGCGGCGCAGGCGCTCCAGTTCGGCCAGGGGGGCGCTGGTGTGGGGGGCCGTCCACAGGGCGCGCGCGGTGGATGGCGCGAAGCTCTCGAACAGCTCCAGGCAGCGCTCCTGCGATTCGATCAGGTGCAGCAGGCGCTGCTGGCCAGCGGCGTCGGCCTGGCCTTGCGCGAACAGCGCGGCGCCGGCGGCGCGTTCCTGACCCGCGAATTCCTTGCCCTGCATGAAGTTGAACAGCGCCACCAGGCGGCGCGAGACCTCGGGGTCGCTGGCGCTGTCGGCGGCCTCGAACACCACCGCCAGCAGCGCGGCCACCAGACGCACGTAGGCGTCGGTGGCGCGGGCGGTATCCCAGGCCTGGGCGTCGAGTTGCGCGCGCAGCGCGTCCAGACCGTCCAGGCCCTGCAGCACGTAGGCAATGCGGCTGAACAGGCGCGCACCGTGCCCGGCCTGCGCGGTGCCGGCGTCCACGCGCTCGAACTGCGCGCGCCACTCGGCCTCCACCTGGCGGGAGGCGGCGATCTGCGCCGCGCGCGCCTCGGCGAAGCGCCGGCCCTGCGATCCCAGGTACAGGTTGGTCAGGCCCCGTTCACGCTGCAGACCGTGCACCAGACGCGCGGTCACGTCCACCAGGGTGGCCGTGAAGGCCAGGCGTTGCAGGCCATCGATCTCGCAGCGCTTGGCGGCCAGCAGAAAGTCCAGGCCTGTTTTCATCATTCACCTATCCGATGGCGTATCTCCTCAGGGGCAGAGCAACAAGCGTGCCGCGCTTAAACTCGCCCGCCTCATGCGCATCCTCGGCATCGAATCCTCTTGCGACGAAACCGGCGTGGCCCTCGTGGACGCGGGTGGCGAAGGCGTGCCGCGCCTGCTCGGCCATGCGCTGCACAGCCAGATCGAGATGCACCAGGCCTATGGCGGCGTGGTGCCCGAACTGGCCAGCCGGGACCACATCCGCCGCGTGCTGCCGCTGACCGACGCGGTGCTGGCGCAGGCGGGCCTGGCGTTGGCCGACATCGACGCCATCGCCTGCACGCGCGGCCCCGGCCTGGCCGGCGCGCTGCTGGTCGGCACGGGCGTGGCGCACGCGCTGGGCGTGGCGCTGGGCAAGCCGGTGCACGGCATCCACCACCTGGAAGGGCACTTGCTGTCTCCCTTCCTGAGCGCGGATCCGCCCGAATTCCCCTTCGTGGCCTTGCTGGTCTCGGGCGGGCACACGCAGCTCATGCGCGTGGACGGGGTGGGGCGCTACGAGCTGCTGGGCGAAACCATCGACGACGCGGCCGGCGAGGCCTTCGACAAGTCGGCCAAGCTGCTGGGCCTGGGCTACCCGGGCGGGCCGGCACTGGCGCGGCTGGCCGAGCGCGGTGACGCCTCGGCCTACAGATTCCCGCGACCCATGCTGCACAGCGGCGACCTGGACTTTTCCTTCGCCGGTCTCAAGACGGCGGTGCTGACCCAGGTGAAGCGCCTGGCGCGCGCCGCACCCGAGGGCCCGGCCACCACGCGCCTGGCGGACCCGCTGAGCGAGCGGGAGAAGGCCGACGTGGCCGCCGGCGCCCAGGCCGCCATCGTGGAGGTGCTGGTGAAGAAGTCGCTGGCGGCGCTGAAGGCCACGGGCCTGCGCCGCCTGGTGGTGGCCGGCGGGGTGGGCGCCAACGCCCAGCTGCGCGCCCAGTTGAACGCGGCCGCCACGCAGCGCGGCCTGCGCGTGCACTACCCCGAGCTGGCGCTGTGCACCGACAACGGCGCCATGATCGCCCTGGCCGCCGGCCTGCGCGCCCAGGCCGGTCTGCTGGCCGCCGACGCAGGGGCGGGCCGCTTCGACGTCGCCCCGCGCTGGCCACTGGCCGAGCTCGCCCCCTTGTCCTGACCTTCGCATCACCGGCGGACCAGCGGCGGCAGGTTCAGATAATTATGAATTAGAGTACCGCGCTGTCGCACAGGCGACAGCGCCGGGCCGCTTCCGCTTCTCGCTCGATGGCCCGCAGTTTCACCACGGAGTTGTTCATGACCCTGATTTCCCGCCGCGGGCTGGCCACGCTGGCCGCTGCCGTTTTGTCCTTCGCTGCCGTGCCACCCGGCCTGGCCCAGTCCCCCGCGCCGCGTGGCGAGCCCATCCGCATCGCCATGATCGAAGGCCTCTCGGGCCCCTTCGCCAACACCGGCGAGGCCGTGTTCCGCAACCTGCTGTGGGCCACCGAGCGGGTCAACGCGCGCGGTGGTGTCAAGCTGCCCGGCGGCGCGCGCCCTCTCGCCATCGACCGCTTCGATAGCAAGAACCAGGCGGAGGAGGCACTGGCCTCCCTGCGCCTGGCCAACGACCGCGGCATCGCCATCGTGGCCCAGGGCAACTCCTCGGCGGCAGCCAGCGCCATCATCGAGGCCATCAACAAGCACAACGAGCGCGAGCCGCAGCGCCGCCAGCTCTTCCTCAACTACTCGGCGGTGGACCCGGTGCTCACCAACGAGAAATGCAGCCCCTGGCACTTCCGCTTCGACGCCCACGCCGACATGCGCATGACCGCGCTCATGAGCGTGCTGCGCGAGGACAAGGCGCTGGAACGCATCTACCTCATCGGCCAGGACTACAGCTTCGGCCAGGGTGTGCTGCGCGAGGCGCGCCGCCAGCTCGGCGCTCAGCGGCCCGACGTGAAGATCGTCGGCGACGAGTTGCACCCCATGGCGCGCATCAAGGACTTTCTGCCCTACGCCGCCAAGATCAAGGCCAGCGGCGCGCAGGCCGTGCTCACGGGCAACTGGGGCAATGACCTCACGCTGCTGGTGAAGGCCGCGCGCGAGGTCGGCTTCGACGGCCGCTTCTACACCTTCTACGGCAACGCCCTCGGCGCGCCGGCCGCCATCGGCGACGCCGGCATCGGCAAGGTGGTGGCCGTGGCCGACTGGTTCCCCAACGTGCCCACGGCCGAGAGCGAGGCCTTCTACAAGGCCTTCCGCGAGCGCTTCCCCAACCCCGACGAGGACTACGTGCACATGCGCATGCAGCTCATGATCGAGGCGCTGGCGCAGGCCATCGAGCGCGCGGGCACGGTGGAGGCGGGCGCCATCGCCGCCCAACTGGAAAAGGCCGACGTGGGCCTGGCCGGCCAGCGCGGGCGCATGCGCGGTGCCGATCACCAGTTCCAGCAGGGGCTGGCCGTGGCGGTCATGGACCGCCAGGGCGCGCCCGGCGTGAAGTTCGACGTCGAGGGCTCGGGCTATGGTTTCCGCGTGATCCGCAGCCTGACCCCGCAACAGGCCGAATTGCCCCACACCTGTACGATGACCCGCTTCTGATTCGACGATGGAGCTGGTGCATGCGTGACGTGGTGGCGGGCCTGGAGGGCTCGCGCATTCGGGAGGTGGCCAACGAGGGCATCGGCCGCGAGGGCGTGCTCAAGTTCTGGTTCGGCGAGAGTGACGAAGTCACGCCCGAGCCGATCCGCCAGGCGGCCATCGCCTCGCTGCAGGCCGGCGAAACCTTCTACGCCCACAACCTGGGCCTGCCCGAACTGCGCGAGGCCATTGCCGGCTACACCGATCGCCTGCACCCGGGCCGCGGCTCGGCCCACTGGTTCGGGCGCCTCGCGGTCACCTCGGGCGGTGTCAATGGCCTCATGCTCGCGGCGCAGACGCTGGTGAACGCGAGCGACGAGGTGGTGGTGCTCACGCCGGCCTGGCCGAACCTGGTGGCGCAGCCGCTCATCCTGGGCGCTCGGGTGCGCAGCGTGTCGCTGGTGCCGCGCGGCGGCGCCTGGACGCTGGACCTCGAGGCCCTGCGCCAGGCCGTCACGCCGGCCACGCGGGTGCTGATCATCAACGCGCCGGCCAACCCCACCGGCTTCACGCTCACCGCCGACCAGCAGCGCGCCATCCTGGCGCACTGCCGCACCACCGGCACCTGGATCGTGGCCGACGAGGTCTACGAACGCCTGTATTTCGAAGGTGATGCGTCGAACGAACCGGCGCCGGGCCGCCCCAAGCCGGATGCCCCCTGGCGGGGGGAGGGACGCAGTCCATCGGGGGGGCGGCCGATTTGTGCGCCCAGCTTCCTGGACGTGGCCGAGGCCGACGACCGGCTGATCGTCGCCCACAGCTTCTCCAAGAGCTTCCTCATGACCGGCTGGCGCCTGGGCTGGCTGGTGCTGCCGCCCGCGCTCACCGAGGCGGTGGGCAAGCTCATCGAGTTCAACACCTCCTGCGCGCCGGTGTTCGTGCAGCGCGGCGCCATCGCCGCCATCGCCCACGGCGACGCCGTCACGCCCGCCCTGGTGGCCCACCTGCGGCACTGCCGCGACACCCTCGTGCCGCTGTTGCAGGCCTTGCCCGGCGTGGAACTGGCCACGCCGCGCGCCGGCATGTACGCCTTCTTCCGCCTGCCGGGGCAGGCGGATTGCCTGGACGTGGCCAAGCGCCTGGTGCGGGAAGCGGGCCTGGGCCTGGCGCCCGGGAGCGCCTTCGCGCCCGAGGCGGCCGGCTGGCTGCGCTGGTGTTTCGCCAGCCGGGACGTGGCGCGGCTGGAGGAGGGCGTGCGGCGGCTGCGCGGCTGGTTTGAGGGGCAAGGCAAGGCCTAGCCATCCCGGAGGCCACTTCGGCTAGAATGCGCGGTTGCCGTTGCGGTCGCAGCGGCTCCACGCCCGTCGCGGCAGGGTTTCACTCCCAGGTCACTCCAGGGGGGTCGGCCCAGGCTGTAGCGGGACGCAAGTCCACAGGAAACGCTTGAAATGATCGATCAGCAAGTCAAAGCCGGCGTCATCGCCGACAACGCCCGTTCCGCCAACGACACCGGCAGCCCCGAAGTCCAGGTCGCCATCCTGACGGCCCGCATCAACGAACTCACCCCGCACTTCAAGACGCACGCCAAGGACCACCACGGCCGTCGCGGCCTGCTGCGCATGGTGAGCCGTCGCCGCAAGCTGCTGGACTACCTGAAGGCCAAGGACGCCGACCGCTACCTGGCCCTCATCCAGAAACTGGGCCTGCGCAAGTAAACCGAGCCGGGTGTGCCCGATCGAAAAGCCTGAGTTGGTTCGCTGGCTCGGGCTTTTTGCGTTTGGTGCCCCCGCTCATCCAGTCCGGAGTTCACACACCGAGCGAAGCTGTGTCATTCCAACGGGGTTGCGGCCTGCGCAGCCCCCCTGGAATGGCATCGTCTTGCGGGTGGGTTCTCCGGGTCCGTGCAAGGCATTGCACGCCAAGCAGTCCCCGTTGAACGGGGCGCACACAGGAGAACGCACATGAGCATGTTCAACAAAGTCACCAAGACCTTCCAGTGGGGCCAGCACACGGTCACCATGGAAACCGGCGAAATCGCGCGCCAATCCAGCGGGGCCGTTCTGCTCGACATGGACGGCACCGTGGTGCTGGCCACCGTGGTTGCCAAGAGCGAGGCCAAGGCCGGCCAGGACTTCTTCCCGCTGACCGTCGACTACATCGAGAAAACCTACGCCGCCGGCAAGATCCCCGGCAGCTTCTTCAAGCGCGAAGGCCGCCCGAGCGAACTCGAGACGCTGACCAGCCGCCTGATCGACCGCCCGATCCGCCCGCTGTTTCCCGAAGGCTTCTTCAATGAAGTGCAGGTGGTCATCCACACGCTGTCGCTCAACCCCGAGGTGGACGCCGACATCGCCGCGATGATCGCGACTTCGGCCGCGCTGTCGATCTCCGGCATTCCGTTCAACGGCCCCATCGGCGCCGCTCGCGTGGGCTATGTCAATGGCCAGTACGTGCTCAACCCGGGCCAGACCGAGCGCAAGAACTCGCAGATGGACCTCGTGGTGGCCGGCACGCAGGCCGCGGTGCTGATGGTCGAATCCGAGGCGCTGCAACTGTCCGAAGAGATCATGCTCGGCGGCGTGGTGTTCGGCCATGAGCAGGCCAACATCGCCATCAACGCCATCAACGAGCTGGTGCGCGAGGCCGGCAAGCCCGAGTGGCAGTGGCAAGCCCCGGCGCGCGACGAGGCGCTGATCGCCCAGGTCAACGAACTCGGCGGCGACAAGCTGCGCGCCGCTTACCAGATCCGCAACAAGCAGGCCCGCACGCAGGCCTGCCGCGAGGCCTACGCCGCCGTGATGAGTGGCCTGAAGGCCGCCGGTGTCGAGTTCGACAGCGTCAAGGTCGAAGGCCTGCTGTTCGACATCGAGGCCGGCATCGTGCGCGGCCAGATCCTGGCTGGCGAGCCGCGCATCGACGGCCGTGACACGCGCACCGTGCGCCCCATCGAGATCCGCAACGGCGTGCTGCCGCGCACCCACGGCTCGGCGCTGTTCACGCGCGGCGAGACGCAGGCCCTGGTGGTCGCCACCCTCGGCACCGACCGCGACGCGCAGAAGATCGACGCGCTGGCCGGCGAGTTCGAAGACCGCTTCATGCTGCACTACAACATGCCGCCCTTCGCCACCGGCGAAACCGGCCGCGTGGGCAGCCCCAAGCGCCGCGAGATCGGTCACGGCCGCCTGGCCAAGCGCGCCCTGGTGGCCTGCCTGCCCACCAAGGAAGACTTCCCCTACACCATCCGGGTGGTCTCCGAAATCACCGAATCCAACGGCTCCTCGTCGATGGCTTCGGTGTGCGGCGGTTGCCTGGCGCTGATGGACGCCGGCGTGCCCATGAAGGCGCACGTGGCCGGCATTGCCATGGGCCTGATCAAGGACGGCAACCGCTTCGCCGTGCTGACCGACATCCTGGGTGACGAGGATCATCTGGGCGACATGGACTTCAAGGTCGCGGGCACCACCAACGGCATCACCGCCCTGCAGATGGACATCAAGATCCAGGGCATCACCAAGGAAATCATGCAGGTGGCGCTGGCCCAGGCCAAAGAGGCGCGCATGCACATCCTGGGCAAGATGCAGGAAGCCATGGGCGAGGCCAAGACCGAGATCAGCGATTTCGCGCCGCGCCTGTACACCATGAAGATCAACCCCGAGAAGATCCGCGACGTGATCGGCAAGGGCGGCGCCACCATCCGCGCGCTCACCGAAGAGACCGGCACGCAGATCGACATCGGCGAAGACGGCACCATCACCATCGCCTCCACCGACGGCGCCAAGGCCGAAGAGGCCAAGCGCCGCATCGCCGAGATCACGGCCGAGGTGGAAGTGGGCAAGGTCTACGAAGGCCCCATCACCAAGATCCTGGACTTCGGCGCGCTGGTCAACCTGCTGCCCGGCAAGGACGGCCTGCTGCACATCAGCCAGATCGCTCACGAGCGCGTGGAGAAGGTCACCGACTACCTCCAGGAAGGCCAGATCGTGAAGGTCAAGGTGCTCGAGACCGACGAGAAGGGTCGCGTGAAGCTGTCGATGAAGGCGCTGCTGGAGCGCAGCGGCGGTGGCGATCGTGAGCCGCGCGAGTTCCGTGAGCCGCGCGAGCCCCGCGAAGGCCGCGAGCAGCGCGATCAGCGTCCCGCCGCCACGGCCGACGAGGCCGCGCAGCAGCAGCAACAGCAGCAGCAGTAAGCCCGCGCGTGATGCCGAGCATGCAAGCGGTCGAGATCAGCGGCTTTGGCGCGCCCGAGGTGCTGCGCCTGGCCGAGCGCCCGCGCCCCGAGGCGGGCGCCGGTGAGCTGCTGATTCGCGTGAGCGCGTCGGGTGTGAACCGTCCCGATGTGCTGCAGCGCACTGGCAACTACCCGGTGCCGCCGGGTGCGTCCGACATTCCGGGGCTGGAGGTGGCGGGCGTCATCGAATCGGGCGACGCCTCCGCTCTGGCGGATGCCGGTCTCGAGATCGGTGACCGTGTCTGCGCGCTGGTGGCCGGTGGCGGCTATGCCGAGTGGTGCGTGGCGCCGGTGGGTCAGTGCCTGCCGGTGCCCAAAGGGCTCGACGACGTGGCCGCGGCCTCGTTGCCCGAGACCTTCTTCACCGTCTGGAGCAACGTCTTCGACCGTGGCCGTCTGCAGGCCGGTGAAACCCTGCTCGTGCAGGGCGGCACCAGCGGCATCGGCGTCACCGCCATCCAGATCGCCAAGGCGCGCGGCGCGACGGTCATCGCCACTGCGGGCAGCGACGAGAAATGCGCCGCCTGCAAGGCGCTGGGCGCCGACCATGCGATCAACTACCGCACGCAGGACTTCGTGTCCGCCGTGGCCGACATCACCGGCGGCCGGGGTGTCGACGTCATCCTCGACATGGTCGCGGGTGGCTACGTGGCGCGCGAGGTCGATTGCCTGGCCGAGGACGGCCGCCTGGTCATCATCGCGGTGCAGGGCGGTGTCAAGGCCGAACTCAACGCCGGCCTGGTGCTGCGCCGTCGCCTCACCATCACCGGCTCCACGCTGCGCCCGCGTCCCGTGGCGTTCAAGGCCGCGATCGCGCGCGCGCTCAAGGAACACGTCTGGCCGCTGCTCGAATCGGGTGCGGTCAAGCCCGTCATCCACCAGGTGTTCGCCCCCGCTCAGGCGGCCGAGGCGCACACCCTCATGGAATCCAATCGCCACGTCGGCAAGCTCGTGCTGAAGTGGGCCTGATGTCATGACGATCAAGAAACTCATCGCCGGCAACTGGAAGATGAATGGCGGCCTGGCGGCCAACGAGGCGCTGCTGCGTGCGCTGTTGGCCGGTGTCGGCCATCCCGCGGCCGAGGTGGCGGTCTGCGCGCCCGCGCCCTATCTCGCGCAACTGCAAGGCCTGCTCGCAGGCAGCCCCATTGACTGGGGTGCGCAGGACATGTCCGCGCACGAGCAAGGTGCCTACACCGGCGAGGTGTCGGCCGCCATGCTCAAGGATTTCAACTGCCGCTACGCCATCGTGGGCCATTCCGAGCGCCGCCAATACCACGGCGAGACCGACGCCCTCGTTGCGGCCAAGGCGCAGCGCGCGTTGGCCGCGGGCATCACGCCCATCGTCTGCGTGGGCGAGACCCTGGTCGAGCGTGAAGCCGAGCAGACGGAGGCGGTGGTCAAGCGGCAGCTCGCCGCGGTGATCCATGCCGTGGCCCATTGCACCAGCGAAATCGTCGTCGCCTACGAGCCCGTGTGGGCCATCGGCACCGGCAAGACGGCCACGCCCGAGCAGGCGCAGCAGGTGCACGCCGTGCTGCGCGCCCAGCTCGCCGCGGCCACCAGCCACCCGGAGCGCGTGCGCATCCTGTACGGCGGCAGCATGAACGCGGCCAACGCCGCCAGCCTGCTGGCCCAGCCCGATATCGACGGCGGCCTGATCGGCGGAGCCTCGCTCAAGGCGCCCGACTTCCTGCAGATCATCGCCGCCGCCCACTGAACACAGCCTTGAACCGATGGGGCCGCCAGGGCTCTGATCGAACCAAACGGAGAAACTGATGAATGTCCTGTTGACCCTTCTGCTCGTGGTGCAGATCCTCGCTGCGCTCGGCATGATCGGCCTGATCCTCATGCAACACGGCAAGGGCGCCGACGCGGGCGCCGCCTTCGGTGGCGGCGGCGCGGGTTCGGCCAGCCTGTTCGGCGCCTCCGGTGGCGCGAACTTCCTGTCGCGTACCACGGCCGTGCTTGCGGGCGTGTTCCTCGCGTGCACCCTCGGTCTGGCCTACTTCGGCAACCTGCGCACCGCCGCACCGAGTTCGGGCAGCGTGCTCGAGAACGTGCCCGCCGCGCCGGCCAGCCCGGTGCAGCAGATTCCGGGTGGTGCAACGGCGCCGGCCGCTCCCGGCGCCACGCCAGCGCCGGCCAGCACGCCCGCGCCGACCGGTGCTGGCCAGATTCCGGCGCAGTGATGTGATCACCCGCCTTGCGCGGGCCTGACGCCTCGGGGACGCCCATCAAAAAAGGATGGGCCACTCCCCAGATGGGGGAGGCGATTCAGGGTAAACTCTATGAGTTGTCCGCAGTGCTCAGTGTCCCTCTTGAGCACGACAACGCAGACCCAAGCCGACGTGGTGAAATTGGTAGACACGCTATCTTGAGGGGGTAGTGGCGAAAGCTGTGCGAGTTCGAGTCTCGCCGTCGGCACCAGATCGTTGAAGACAAGGCCCGCAGGCCTTGTCAACGGAACCGCCCCACCATGAGCCTTGACCAGTACCTGCCCGTGCTTCTGTTCATCGTCGTGGGCGTCGCGGTCGGCATCATCCCCCAGGTCCTCGGCTACATACTCGGCCCGAACCTGCCAGATGCCGAGAAGAACTCCCCTTACGAGTGCGGCTTCGAAGCCTTCGAAGACGCGCGGATGAAGTTCGATGTGCGCTACTACCTCGTGGCCATCCTCTTCATCCTCTTCGACCTCGAAATCGCGTTCCTCATCCCCTGGGCCGTGGCCTTCTCCGACATCGGCATGACCGGCTTCGTCGCCGGTGTGGTGTTCCTGGCCATTCTCACGGTGGGTTTCGCCTACGAATGGAAAAAGGGCGCCCTGGACTGGGAGTGAGTTCACTCCCGCTGCGGGCGCGCTTCGGAGCAGCACATGATTGAAGGTGTCTTCAAGGAAGGCTTCGTCACTACCAGCTACGACGCGGTGGTGAACTGGGCCAAGACCGGTTCGCTGTGGCCCATGACCTTTGGTCTGGCCTGCTGCGCGGTGGAAATGATGCATGCGGCCGCCGCGCGCTACGACATCGGGCGCTTCGGCTCCGAGGTGTTTCGCGCCAGCCCGCGCCAGTCCGATCTCATGATCGTGGCCGGCACCCTGTGCAACAAGATGGCGCCAGCCCTGCGCAAGGTCTACGACCAGATGGCCGAACCGCGCTGGGTGCTCTCCATGGGCTCCTGCGCCAATGGCGGCGGCTACTACCACTACAGCTACTCGGTCGTGCGCGGCTGCGACCGCATCGTGCCGGTCGATGTGTACGTGCCCGGCTGCCCGCCCACGGCGGAGGCGCTGCTGTACGGAATCATCCAGTTGCAGCAGAAGATCCGGCGGACGCAGACCATCGCCCGCGCCTGAGTCGCAGAACAACACCGAGCCCCACGACATGACCGACGCATCCCCCTCTCACCTGGTCGCCCCCGAGACCCTGCAGGCCAGCCTTCAGGAACTGCTCGCCGGCCGCGTGCGCTCGGTCGAGTTGGAGCGCGGCGAGGTCACGGTCACGGTCGACGTCGGCGCCTACCTGGATGTCATGCAGTCCCTGCGCGATGCGCCCCAGGCGCGCTTCGAGCAGCTCATCGACCTGTGTGGCATGGACTATTCCACCTACGGCGACGGCCGCTGGGAAGGCCCGCGCTTCGCGGCCGTCTCGCACCTGCTGTCCGTGAGCCTGAACCAGCGCGTGCGCGTGCGCGTGTTTTGCGCCGACGACGATTTCCCCGTGCTGCCCTCGGTGAACAACCTCTGGAACAGCGCCAACTGGTACGAGCGCGAGGCCTTCGACCTCTACGGCATCGTCTTCGAAGGCCACACCGACCTTCGCCGCATCCTCACCGACTACGGCTTCATCGGCCACCCGTTCCGCAAGGACTTCCCACTCTCGGGTCACGTCGAAATGCGCTACGACGCCGAGCGCCAGCGCGTCATTTACGAGCCCGTGACGATCGAGCCGCGCGAAATCACGCCGCGCGTGATCCGCGAGGACAACTACGGCGGCCTGCACTGAAGGCGCGGGACGAACCGACATGGCAGAGATCAAGAACTACACCCTGAACTTCGGCCCGCAGCACCCGGCCGCGCACGGCGTGCTGCGCCTGGTGCTCGAGCTCGACGGCGAGGTCGTGCAACGCGCCGACCCGCACATCGGCCTGCTGCACCGCGCGACCGAAAAGCTCGCCGAGCACAAGACCTTCATCCAGTCGCTCCCCTACATGGACCGTCTCGACTACGTGTCCATGATGAGCAACGAACACGCCTACTGCCTGGCCATCGAGAAGCTGCTGGGCATCGACGTGCCGATCCGCGCGCAGTACATCCGCGTGATGTTCTCCGAGATCACGCGCATGCTGAACCATCTCATGTGGCTCGGCTCGCACGGCAACGACTGCGGCAGCTCCACCATCCTCATCTACGCCTTCCGCGAGCGCGAGGACCTGTTCGACATGTACGAGGCGGTGTCCGGCGCGCGCATGCACGCGGCCTACTTCCGGCCCGGGGGCGTCTACCGCGACCTGCCCGACACCATGCCGCAGTACCAGGCGAGCAAGGTGCGCAACCAGCGCGGCGTGGACGAGCTCAACAAGAATCGTCAGGGCTCGCTGCTCGACTTCATCGACGACTTCACCCAGCGCTTCCCGGTCTACCTCGACGAGTACCACACGCTGCTCACCGACAACCGCATCTGGAAGCAGCGCACCGTGGGCATTGGCGTGGTGCCGCCCGAGCGCGCGCTCAACCTGGGCATGACCGGCCCCATGCTGCGCGGCTCCGGCATCGCCTGGGACCTGCGCAAGAAGCAGCCGTACGAGGTGTACGACCGCCTGGACTTCGACATTCCGGTCGGCAAGACCGGCGACACCTACGACCGCTACCTCGTCCGCATGGAGGAGCTCAAGCAGTCCAACCGCATCATCAAGCAGTGCGTGGACTGGCTGCGCGCCAACCCCGGCCCGGTGATCACCGACAACCACAAGGTGGCGCCGCCCACGCGCGAGGCCATGAAGGCCAACATGGAAGAGCTGATCCACCACTTCAAGCTCTTCACCGAAGGCTTCCACGTGCCCGAGGGCGAGGCCTACGCCGCCGTCGAGCACCCCAAGGGCGAGTTCGGCATCTACCTCGTGAGCGACGGTGCCAACAAGCCCTACCGCCTGAAGATCCGAGCGCCCGGCTTCGCGCACCTGGCCACGCTCGACGAGATGGCGCGCGGTCACATGCTGGCCGACGCGGTCGCCATCATCGGCACCATGGACATCGTTTTCGGGGAGATCGACCGATGAGCACCCCCGTGCCCAGCACCCCAGTGAGCTTCTCCGCCGCGACCATCGCGCGCTTCGACCGCGAGGTCAACAAGTACCCGGCCGAGCAGCGCATCTCGGCCGTCATGGCCTGCCTGTCCATCATCCAGCAGGAACAGGGTTGGGTCAGCACCGAGGCCGAGGCCGCGCTGGCCGCTTACATCGGCGTCGAGCCGATCGCGGTGCACGAGGTCACGACCTTCTACAACATGTACAACCAGCGGCCGGTGGGCAAGTTCAAGCTCAACGTCTGCACCAATCTGCCGTGCCAGCTGCGCGACGGCCAGAAGGCGCTGCACCACCTCGAACGCAAGCTCGGCATCGAAATGGGCGAGACCACACCCGACGGCCTGTTCACCCTGCAGCAGAGCGAGTGCCTGGGCGCCTGCGCCGACGCGCCCGTGATGCTGGTGAACGACCGCCACATGTGCAGCTTCATGAGCCACGACAAGCTCGACCAGCTCGTCGATGGCCTGCGCGCTGCGGAGGGCCAGTCCTGATGAACGCCCAACAGATCATCGGCCAGTTCGCCGCCACCGGCGTGCAGACCTGCTTCCACGGCCGCCACATCAGCCCGCAGATCTACGCGGACCTCGATGGCAAGAACTGGTCCATCAAGGACTACGAGGCGCGCGGCGGCTACCAGGCGCTGCGCAAGATCCTTGGCAAGGACGGCGGCGAAGGCCTGACGCCCGACCAGGTGATCGCCACGGTCAAGGAGTCGGCCCTGCGCGGCCGCGGTGGTGCCGGCTTCCCCAGCGGCCTCAAGTGGAGCTTCATGCCGCGCCAGTTCCCGGGCCAGAAGTACCTGGTGTGCAACTCGGACGAAGGCGAGCCGGGCACCTGCAAGGACCGCGACATCCTCATGTACAACCCGCACATCGTCATCGAAGGCATGGCGATCGCGGCGTACGCCATGGGCATCAGCGTGGGCTACAACTACATCCACGGCGAGATCTTCGAGGTGTACGAACGCTTCGAGGCCGCGCTGGAGGAGGCGAGGGCGGCCGGCCTGCTGGGCGACAACATCCTCGGCTCGGGCTTCAGCTTCCAGCTGCACGGCCACCACGGTTTCGGGGCCTATATCTGCGGAGAAGAAACGGCCCTGCTCGAATCGCTCGAAGGCAAAAAGGGCCAGCCGCGCTTCAAGCCGCCGTTCCCCGCCAGCTTCGGCCTCTATGGCAAGCCCACCACCATCAACAACACCGAGACCTTCGCGGCGGTGCCCTGGATCATCCGCCACGGCGGCCAGGCCTACCTGGAGATCGGCAAGCCCAACAACGGCGGCACCAAGATCTTCTCGGTGAGTGGCGACGTCGAGATGCCCGGCAACTTCGAGATCCCGCTGGGCACCCCCTTCAGCAAGCTGCTCGAACTCGCGGGCGGTGTGCGCAAGGGCCGCCAGCTCAAGGCTGTGATCCCCGGCGGCTCGTCGGCCCCGGTGCTGCCCGCGCACATCATGATGGAGTGCACGATGGACTACGACTCCATCGCCAAGGCCGGCTCCATGCTGGGCTCGGGCGCCGTCATCGTCATGGACGACTCGCGCGACATGGTCGAGTCGCTCAAGCGCCTGTCCTATTTCTACATGCACGAAAGCTGCGGCCAGTGCACGCCCTGCCGCGAAGGCACGGGCTGGCTCTGGCGCATGGTCGACCGCATCGACCGCGGCCTCGGCAGACCCGAGGACATGCAACTGCTGGACAACGTGGCCGAGAACATCATGGGCCGCACCATCTGCGCGCTCGGCGACGCGGCGGCCATGCCGGTGCGCGCCATGATCAAGCACTTCCGCCACGAGTTCGAGGCCAAGATCGCCGCTGCCCAGACGGGTGCCAAAGCGGCCACGGCCTGAAGCGAGGAACACGGACATCCCCATGGTTGAAATCGAACTCGACGGCAAGAAGGTCGAAGTGCCCCCGGGCAGCATGGTCATGCATGCGGCCGAGAAGGCGGGCACCTACATTCCCCACTTCTGCTACCACAAGAAGCTGTCCATCGCGGCCAACTGCCGCATGTGCCTGGTCGACGTGGAGAAGGCGCCCAAGGCCATGCCGGCCTGCGCCACGCCCGTCACGCAGGGCATGATCGTTCGCACGCAGAGCGACAAGGCCGTCAAGGCCCAGAAGTCGGTGATGGAGTTCCTGCTCATCAACCACCCGCTCGACTGCCCCATCTGCGACCAGGGCGGCGAATGCCAGTTGCAGGATCTGGCCGTGGGCTATGGCGGCTCCGGCTCGCGCTACCAGGAAGAAAAGCGCGTCGTCTTCCACAAGAACGTGGGCCCGCTCATCTCCATGGAAGAGATGAGCCGTTGCATCCACTGCACGCGCTGCGTGCGCTTCGGGCAAGAAATCGCGGGCGTCATGGAGCTCGGCATGAGCCACCGTGGCGAGCACGCCGAGATCGAGACCTTCGTGGGCCAGTCGGTCGATTCCGAGCTCTCGGGCAACATGATCGACATCTGCCCGGTCGGTGCGCTCACCAGCAAGCCCTTCCGCTACAGCGCGCGCACCTGGGAACTCTCGCGCCGCAAGAGCGTGAGCCCGCACGATTCGACCGGTGCCAACCTCGTGGTGCAGGTCAAGAACCACCAGGTCATGCGCGTGGTGCCGCTCGAGAACGAAGCGGTCAACGAATGCTGGATCGCCGACCGCGACCGCTTCTCCTATGAAGCGCTCAATGGCCCGGACCGCCTGACCCAGCCCATGCTCAAACAGGGCGGTGAGTGGAAGACGGTGGATTGGCAGACCGCGCTGGAGTACGTGGCCAACGGTCTGAAGCAGGTCAAGGGGGCGCACGGCGCGGGCGCCATCGGTCTGCTGGCGAGCCCCCACGCCACCGTGGAAGAACTGGCCCTGGCCGGCGCGCTGGTGCGCGGCCTGGGCAGCGAAAACATCGACAGCCGCCTGCGCGCGGCCGACGCCGCTGCCGTGGCGCCCAAGGGCCAGGCGCGCTGGCTGGGTCGGACCATCGCCGAGCTTTCCACGCTGCAGCGCGTGCTCGTCGTGGGCTCCAATCTGCGCAAGGACCATCCGCTGTTCGCGCAGCGCATCCGCCAGGCCGTGCGTCGTGGCGCGCAGCTCAGCGCGATCACCGAGACCGCGCCCGATTGGGCCATCAAGCTCAAGCACAGCCTGCTGTCCGACAGCAGCGAGTGGGCCTCGGCCCTGGCCGGCGTGGCCGCCGCCGTGGCCGCCGAGAAGAGCGTGAATGCGCCCGTGGCCGCCACGCCCAGCGATGCGCAACGCGCCATCGCGGCCTCGCTGATGGGCGGCGAGCACAAGGCTGTGCTGCTGGGCAACGCCGCCGCGCACCACCCCCAGGCCGCCAGCCTGCTGGCCCTGGCCAACTTCATCGCCGAGCACACCGGCGCCAGCGTGGGCTTCCTCACCGAGGCCGCCAACACCGTGGGCGCGCAGCTCGTGGGCGCGGTGCCGGGGCAGGGCGGGCTGGACGCCGGCCGCATGCTCGGGGGCGCACTCAAGGCAGCGCTGCTGCTCAACGTGGAGGCCGAGGACACGGCCGCCGGCCTCGAGGGCCTGCGCCAGACCGACATGGTCGTCACCCTGAGCCCCTTCAAGACCAACCTGGATGTGAGCGACGTGCTGCTGCCGATCGCGCCGTTCAGCGAGACCTCCGGCAGCTTCGTGAATGCGGAAGGCCGTCTGCAGAGCTTCCACGCCGTGGTGCACCCGCTGGGTGATACGCGCCCGGCCTGGAAGGTGCTGCGTGTGCTGGGCAACCTGCTCGGGCTGCAGGGCTTCGACGCCGATTCCTCGCAGGCCGTGCTCGCGCGCGCGCTGCCGGGTGTCGAGTCGGGCGCCGTGGTGGCAGCCGATCGCCTGAACAACCGGGCCTCCGGCGTGAGCATCGACACCTCCAACGCCAGTGCCGCGCCCTGCGTCGCCAGCATCTACCAGCTCGATCCGCTCGTGCGCCGCGCGACCTCGCTGCAGCTCACGGCCGATGCGCGCCGTGCGCACGCCAAGACGAGCGCCCAGGAAGGGGTGGCAGCGTGATCGACGCGATGTACAACGGCGGCCTCGGCCTCATCAACGCGCCGTGGTGGACGGCGGCGGCCTGGCCCGTGCTCTGGGCCCTCATCAAGATCGTCGCCGTGCTGGCGCCGCTGATGGGCGCGGTCGCCTACCTCACCCTCTGGGAGCGCAAGCTGCTGGGCTGGATGCAGGTGCGCCATGGCCCCAACCGCGTGGGCCCCTTCGGCCTGCTGCAGCCCATCGCGGATGCCTTGAAGCTGCTCACCAAGGAACTGATCCGTCCGAGCGCGGCGGCCAACGGCCTGTTCCGCCTCGGCCCGGTCATGGCCATCATGCCGGCGCTGGCCGCCTGGGTGGCCATTCCCTTCGGCCCTGAAGCCGTGCTGGCCAACGTCAATGCGGGCCTGCTGGTCATCCTCGCCATCACCTCCATCGAGGTCTACGGTGTGATCATCGCGGGCTGGGCGTCCAACTCCAAGTACGCCTTCCTGGGCGCGCTGCGCGCCTCCGCGCAGATGGTGAGCTACGAGATCGCCATCGGCTTCTGCTTCCTGGTGGTCGTGATGACCGCTGGCAGCCTGAACCTGGCCGACATCGTGAGCTCGCAGAGCCGCGGCATGGGTGCCGGCATGGGCCTGGACTTCCTGTCCTGGAACTGGTTGCCGCTGCTGCCCATCTTCGTCGTCTACCTGATCTCGGGCGTGGCCGAAACCAACCGCCACCCCTTCGACGTGGTCGAAGGCGAAGCCGAAATCGTGGCCGGCCACATGGTCGAGTACTCGGGCATGGGCTTCGCCATCTTCTTCCTCGCCGAGTACGCGAGCATGTGGCTGGTGTCCATCCTGGGCGTGCTCATGTTCCTCGGCGGCTGGCTGCCGCCCGTGGCCTTCCTCGACTTCATCCCGGGCTGGATCTGGCTGGGCATCAAGACCGTCTTCGTGGTCTCGATCTTCATCTGGATCCGCGCCACCTTCCCGCGCTTCCGATACGACCAGATCATGCGTCTGGGCTGGAAGATCTTCATCCCCGTCACGCTGGTGTGGCTGCTGCTCGTGGGCGCGCTCATGAAGTCGCCCTGGAACATCTGGCAGTGAGGAGGGCATAACGATGACCACCACGACCGCCGTCGCGCCGTTCAGCTTCCGCGACTTCTTCAAGAGCTTCCTGCTCGTCGAACTGGCCAAGGGCATGGCCCTGACCGGACGCTACGCCTTCCGCCGCAAGGTGACGGTGCAGTTCCCCGAGGAAAAGACGCCGCTGTCGCCGCGCTTCCGCGGCCTGCACGCCCTGCGCCGCTACGACAACGGAGAAGAGCGTTGCATTGCCTGCAAGCTCTGCGAGGCCGTGTGCCCCGCGCTGGCCATCACCATCGAGAGCGACGTGCGCAACGACGGCACCCGCCGCACCACGCGCTACGACATCGACCTCACCAAGTGCATCTTCTGCGGCTTCTGCGAAGAGAGCTGCCCGGTCGATTCGATCGTCGAGACGCACATCTTCGAGTACCACGGCGAGAAACGCGGCGACCTGTACTTCACCAAGGAAATGCTGCTCGCCGTGGGCGACCGCTACGAACCCCAGATCGCCGCGGCCAAGGCCGCCGACGCGAAGTACCGCTGAGCCATCCACAGATCCCATGGACTTCACCACCGGTTTCTTCTACCTCTTCGCGGCGGTGCTGCTGTTCGCGGCCTTTCGCGTGGTCACCTCGCGCAACGCCGTGCACGCGGTGCTCTACCTGATGCTCTCGTTCTCGCAGGCGGCGGCGCTGTGGCTGCTGCTCAAGGCCGAGTTCCTGGGGATCACCCTGGTGCTGGTGTACCTCGGTGCCGTCATGGTGCTGTTCCTGTTCGTGGTGATGATGCTCGACATCAACATCGAGACGCTGCGCCGCGGCTTCTGGCACCACTTCCCGCTGGCGGCCATTCTGGGCGCCGTGGTGGCCGGTGAGCTGATCGCCGTGCTGTGGGTCGGCTTCCCTGCCATCGCCACCAGCGCGGTCGAGGCCCCGGCCAACGTGTCGAACACGGCCGAACTGGGCAAGCTGCTGTACTCGGCCTACCTCTACCCCATCCAGGTCGCGGGCTTCATCCTGCTCGTGGCCATGGTGGCCGCCATCGCCCTCACGCTGCGACAGCGCAAGGACAGCAAGGCCATCAACCCGGGTGACCAGGTCCACGTGCGCGCCAGCGACCGCCTGATCGTCGTGCCCATGGCGGCCGCCAAACCTGCCCCGGTGGCAGTTACCCAAACCGCCGAGGAGGGCAAGGCATGAGCGGTCTCTCGCTGAGTCATTTCCTGTCTGTCGGCGCGATCCTGTTCGCGATCTCCGTCGTCGGCATCTTCCTCAACCGCAAGAACCTGATCGTGCTGCTCATGGCCATCGAGCTCATGCTGCTCGCGGTCAACATGAACTTCGTGGCCTTCTCGCACTACCTGGGTGACCTGCACGGCCAGGTGTTCGTGTTCTTCATCCTCACCGTGGCGGCTGCCGAGTCGGCCATCGGCCTCGCCATCCTCGTGCTGCTGTTCCGCAACAAGTCGTCGATCAGCGTCGAAGAACTCAACACGCTGAAGGGCTGACCGGAACATGAGCAACACGCTTTCCGCCTCCACGCTGCTCGCCGTGCCGCTGGCGCCCCTGGTGGGCTCGCTGGTCGCCGGCATCCTGGGCACCGCCTTTGGTGGCAACGTCATCGGCCGGCGTGCCTCGCACGGCGCCACCATCCTCGGCGTGCTGATCGCGATGATCCTCTCGGTCATCACGCTGTGCGACGTGATCGAGGGCGCGCGCTTCAACGCCACCATCTACGAATGGATGGTCATCGGCGGCCTGAAGATGGAGATCGGCTTCCTCGTCGACGGCCTGACGGCGATGATGATGGTGGTGGTCACCTTCGTCTCGCTCATGGTGCACCTCTACACCATCGGCTACATGGCGGACGACGACGGCTACAACCGTTTCTTCGCCTACATCTCGCTGTTCACCTTCTCCATGCTCATGCTGGTCATGAGCAACAACCTGCTCCAGCTCTTCTTCGGCTGGGAGGCGGTGGGTCTGGTGTCCTACCTGCTGATCGGCTTCTGGTTCAACAAGCCTTCGGCGATCTTCGCCAACATGAAGGCCTTCCTGGTGAACCGGGTCGGCGACTTCGGCTTCATCCTCGGCATCGGCCTGATCGTGGCTTACACCGGCACGATGAACTACAGCGAGATCTTCGCCAAGGCCGGCGAACTCGGCGGCCTGGGCTTTCCGGGCACCGACTGGATGCTGATCACCGTCATCTGCATCTGCCTGTTCATCGGCGCCATGGGCAAGAGCGCGCAGTTCCCGCTGCACGTCTGGCTGCCCGACTCCATGGAAGGTCCCACGCCGATCTCCGCGCTGATCCACGCCGCCACCATGGTGACGGCCGGCATCTTCATGGTCGCGCGCATGAGCCCGCTGTACGAGCTGTCCGACACAGCGCTCAACTTCGTCATGATCATCGGCGCCATCACCGCGCTGTTCATGGGCTTCCTGGGCATCATCCAGAACGACATCAAGCGCGTGGTGGCCTACTCCACGCTGTCCCAGCTCGGCTACATGACCGTGGCGCTCGGTGCCTCGGCCTACTCGGTCGCGGTGTTCCACCTGATGACGCACGCCTTCTTCAAGGCCCTGCTGTTCCTCGCGGCCGGCTCGGTCATCATGGGCCTGCACCACAACCAGGACATCCGCTGGATGGGCGGCGTGCGCAAGTACATGCCCATCACCTGGATCACTTCGCTGCTGGGCACGCTCGCGCTGATCGGCACGCCGCTGTTCTCGGGCTTCTACTCCAAGGACTCGATCATCGAGGCGGTGCATTTCAGCAACCTGCCGGCCGCGCATTTCGCGTACTTCGCGGTGCTGGCCGGCGTGTTCGTCACCTCGTTCTATTCGTTCCGCCTCTACTTCCTGGTCTTCCACGGCAAGGAGCGCTACGACCAGAACCCCGACGCGCACCACCACGACGATCACCACGATGACCACGGGCACGGCCATGGCGACGGCAAACCGCACGAGTCACCCTGGGTCGTCACGCTGCCCCTGGTGCTGCTGGCCATCCCCTCGGTGATCATCGGCTACCTCACGATCGAGCCCATGGTGTTCGGCGACTTCTTCCGCGACGCCATCACCATCAACGGCGCAGCGCATCCCGCGCTGACGAAGTTCGCCGACATCTTCCACGGCCCGCTGTCCATGGCTGGTCACGCCTTCAGCACGCCGCCGCTCTATCTGGCCCTGGCCGGCTTCGTGAGCGCCTGGTACTGCTACCTGGTCAATCCGTCCGTGCCGGCCGCCATCGCGCGCGCGCTGCGCCCCATCGTCGTCATCCTCGAGAACAAGTACTACATGGACTGGTTCAACGAGAACGTGCTGGCCCGCGCCGCGCGTGGCCTGGGCACCGGGCTCTGGAAGGGCGGTGACCGCGGTGTCATCGAGGGAGGCGTCGTGAACGCGAGCTGGAAGATCGTCGGCGCCATTGCCGCGGTGGTGCGCCGCGCGCAGACCGGCTACCTCTACCACTACGCGCTGATGATGCTCGTGGGGGTGCTGCTGTTCATGACGTACTTCGTCTGGCTCGCGAAATAAGACAAGAAAGAGAAAGCCATCATGGGTTTGCTGAGCCTTGCCATCTGGACGCCGATCGTTGTGGGCGTCGTGCTGCTCGCGCTGGGGCGTGACGAGCAGGCGGGCATGGTCCGCTGGATCGCGCTTGCCGGCGCGCTCGCCGGCCTGGCCGTCACCGTGCCGCTCTACACCGGCTTCGAGGTCGGCAGCGCGGCCATGCAGTTCGTCGAGAAAAGCCTCTGGATCGAACGATTCAACGTCAACTACCACCTTGGTGTGGACGGCATTTCGCTGTGGCTCGTGCTGCTCACCGCCTTCACCACCGTCATCGTGGTGATCGCGGGCTGGGAGGTGATCACCGAGCGCGTGAACCAGTACATGGGCGCGTTCCTGATCCTCTCGGGTTTCATGATCGGCGTGTTCGCGGCGCAGGACGCGATGCTGTTCTACGTGTTCTTCGAGGCCACGCTGATCCCCATGTACCTGATCATCGGCATCTGGGGCGGCCCCAACAAGATCTACGCGGCCTTCAAGTTCTTCCTGTACACGCTGCTGGGCTCGCTGCTCATGCTGGTGGCGCTGATCTACCTGTACGTGCAATCGGGCGGCAGCTTCGCCTTCACCGACTGGTACGCGCTGCCCCTGGGAGGCACCGCGCAGACCCTGCTGTTCTTTGCCTTCTTCGCGGCGTTCGCGGTGAAGGTGCCGATGTGGCCGGTGCACACCTGGCTGCCCGACGTGCACGTGGAGGCGCCCACGGGCGGATCGGCCGTGCTGGCAGCCATCATGCTCAAGCTGGGCGCCTACGGTTTTCTGCGCTTTTCGCTGCCCATCCTGCCCGACGCTTCGCACGAATGGGCCTGGCTCATGATCGCGCTGTCGCTCATCGCCGTGATCTACGTGGGCCTGGTGGCCATGGTCCAGCAGGACATGAAGAAGCTCGTCGCCTATTCGTCCGTGGCGCACATGGGCTTCGTCACCCTGGGCTTCTTCATCTTCAGTGACTTGGGGCTCAGTGGTGGCCTGGTGCAGATGGTCTCGCACGGCTTCGTGTCGGCAGCCATGTTCCTGGCCATCGGCGTGCTGTACGACCGCGTGCACTCGCGAGAGATCGCCGACTACGGCGGCGTCATCAACACCATGCCGCGCTTCGCCGCCTTTGCGCTGCTGTTCACCATGGCCAACGCCGGCCTGCCCGGCACCGCCGGTTTCGTGGGCGAGTGGATGGTGATCATCGCTGCCGTCAAGGCCAACTTCTGGATCGGCCTGCTCGCCGCCACCGCGCTGATCTTCGGCGCCGCCTACTCGCTGTGGATGTTCAAGCGCGTCTACCTGGGCGAGCCCGGCAACGACCACGTGCGTGCGCTCAATGACATCAATGCGCGCGAATTCCTGGTGATGGCCCTGCTGGCGATCGCCGTGCTCGCCATGGGCGTGTACCCCAAGCCCTTCACCGACGTGATGGACCCGGCCGTGGCCGAGCTGCTGCGCCACGTCGCGAATTCCAAGCTGAACTGACAAGACCGAGAACAGCCCCATGATCGACAACCTCAGCTGGATCGCGGCCTACCCGGAAATCATGCTCGCGGTGATGGCCTGCGTCATCGCCCTGGCCGATCTCGCCGTGAAGACGCCGCTGCGTGGTGCCACCTATGCGCTCACCTTGCTTACCCTGGCGGTGGTGGCGGGCCTGCTGGCCATGGCCGGTGCCTCCGGCCGCACCATCGAAGGCTTTGGCGGCATGATCGTGAGCGACCCGATGGGTAACTGGCTCAAGTGCTTCGCCACCATTGCCTTGATGGTCACCCTGATCTACGGCCGCGCCTACGCCGGCGCGCGCGACATGCTGCGCGGCGGTGAGCTGTTCAGCCTCAGCCTGTTCGCGCTGCTGGGCATGTTCGTGATGATCTCGGGGCACAACTTCCTGGTCATCTACCTCGGCCTGGAGCTGCTCACGCTGTCCAGCTACGCCCTCGTGGCCTTGCGCCGCGACGACATCGCCGCGACCGAGGCCGCCATGAAGTACTTCGTGCTGGGCGCGCTGGCCAGCGGTTTCCTGCTCTACGGGCTGTCCCTGGTGTATGGCGCGACCGGCTCGCTCGACATCGGCGAGGTGATGGCCACGATTGCGGGCGGCGAAGCCTCGCTCAAGGGTTCGTCGCAGGTGCTGGTGCTCGGTCTGGTGTTCGTGGTCGCCGGCCTGGCCTTCAAGCTCGGCGTCGCGCCGTTCCACATGTGGGTGCCCGACGTCTACCACGGCGCGCCCACGGCGGTCACGCTGCTCATCGGAGGCGCCCCCGAACTGGCGGCATTCGCCATCGTGATCCGTCTCCTGGTCGAAGGCCTCCTGCCCCTGGCGGTGGACTGGCAGCAGATGCTGGCGGTGCTGGCTGTGCTGTCGCTGGTGGTGGGCAATCTGGCCGCCATCGCACAGACCAACCTCAAGCGCATGCTGGCTTTCTCCACCATCGCCCAGATGGGCTTCCTGCTGCTGGGCCTGCTGGCGGGCGTGGTTCAGGGGGACGGCGCCAACATGGTCAACGCCTACGGTTCCTCGATGTTCTACATCGTGACCTATGTGCTGACCACGCTGGCCACGTTCGGGGTGATCCTGCTGCTCTCGCGCGCGGGCTTCGAGTCCGACACCATCCAGGACCTGGCCGGCCTGAACCAGCGCAGCCCGCTGTACGCCGGCGTCATGGCCATCTGCATGTTCTCGCTCGCGGGCGTGCCGCCGCTGGTGGGCTTCTACGCCAAGCTGTCGGTGCTGCAGGCGTTGCTGGCTTCGCCCAGCGGCTTCCATGTGGGCCTGGCCGTGTTCGCGGTGGTGATGTCGCTGATCGGCGCGTTCTACTACCTGCGTCTCGTCAAGGTGATGTACTTCGACGCCCCCAGCCAGACCGCGCCCATCGAGGCCGGCCTGGACGTGCGCTCCGTGCTGTCGGTCAACGGCGCGCTGGTGCTGGTGCTGGGCATCGTGCCGGGCGGCCTGATGGCGCTGTGCGCGCAGGCGGTGGCGTCGCTGTTCGCCTGAGCCCGGGCCCCGCGGAACCCCCGCGCTGGCGCCAGCTCCCACCGTCACCATGAACCAAACCGCCTTCGTCTGGCTGGTGCTGTTGGCGGCCCTGGTGGCCGCCAACCTGCCCTTCGTCAACAACCGCTGGCTTGCGCTGATTCCGCGCACCCAGCCAAAGACGCTGTGGATGCGCCTGCTCGAACTCGTGCTGCTGTACTTCGCGGTCGGTGGCCTGGGCCTGGCTTTGGAGCAGCGCGTCGGTCAGATCTATTCGCAGGGTTGGGAGTTCTACGCCACCACGGCGAGCCTGTTCGTCACGCTGGCCTTTCCCGGCTTCGTGTACCGCTACCTCTTCAAGCGCCGCAGTGGATGACCCGCACCTGACCGAAGTACCGCTCGCGCGCACCGAGTTGCTGCGCGGCAACTTCCTGCACGTCGTTCGCGACACCGTGCGCCTGCCCACGGGGGCCGAAGCCACGCGCGAGTTCGTCCTGCATCCCGGCGCGGTCATGGTAATTCCCCTGCTCGAGGACGGCCGCCTGGTGCTGGAGCGCCAGTACCGCCACCCCATGCGCTCGGTCATCGTCGAATTCCCCGCTGGCAAGCTCGATGCGGGCGAGGGCAGCCTGGCCTGCGCCGTGCGCGAGTTGCGCGAGGAGACCGGCTACGCGGCCCGGCAATGGGCCTTCGCGGGCCGTCTGGCGCCCACCATCGCGTACTCCGACGAGGTCATCGACATCTGGTTCGCGCGCGGCCTGAGCCTGGGCGCACGTGCGCTCGACGACGGCGAGGCGCTGGACGTGTTCGCCGCCACGCCCGAGGAACTGCAAGCCTGGTGCCGCGAGGGCAAGGTCATCGACAGCAAGACCCTGGCGGGGATGCTCTGGCTGCAGAACGTGCTGTCGGGCCAATGGGTACTGGACTGGCAGGATAATCCCGCGGCATGAAGGTGCTTGATCTGCAATGCGCCCACCAGCACGTGTTCGAAGGCTGGTTCGGCTCCGAAGACGACTTCCACCAGCAACTGGAACGTGGACTGGTGAGCTGTCCGCTGTGCGGCGACCAGCGCGTGGAAAAGAAGCTTTCGGCGCCGCGCCTGAATCTGCGCGCGGGCCGTGAAGAACCGCCGGCCTCCCGGCCCGAAGGCGTCACCCTCAGCAACCACCCGGCGCAGGCCGAACTGGTGGAGCTGCAGGGCCGCATGCTCAAGGCCATGCGCGAGATCATGACGAGCACCGAGGACGTGGGCGAGCGCTTCGCCGAGCAGGCCCGCGCCATGCACCACGGAGAGATCGAGCGGCGCAACATCCGCGGCCAGACCAGCGCGGCCGTGGCCCTGGAGCTGCTGGAAGAGGGCGTGGAGGTGATGCCCCTGCCCATGCTCCCAGCGGTGAAGGACACGCTGCAGTAGTCCCTCAGGGATACAGCCCGCGCAGGTCGCGCGCGTGCAGGATGCGCTGGCACGCGATGATGAAGGTCGCCGTGCGCAGGCTGACCTTGTGGTCCTCCGACACCTGCCACACCGCGGAGAAGGCGTCTTTCATGATCTTCACCAGGCGGGCGTTGATCTCGTCCTCGGTCCAGAAGAAGCTGGAGAAGTCCTGCACCCATTCGAAGTAGCTGACCGTGACGCCGCCCGCGTTGGCGATCACGTCAGGCAGCACCAGCACGCCACGGTCGTGCAGGATGTCGTCGGCCTGCGGGGTGGTGGGGCCGTTGGCGCCTTCGATCACCATGCGCGCCTGGATGCGGCCGGCGTTCTTGTCGGTGATCTGGCCTTCCAGCGCGGCGGGGATGAGGATGTCGCAAGGGATGCCCCAGAAATCCTCGTTGGGGATGACCTGCCCGCCGCCCTCGAAGCCGGCAACGGAGCCGTGCCGCCCCACGTGGTCGAGCAGGGCGGGCACGTGCAGGCCGGCCTCGTTGTAGATGGTGCCGCCGTGGTCCTGCACGGCCACCACGCGGGCGCCAGCCTCGGCAAACAGCTTGCCTGCCACGCCGCCCACATTGCCGAAACCCTGCACGGCAACGCGTGAACGGCTCACGTCGAGCCCGATGCGGCGCGCGGCTTCGACGCCCACCGTGAAGACGCCGCGGCCAGTGGCCTCGCGCCGGCCCAGCGAGCCGCCCAGGTCGACCGGCTTGCCGGTGACCACACCGGTGGCGGTGGCGCCCTCGTTCATGGAATACGTGTCCATCATCCAGGCCATGACCTGTTCGTTGGTGTTCACGTCGGGCGCGGGGATGTCCTTGCTCGGGCCGATGATGATGCCGATCTCGCTGGTGTAGCGGCGCGTCACGCGCTCCAGCTCGCCGCGCGAGAGCAGCTTGGGGTCGACGCGAATGCCGCCCTTGGCGCCGCCGTAGGGCACGTTCACCGCGGCGTTCTTGATGGACATCCAGGCTGAGAGGGCCATCACCTCGGACAGCGTCACGTCCTGGTGAAAACGCACGCCGCCCTTGCCGGGGCCGCGGCTGGTGTTGTGCTGCACGCGGTAGCCCTCGAAGTGGGCCACCGTGCCGTTGTCCAGGTGGATGGGCACGTCGACGATGAGGGTGCGTTTGGGGCGTTTGAGGGTATCGACCCAGCGGCCCAGTTTGCCGAGGTAGGGGGCGACGCGATCGACCTGCTGCAGGTAGATGCCCCAGGGGCCGAGGTGGTTGGGGTCGAGGTAGGAGGGCAGCGCCTGGGTGAAGACGCCGGGAGCGGTTTGCGACGGCATGGTGGGTCCTTCGTGTGGAGTTGGCCGCTGTACGGGCCACGGCGAACGCACTGTACGCAGCCGCCCCGGGCTTGTCCAAGGCGGGCTCAGGATGGCTCCATGCCCGGGCTGCATGGCGGTGGCAGGCGCGGTGCTAGCATGCGCCGGCCTACAAATGGAGGGAGGCAACATGAAGATCATCGACACACCCGATGGCCGTTTTCCGGCCGCGCAGGACGCGCGCCCACCCGTGCAGACGCTGCCGATCCGCTTCACCGGATCGGGCAGCGAATACTTCCGCATCTGGATCGTCAACCTGCTGCTGATCCTGGTGACGTTCACGCTGTACTGGCCCTTCGCGCGGGCGCGGCGCATCTCCTACTTCCAGAACAACACCCTGGTGGGCGACGACCCGCTGGGTTTTCACGCCAACCCCTGGAAGATGTTCCGTGGCTACCTGGTGGTGGCCGCTTTTGGCCTGGCCTATGGCATCACCTCCGAGGTGGCGCCCCTGGTGGGCGGCGCCATCTTTCTGGTCTTCGCGCTGCTGTGGCCGGCGCTGTGGCGCGCCTCGCTGCAGTTTCGCCTGCGCAACAGCAGTTGGCGCGGCGTGCGCCTGGGCTTCGAAGGCGACATGAAGGGCGCCTATCTGGCCTTCGCGCCGCTGCTGCTGCCGGTGCTAGGCTTCGTGCTGCTGGGCGCGATGGGGCCCGCGCTGGCACCCGACGAAGGTGCGTCGCCCGAGGAGCGCAAGCGCCTGGGCCTCATGTTCGCGGGGCTGACGGCGCTGGTGATGCTGCTGTTCGCAGCCGTCATGCCCTGGTGCATGGCCCGCATCAAGCAGTACCAGCACGGCGGTTACCGCTTTGCCGGCGAGCGCACCGAACTGCGCGCCGGCACCGGTCGCTTCTATGGCCTGAGCGTTCGCACCGGCGGCGTGCTGCTGCTGGTGCTGCTGATCGTCGGCGCGGTCGCCGCGCTGGGCTTTGCGCTGGCGGGCCGCTCGGCCGGCGGCATTCTGGCCTTCACCGGTGCCGTGGCGCTGGGCTACCTGCTCATCCCGGTGCTGGTGGTGCCGTACTACACGGCCTCGCTGCAGAACCTGGTGTGGGCCAATACGCGCAGCCGCAATGCGCGATTCCGCAGCGAACTCGGCTTCGGCGCGCTGGCGCGCGTCAACGCGCTCAACTGGCTGCTGATCGCCGTCACCCTGGGCCTGTACTGGCCCTTCGCCCAGGTGCGCCTGACGCGCCTGCGCCTGGAGGCCATGGCCCTGCAGGTCAAGGGCTCGGTGAACGACTGGCTGGCCAGCGCGCAGCAGCGCGACGTGGGCCCGCTGGGCGACGCCGCCGGCGATTTCTTCGGCATCGACATGGGCCTGTAAGCGCATGGGCCAGCCCCTGGCGACCCTGTGGTTCGATGGCCGCAGCCCGCGCGGGCGCCCGGTGCGCTTGCGCATCGACGGCGATGAGCTCGTGCTTGAGCCGCTCGATGAAGCGGCCGACGGCCCCCCGCGGCGCTACCCCATGCGCCGCGTGCGCTGGCCCGAGCGCCGAACGCACGGCCAGCGCCAGACCGAGCTGCCCGACGACAGCCTGATCCAGCACGCCGACGCGCCCGAGTGGGACGCCTGGTGGGCCGCCCACGGATTGCGCGAGTCCTGGGTGGTGGGCTGGCAGCAGAGCTGGCGCGCCACCGCCTGGGCGGTGATCGGCGCCATCGCCGTGCTGCTGGCGAGCTGGTTCTGGGGCGTGCCGGTGGCCAGCCAATTCGTGGCGCAGCGCCTGCCGCTGGCGCTGGACGAGCGCCTGGGCACCGACAGCCTCGCCCAGCTCGACCGCGGCCTGCTCAAGCCCACCCGGCTGGACGAGGCGCGCCGCCAGGCAATCGAGCGACGCTGGCGGGCCTTCGTGGACAGCGCCCACCCCGAGGGCGACGCGCCCACCTGGCGCCTGGCCTTCCGGCACGCGCCCGACCTGGGCCCCAACGCCCTGGCCCTGCCCGGCGGCCAGATCATCGTCACCGACGAACTGGTCGAGCTGCTGCACGACCGCCCCGACGCCCTGACCGGCGTGCTCGCCCACGAGCTGGGTCACGTGCGCCACCGCGACGGCCTGGACATGCTGGTGCGCGCCAGCCTGCTCAGCGCCATCGTCGGTGTGGTGTTTGGCGACGCCAGCACCTTCATCGCCACCGTGCCGGCCACGCTGCTGACGCAGTCGTACTCGCGCGACGTGGAGCGCCGCGCCGACGCCTACGCCGCCGAGCGGCTGCACCGCGCCGGCCTCTCGCCGGCCGTGATGGTCACGCTGTTCGAGCGCCTGGCCGCCGTGCGCCAGAAAGAAGGCGAGCGCGGCGGCGTGTTGCCCATCGCCCTGGCCAGCCACCCGGCCGACGAAGACCGCATCCGCTACTTCCGCGAGTGGACACCCGAGCGCTGACGCCGAGCCGCCAGCTCAGGCGTTGAACTGCAGCGCCGCCAAGCCCGCGTACACCCCGCCGCGCGCCACCAGCTCCGCGTGCGTGCCTTGCTCCACCAGGCGCCCATGGTCCAGCACCACGATGCGGTCGGCCCGCTGCACCGTGGCCAGGCGGTGCGCGATCACCAGCGTCGTGCGGTCGCGCATCGCCGCCTCCAGCGCCGCCTGCACCACGCGCTCGCTCTGCGCGTCCAGCGCGCTCGTCGCCTCGTCCAGCAACAGCAGCGGCGGGTTCTTCAGCATGGCGCGCGCAATCGCAATGCGCTGGCGCTGCCCGCCCGACAGGCGCACCCCGCGCTCGCCCAAAAAGGTGTCGTAGCCCTCGGGCAGCTGGGCGATGAACTCGTCCGCGAAGGCGGCGCGCGCGGCGGCCTTCACCTCATCGTCGCTGGCGCCCGGCTTGCCGTAGCGGATGTTCTCCATCGCGCTGCTGGAGAAGATCACCGGCTCCTGCGGCACGATGCCGATGCGCTCGCGCAAGTCCTGCAACTGCAGCGTATTGATCGGCGTGCCGTCCAGCACGATGCGGCCCTGCTGCGGGTCGTAGAAGCGCAGCAGCAGCGAGAACACGGTGGTCTTGCCCGCGCCGCTGGGCCCCACGATGGCCACTGTTTGCCCCGGCTCCACCACCAGGGAGAACCCGTCCAGCGCCGCCTGCGCCGGGCGCGACGGGTAGTTGAAGTGCACCTGTTCGAACGCCAGCGCGCTGCCGCCCGCCGGCAGCGGCGCGGCCAGCGCCTGCGGCGGCGATTTCACCGGCGACTCACTCGCCAGCAACTCCACCAGCCGCTCGCTCGCGCCCGCCGCGCGCAGCAGATCGCCATACACCTCGCCCAGCACCGCCACCGCGCCCGCGAAGATCACCACATAGAACACCGCCTGCCCCAGTTGCCCCGGCGACAACTGGCCGTTCAACACCGCCTGCGTGCCCTCGAACATGCCCCAGAGGATGAGCGCCGCGTTGGCAATGATGATGAAGGCCACCAGCGCTGCGCGCGCCTTGGTGCGGCGCACCGCCGTCTCGAACGCGTGCTGCGTCGACCGGTCGAAGCGCTGCGACTCGCGCCCCTCCGCCGCGTAGCTCTGCACCGTGGGAATCGCGTTCAGCACCTCGGCCGCGATCGAGCTCGAATCGGCGATGCGGTCCTGGCTGGCGCGCGAGAGCCGGCGCACCCGGCGCCCGAACCACATGGCCGGCAGCACCACCAGCAGCACCGTCGCCAGCACCAGCACCATCACATACGGGTGCGACCACACCAGCATCACCAGCGCGCCGATGCCCATCACCGCATTGCGCAGCCCCATGGACAGCGACGAGCCCACCACCGTCTGCACCAGCGTCGTGTCCGCCGTCAGGCGCGACAGCACCTCGCCCGTCTGCGTGGTCTCGAAGAACTGCGGGCTCTGCCGCAGCACGTGGCGGTACACCGCGTTGCGCAGGTCCGCCGTGATGCGCTCGCCGATCCAGCTGACCAGATAAAAGCGCACCGCCGAGAACAGCCCCAGCGCCACCGCCACCCCGAACAGCGCCGCGAAGTGTTCGCGCAGCGCCAGCACCTGGTCGCCGCGCCCCGCCGGCACCAGCCCATCGTCGATCAGCAGCCGCAGCGCCACCGGAAACGCCAGCGTGGCCGCCGCCGCCAGCACCAGGAACAACAGGGCCAGCCCCATCTGCAGGCGGTAGGGGCGCATGAAGGGCAGCAGCCCGGTGAGCGAACGCGGGCTCTTGCCCGAGGGGCGGTCGGAGGCGGTGGCCATGGGGGGAGGGGACGCGGGGTCCGTGCCGGAGTGGGGGAGTAGCTTAGGCCATGGCGCGTGGTCTTCAATGACGGCGCTGTAATCCGCGGGGATGCGCTGAATGAAAATCCGCGCGCAGTTGACGCGTCCCGTCAACTGCAGGGCAGAGTCCATTCAATTGAGCCTGTCCTCCAGGGAGGTGCCTGATACAGCAGACGCCGGCCGGGGGCTCCCGGCATGGGCTGCATGCGGCCATTGCGGACGTGTGGATCATCACTGAGCTTGAAAAGCAAGGCGCCGACCGATGGGGCCTCGCACGGAGCAGGCGTCCATAGCGCGTCGATCCAGTTGAAGCTCCAACTCGGGCCTGAATCGCGGCGCCGGTCCAGGCGGGCGATGCCCTTGAGGTCCGTGACGGGGATCTTGGCCAGCAGGTCCAGCAGCGTGTTGTCCCAGGCCACCAGCGAGGTCTGCGACAGCTTCTGGCCGTTGTACGAGACGTCGTAGACGAGCAGGCACCAGGGGCGCTCCATGGAGAGCGTGATGGCGGGCCAATGGCTCTGGCGCGGGGCGACCTGGGAGGGGTGGAGGTACTGGACGAGGCCGGGGGCGGTGGTGAACACGTGCAAACTCCCAAAAGCAGCCAGTGTGGTCAGCAGGATTGGGGACGTGGTATTTCTCGAGGAACAAATTGGCTCACGAAATTCTGTAGGCGAGGCCGCCGTGCACATCGAGCGCCAAGCGCGCAAGCTCTCACTGCCTACCTTCGCGAGCCTTGCCGTTGCGCTCGACTTGTCGCTCGAAGCGCTTCTGACCGCCCCCCATTCCGAGGCTGGCCCGTGACACGTACAGTCCGGTAGCCCATCAACGGGCTCTGGCGGGAGGCGCGATTGGAAACAGTGGCCGGGATAGCATGGCAAGTGCTCAAGCAACTTGTATTCAGCTTCGTCTTCTTCTGGCCTGGCTGGCTCGTGGTCAAGATGATCACCTTCGGCCGCTACCCGCGATCGATACACCCCGCCAAGGCCGATTGGCTCGACTACGAGCTGCTCTCGTTCATTGGCGTTATAGCTGTCGCAGGTGCCATCTTCCTAGTCGCCTGCCTGTGGCTGTAGCCGGCCAGACACGGGAGGCGCGCCAACATAGTAGGAAGAAGCGAACACCCAAGGGCGGCGGTCGGTCGCAGCTTGCCGGGATAGGGGATGTGCGATCGACCGCTCTGCCTGGCCTTGCGGCTCACACGAGCCGAATCCCACGCTCTGAGACCAACAGAGCCTCGAGACCAAGTTGCAGCTTCACGCGGGCTGGAATTTTGAGGAGCTGCCGCTCCCACTCTTTGGAGTCGGGCACAGCCAGCAGGTACTTGATGTTCTCATCAGCACTGCCCATTGAGAGGATGAGTTGTCCCAATGCCGAGTACATCGCCTGTTCTTTTTGTCTTGATGAGTCGCCCTCAACCTCGATGACAAACGTGGGGGCGCCAGGCTTGGTCGCCACCATGTCCGCACGTCCATGAACTGGATGGGCCACGATGTGGGCTCCGGCTGACCGCAACGCTGCTTCTGCCACGGCTGCGACCTCCTTCTTTCCAGCAGTATGCCGACCTCCGTTTGCTCTTTCCATGGCATCGACATCCACGGTCAGATTCCAACCATCGGAAGGAGGGAAGCGGTATTCCATCAGCCACCGCTTCACTTCAAGCTGGAACATTCGCTTCTCCGTGAGGTCAACGCGCCGACACGCTGGCCCGCCCAGTGAGAAAGCCCAGCGAGCCAGTGAGCACGGCGCTCACCAAGCCAACGCCCAGCTTGGCTGTTTCTGGTGTCGAGCTCAATGCCAACACCCCTCCGAAGATCGCGGTGGCTGCGAGGGCCATCGAGGAGACGATGAACACGCACCAGCGCATCTGGATCTGGAAGCAATGCTCCCGCTCCTCACGCGCCAGGCGGGCCTGTTCTTCCGTAGGCGTCTCCTGGGTGGACCACTCGATTTTTCCTTTTCCGTTTCCGCTATCCAGATCGAAGGGGTTGGTTGGCATGAATCAAAGTCCGATGACTTCTGTTTCGAGCGTTTGCTCGGGACGCGCGAAGCCGAGCTTGAGGCCCTGACGCTTCTTGTCCACTGCGGTGATGTAGAGCGTAAGAGCCTTGCGCACGATCTCGGACGCAGTGGTGCCCGATGACTGCGCGATGCTCGTGAGTTGCTCGTCCATCTCCGAAGGGATGATCAGCTGCTTGCGCACGGCGGTTGGTTTTTCACTCATGTGGCTTTCCTCGTGGTCTTCGGTGCCTCACAGGTTGGCACCGCCGCGCGCAGGCGTACGCGGCTTGGGGTTGCCTGCAATGTGTGTTTTATACACATAAATGCAGTCGTAAAGAAGGTGGAAGGTCGCTCTCAAACCGTTGACCGACAGATGCCATGGTGCTCATGCCCGAAAAATTGCCCGCGCGGGCGCGGGCAACAGGGCGGTCGCATTGTGTTTAGCTTGGTCCGGTGGTGCCCCACTGGGTATCTGGCCATGCCCAGGGCAATCCCATTGCACGCCATCAAATTGGCCGCTAACAATCGGCACCCCTACACCCCAGGAGTACCCGATGCTCACCCGCCCCCTGATCCTCGCCGCCGCCCTGGCCCTCACCGCCACTGGCGCCTGGGCCGAAGGCGCCACCTGCCACGCCAAGTCCGCCGAGAAAAAGCTCGCCGGCGCAGCCAAGAACTCCTTCCTCACCAAGTGCGAGAAGGACGCCGCAGCCGCCTGCACCATGGCCGCAGGCGAGAAGAAGCTCTCGGGCGCAGCCAAGACCAGCTTCACCAACAAGTGCGTGCGCGACGCGGTGGGCGCCGAGGCGCAGAAGCCGGCCTGAACGCAGTGGGCCGGTGCGCGGGCTCAGCGCACCGTTACCTGCACCCGCCGGTTGCGCGGTTCGTCCACGTTGTCGGCGGTGGGCACCAGCAGGTTCTTCTCGCCGTGCGATTCCTGCTTGAGCGACGTGAATTTCACGCCAGAGGCGCGCAGGCGCTCGGCCACGAGCGTGGCGCGCTGGGTGGATAGGACGACGTTGTCCGCATCGCTGCCCACGGTGTCGGTGTGGCCGACCACGACGACCTCGGTCATGGCCTGCGGTGGCCGGGCCCGCAGGTAGCTCAGGATGTTCTGAAACTCCCTGTCCGAAGCGGCGGTGAGCTGCGTGTTGCCCGACATGAAGTACAGCATGAAGTGGCCGGGCAGCACGGGTTGGGCGGCCTTGGCGTCGCCGAAGGCGGCGTCCACCTGGGCGTGGTTCATCACGATGTTCACCGCGCCGCCGTCGATGGCCGCGACCTGGCCCGCCTGCGTCAGCACCTGCTGTCCCTTGGGCCCGCTCACCACGACCTGGCCCACGGCCCCGTCGGGGTCGGGCACCAGCACCACGTAGGAGCGGGGCAGGCTGGGCGCGCAGGCCGACAGCAGGAACAAGGCAAGCACCAGCCAGGGTGCCCGCGCGGCAGAGGGGTGGGGTCGATCGTTTTTCATGCAGAGGCCTCGAGAGCCTGGGACTTTCGCACATCGTGCCGGCGGGGGGCGGCGCAGGCTCCCGATCTTGTGGGAAGCGGGGAAGCCGGGGATACTGCCCGCCGGTTGAGGAGGGCGGCGGCCGCCCCGGCGCGAAAGGTGCCTGTCCTCATGGGTACCTTGACGATGACGATGACCCCAGACGTATTCGCACCGGCCGAGCGCCGCGCGGCCCAGGCCTGATGCACCTCTCCCTGCGCGCCATCGCGGCGCTGTTGATGCTTCTGACGGGTGGCCTCGGCCTGGTCGTCGTGCTGGCCGACCCGCTGGCCTTGCAGACCTTGCGCCATCAGGGTTTCGACCAGTACCAGCGCTGGCAGCCGCGCGTGGTCCAGGCCGCACCGGTGCGCATCATCGACATCGACGAGGCCAGCCTCGATCGCATCGGCCAGTGGCCCTGGCCGCGCACGCGGCTGGCCAGCCTGGTGGAGCGCCTGGGCGAGCAGGGCGTCGCGGCCATCGGCTTCGACGTGGTGTTCGCCGAGCCCGACCGCACGTCGCCGCAGCGCGTGTCGGGCGACTGGCCGCTCACGCCCACGGCACGGGCCGAGTTGCAGCACCTGCCCGACCACGACGCGACCTTCGCCGAGGCGATCGCGACGCAGGATGTGGTGCTGGGCTTTGCGGCGCGCAGCGAGGCGACGGCCGATGCCCATGCCAATGCCAAGACCGATGCCAAGAGCCCGGAGCCGCGCTACCGCTACGTGTGGATGGGCGAGCCCGACCCCGGCATCCTGAACACGATCGGGGGCGCGGTGCGCCCGCTCGCGTCGCTGGAGATGGCGGCGAGCGGTGTCGGCGCGCTCAGCTTCGTGCCCGACGCCGATGGCGTGGTGCGGCGCGTGCCGATGGTGATGGCGCTGCAGGGCCAGCCCGTGCCCAGCCTCAGCGCCGAGCTGCTGCGCGTGGCGCAGGGCACGCCGAACTACATCCTGCAGCGCGCCAGCGGCGGGGCGCCCGCGCTGGAGGCCGTGCGCATCGGCGCGCTCACGGTGCCCACGACCGCGCGCGGCGAGATGTGGATCCACTACACGCCGGCGCAAGCGCAGCGCTACGTGCCCGCGTGGCGGGTGCTGAACGGCACGGCCGATCCGGCGCTGCTGGAAGGCCACATCGTGGTGATCGGCAGCTCGGCCCCCGGCCTGCTCGACCTGCGCTTCAACCCGCTCGGCCAGCTCATGCCCGGCATCGAGACGCACGCGCAGGCCATGGAGCAGGCGCTCACGGGGCAGCACCTGGCGCGCCCGTTCTGGGCCATGGCGGCCGAGGCCTTGCTGGTGGTGGTGGGATGCGTCCTGCTCGTCGCGATCGGCGCGTTCATGGGTTCGCTGCGCGCGGCCGCGGCCTGGCTGGTGCTGGTGGCGACGCTGCTGTGGGGCGGCTGGTGGGCGTTCTCGGCCCAGCGGGTGCTGTTGGACACCTTCACCCCCGCCATCGCCTGGACCCTGGCCTACGGCCTGGCCAGCGTGTGCCGGCATTTCCGCAGTGAGCTGCAGCACCGCTGGGTGCGGCAGGCGTTCTCGCGCTACGTCTCGCCCAACCGCGTGGCGCACCTCATGCAGAACCCCGAGCAACTGGAGCTCGGCGGCAAGCGGCAGCGGTGCAGCTTCATCTTCACCGACCTCGCGGGCTTCACCCCGCTGATGGAGTCGATCGACCCGGCCGATGCGGTGCACCTGCTCAACCGCTACCTCGAGGAGATGATCTCCATCGCCTTTCGCTACCAGGGCACGCTGGACCGCATCATGGGCGACTCGCTGGCCATCATGTTCTCCGCCCCGGTGGAGCAGGCCGATCACGCGCAGCGCGCGCTCGACTGCGCGATGGAGATGCACCGCTTCGCCACCGGGTTCACGCGCCAGCAGCAGGCCCGCGGCGTGGCCTTTGGCCACACCCGCTTCGGCATCCACTCCGGCGAGGTCATCGTGGGCAATTTCGGTGGCAAGGCCCTGTTCGATTACCGCGCCCTGGGCGATCCGGTGAACACCGCCGCGCGCCTGGAGAGCGTGAACAAGCACTTGGGCACCTGGGTCTGCGTGTCCGAGGCCACGCTGTCGGCCTGCGCGCCGCGTGTGGCCCGCCCGGTGGGCCGCCTGGTGCTCAAGGGCAAGACGGAAGCGCTGCAGGTGTTCGAGCCGCTGGACGAGGTGCCAGCGGGCTACGCGCCGCTGGCGCTGTACCGCGGCGCACTCGATGCCCTGCGGGCCGACGACGTGGCGCAGGCGCTGGAGCGCTTCCAGCACTTGCGCCGCGCCTACCCGGACGATCCGCTGGTGAACCTGCACTGCGCCCGTTTGCTCGCGGGCGAGCGCAGCGACCTCATCGTCCTGGCCGCCAAGTGATCGGCGGCGGGCGGCGGATCACTCCTCGTCGACCTTGAGCAGGAACTGCGTGCCGCGCACGCCGATCATGCCGGTCGGCGTCTTCACGGACACGGCTTCGGGCTGCAGCTTGGCAATGCCGCCGGACACGTAGTTCAGCGTCCCCTTGCCCATGCGCGCGCCCAGCCTGAGCTTGCCGGCGCTGGGCTCGTACATGTACTCCTCGACGGTGAGCGAGGTGTTCGGCCCGAAGGACATGATGGTGTTGTCGCCGAAGACCACGCCCAGGCTGGAGCCCGCTTGCGTGCTGAGCGCGCTGCCCTGATGCAGCGGTGTGCCGGGCTGGGCCTTGACGACCTGGCCATCGGTGGTGACCGTGGCCACGCCCTTGACGGTCTTGACGTGACCGACCGGGGCTTTCTCCATCGCCGAGGCCGTGCTGGCGAGGGCCAGGCACAGCAGGCCGGCGCTCACGGCGGACAAGCGGCTTGTGCGGACGCGGGGACGTGGGTAAGCCATGGGGTTCTCCGTCTGACGAGCGGGATGATAAACCGCATGAACGGCGCTGAGCGCTCAGAGCACCAGGCGCTTGGCGTACCCCGTCATCTCCAGATAGCCACGTCCGACGACTCGGCCGTTGCTGTCGATGAGCTCCGACAGCCCCTCCCAATAGATCGCGCCGGTGCTCGCGCGGCTGTCGAGTTCCTGCGCGTCGATCAGCGCGCGCACGGTGTAGAAGTCGGCCGGCGTGCGCACCAGCCATTCCACGGGGTAGCGCGTGTTCGTGAGCGGGCTGGTCCACCAGCGCTGGGGTTTGAACGCCACTTCGCCTGGGCGGAAGCGGTAGATGGCGTTCGGGTCTTGCGCGTCGCCCGCGGCGCGGAAAGAGCCGCCAGCCCACACGGTGGAGCCGTCGGCGCGGCGCAGGCGAAAGGCGGTGAGCGCGTGGCCGTCGAAGAGGTTCATGCCGATCCAGTCCCAGCCCACGGCCTCGGGGTGCAGCAGGGCTTCGCTCCACTCGTGGTCCAGCCAGGCCGTGCCGTTGACGGCGAACCGTTGACCCGCCAGGCCCAGCGTGCCGCGCACCTGCAACTGCGGTTGCGAGACGTAGAAGCTGGATTGCGCGGCGTCCGGCCCCTTGCGGGAGAAGCCCTTGTCGCCCTGCAGCAGCCAGGCCTGCGGCGCCGTGGCCTCGATGTCGATGAGCAGGGTGTCGCCCACGGCGCGGGTGGCGTAGCCGCCGTCGGCGCGGCGGCGGATGAACCACTCGCGCAACACGACCTCGGTGTCGGTCTCGCTGGCGAAGACGGCGCGTTCGGTGTTGGCCGGACGCTCGCCGTTCCAGCGCGCGATGCGTTCGTCGTGGTGCAGGCGTCGGCCCGCCACGTCGGTGATGGCGGCGTGCGCGAAGAGCAGTTGCCGTGCCGCCAGGCGCCCGGGCAGCTCGCGCGCCTCGTCCACGCGGCTGCGGAAGAAGGTGATCTGGAAGCCGAAGTCCCGTCCGGCTTCGTCGCGTGCGTGGCCGGTGAGGTACCACCACTCGGTGCGCGTGTCGTTGTGGCTGCCGTGGTCGCGCGGGAAGCGCAGCTCGCGCGGTCGCAGGGTGTCGCCGGGGCGGGCGATGTCGCGGGCCGGGGCGTGTGGCCAGGCCAGGGCGGCGGCGCTGCCCAGCAGCCAGTGGCGTCGGTTGATGGGACGGAGCTTGAGGCGTTCCATGCGCTTCACCAATCCTGCCGCACGGCCTGCACCGCGTCGCGGCTGGCGGCCGCGCGCCCCGCCAGCCAGGCGGTGAGGGTGCCCGCCAGCACCACGGCCAGCGCCAGCGCGCCCAGCCGCGCCCAAGGCAGCACCAGGTCCATGGTCCAGTGGAAGCTCTGCGGGTTGACGACGTGCACCAGCACCAGGCTCACCAGCAGGCCCAGGGCGGTGCCGGCCAGCGCGCCCAGGGCCGTCCAGGCCAGGCCTTCGGCCGCCACCACGCCCAGGATCTGCCGCCGCGTGAGGCCCAGGTGCGCGAGCAGACCGAATTCCTTGCGCCGCACCAGCACCTGCGCGCTGAAGCTGGCCGCCACGCCGAACAGGCCGATGCCGATGGCCACGGCCTGCAGCCACACGGTGACGGCGAAGCTGCGGTCGAAGATGCGCAGCGAGGTGGCGCGCAGTTGCTCGACGGAGGCGAATTCGATGGCGTCCTGAATGCCGTGCGTTCGCGCGAGTGCGGTGAGGGCCTCGCGCACCGCCAGCGCATCGGCCTGGGGCGCCAGGTGCAAGGCCAGGTCGCTCACGCGGCGCTCGCCGCTCAGGCGGGCGTAGGTGTCGGCGTCGATGGCGATGCTGCCGTGCTGGCGGGCGTAGTCGCGCCACACGCCGGCCACCACGTAGCGCGCGCGCCGCGCCTCGGGCGCGGCCAGGGCCTGCGCCAGCGCGGGCAGCGGCTGGCCCACGCGCGCGCCGTAGAGGTCGGGCATGGCCTCGCTCACGTAGACGGGGATGTCGGGCGCGGCCACGGCGATGGCCTCGCCCACCAGGGGCAGGGGCAAGGGGTCGCCGCGCAGGGGGCGCACCAGCAGGGCCACGGGCGGGCGCGCGGGGTCCAACTGCAGTGGCACGGCGCGCAGGGTGTCCACGCGCGCCACGCCGGGCACCGCCGCCACCGCGTCCACGAAGGCGGGCGGCAGGTGCTGGCTGTCCATGGCCGCGCCGCTGCCGCGCAGGTAGAGCGGGGCGGGCAACACGGTGTCGAGCCAGCGCGTCACGGAATCGCGGAAGCTCGCCACCATCACCGTCAGCGCCACGGAGAGTGCCAGGCTGGCGACCACGCCGCTGGTGGCCACGGCGGCGGTTTCGCGCAGGCGGCGCGCGCGCTCCACGGCCAGCAGGGGCAGCAGGTGGCGCGCGCTCAGCGGCGCCAGGAGGTCGAGCAGGGCAGACACGCCCAGCGGCAGCGCGGCGATGCCGCCGATGAGCAGCAGGCCCACGGACACGTAGGCGCCCAGCGGCACGCCGGCCACGGGCGGCGCCAGCGCGCTCAGGCCCGCCAGCACCAGCAGGGCCAGGGCCGCGCCATGCCGCCGCGCCCCGGGCGCGCCCGTGCCCAGCCCCTTGAGCGCCTGCGCCGGCGCCAGGCCCTGCGCCGCGCGCGCGGGCCACCAGCCCCCGGCCAGCGCCGCCGCCACGCCCAACGCGCCGTACAGCAACGCGGCCAGCGGGCTCCAGCGCAGCGTGGGCGACACGCCGGTGAAGTAGCCACCGCCCAGGTCACCGCCCAACTGGCGCAGTGCGAAGGCGGCCACGGCGCTGCCCAGGGCCACGCCGAGGGCGCTGCCCACCAGCCCCAGCAGGGCCGATTCGGCCAGCACCAGGCGCAGCCGCTCGCGCGCCGACAGGCCCAGCACGCCCAGCAGCGCCAGCGGCCCCTGGCGCCGCGTGACGGAGAGCGACAGCACCGAGAACACCAGGAAGGCGCCGGTGAACAGGGCCACCAGCGCCAGCACCGTGAGGTTGACGCGGTAGGCGCGCGAGAGGTTGCTCACGCGCTCGCCCGCCTGCTCGGGCCGCTGAGCCAGCGTGCCGGCGGGCAGGTCGAACGCGGCCAGCACGCGCTCGGCGGTGGCGCCGGGCGCCAGGCGCAGGTCGATGCGGCTGAGCGCGCCAACGCGCGCGGCCAGGGCCTGCGCGGCGGCCACGTCCATCACCAGCACCGGCGCGCCGGGCGCGTTCACGTGGCCGGCGATCCGCAGCGTGTGTTCGGTTGGTCCCAGGCGCAGCCGCGCGGTGGGCGCGTCGCCCACGGCCAGGCGCGCGCTGGCGTTGAGGAAGGCGGCGTCGGGCGCGAACAGGTCGAGGCGGCCACCGGCATCGTTGATGAGCGGCATGAGCGCGGGCGCCACGCGGCCCACGCTGAGTGCGTCCACGCCGATCAGGCGCGCGGCTTGACGCTCGCCCTGCGCGTTGACGACTTGCGCGGGCACTTCCAGCACCGGGCTGGCCGCCGCCACGCCCGGCTGCGCGGCCACGCGCTCGAGCAGGGCGTCGTCCAGCAACCCCTGGCGCGCGCGCAGTTCCACGTCGGGCTGGCCGTTCACCGCGCTCACCGCGTCGCGGAACTCCGCCAGGGCGGAGGCGTTGATGAGCTGCACCGCCAGCGCCAGCGCCACACCCAGCGCCACCGCGAACACGGCCGTGGCCGTGCGCCAGGGGTGGTGGCGGAACTCGGGCCAGGAGACGGTGGCGAGCAGGCGAAGCATGCGGGCAGCATACGGCGACGGGGGTGGGGCGCGAAGGCGCGCGCGTCCTGTGGTCCAATACCGGTTTTTCGTCACCCCGCCGCTCTAAGGAAAGTGCCATGGGCAACAAGATCGTCACCGAGGCCGACCGCAAGGCCACCCCCCGTCCCGTCGCTGCCAATGGCGTCGTGCTGCCCACCCCCGGCCGTGGCCAGCGCCGCAGCCTGGAGCGCGGCGTGGCCACGCGCAGCAAGAAGAACCCGGGTAAGCGCCCGCACAGCGGCTGATCGCTGCGGTTCCCTGCAAAAGCCCGCTTCGGCGGGCTTTTTGCTTTCCGAAGCGGGCCGTTGCCAGCGGTTGCCGCTGACTCGGCTTGACTCGTTTAGATCAAAAAGTTACAATCACCGTTTCCCAAACAGTCAACCAGATATGTTGACGCACCGGGCGCTACTCGCGGATCTCCCTGAATCCCGTCGCGGCGCCGGTGACACCCCGCCGGGCCTTGCCCGGCACCGGCTGGTTTCCAGCCACCTGCCGCCGCGTTGCGCCACCCCGTTCTCGCCCCTCGACCAGGCCCGCTGAACGGTTCCCCCTGGCGTGCGCAGGCGCTGGTTGCGTCGTCGCTTCGTCGTCTTCAGTGCCTGCTGCGTGGCTGCGGTCCGCGGCCGCCTGCGCGTTTGTCCCCAGGCGGCCATTGCCCAAAGCCCACCCACGAGGAGGCCCGCCGCAATGGCAAAAGACATTCAGATCGACCACGTGTTCAAGGTCTTCGGCGACGAGCCCGAGGCCGCGCTGGCCCTTGTGCGCGAGGGCCGCAGCAAGCAGGAGATCCTGGCCGAGACCGGCCAGTCCATCGGCGTTTTCGACGCGCACTTCAACATCCAGGCCGGCGAGATCTTCGTGATCATGGGCCTGTCGGGCTCGGGCAAATCCACGCTGGTGCGCCTGCTCAACCGGCTCATCGAGCCCAGCGCCGGCCGCGTGGTGATCGATGGCCGCAACATCTTCGAGCACAGCGACCGCGAGTTGCGCGCCCTGCGCCGCAAGGACATCAGCATGGTGTTCCAGTCCTTCGCGCTGATGCCGCACATGACGGTGCGCGACAACACAGCCCTCGGGCTGGAGCTGGCGGGCGTGGACAAGGCCGCGCGCCTGGCCCAGGCCGACGAGGCCCTCTCGCAGGTGGGCCTCGCCGGCTGGGGCGACAGCTACCCCGATGAGCTCTCCGGTGGCATGCAGCAGCGCGTGGGCCTGGCGCGCGCGCTGGCGTCCGACCCGTCCATCCTGCTGATGGACGAGGCCTTCTCCGCGCTGGACCCGATCATCCGCACCGACATGCAGAGCGAACTGCTGCGCCTGCAGGAGGTCAAGCGCCGCACCATCGTCTTCATCTCGCACGACCTCGACGAGGCCATGCGCATCGGCGACCGCATCGCCATCATGAAAGACGGCCAGGTGGTGCAGGTGGGCACGCCCGAGGAGATCCTGCGCGAACCGGCCGACGACTACGTGCGCAACTTCGTTCGGGGCGTGGACGCGGCAGCCGTGTTCAAGGCCGGCGACATCGCGCGCCGCAGCCAGGTGGTCGTGGCCGAGAGCCCCACGCGGGGGGCGCGCGCGGCCCTGTCCATGCTGGAGCAGCAGGACCGGGAGTACGCCTTCGTGGTGTGCACGCAGGAGCGCTTCCAGGGCATGGTGTCCGTGGAGTCGCTGCGCGCCGCGCTCAAGGGTCACGAAGGTCCGCTGGGCCTGCAGCACGCCTTCCTGCCTGGCGTGCAGGCCTTGCAAGCCAGCCACCCCGTCAACGAACTGTTCGGCCAGGTGGCGCAGTCGCCCTGGCCCTTGCCGGTGGTGGGCGCGCGCGGCCAGTACGTCGGCGCCATCAGCAAGACCACGCTGCTGCGGTTCATGGACCGCGGTGGCGACTGAGGAAGGAGCAGCGATGCAAGACGACACCCGAACCACCGACCCCTGGGCCTCCGCCGCGCCCGCGGCCGAGCCCCAGGCACCGGCCGGCGACGCCTGGTCCACCAGCACGCAGCCATCGGGCGGCGACTGGCTCGACACCGCGCCGGCCGACGCCACCGCTGCTGGCACCGACGGCTTCCAGCTCAGCCAGCTCTGGGACGGCAGCCTGCCCGTGCAGGACTGGATCAACAGCGGCCTGGCCTGGGCCGTGGAGCAGTTCCGGCCCTTCTTCCAGGCCGTGCGTGGCCCGATCGACGCCACCCTGGGCGGCGTGGAGTCGGCCTTGCTGGCCGTGCCCACGCCGGTGATGGTGGCACTGCTGGGCCTGATCGCCTGGCAGGCGGCGGGCCGTGGCGTGGCCATCGGCGCGGTGGTGGCGCTGCTGCTGGTGTCGGTGCTGGGCATCTGGCCCGAGGCCATGGTGACGCTGTCGCTGGTGCTGACCTCGCTGGCTTTCTGCGTGCTGATCGGTTTGCCGCTGGGCGTGGCGCTGGCCAGCAGCGACCGCGCGCAGCGTTTCGTGCGGCCCGTGCTCGACGCGATGCAGACCACACCCGCCTTCGTGTACCTGGTGCCGGTGGTGATGCTGTTCGGCATCGGCAACGTGCCCGGCGTGATCGTGACCATCGTGTTCGCGCTGCCGCCGCTGGTGCGCCTCACGACCCTGGGCATCCGCCAGGTGCGGCCCGATCTGATCGAGGCCGCCAAGGCCTACGGCGCCTCGCCCTGGCAACTGCTGACCAAGGTGCAATTGCCGCTGGCCATGCCGTCGATCATGGCCGGCATCAACCAGGCGCTGATGCTCTCGCTGTCCATGGTGGTCATCGCTTCGATGATCGCCGTGGGTGGCCTGGGCCAGATGGTGCTGCGCGGCATCGGCCGCCTGGACATGGGCCTGGCCACGGTCGGTGGCCTGGGCATCGTGCTGCTGGCCATCACGCTGGACCGCATCACCCAGGCCATGGGCCAGCCGCGGCGCGGCGCGCGCCACTGGTGGCAGACGGGGCCCGCCGGCCTGGCGCTGCGGCTGGCGCGCCGCCGCCCGAACCCTTCGCCTTCTTCCTCCAACGACCTCACCCAAGGAGAAACCGCATGAACCTTCCGTTCAACCGATTCGCGCTGTGGCGCAGACTCTTCGCCGCCGGCCTGGTGGCCGTGACGGCCGCGACGGCCGCCACGGCCATCGCCCAGGACCTGCCCGGCAAGGGCGTCGTGGTCAAGCCCGTGAAGAGCTCCATCGCCGAAGAGACCTTCCAGACCCTGCTGGTGGGCCGCGCGCTGCAGAAGCTGGGCTATGAGGTGCAGCCGATCAGCGAAGTGGAGTACGCCACCGCCCACGTGGCGCTGGCCAATGGCGACGCCACCTACCTGGCCAGCCACTGGGACCCGCTGCACGCCGACTTCTACAAGAACGCTGGCGGCGACGCGAAGCTCTCGCGCACCGGCGCCTACTCGCCCGGCGCGGCCCAGGGCTACCTGATCGACAAGAAGACGGCCGACGCGCACAAGATCACGAACATCGCGCAACTGCAGAAGCCCGAGATCGCCAGGCTCTTCGACGCCGACGGCGACGGCAAGGCCGACCTGACCGGCTGCAACCCCGGCTGGGGCTGCGAGGCGGTGATCGAACACCAGTTGGGCGCCTTCAAGCTGCGCGACACGGTGCGCCACGTGCAGGGCAGCTACTCGGCGCTGATCGCCGACACCATCACCCGCTACCAGCAGGGCAAGCCCATCCTCTACTACACCTGGACGCCCTACTGGGTGAGCGGCGTGCTGCGCCCGGGTCAGGACGTGGTGTGGCTGCAGGTGCCGTTTTCCTCGCTGCCCGGTGAGCAGGCCAGGCTGGACACCAAGCTGCCCAATGGCCAGAACTACGGCTTCGTGATCAACACGCAGCGCATCGTGGCCAACCGCGCCTTCGTGGAGAAGAACCCGGCGGCGGGCAAGCTGTTCGAGGTGATGAGGCTGTCGGTGGGCGACATCAACGCCCAGAACCTGCGCATGCGCGACGGCGAGAACAAGCCGGCCGACATTGAGCGCCACGTCGACGCCTGGATCAAGGCGAACCAGAAAACCTTCGACGGCTGGATCGCCGAGGCGAAGGCGGCGGCGAAGGGTTGAGGCCGGTCTGCGGGACGTCGGCTTTCGGGCGCTGGCCTGCAGCCGGCGTCAACCCGGCGTCAGCCCGGCGTCTTGGGCGTGAAGTCGCAGTACGCCGCCACCGCGCAGCGGTAGCACTGCGGCTTGCGCGCCAGGCAGACGTAGCGCCCGTGCAGGATGAGCCAGTGGTGAGAGTCCACGGCGTACGCGGGCGGCACGCGCTTCATGAGCGCCAGCTCCACGGCCAGCGGCGTCTTGCCCGGCGCCAGGCCGGTGCGGTTGCTGACCCGAAAGATGTGCGTGTCCACCGCCATGGTGGGCTGGCCGAAGGCCACGTTGAGCACCACGTTGGCCGTCTTGCGGCCCACGCCGGGCAGGGCCTCCAGCGCTTCGCGGGTGTTGGGCACCTCACCGCCATGGCGCTCCACCAGCATGCGGCAGGCCTCCATCAAATGCCTGGCCTTGCTGCGGAACAGGCCGATGGTCTTGATGTAGCCCTCCAGGCCGTCCTGCCCCAGCGCCAGGATGGCCTGCGGGGTGTTCGCCACGGGAAAGAGCTTTCTCGTGGCCTTGTTGACGCTCACGTCCGTGGCCTGGGCCGACAGCAGCACGGCGGCCAGCAGCTCGAAGACGGTGGTGTATTCCAGCTCGGATTGCGGGCTGGGGTTGGCCGCCTTGAGGGTGGCGAAGAAGGGTTCGATCAGCTCGCGCTTCATGGGCGCGCAGTCTATCCACTGCTTGCGGGTTTGCCCGGGCCGGCGCGCCAGGCACGGATTTGGTGACAATGCGCCATTCCAAACCGAAGCCCCTTGCCGTCCGCATGAGCCACGCCATCCCCTTTGCCGATCGCCTCAACAACGTCGAAACCTCCGCCATCCGCGAACTCTTCAAGCTGCTGGGCAAGCCCGGCATCATCAGCTTCGCGGGCGGCTTTCCCGACAGCGCGCTGTTCGACGTGGACGGCATCCGCGAGGCGGTGAACGCCGCGCTGAGCGAGGAGCCCGGCGCCACGCTGCAGTACGGCGCCACCGAGGGCTACCAGCCGCTGCGCGAGCAGCTCGCGGCGTTCATGGCGGGCAAGGGCGCGCGTGGCGTCGGCGCCAACGACCTCATCGTCACCACCGGCAGCCAGCAGGCGCTGGACCTGCTGGGCAAGACGCTCGTGTCGCCCGGCGACAAGGTGATCGTCGAAGGCCCCACCTTCCTGGCCACCATCCAGTGCTTCCGCCTCTACGGCGCCGATCTGATCACCGTGCCGGTGGACGGGCAGGGCGCGAAGACCGACGAGCTGGAGGCGCTCATCGCCGAGCACAAGCCCAAGTTCGTCTACCTCATCCCCACCTTCGGCAACCCCAGCGGCGCCATGATGAGCCTGGAGCGCCGCAAGGCCGTGCTGCGCATGGCGGTGAAGCACCAGACGCTCATCGTGGAGGACGACCCCTACGGCGACCTGTACTTCGGCGAGGCCCCGCCGCCCAGCCTGCTGGCCCTGGCCGACGAGGTGCCCGGCGCGCGCGATCTGCTGGTGCACTGCGGCTCGCTGAGCAAGGTGCTCAGCCCCGGGCTGCGCGTGGGCTGGATGGTGGGCCCGGCCGAACTGCTGGCCAAGGCCACCATGTGCAAACAGTTCAGCGACGCCCACACCAGCACCTTCGCCCAGGCCACGGCGGCGCAGTACCTCAAGGCCGGTCGCATGCCCGCCACGCTGTCGCGCGTGCGCCAGATCTATGCCGAGCGCGCGGCCACCATGTCGAATGCGCTGCGGCGAGAGCTGGGCGAGGGCATCGATTTTGTCGAGCCGAAGGGTGGTCTGTTCGTGTGGGCCAGCCTCACCGGGGCGGGCGGCAAGGTGAACGATGGCGCGGCCTTCGCGAAGAAGGCCATCGAGCAGGGTGTGGCCTTCGTGCCGGGCGCCCCGTTCTTCGCCACGAACCCCGTGCATGCGACGCTGCGCCTGAGTTTCGCCACCGCGCCGCTGGACAAGATCGAAGAAGGCATTCAACGACTGGGCAAAGCCTTGTGACATGAACACCACCACCACCGCCGCCCCGATCCGCGCGTCCGCCGAGGCCGACGAGGCCGACGACGGAGGCCCCGCGACACAACCGGGCCCCGTGCCTGAAATGGTGATCGACGACGTCGACGTCTTCATCGACGGCGTGGGGCCGCAGACGGTGGTGATGGTGCACGGCTGGCCGGACACGCCCGCGCTGTGGGACGGCACCGTGGCCGCGCTGGTGCCCGAGTGGCGCTGCGTGCGCTTTCACCTGCCGGGCTTCGACCTGGCGCGCGGCCCCCGGCCCATGAGCCAGAGCGACATCGTCGCGCTCATCGCGCGCATCGTGGACGCGGTGAGCCCCGACCAGCGCGTCACCCTGCTGTTGCACGACTGGGGCTGCGCCTTCGGCTACACCTACGCGAAGCGCCATACCGAGCGCGTGGCGCGCATCGTGGCGCTGGACATCGGCGACGTGGGCTCGCCGGATTACTTCGAATCCCTGGGCTGGCGCGAGAAGCTCATGATCTCGGGCTACCAGCTCTGGCTCGCCGTGGCCTGGTCACTGGGTGCCCATGCACCGGGTCTGGCCAACCGCATGACGCGCTGGATGGCCCGAAAGATCGGCTGCCGCAACGACCCGGCGCTCATCGGCTGGGAAATGAACTACCCCTACGCCATGCGCTGGTTCAACGCCTTCGGCGGCCTGCGCGGCGCCGGCCACGCCGACCGGCTGATCGGCGAGAACCTGCCGGGCCTGTTCGTCTATGGCCGGCGCAAGCCCTTCATGTTCCATTCCAGCCGCTGGGTGCGGCACCTGAACCGCACCACCGGCTGCGCGGCCAAGTCACTCGACACGGGGCACTGGATCATGAAACAGAAGCCGGCCGAGTTCCACGCCGTGCTCAAGGACTGGCTGGCCAACGTGACTCAGCCGGCCTCCACGCCCAAGGCCTGAGCCACGCGGTACGCCGCCCAGGCGTCGTTGGCGGCGTAGAGCAGCTGCGATTCGCTCAAGCTGGCGGCGGCCCAGTTGCTGGTGGCCGCCTTCTTGCTCTTGGCGAAGCGCTGGCCGAACAGCACCGCCACCGCCGCGCGCACGCCCATGTCCTTGCGGTAGCCCTGGGCGCGGAAGAGGGCGTTGAGCTCGATCACACCCGCCGGCTCGATGCCCAGCTTGGCCCGCACCCGCAGGTTGTCGTCGCGCAGGCCGAAGCCCGCTTTGGCGTGCGCCGGGTGGGCCAGCAAGGCCGCCACGGCCTCGCGGCAGCCCGGGTCGGCGAGCTGAAACACCCAGGCGCGCTCGGCGACCGCGAGTTGCACCACGTGCGGGCCGTCGGACACCTGGTCCTTGAAGAAGGTGGGCTTGGATTCGGTGTCGAAGCCCCAGACCGGGTGATCCGCCAGCGCGGCGGCCGCTTCGCGCGCGCCATCGGCCGTGCGCACCAGGGCGATGCGCGAGCGCTCCAGCGGCGGAAACGGGGGCAGGGCGTCGATGGCTTCCCTGTCGGGCGTGGGGCGGGTTTCGCGCGCGGTCATGGGGCGCCAGCATAGCCGCCAGGGCCTTGGGCCTTCCGGCACAATTTCCCGGATGACCACCCCCCTGCTGCAGGAAGTGGCGAGCGAGGCCCCCACCCAGGGCGAGTTCGTGCGCTTCCCCGACTCCCCCTTCGAGCTGTTCCTGCCCTACCCGCCGGCCGGGGACCAGCCCGAGGCCATCGCCCAACTCGTCGAGGGCATCAACGACGGCGAGGTCTTCCAGACCCTGCTGGGCGTCACCGGCTCCGGCAAGACCTTCACCATGGCCAACGTCATCGCCCGCGTGGGCCGGCCGACCCTCGTCATCGCGCCCAACAAGACCCTGGCCGCCCAGCTCTACAGCGAGTTCCGCGAGTTCTTCCCCAAGAACGCCGTCGAGTACTTCGTCAGCTACTACGACTACTACCAGCCCGAAGCCTACGTGCCGCAGCGCGACCTCTACATCGAAAAGGACAGCGCGATCAACGAGCACATCGAGCAGATGCGCCTGAGTTGCACCAAGAGCATCCTCGAGCGGCGCGACGTGCTCATCGTGGCCACCGTCTCGGCCATCTACGGCATCGGCAAGCCCGAGAGCTACCACCAGATGGTGATGACCCTGCGCGTGGGCGACAAGCTGGGCCAGCGCGACGTGATCGCGCAGCTCGTCCGCATGCAGTACACGCGCAACGAAATGGACTTCGGCCGCGGCAAGTTCCGCGTGCGCGGCGACACCATCGACGTGTTCCCGGCCGAGCACTCCGAGATGGCGATCCGCATCGAACTGTTCGACGACGAGATCGAAAGCCTGCAGTTGTTCGACCCGCTCACCGGCAAGGTCCGCCAGAAGATCCCGCGCTTCACCGTGTTCCCCAGCAGCCACTACGTGACGCCGCGCGAGCAGGTGCTGCAGGCGGTGGAGACCATCAAGCTCGAGCTCGACCAGCGCCTGAAGGAACTGGTGGGCGCGGGCAAGCTGGTGGAGGCGCAGCGCCTGGAGCAGCGCACCCGCTTCGACCTGGAAATGCTCAGCGAGGTGGGCCACTGCAAGGGCATCGAGAACTACACGCGCCACCTCTCGCAGGCGCGCCCGGGCGACCCGCCGTCCACGCTGACCGACTACCTGCCGCGCGACGCGGTGATGTTCCTGGACGAAAGCCACGTCCTCATCGGGCAGCTCGGCGGCATGTACAACGGCGACCGCGCGCGCAAGACCACGCTGGTGGAATACGGTTTCCGCCTGCCGAGTGCGCTGGACAACCGGCCGCTGAAGTTCGACGAGTTCGAGCAGCGCATGCGCCAGGTGGTCTTCGTCTCGGCCACGCCGGCCGACTACGAGAAGACCCACGCCAGCAACGTGGTCGAGCAACTGGTGCGCCCCACCGGCCTGGTGGACCCGGAGCTGGAGGTGCGCCCCGCCATGCACCAGGTGGACGACGCGCTGCAGGAGATCCGCCAGCGCGTGCAGCAGCAGGAGCGCGTGCTCATCACCACGCTGACCAAGCGCATGGCCGAGCAGCTCACCGACTACCTGACCGAGAACGGCGTGAAGGTGCGCTACCTGCACAGCGACATCGACACCGTGGAGCGCGTGGAGATCATCCGCGACCTGCGCCTGGGCGCTTTCGACGTGCTGGTGGGCATCAACCTGCTGCGCGAGGGCCTGGACCTGCCCGAGGTCTCGCTGGTGGCCATCCTGGACGCCGACAAGGAAGGCTTCCTGCGCTCCGAGCGCAGCCTGATCCAGACCATCGGCCGCGCGGCGCGCAACGTCAATGGCAAGGCCATCCTCTACGCCGACAAGGTCACCGACTCCATGAAGGCGGCCATGGGCGAGACCGAGCGCCGCCGCGCCAAGCAGATCGCGCACAACGCCGCCCACGGCATCGAGCCGCGAAGCGTCAACAAGCGCATCAAGGACCTGATCGACGGCGTTTACAGCGAGAAGGCGGGCAAGGAGGCCGACCGCCTGGCCGCCGAGAGCGCGGCGCGCGCCGAGCTGGAGGAGCTGAGCGAGAAGGACGTGGCGCGCGAGATCAAGCGGCTGGAAAAGGCCATGCTGGAGCACGCCCGCAACCTGGAGTTCGAGAAGGCCGCCCAGGTGCGCGACCAGCTCGCGCAGCTCAAGGCCCGGGTGTTCGGTGCTTCGGGGCACGACAGCGCCGCCTGAACGTTTCGCGGGGCCGCGACTCCATCGATCCGGGAGTCATGTGTGGGCGCCTGTCCAGTGGCACAAACCCCATACCCGTACAATGCCGAGCAAATCGCTCAGCTTTTGGGCTATAATTCGACAAAATTAGTCGGGAAACCCTGCAGAACAAAAGACCCCTCGAGGGTCGGGGCGGGTGGAGGAGGGGTTCGCCACGGCGAATGCCCGGCGGGCCTTACCACGAAGGTCAAGCAACACAGAAGGAGCTTGCGATGCGCCTCACCACGAAAGGCCGCTTTGCGGTCACAGCCATGATCGATCTGGCCCTGCGCCAGAACAACGGTCCGGTCACGCTTGCGGCTATCAGCCAGCGGCAGCAGATTTCCCTTTCCTATCTCGAGCAGTTGTTCGGCAAGCTGCGCCGGCACCAGCTGGTGGAGTCCACCCGCGGGCCCGGCGGCGGCTATACCCTGGGGCGCAAGGCAGCCGAAATCACGGTGGCCGACATCATCGTCTCGGTGGACGAGCCGATCGACGCGACCCAGTGCGGCGGCAAGGAAAACTGCATGGGCGAAGGCCAGCGCTGCATGACGCACGAGCTCTGGGCTCAGCTCAATGCCCGCATGGTCGACTTCCTCGACTCGGTGACCCTGCAGTCCCTGGTGGACGAGCAGCTCGCCAAAGGCCTCGTGATCGAGAACGCGCCCATGATCAAACGCGCCATCTCCAGCACGCCGGTGGTCAAGCCCATCCGCGTGAACGCGCCGAACTCGGTGTTCGCCCTGGGAGGCGCCCTCTCCAAATGATCCGGGTGGCCCGGGGCAGCGGTTCGACCGCTGTCCGTGCCCGCCCTCGTCCAACGCCAGACAGAAGAAGCCCATGAGCACTCCCCACTTCCCCATCTACATGGATTACAGCGCCACCAGCCCGGTCGATCCGCGCGTGGTGGACGCCATGATTCCCTGGCTGCGCGAGCACTTCGGCAACCCGGCGTCGCGCAGCCATGCCTGGGGCTGGGAAGCGGAGAAGGCCGTGGAGAACGCGCGCGAGCAGGTGGCCGCGCTGATCGGCGCCGACCCGCGCGAGATCGTCTGGACCAGTGGCGCCACCGAGTCGAACAACCTCGCGCTCAAGGGCGCGGCGAACTTCTACAAGGGCAAGGGCAAGCACCTCATCACGGTGAAGACCGAACACAAGGCCGTGCTGGACACCATGCGCGAGCTGGAGCGCCAGGGCTTCGAGGTGACGTACCTCGACGTGCAGGCCGACGGCCTGGTGGACCTGGAGGCCTTCAAGGCGGCGATCCGCCCCGACACCATCCTGGCCTCGGTCATGTTCGTCAACAACGAGATCGGCGTGGTGCAGGACATCGCGGCATTGGGGGCCATCTGCCGCGAGAAAGGCGTGATCTTCCACGTCGATGCCGCGCAGGCCACCGGCCGCATCGACATCGACCTGCAGACCCTGCCGGTGGACCTGATGAGCCTGACCGCGCACAAGACCTACGGCCCCAAGGGCATCGGCGCGCTGTACGTGCGCCGCAAGCCGCGCATCCGCATCGAGGCGCAGATGCACGGTGGCGGTCACGAGCGCGGCATGCGCTCGGGCACGCTGGCCACGCACCAGATCGTGGGCATGGGCGAGGCCTACCGCATCGCCAAGGCCGAGATGCACGAGGAAAACAAGCGCATCCAGGCCCTGCACGACCGCCTGGTCAACGGTCTGAAGGACATCGAAGAGGTGTTCATCAACGGCAACGAGGCGCGCCGCATCCCGCACAACCTCAACATGAGCTTCAACTACGTCGAGGGCGAGTCGCTGATCATGGGCATCAAGGGGCTGGCGGTGTCCTCGGGTTCTGCCTGCACCTCGGCCAGCCTGGAGCCCAGTTACGTGCTGCGCGCCCTGGGCCGCAGCGACGAACTCGCCCACAGCAGCCTGCGCATGACCATCGGCCGCTGGACGACGGAAGAAGAAATCGACTACGCGATCGCGACGATCAAGGAGAACGTCGCCAAGCTTCGCGAACTCTCACCCCTGTGGGAAATGTTCAAGGATGGCATCGACCTCTCGACCATCCAGTGGGCGGCCCACTGACCTGAAGGAGAACAACCATGGCCTATTCCGAAAAAGTTGTTGACCACTACGAAAACCCCCGCAACGTCGGCTCCTTCGACAAGGGCGACGAGACGGTGGGCACCGGCATGGTGGGCGCGCCCGCCTGCGGCGACGTGATGAAGCTGCAGATCAAGGTGAACCCCAGCACCGGCGTGATCGAGGACGCGCGCTTCAAGACCTACGGCTGCGGTTCGGCCATCGCCTCGAGCTCGCTGGTGACCGAATGGGTCAAGGGCAAGACGCTCGACCAGGCCGCCGCGCTCAAGAACAGCCAGATCGCCGAGGAGCTGGCGCTGCCGCCGGTGAAGATCCACTGCTCCATCCTGGCCGAAGACGCCATCAAGGCGGCCGTGGACGACTACCGCAAGAAGCACGCGAACTGAGCCCATGTCCGTCACGATTTCCGAAGCCGCCGCGCGCCACGTCACGCGCTACATCGCCAAACGCGGCAAGGGCGTGGGTGTGCGCCTGGGCGTCAAGACCACGGGCTGCTCGGGTCTGGCGTACAAGCTGGAATACGCCGACGAGATCGCCCCTGAAGACGTGGTGTTCGAAGACCACGGCGTGAAGGTGCTGGTCGATCCGAAGAGCATGCCCTATATCGATGGCACGCAGCTCGACTTCGTGCGCGAAGGCCTCAACGAGGGCTTCAAGTTCAACAACCCGAACGAACGCGACCGCTGCGGCTGCGGCGAGAGTTTCAGGATCTGACTATTGCCACCCCCAATCGACCGCCCGGCGCAGGCCTTGGCGGTCTTTCTTTTTCCATGAACCTGCAATCCAGCGACTTCGAACTCTTCGGCCTGCCAGAAGCCTTCACCGTGGACCGGATCACGCTGGACGCGCGCTGGAAAGACTTGCAGCGCCAGGCCCACCCGGACCGCTTCGCCAGCGCCGACCCGGCCACGCAGCGCCAGGCCATGCAGTGGTCGGTGCGCATCAACGAGGCCTACCAGCGCCTGAAGGACCCGCTGCGCCGCGCCGCCTACCTGTGCGAGCGGCGTGGGGCGCCGATCGAGGCGGAGAACAACACCGCGATGCCGGCCGACTTCCTCATGCAGCAGATGCACTGGCGCGAGTCGCTCGACGAGACCGAGGGCGTGGCGGCGCTGGAAGCCCTGTCGGACGAGGTGGCCGAGGCGCGGCGTGAGCGCCTGGAGGCCTTGCGCGCCGCGCTGGACGAACAGAACGACGCGCCCGCGGCCGCGCGTCAAGTCAGAGCCCTCATGTTCATTGAGCGCTTTGCGCGCGACGTGGAGGACCGGCTCGATCAGCAGGGACAATAGGTGGCTCCGTTCCCCGCGATACCGACAAGACAGACCCCCCGATGGCGCTCCTGCAGATTTCCGAACCCGGCCAGTCCCTCGACCCCCATCAACGCCGCGTGGCCGTGGGCATCGACCTCGGCACCACCCATTCGCTGGTGGCGGCGGTGCGGCACGGCGTGGCGGAGTGCCTGCCCGACGAGCAGGGCCGCGTGATCCTGCCCAGCGTCGTGCGCTACCTCGAGGCCTCGGCCAGCGGCTCGGGGCGGCAGATCGGCTTCGACGCGCTGGCGGCCCAGATCGATGACCCGGCCAATACCATCAGCTCGGTCAAGCGCCTCATGGGGCGCCGGCGCGAGCAGGTGGTCGACGTCGACAAGCTCGCCTATACCGTGGTCGAGCAGGACGGCATGGCGCAGATCGACACCGTGGCGGGTCGCAAGACCCCGATGGAGGTGAGCGCCGAGATCCTGGCCACGCTGCGGCACCGCGCCGAAGACAGCTTCGCCGACGACCTGTTCGGCGCCGTCATCACCGTGCCCGCCTACTTTGACGACGCGCAGCGCCAGGCCACCAAGGACGCGGCCAGGCTCGCCGGCATCGAGGTGCTGCGCCTCATCAACGAGCCCACGGCCGCGGCCATTGCCTACGGGCTGGACCACGGCGCCGAGGGCGTCTACGCGGTGTACGACCTGGGCGGCGGCACCTTCGACATTTCCATCCTGCGCCTCACGCGCGGCGTGTTCGAGGTCCTGGCCACGGGTGGCGACTCGGCGCTCGGCGGCGACGACTACGACCAGGCGCTGGCGGCCTGGGTGCTGCAACAGCAGGGCATCGCCGCCGAGTCGCTCGACGCCTCGGCCCGCGCGGCGCTGCACAAGGAAGCGCGCCGCGTGAAGGAAGCCTTGTCGGCCACCCCGCAATCGGACTTCCGCGCTGCCTTGGGTGGCCGCACGGTGGAGCAGGTGGTGCGCGTGACCGACTTCGAAGCCTGCACCGAGGCCCTCACGGCGCGCACCATGGCCGCCGTGCGCAAGGCCTTGCGCGACGCGCGCATTGCCAAGGACGAAGTCAAAGGCGTGGTGATGGTGGGCGGCTCCACGCGCATGCCCGTCATCCGCCGCGTGGTGGGCGAATTCTTCGGCACCGATCCGCTCGTCGATCTCAACCCCGACGAGGTCGTCGCGCTGGGCGCGGCGGTCCAGGCCAATGCCCTGGCCGGCAACAGCAAGGACGGCGACCTGCTGCTGCTCGACGTGATCCCGCTCTCGCTGGGCATCGAGACCATGGGCGGACTGGTCGAGCGCATCGTGCCGCGCAACAGCAGCATCCCCACCGCGCGCGCGCAGGACTTCACCACCTACCAGGACGGCCAGACCGCCCTCGCGCTGCACGTGGTGCAGGGCGAGCGCGACCTGGTGGCCGACTGCCGCAGCCTCGCGCGCTTCACGCTGCGTGGCATCCCGCCCATGGCAGCCGGCGCGGCGCGCATCCGCGTCACCTTCACGGTGGATGCCGATGGCCTGCTGTCCGTGGGGGCGAAGGAGCTCACCTCGGGCGTCGAGGCCAACATCGACGTCAAACCGTCCTACGGTCTGAGCGACGAACAGATCGCCAGCATGCTGCAGGACAGCTTCTCCACCGCGCAGCAGGACATGCAGGCGCGCGCGCTGGTCGAGGCTCGCGTGGACGCGGACCGCCTGCTGCTGGCCACCCGCTCCGCGCTGGCGGTCGACGGCGACCTGTTGACCGCGGATGAACGCGCCTCGGTCGATGCGCTCATGGCCGCTTTGCGCACCGCCGCGGCGGGCGAGGACGCCGCGGCCATCGAAGCCGCGAGCGAGGCCCTGGCCAAGGGCACCGAGCACTTCGCCGCCGAGCGCATGAACCGTGGCATCCAGCAGGCGCTGTCCGGCAAGAAGATCGAAGAAGTCTGAAGAAATTACCGTTCGGGCTGAGCTTGTCGAAGCCCCTCCGCACCATGCCCACGATCAAGATCCTTCCGCACACCGAATACGCGCCCGAGGGGAAAACCATCGAAGCGCCGGCCGGCACCTCGATTTGCGAGGCCCTGCTCGAGAACGGCGTGAACATCGAGCACGCCTGCGACATGAGCTGCGCCTGCACCACCTGCCACGTCATCGTGCGCGAGGGCTACAACAGCCTGAACGAAGCCGACGAAGACGAGGAGGATTTGCTCGACCGCGCCTGGGGCCTGGAGCCGCAGTCGCGCCTGTCCTGCCAGGCCATCCTGGCGCAGAAGGACGTGACCATCGAGATTCCGAAGTACACGATCAACCACGCCAAAGAGAATCACTGATGCGCCAGATCATTCTCGACACCGAGACCACCGGCCTGTCGGCGGAGAACGGCGACCGCATCATCGAGATCGGTTGCGTCGAACTGATCAACCGCAAGTTCACCGGCAACAACCTGCACCACTACGTCAACCCCGAGCGCGACAGCCACGAGGACGCGCTCAAGGTGCACGGCATCAGCAACGACTTCCTCCGCGACAAGCCCAAGTTCGCGGCCATCGCCGAGGAGCTGGTCGAGTACCTGCGCGGCGCCGAGATCATCATCCACAACGCGCCCTTCGACGTCGCCTTCCTCAACATGGAGTTCCGGCGCCTGGGCCTGCCGCTGGTGAAGGACATCGTCGCCAGTGTGCTCGACACCCTGGTGATGGCCAAGGAGATGTACCCGGGCAAGCGCAACGGTCTGGACGCCCTGTGCGACCGCCTCGGCGTGGACAACTCCGGCCGCACCCTGCACGGCGCCTTGCTCGACGCCGAGCTGCTGGCCGACGTCTACATCAACATGACGCGCGGCCAGGACGCGCTGCTCATCGAGGTGAGCGACTCGACAGGCGAGGGCGGTGTGGTGGAGGCGATCGATCTGAGCCGCCTCGACCTGCCTGTGCTGCTGGCCAACGAGCAGGAGGCGCAGGCCCATCAGACCGTGCTGGCCGAGCTCGACAAATCCAGCAAGGGCAAGACGGTGTGGCGCCGGCTGGAGGCCGCTGCGTCTGCCTGAAAAGAGAGCTCGAAAAAACTGGCTATAATGCGAGGCTTCCGTCAGCGGTGACAAACCACCGCCGCTGAACGGGCGGTTAGCTCAGTGGTAGAGCACTGCCTTCACACGGCAGGGGTCGCAGGTTCGAACCCTGCACCGCCCACCAGGAACCCATTCCAGCCAAAGGCCTTGCGAGCAATCGCAAGGCCTTTTGGTTTTGGAGATCGGTGTTCGAGGGGCTCGTCACACGGGTATGGCCAAGGACGCCGCGCCAACCTGCCATGGCTGTTCGGAGGAGGCGCGGGCGTCCCTGCGTGCTTTCAGGTGCTTGTTGGCCAGATGCTCCACGCAGTCAGCGGCCAACTGCCTGGAATCATCGAACCGCGCTTGCAGGGTGGCGAACATCCTGGAGTGTTCGTGAGCGTCGTGCGTGCTGACCGAATCGCGCAGTGACTGGTACTGCACGATCGTCTCCTTCATCAGATGAACGAGGTAAGCGTCCTCGTCGGCGTGGCCGTCCGGGACATCGATCTGGCCTTGCGCGTTTCGAGGCAAGGTATCGCGCCACATCGATACGAGGTTCCCGATCTGGATGGCCTTCTCATTCGGCTTCTTGTCGAAGTACTTGAGCCACTGTCGGGGCGTGCGGATCCCGCCACCGGCGAGCAGTTGCTGGCCCGCCTCAAGGCGCTTCTGCTGGCGGCCGGATTTTTGCGCCATGCCGAGTTTCCGGATTGCCTCCTCGAATTGTGAAACCCCGATAGGCGGGCGGTCGGGGAACGCCGCTGCATCCGGGGTTCCTTGCAGGGCAGCGTCTTCCCAATCCAGCAGGACGGACAGCAGGCCCTGCGGCACCGGTCGGTCCTGAAGTTCGGCGAGATGCGTGAGCGCAACGCCGTGGCCAATGAGTGCGTTGCGCAGATTGGCCACCGCCTCGCGCATGAAGCGCGCGTTCTGCGGGTTCTGTCGAGCCCATTGCTTGATGGCCTCAGGCGATCCGTCTTGCTGGGCGATCAGTTGCACCAGCGCTTGGTGTTCGGGTGACGCGGCCAGGTCGTTCAGGACGTCGACCGCGTGCTCGAGTTGATCGTCTGTGGCCTCTTGGGCTGGATAGGCGGGCAGGCGGTCGGCGTCATAGACCTTGGCGGCGAACAGGGGGGCCAAGGTGGTGAGTGCCACGTGGCCTTGCTGTTTCGCACCCTCCAGCAGGGGGCCGTTGTGAAGCAGGAAGTTGCTTCGGTTGTCCGACAGCCCGAGGGGTTTGCTCATCTGCACGGCGAAGGGCTTGTTGCCTGGGGCGACCTCGGGACCGATGGGCGCGTTGGTGTATTCGTCGCTCAGCGCCATGCAGAGGAGGTGTTCGTTGTTGTTCAGCAGCGGGCCCACGTCGATGTAGGGGCGCAGCGTGTCCGGGGCATGGCGCCACAGGTCGCTGACGATGCCTTTCGCGGTGTCGCTGTCGCAGGTGAACAGCCCGCGCACATCGCCCATCTGGTTCTTCACCCACAACGCGGCGGCCTGGCGGCGCTTGGCCTCGTGCTTGTCCTCTTTCGCCTTCTTCTTGAGTTTGCTCAGGTGGAGGTAGTACGCGCCCACCCCGATGGCGGTCACGCTGGCGGCCACCCCGAAGCCGATGCCCATGGTCGTAACGCCGAGGACGACGCCGACGATCGTCGCCGCAGCAAGGACCACCACCGAGGGTATGGCCACATAACGCAGTCCGGCCCCCTTCTGTTCCTTCTTGTCCGCCAGCTTCTTCAGCCGCATGGCCTGCTTGTACTCGCGCAGTGAGGCCGCGATCAGGTTGCGGGCGATGCTTTTGCCGAGGCGGGTCTGCGGGTCGTTCTGCTGGGCGGGCGGCAGGTCGTCGAAATGGGCTTGCATGGCCCGACCCAGGGCGAGTTTGTCCAGGATTTTCGTGAGACTGGCGTCGGCCGCGCGCCGCTCGCGGAACGCGTCCTCCAGGTCCAGCCTGGCGCTGCGCATCCAGAAGGGGGACAAGAGAATGGTGACCGCCGGCGCGACGATGCCCGTGGCGGCAGCGCCAAGGATCGTCCCGATGAACGTGACCAGCGTCGCGGCGATGTCGGGCGGCAGGCGGATGTCGACCAGACTCTCGTCGCGTTGGAGTTTGACTCGCCTGTGCCCCAGGTGTTCGGGGTTTCGCAGCACACGCGGGTATTTCTTCTGCTTGGCGATGCGTTCGAGTCGCTCGATGTCTCCTTCCACCGCTTCCCGTTCAGCTTCCGCGAGATCGGGGAGTTTGGCCTTCAATGCCTGCAAGGCCTTGCGACGCTCGTACTTGCCGGTGCCCATGTGGGATGTGCGCTCATTGAGCTGAATGAGCTTGGCCTCATGTTGCTTGTAGCGCTCGTCGTTCGGACCGACCTTGATCATCTCGACGTGGGCGTCGTTGGCCTGCAGTTCCAGCGTGCGCCGCTTGTCCCGCAGCTCGGCTTCGGCTGGGGCAAGGTACCCCTCCGGTCCTTTCAGAATCTCGTCCAACATCGCGATCATTTCTTTCGCGGCATCCAGAAGGGCCTTGCCTTCCTCGAGCTTGCCTTCCTGGGACAGGTTCTTGGCCAGGATCACGCGGTCGTCCATGGCTTTGCTGCGCAGAGCCAGGGCCTTCTCGTATTCGGCTTTGGACAGCCGCCGGCTGCCACTGGCCTCGAAGCGGTCGTAGATGTTGCTGACCCATACCCCCAGGGAAGTCAAGCTGGCCCAGGCACCGACGGTCGCCGCAGCCACCAATGGAGTCACCACAGTCGCAGCCGCGGCGCTGGTGCCTTCAACGGTCAGGCTGAGGCCCCAGGCGCCCAGGCCGAGCTGCTTCTTCTGGTCGGTGAACTCCTTGCGGTGGGGCACGACGTTCTTCAACTCCGCCGCGGTGCAGCCGATGGGGACCTGCGTGTTCACGGTGAGGGGTTTGCTGGAAGGCTGTTCACCGTGACCGTGGATTGAGGGCGCCTCGGGTTCGCACAGAGGTGCGCCTTCGCGCTTGTGAAGCGGAGGCAGTTGCTGACGTGAGTGGTCGTCAGCGAGTTGCTCTCGGGTGCGCTTGTTGTTCAGACCCGCCAGATCGCTGGTGAGCCGAATGGTCGCCTTCCGTCGCGGCTGGTCTTCCGGCAGGGTCTTGTCACCATGTCCGTGAGCCGTGTTTCGAGGCGTCGACACCCCAAGTTCCTTCTCGAGGCGGTGGCCCGGCGATGGCGGCACCAGCGAGGTCCGTCGAGGCGTTTCGATTCCCATGGGTGCTCTCTCCTCTTGAAACGAATGGGCGCGGCTTACACGGCCAGGCTTCCCTGCCCAGCGGTGGGTGCTTGTTCGGCGCGATAGGCCTGCAGCAGGGCGTCTGCCATGATCAGCGTCCAGGCCTCGTTGACCTGCTCCGCTGTCTCCATGAGCTGTTCTTCCACCTCCGGCGCCTCCATGCCCGGTTCAAGGGCCAACTGGGCGCAGGCGACGAGGGCACCGTCGGGGGCGAGGGCAAACTGCAGCCCGTCGCTGGCGTAGGGATGGGAGAAGGACCAGCGCAGGAGTTCTTCGCAGATCCAGGGAGCGACTTCGTGCTCCAGCACGGGCTCGATCAGCACGTCGACCCGGATGACATCGGCCTGTGGCGTGGGGGACAAGGCCATCCAGGCGTCGCCCACCTGCAGGGCGAGTGGCTCCACCTGGTGCATGGCCTGGGCGGCCTGCGCCTCGTGCCCGCTGTTCCAGCGCCAATGCTGCAGCCACGTGAACAGATCGGGCTCATCCATGACGACTCCATCATTCACAACAATGGTGCATGGGTGGCGGAGTTATCACCCCATGTTCCTGCGTCATGGAAGCCAAAAGGTTGATGGGGCGCGATCGGTCGCGATCGGCGCTGGCCGGAGGCGTCTGCCGCCTTGGCGTGATCGGGCGAACCCTTATGCCGTGGGGTCAGGGGGCGAGGGGCGCAGGCACAGCAGGCCCAGCCATGCGCTGGCCACCAGCGCGCCCGACACCCACAGCGCCTGCGCGCCCCAGCGCTCCACCAGCGCGCCGAACAGCAGCGGAGCGAAGGCCTGGGCCACACGCGACGGTGCGACGATCCAGCCCTGGCGGCGGCCATAACCCACGGGGCCGTAGTAGGCCAGCGGCAGCGTGCCCTTGGCGATGGTGAGGATGCCGTTGCCCAGGCCGTGCAGCACGGCGAACACGGGTGCCGCCGCCACGCCGACCGCCATCCACACCAGCACGCCCACGGGATGCATCGAGGCCGCCACGCGCGCGGAGACGAGCGGGTGAAAGCGCCTGAGCCCCCCGAACTCGAGCAGGCGGCCCGCCACCTGCGCCGGCCCCACCAGCGCCCCCACCGCCAGTGCGCCCGCCAGCGACAGCCCGCTGGCCATGAGCAGGGATGGCAGGTGCGCCGCCAGAGCGGTGCTCACGAACCAGGTGGCGGCGAACACGTAGGCCAGCACCCATGCCACGTGGCGCGGCGCGCGCGGCGCGTTGCGGGTGGCTGGGCCTTCATGCGTTTGCGGCGGTGGCAGGGCCGCGGCGCGCGGCAGGCCGACGTTGAGCGGCAGCCCCAGCAGCAGGTGCAGTGCCGCCCAGCCCAGGCAGGCGCCGCGCCAGCCGACGTGCGCCTCCATCCAGCCCGACAGGGGCCAACCCACGGTGCTGGCCAATCCCGCCAGCAGGGTGATGCCCGTGATGGCGTCGCGCGCGGCATTGCCCTGCAGGCGCACCAGCGCCGCGAAGGCCGCCTCGTACAGGCCGCCGCCCATGGCCACGCCGATCAGGAGCCAGCCCGCGAACAGCGAGACGGGCCCATGGGCGAGCGAGAGCATGCCCAGGCCGCTGGCGAAGACGAGGCTGGTGGCCGCCAGCACGGGGCGTCCGCCGAAGCGGTCGATGGCGCGGCCGGCGAAGGGGCCGATGAAGGCCGAGATCAGCAGCGCCATGGAAAACGCCATCCAGACCGAACCCACCGGCACGCCGGTGCCCTCGGCCATCGGCCGGGCCAGGATGGCGGGCAGGTAGTAGCTGGAGGCCCACGCCAGGGTCTGGGCCGTGCCCAGGCGCAACACGAGGTGCGTGTTGCCGGCCATGACTCACACGATGTCGAGCACGTGAAAGCCGAAGCGGCCCTGCCGGCGGTCGGCGAAGTAGCACTGCAGCGTCTCACGCACGGTGCGAAAGGCAATCTCGTCCCAGGGCACCTCGTCCTCGCGGAACAGGCGGGCCTCGATGGTCTCGTGGCCGGGGTTGAAGCGCTCGCTGAGCAGGCGCGCGCGGTAGAACAGGTGCACCTGGCCCACGCGCGGCACGTTCATCAGGGTGAAGAGTTCACCCAGTTCGATGTGGGCGCCGGCCTCTTCGTCGGTTTCGCGCAGCGCGCCCTCGGCGGTGGTTTCGCCAAGCTCCATGAAGCCGGCGGGCAGGGTCCATTTGCCCCAGCGCGGCTCGATGTTGCGCTTGCACAGCAGCACCTGCTCGCCGTCGGCGCCCCACACGGGCACGGTGCCCACCACGTTGAGCGGGTTGTCGTAGTGCACCGTGCCGCAGGCGGGGCAGACCGCGCGTTCGCGCGTGTCGCCATCGTCGGGCAGGCGCATCTGCACGGCGGTGCCGCAGTTGCGGCAGAACTTGGCGGGCGGACGCAGCATCGGGGCAGTGTAGCGAGGTGGTTTGACGGCGAAAAAAAGGCCGGGATGTCCCGGCCTTGTGAGGCAAAAGGCGATCAGGCCTTTTTGCCGTGTTTTTCGATCAGCGCCTTGGCGGTCTCGAACAGCTTCTTGCCGTCGAAGCCGCGCTTGTCCATCTCCTGCATCCATTCCACTTCCACCAGGCGGGCCTTGCGGCGGAATTCCTGCGCGTCGGCGGCCGAGATGGTGTGGATGGTGTTGCCCTGGTCCACAGCGGCCTTGCGGCCCGCGGCGTCGCCCGCCTGCTGGGTCTTGCCCAGCCAGCCCGAGGTCTCCAGGCCGGAGTTCTTGTCGATGATGGCCTTGAGGTCGGGCGCCAGGGTGTTGTACTTGGCCTTGTTCATGCCCATCACGAAGGTGGTGGTGTACAGGGCGCCGCCGGCGGGTTCGAACTCGCTGTGGAACTTGGTGAGCTCGTGCACCTTCACCGAAGGCACCACCTCCCAGGGGATCACGCAGCCATCGATCACGCCCTTGGACAGCGAATCGGGGATCTGCGGCAGGGGCATGCCCACGGGCGTGGCGCCCAGCAGGCCCAGCATCTTGGTGATCTGGCGGGTGGGGCCGCGCACCTTGGAGCCGCGCAGGTCGTCGGCCGTCTTGATGAGCTTGCTGCGCATGTGGAACATGCCGGGGCCGTGCACCTGCAGGGCGATGGGCTGGATCTCGCGGAACTCGTCCTTGGCGACGGTCTGCACGTATTCCCAGTAGGCCTTGGAGGTGGCCTCGGCGTTGTTCATCATGAACGGGAGCTCGAACACCTCGATGCGCGGGAAGCGGCCCGGGGTGTTGCCCGGCAGGGTCCAGACGATGTCGGCCACGCCGTCGCGAGCCTGGTCGTACAACTGCACGGGCGAGCCGCCGAGCTGCATGGCGGGGTAGGCCTCGAACTTGATGCGGCCGCCCGAGTCTTTCTCGACCTTGTCCATCCAGGCCTTGTGCATGTTGAGCCACACGTTGGACTGCGGCGCCATGAAGGTGTGGAACTTGAGCGTGACGCTTTGCTGTGCGAAGCCGGTGAGGGCCGGGGCGCCGAGGGCAATGGCTGCACCAGACTGGAGCAGGGTTCTGCGCTGGATCATGGGATGGGTCTCCGGGGTTGATGAACTTGGTTCAAGCTTAAACCGTGGGTGTGCCCCTGTATCAGAGGTCAAACCCCAAGATCGGCGGTTTTCAGGCGATCTTGACCGTGATCGGCACGAGGCCGTCGACGCCACCGTGCAGGGTGTCGCCGCTGATCACGGCGTTCACGCCCTCGGGCGTGCCGGTGTAGATGAGGTCGCCCGGCTGCAGTTCCCAGGCGGCCGAGAGATGTTCGATGGTTTCGGCGAGGTTCCAGATCAGCTTGGCGACGTTGCTGCGCTGGCGGTCGGCGCCGTTGACCTGCAGCCAGATGGCGGCGTTGGCCACGTCGCCGGCCTGGTCGGCGGGGGTGATGGGGCCGATGGGCGCCGACTGGTCGTAAGCCTTGCCGATGCACCAGGGGCGGCCCTGCTTCTTCATTTCGCCTTGCAGGTCGCGGCGGGTCATGTCCAGGCCCACGGCGTAGCCGAAGACGTGCTTGAGCGCATCGGCGGCCTTGATGTTCTTGCCACCGGTGCCGATGGCGGCCACGAGCTCGATCTCATGGTGCAGGTTCTTGGTGAGGGACGGGTAGGGGACGCTGGCCGTCTGGCCGGCGTCGGCCACCACGATGGCGTCGGCCGGCTTGAGGAAGAAGAAGGGCGGCTCGCGGCCGGTGAAGCCCATCTCCTTGGCGTGTTCCTCGTAGTTGCGGCCCACGCAGTAGATGCGATGGACCGGGAAGCGTTCGGCGCGCCCGACCACGGGCACGGAGACGGTGGGGGGCGGGGTGATGACGTATTCGTTCATGACCCCGGAGTGTGCCACCTCAGTACTGGGTGGCCGGCAGTTTCACCACCAGGCCGTCCAGCTCGGGCGTGAGCACGATCTGGCAGGACAGGCGGCTTTCGGGTTGCACCGGCGCGGCCGCGAAATCGAGCATGTCGCTTTCGTCGGCGATCGGCGCGGGCAGCTTGTCGGCCCAGGCGGCGTCCACGTACACGTGGCAGGTGGCGCAGGTGAGGGTGCCGCCGCAGTCGGCGGCAATGCCGCTGACGCCGGCGTCCACGGCGGCCTTCATCAGGCTGTCGCCGGGTTTGCCGCTGACCTCGGTTTCGCTCTGGTCGGCGTTGATGAGTCGGATCTTGATCATGGGTCGTGGGGGCTCAGTAGCGCGAGAAGTACTCGCGGCGGTCGAAATCGGTCTTATCCTCGGCGGCGGCGTGGCGATCCAGCTCGCTCTGCTTGATGCGGCAGAAGTGGTTCACCACCACCTCGCCCAGGCCCTTGACCATGGCCGCGTCGGCGCGCAGCGCGGCCAGGGCGTCGCCCAGGTTGTTGGGAATGCGCTGGCTGCCTTCGGCATACGGCGCCTCGGTGCCCTGGGGCGCGGCCAGCTTCTGGTCCACACCGTCCAGGCCGGCGTGGATCTGCGCGGCCATGCACACATAGGGGTTGGCCGCGGGCTCGCCCAGGCGGTTCTCGATGCGCGTGGCGCCGTCGCCCGCGCCGCCCACCACGCGCAGCATGGCGCCGCGGTTGTCTCGGCCCCACAGGATGGCCTGCGGCGCCAGCGCGTTGGGGCGGAAGCGGCCGAAGCCGTTGACGGTGGGCGTGCACAGCGGCGTGAGCGCCGGCGCGTGCGCCAGCAGGCCGGCCAGCCAGCCCGCGCCCAGCTCGCTGAGCGTGTGCGTGGCGTCGCGCGGGTCGGTGCCTGGCGCGGGCGCGTCGCGCATGAAGGCGTTGCGGCCACCGTCCAACGCCACCACCGACTGGTGCAGGTGCCAGCCGCTGGACATGATCCCCGGGAAGGGCGGGCGGCACATGAAGGTGGCGTGGTAGCCCTCGCGGCGCAGCGCCTGGCGCACGCCGTTGCGCAGCAGCACCATCTGGTCGGCGGCGGTCAGCGCGTCGGTGGCGTCGAACACGGCCTCCACCTGGCTGGGCCCCAGTTCGATTTCCAGCGACTGCAGCGGCAGCCCCAGGCCCAGCGCGGTGCGCTCGACGATGCGCAGCGCGTCGTCGGCCATGTCGGTCATGGCCTCGCCGTGCAACTGGTAGCCGGGGTGCACCATCTGCACCGATGGCGGCAGGCCGGGCCAGGCCGCGAGTTCGGGGTCGAGCTGCGGCGTGGCGTCGGTGAGGCGGTAGATGTGGAACTCGACCTCCAGCCCGGTGGTGAAGCCCAGGCCGCGTTGCGCCAGGCGGCCCAGCGCGGACTGCAGCACGCGCCGGCTGTCGAAGGCCACGGGCGTGCCGTCCTCATGCCAGGGCTGCGCGCGCAGCCAGGCGGTGCCGGGCGACCAGGGCAGCTCGATGAAGCTCTCCGGGTCGGGCAGCAGCAGCAGGTTGGACGCGCCCGCGAAGCCGGGCAGGTCGGCCGTGCCGCCGGGCTCGAACACCTTCCAGGCCGTGCGGTCGGCGGTGTCTTTCAGCATCAGCGTGCCCACCATGCCCACGCCCTGGCGCAGGGCGCGCACGGCGGCGTGCGGCATCAGCGTCTTGCCGCGCAGCAGGCCGTGGGCGTCGCACCAGCCCACGCGCACGCGCTCGATGCCGCGCTCGGCGATGAGCCGCTCCAGCCGCTGGCAGGCGGCTTCGCGTTCGGGGGTGTGCAGTCCGCAGCGTTCGGCGAAACTCATTTGGCGCCCGCCAAGGCCGCGTCCTTCGCGCTCCAGGGCGAGCGTTCGCGGCGGTCGTCCACCGCCTTGCGCCACCAGGCGTCCCAGTCGCCCGTGGGGGCGAAGCCGTCGATGGTGTCGGGGCCGTGGATGCCCTCGTGCTGGGTCACATCGGCGATGCCGGGGGCCGTGCCGCCTTGCTCCACCGTGTCGATGGCCTGCTGCAGCGCGCGGCGGTGGGCCATGATGACCTTGTCGCTGGTGCCCAGGTGCTCGCGGGTGCGGTCCTGGATGGCGCCCATGCTCTCGCAGGCCCACTGGTCGTGCACGTTGATGTCGTCCTCGCCCATGCCCAGGTAGGTGCGCTCCACCTGCTCCTGCGCGTTGAAGCCCCAGTTGTTGTGGCGGCCCATCTTGGGTTGGAAGAAGGGCAGGGTCACCGCGTCCAGGCGCGGCTTGCGCATGGCTTCCTTGTCCACGGGCTTGTCGAAGCTGGTGAAGAAGGCGTACCAGTAGTTGTGCGTGTCGTCCACGGGCACGTGCATCTGCGTGATCGTCATGGTCTCCGACAGCGGGATCACGAAGGTCTGCGGGAACACGGCGTTGGTGACCCGCACGTGGGTCAGCTCGTCGTTCAGGCGGCGCAGCGCGATGAGCTGGGTGCCCCAGGGCTTGGGCTCGTGCAGGATCTCGGGCTGGCCGAACTCGCGCATCACGCGCGTCATGGGCCAGCGCTCGCCGGCCACCTCGCCGGCGCTGGCGCCGCGGAACTGCTTGCCGTAGGCGTCATCGAGCGAGCCGTCGTTGAAGAAGCGGTGCAGGTAGGAGGCGTGCGCCGGGTCGATGCCCACCTCCAGCGACTGCAGCCAGTTGCAGTTCCACAGGCCCTTGAAGGCGAACACGTGCGTGCCGGGAGCGCTGAAGCAGTCCAGCGCGGGCAGGGGCGGGGGCTCCACGCCCTCGGGGCCAAACCAGCCGAACAGCACGCCGCTGCGCTCGATCAAGGGGTAGCTCTTCTGCGTCACGCGCTTGCACAGGGTGCTGCCGGCGGGCTCGGCGGGCGTCTCCAGGCAGCGGCCATCGACGTCGAACTTCCAGCCATGGAAGGGGCAGCGCAGGCCGTCGCCTTCGTTGCGGCCGAAGGCCAGGTCGGCGCCGCGGTGCGGACAATCGCGGTCGAGCAGTCCGAAGCGGCCTTCGCTGTTCTTGAACAGCACGAAGTTCTGACCCAGGACGCGCACGGGCTTGACCGGGCGCACCGCCATGGCCGGGTCGATGGCAGGATCGAACTCGTCCACCAGGGCCACGGGCTGCCAGTAGCGACGCAGCAGATTGCCACCGGGCGTGCCGGGGCCGACTTGTGTAAGGCGTTGATTCAGTTCAGCTTTCATGGGGTTCTGGTGGTTTGGGGTTAAAACGGTATCCCGTTTGACGAATGCAGTGTACAGTTTCGATCATGAGCTTGCAAGAAACCGTTTTGATGCAATTGCGCGACTGGATCCTGTCGGGCCAGTTCGAACCCGGCCAGCGCCTGGCCGAACAGCAACTGGCCGAGCGCCTGGGCGCCTCGCGCACGCCGGTGCGCGCCGCGCTGGTGACGCTGGAGCAGGAAGGCCTGGTCGAGGCGAACGAGACCGGCAAGTACCTGGTGCGCCAGTTCACCGCGCAGGAAGTGGTGGACGCGATCGCCGTGCGCGGGCACCTGGAGGGCATGGCCGCGCGGCTGGTGGCCGAGCACGGTATACCGCGGGCACTGCAGAACGATCTGCAGGCCGTGCTGGACGAAGGCGACCGCTTGCTGGCGGACAACCCGCTCACGCTGGAGAGCTACGCGGCCTACGCGCGCATGAACGACCGCTTCCACGAACTCATCCTGCAGGCCTGCGGCAACCGCGCGCTGCAGCGGGCCGTGGCGGTGAACGACAAGCTGCCGTTCGCGCCGGCCTCTGCCATGCTTCCCATGCAGGGCACGGTCGCGATGGACCGCGACTGGATGCTCTACGCGCACCGCCAGCACCACATGCTGTTCGAGGCGCTCAAACGCGGCGAGGGCGCGCGCGCGCAGGCGCTGGCGATCGAGCACACGCAGGTGGCGCAGATGAACATGCGCCTGGCGCTGGAGCGGCGCAGCGAGAGCGAGCAGGTGATGCCGTTGATGAAGCTCGTCGTGGGCTGAGGCGGCACGGCGCCACAGCGGTATCCGCATTTGCTTGGCCGCACAGGTCATAAGCCCTTTCGGGCAGTGGCTTCAGAATGGGCGCGTCGGCGGCGTTGATGCCGCCACCGTTCCACTGGAGCCTTTCTTCATGACCACCCTGTTCGAACCCACCACCGCCGGCGACATCGCCCTCAGGAACCGCGTCGTGATGGCGCCGCTGACGCGCAACCGCGCGCCCAACGCCGTGCCCACGCCGCTGATGGCCACCTACTACCGCCAGCGCGCCAGCGCCGGCCTGCTGATCACCGAGGCCACCGCCATCAGCCACCAGGGCCAGGGCTACGCCGACGTGCCGGGCCTGTACGCGCCCGAGCAGATCGCGGGCTGGAAGCGCGTGACCGATGCCGTGCACCAGGCCGGCGGCAAGATCGTCACGCAGCTGTGGCACGTGGGCCGCGTCTCGCACACCGAGCTGCAGCCGGGCAAGGGCGCGCCCGTCGCGCCCTCGGCCGTGACGGCCAAGACCAAGACCGTGCTCATCGTCGATGGCGTGCCGACCTTCGTGGAGACCTCCGAGCCGCGCGCGCTTCGCGCCGACGAACTGCCCGGCATCGTCGAGGACTACCGCCGGGCCGCGCTCGCGGCCGTCGAGGCCGGCTTTGACGGTGTGGAGATCCACGCGGCCAACGGTTACCTGCTCGACCAGTTCCTCAAGACCGGCGCCAACCAGCGCACCGACTCCTATGGCGGCACCATCGAGAACCGTGCCCGCCTGCTGCTGGAGGTGGTGCGCGCGGTGATCGGCGCCATTGGCGCGGGCCGCACCGGCATCCGCCTCTCGCCCGTCACGCCGGCCAATGACATCGTCGACGCCGACCCGCAGCCGCTCTTCGAGTACGTGGTGCGCCAGCTCGGCCCGCTGGGCCTGGCCTACGTGCACGTGATCGAAGGCGCCACCGGCGGCCCGCGCCAGCTCGATGACCGGCCCTTCGACTACGCCGCGCTGCGCCAGGCCTGGCGCGACGCGGGTGGCCAGGGCGCCTGGATGGTCAACAACGGCTACGACCTCGCACTGGCCGAGCAATCGGTGAAAGACGGCGCCGACCTCGTGGCCTTCGGCAAGCCCTTCATCGCCAACCCGGACCTGGTGGCACGCCTGCGCCAGGGCGGCCCCTTCAACCCGCCCGACAAGGCCACCTTCTACGGCGGCGGTGAGAAGGGCTACACCGACTACCCGGTCCTGGCCGGCGCCTGAGGCCGGCCGCCGGACGGGATCAGCGAAGGTCCGGGCGCGCCAGCACGGCCTGTTTCAGCTGCTCCGACAGCTGCGAGGCCGCGCGCCGCCCGGCCAGACCAAAGTCGCTCTTGAATTCCGCGAACTCGGCTGTGCCCTTGGCCTGCACCTTCAGTGGCGCCAGCGGCTGACCCGCCGCGTCCGCGACCGAGCAGTTCAGCTCGATGCCGAATTCCGTGGGCGGCCAGGTGAAGATCGACGGCGAGGACGAGGTTGTGACGATGCTGGGTGTGTAGACGATGCTGGCCCCCAGTTCGTTGATCGCCTTGGCGTCGTTGGCTGCGGAGACCACGAAGACATCGCTGTAGACGGCGCGCAGCGCGTCGCGGATGGACTTTTCCAGGTCGCGGTAGGGAAAGTAGCTGATCTTGTCGCCGCCACCGCCGGGCGTGACGACCTCGCGCGCGCGGTCCGCATCGGTCATGACATAGGCCGCCTTGCGCGCACTCAGGCCGGCTTCGTTGCGCACCGGGGTCTCGAGCGGGCCGATGCCGATGGGATGGGCGCAGGCAGCCATCAATGCCGCAAAGGCCAGCGCGGCCGTCAATCGCGCGATTCGAACGACATGCATGAAGCGCTCCTGAAAGATCAAGGTTGCAGGGCGGCCTGGAAGGCCGGGTCGGTATAGACGTTGCGCAACAGCGCGCGCACCAGGGCGGGGTACTCCGCCTGAGCGCGTGGCACGGCCACGTTGGCGGCCAAGTGGCTGGGGAAACTCGTGCTGGCTTCGTAGGTCTTGTCCAGTCGCGTCTGGCCGGCGCGCGTGACGACCAGGCGCACGCGCATGAAGCCGGTGCCGGTGGAGAAGCCCGAGACGTCGAAGTCGTTCTTGAGCAGCGTGGCATCCAGCCGCGTGGACGCGTTCGGGTCCAGGCGGCGCAGCTCGGTGAGGTCGGTGCGCAGGGCGGACTCAAGATAGGCTGCAAAGCCACTGCCCTGCGGCGCGAAGGGCGCGCCACGCAGCGTCAGGCGGTTGACCGGGTGGTCCGGGTCGCGTGGCTCGACCGTTCCGAGGGCCACGGGCGCCAGGCCCTGGACCTTGAGACGGTCCAGGCTCGGGTAGTCCGGGCTGTAGGCCGGCACGGCGAAAGTGGCGCAGCCCGCCACCAGCGCAGCGGCCAGACAGGTCGCCTGCGCACGTACATTGCTCATGTTCTCCTCCACCCGCTGTCGAGAGCGGGCAATATGCTAGCGCAGAGCGGCGGGACATCTGGGTATGCTTCTGCCCCATGAAGCTCTACAACTACTTCCGCTCTTCGGCCTCGTTTCGCGTGCGCATCGCGCTCAACCTCAAGGGCCTGCCCTATGAGTACGTGCCGGTGCACATCGCCCGCGGCGAGCACAAGCAGGCGGCCTGGGCCGGCCAGTTGCCCGAAGGCCTGGTGCCCTCGCTGGAGCTGGACGATGGCACGCTGCTGACGCAGTCCATGGCCATCATCGAGTACCTCGACGAGACACAGTCCGGCCCCAGGCTGCTGCCCGCCGACGCGCTGGGTCGCGCCCGTGTGCGCGCGCTGTCGCAGATCGTGGCCTGTGAGATCCACCCGATCAACAACCTGCGCGTGCTCAAGTACCTCGTCCACGAACTGAAGGTGGAGGAAGAGCCCAAGAACACCTGGTACCGCCACTGGGTGCGCACGGGGCTCGAGGCCTTCGAGAAGCAACTCGCCGCCGCTCCGGCGGGGCGCTTCTGCCACGGCGACGCGCCCACGCTGGCCGACTGCTGCCTGGTGCCGCAGATCTTCAACGGCCAGCGCTTCAAGGTTGACTTCAGCGGCCTGCCGCGCACCATGGCCGCGTTCGAGGCCTGCATGGCGCTCGACGCCTTCCAGCAGGCGCAGCCCTCGGCCTGCCCCGACGCCGAGGCCTGATGGCCGACAGCGCCATCGCCCTCTCTCAGCCCATCGTTCCCGATTGGCCGGTGCCCGCCGGCGTGCGCGCGCTGTGCACCACACGCACGGGCGGCGTGTCGGCGCCGCCCTTCGACAGCCTCAACCTCGGTGACCACGTGCGCGACGACCCCGTCGCCGTGGCCTCCAACCGCGCTCGCCTGACCGCGCTCACCGCGCCCGCGCGCCCCGTGTTCCTGCGCCAGGTGCACGGCACCGGCGTGGTGGTGCTCAAGGCCGACACGCCCGACGGCACCGAAGCCGACGCTGCCGTGGTCCACACGCCCGGCGTGGCCGCCACCATCATGGTGGCCGACTGCCTGCCCGTGCTGTTCGCGCACGCCAGCGGACGCGCGGTGGCCGCCGCGCACGCGGGCTGGCGTGGCTTGCACGCCGGTGTGCTCGAGGCCACGCTGCAACGCCTGCGCGATGTGGCCGGCCCGGGCGAAGTGTCCGCCTGGCTGGGTCCTGCGATCGGGCCCACGGCATTCGAAGTGGGCGAGGAGGTGTGGGAGGCCTTCGTGACCGCCGACCGCGCGGCCGTCGAGCACTTTCGGCCCCACGCCACGCGCGGCAAGTGGTGGGCCGACCTGCCCGGGCTCGCCCGCCAGCGCCTGACGGCGGCCGGACTGCGCTCGGTGCACGGCAACGACGGCAGCGCCGCCTGGTGCACCGTCAGCGAGGCCTCACGGTTCTTTTCGCACCGGCGCGACGCCGCCCGGTTCGGCAGCACCGGGCGCTTTGCCGCCTGCGTCTGGCTGGGCTGAGGCAGGCGGTCCGTCGGGCGCGCTGGCCGCCACACGTGCCGCGTCCTCGGCCGCTTCGCGCGCCTTGATCGCGCGGCGCCGCTGCGGCGCGCGCATCACGTAAACCACGATGCCGACGGGCAGGATGCCGTAAAGAAAAAAGGTCACAATGCCCCCGAGCACCGTGCCGGTCGTGTTCGTGGCTTCGGCCACCGACATCATCAGGACGACGTACATCCAGCCGATCACGATCAGGTACACGGCTTGCTTTCTGGTTGAGCTGCGTCAAGCCATCACCGGGCCGCGCAGGGATACTGGAACTCTCATGGAGACAAGGGCCGACACTGTAGGCCTTGCGTGATAGCTGAGGAGACTGGCATGGCATCGGGCAACAAGAACGACACGACCGACTGGGCCCAAGCGGCGCAACAGTTCCAGCAGAACCTGGTGCAGCAGTGGACGCAACTGGCGCAGAACTTCCCCGGCGTGGCGGGGCAGGCGGTGCCCACGCCCGACGCCTGGTCCGCGTTCCAGGCCTTCATGCCGCCCGCGCAAGGCGCCGCGCCCATGGGCATGCCCGCCCTGAACGAGCTGTTCCAGCAGGCCGCCGGCACCCCGGCCTCGTTCGATCCGGCCACGCTGCTCGAGATCCAGCAGAACTACCTGAAGGAAGCCGCAGCGCTGTGGAACCAGGGCCTGTCCGCCCGGCCCGAGGGTGACCGCCGCTTCGCGTCCGACGCCTGGGCCGGCAACCCGGTGGCAGCCTTCACCGCGGCCACCTACCTGCTCAATGCGCGCACCCTCATGACCATGGCCGAGGCCGTGCAGGGCGACGCGAAGACCAAGGCCCGCGTGCGCTTCGCCGTGCAGCAGTGGATCGACGCCAGCGCGCCGAGCAACTTCCTGGCCTTCAACGCCGAGGCGCAGAAGAAGGCCATCGAGACCCAGGGCGAGAGCATTGCCAAGGGCGTGGCCAACCTGCTGCACGACATCCGGCAGGGCCACGTGTCCATGACGGATGAGAGCGTGTTCGAGGTGGGCAGGAACGTGGCCACCACCGAAGGCGCGGTGGTGTTCGAGAACGAACTGTTCCAGCTCATCGAATACAAGCCGCTCACGGCCAAGGTGTACGAGCGGCCCTTCCTGCTGGTGCCGCCCTGCATCAACAAGTTCTACATCCTCGACCTGCAGCCCGAGAACTCGCTCATCCGCTACGCGGTGGAGCAGGGCCACCGCACATTCGTGGTGAGCTGGCGCAACCCCGACGAGTCGCTCGCGCAAGCCACCTGGGACCAGTACATCGAGGACGCCGTCATCAAGGCCATCGATGTGGTGCGCGACATCAGCGGCGCCAAGGACATCAATGCCCTGGGCTTCTGCGTGGGCGGCACCATGCTGGGCACGGCGCTGGCCGTGCTGGCGGCGCGCGGGCAGCAGCCGGTGCACAGCGCCACCTTCCTCACCACGCTGCTCGACTTCTCCGACACCGGCATCCTCGATGTGTTCATCGACGAGAACTTCGTCAAGTTCCGCGAGATGCAGTTCAACGGCGGCGGCCTCATGCCCGGGCGCGACCTCGCCACCACCTTCAGCTTCCTGCGGCCCAACGACCTGGTGTGGAACTACGTGGTGGGCAACTACCTCAAGGGGGAAACCCCGCCGCCGTTCGACCTCTTGTACTGGAACTCCGACAGCACCAACCTGCCCGGGCCGTACTACGCCTGGTACCTGCGCCACATGTACCTGCAGAACGACCTGGTCAAGCCCGGCGAGGTGACCGTTTGCGGACAGAAGATCGACTTCCGCCAGGTCAAGCTGCCGGTCTACATCTACGGCTCGCGCGAGGACCACATCGTGCCCATCGGCGGGGCCTACGGCAGCACGCAATTGTTCCCGGGCAAGAAGCGCTTCGTCATGGGCGCCTCGGGCCACATCGCGGGCGTCATCAACCCCGCCAGCAAGGGCAAGCGCAGCCACTGGACCTCGTCGGGCACCAGCTTTCCCAAAGACGTGAAGGAGTGGATCGCCAAGGCCACCGAACACCCGGGCAGTTGGTGGGGCGACTGGGCCGCCTGGCTCAAGCCGCTGGCCGGCAAGCAGATTCCGGCGCCCAAGGCCTATGGCCGGGGCAAGACCTACGGCGCCATCGAGCCCGCGCCAGGCCGATACGTGAAGGCCAAGGCCTGACCAGACCCATCATTGAAACCTCAGGAGAAACCATGGAAGACATCGTCATCGTCGCCGCCGCCCGCACCGCCGTCGGCAAGTTCGGCGGCGCGCTCGCCAAGACGCCCGCCACCGAGCTCGGCGCCACCGTCATCAAGGCCTTGCTGGAGCGCACCGGCCTGCCCAACGACGCCATCGGCGAAGTGATCATGGGCCAGGTGCTGGCGGCCGGCGTGGGCCAGAACCCCGCACGCCAGGCCCTGATGAAGGCCGGCATCGCCAAGGAAACACCCGGGCTCACCATCAACGCGGTGTGCGGCTCCGGCCTCAAGGCCGTGATGCTCGCGGCCCAGGCCATCCAGACCGGTGACAGCGAAATCGTCATCGCGGGTGGCCAGGAGAACATGAGCGCCGCGCCGCACGTGCTCAACGGCAGCCGCGAGGGCCAGCGCATGGGCGACTGGAAGTTGACCGACACCATGATCGTCGACGGGCTGTGGGACGTCTACAACCAGTACCACATGGGCATCACCGCCGAAAACGTGGCCAAGGCGCACGGCATCACCCGCGAGATGCAGGATGCCCTGGCCCTGGGCAGCCAGCAGAAGGCCGCCGCCGCGCAGGACGCCGGCAAGTTCAAGGACGAGATCGTGGGCGTGGCCATTCCGCAGAAGAAGGGCGACCCGCTCGTGGTCGACGCCGACGAGTTCATCAACAAGAAAACCAGCGCCGAGGCCCTGGCCGGCCTGCGCCCCGCCTTCGACAAGGCGGGCACGGTGACTGCCGGCAATGCCAGCGGCATCAACGACGGCGCCGCCGCCGTGGTGGTGATGACCGCGAAGAAAGCCGCGTCGCTGGGCCTCAAGCCCCTGGCGCGCATCGCCGCCTACGGCACCAGCGGCCTGGACCCGGCCACCATGGGCATGGGCCCCGTGCCCGCCTCGAAGAAGGCCTTGGCGCGCGCGGGATGGAAAGCCGCCGACGTGGACCTGTTCGAACTCAACGAGGCCTTCGCGGCCCAGGCCTGCGCGGTGAACAAGGCGCTGGAGATCGACCCGGCGCGCGTGAACGTCAACGGGGGTGCCATCGCCATCGGGCACCCGATCGGTGCATCCGGCTGCCGCGTGTTGGTGACCTTGCTCCACGAGATGCAACGGCGCGACGCGAAGCGTGGGCTGGCCGCGCTGTGCATCGGTGGCGGCATGGGGGTTTCCCTCGCTGTGGAGCGCTGATCGGCCCGATAGCATGAAGGCATTCAACAACAACGTTTAGGAAGGTCAGACATGGCTCAAAAGGTCGCATACGTCACCGGCGGCATGGGGGGCATCGGCACCGCCATCTGTCAGCGCCTGCACAAGGAGGGCTTCAAGGTCATCGCCGGCTGCGGCCCCACGCGGGATTTCCAGAAATGGCTCGACGAGCAGAAGGCGCTGGGTTTCACGTTCTACGCCAGCGTGGGCAACGTGGCCGAATGGGACTCCACCGTCGCCGCGTTCTCCAAGGCCAAGGCCGACCACGGCTCCATCGACGTGCTGGTCAACAACGCGGGCATCACACGCGACCGCATGTTCCTCAAGATGACGCGCGAGGACTGGGACGCGGTCATCAGCACCAACCTCAACTCCATGTTCAACGTGACCAAGCAGGTCGTGCCCGACATGGTGGAAAAGGGCTGGGGGCGCATCATCAACATCAGCTCGGTCAACGGCGAGAAGGGCCAGGCGGGCCAGACCAACTACTCGGCCGCCAAGGCCGGCATGCACGGCTTCACCATGGCGCTGGCGCAGGAACTGGCCAACAAGGGCGTGACGGTGAACACCGTGAGCCCGGGCTACATCGGCACCGACATGGTCAAGGCCATCCGCACGGACGTGCTCGACAAGATCGTGGCCACGGTGCCCGTGAAGCGCCTGGGCGAGCCGAGCGAGATCGCCTCCATCATCGCCTGGCTGGCGGGCGATGAGGCGGGCTACTCCACCGGGGCCGATTTCTCGGTCAACGGCGGGCTGCATATGGGTTGAGGCTTGCGGCTGCCCACCGGAGGCGGTAGAGTAAGGATTCCTTACTCTCCGCCTTTTTCATGCTCGCCAAGCTCACCTCCAAGAACCAGCTCACCTTGCCCAAGGCGGCCACCGAGGCCGTGGGCGCGACCGAGTATTTCGAGGTGGACGTGCGTGCGGGCCAGATCGTGCTGACGCCGGTGCGCCTGCAGCGCGCGGACGCCGTGCGCGCCAAGCTGAGCGAACTCGCCATCGACGCCAAGGACGTTGCCGATGCCGTGGCCTGGGCCCGCGGCGCCCCTGCGTCAGAGACTCTGCGCGTGGCCGAGCCCGACGGGCCGGCATACGCGGGCGCGGCGGCCCGTCCCCCCGCGGGCAAGAAGCGCAAGCCCCGCGCATGAGCGGCGCGCCACCGCGCGTGGTGCTCGACACCAACGTCGTCTTGTCCGCCCTGGTGTTTGGCGGCGGCATGGCCGGCATGTTGCGGCAGGCTTGGCAGCAGGGTGTGTTCACGCCTTTGGTGAGCACGGACACCGTGCGCGAACTCCTGCGTGTTCTGGTCTACCCGCGTTTTCGCCTGAGCGAGAGCGACCAGGAATCCTTGTTGGCGGACTACCTTCCGCATGCCGAGGCGGTGCGCGTGCCACAGCCGCCGCCGCGCGTGCCCGAGTGCCGCGACCCGGCGGATCTGCCGTTCCTCCATCTCGCCGTGGCGGGGCGCGCGCGCTGGCTGGTGTCGGGTGATGGCGATCTGCTGAGCCTGGCGCAGGCGTTTCGTCCACGCCCCGCCTGCCGCATCGTGACCGTGGCGGCATTCGGCCGGGACATGCGCCTGTCGGCGCATTGAATCAGCGCTTCGCGCCGGGGCGGTTGGCCATCAGCAGCTCGTACAGCCCCTGCGCCGCCGACGACAGCGCCCGGTCGGCGCGGCGCACCAGGAACACCTGGCGCTTGAGACCGGCCGAGACCACCGGCCGTGCGCGCAGGTCCTTGTGGTCGAAGTGAAAGAGCGTGAGTGAGGGCACGATGGAGATGCCCAGGCCCTCGCGCACCATGGCGGCCACCGAGCTGAGCTGCTCCAGCTCCAGCAGGGTCTGGAGCCGGTTCGGGTAGATCGCCGCCTCCACGTACTGGCGCACGCTGCTGGAGCGCGCGAGCTGGATGATGGGCCAGGCGCCGAGTTCGGACAGCTTGATCCGGCCCGTGTCGGCGGCCAGCGGGTGGTCCTTGCGGAAGACGGCGTGGAAGGCGTCGGCGCAGAAGCGCTCGGTGCGCAGCCCGCCGACGTTGGCGCGCGTCGAGGCCAGCGCGAAGTCGGCGTGCCCGGCCTGCACGCGCGCCACGCAACCATCGGACAACACGTCGGCCACGTCGAGTTCGATGCCGGGGTGCTCGCGGTGGAAGCGCGCCAGCAGCGGCGGCAGCCAGCCGGCGGCAAGCGAGGGCAGGGCCGCGATGGCCACGCGCCCGCGCCGCCGCGCCACGTGGTCGCGCACGTCGGACACCGCGTCCTCGGCGTCGCGCAGCAGGCGCAATGCGGCCTCCAGGAAAGCGGCGCCCTCGGTGGTGAGCTCCACCTGCCGCGTGGTGCGGTCGAACAGGCGTCCGCCCACGTGCTCCTCCAGCGAGCGGATGAGCGCCGAGAACGCCGGCTGCGACAGGTGACACAAGGCGGCGGCGCGCGTGAAGTGGCGCTGCTCGGCCAGCGCCACGAAGGCGCGCAGTTCGCGCGTCGACAGATTGAGTTGCATGGCCGATGAATGTATCGGTATTTGCGGGCGTTGCGGATCAGCGGCCGCCGGGGCAAGATGCCCCGGCCCCAGCCCCATCGATGCCATGCACACACTGCCCCTTCGGCTGAATCCCGGTGATGACCTGCGCGCCGCGCTGCAGGCAGCGGTGCGGGCGCGAGACCAGCGCGCCGCCTTCGTGATCGCCGGCATCGGCAGCCTCGTCGACGCCCGCCTGCGCCCGGCCGCGGCCGACGATGCGCTGGTGGTGCCCGGGCCGAGCGAGATCCTCACGCTCAGCGGATCGCTCGGTGCCGATCACGGCCACCTGCACATGAGCGTGGCCGACGCCCAAGGCCGGGTGTGGGGCGGCCACGTGTTGCCCGGTTGCCGGGTGCGCACGACGGCCGAGCTGCTGATCGCCCTGTTGCCGGATTGGGACTTTTCCCGTGAGGCCGACGCGGCCACGGGCTACCTGGAATTGGTGGCGCGGCCCCGCGACAGCGACCACTGAGCGATGTGCTCAAAGAAAAAGGGAGCCCACGGGCTCCCTTTCTTGTTGACCCGCCCGATCAGAGCGAATCGATGAAGCTGCGCAGCTTGTCGCTGCGGCTCGGGTGCTTGAGCTTGCGGACCGCCTTGCTCTCGATCTGGCGGATGCGCTCGCGCGTCACGTCGAACTGCTTGCCCACTTCTTCCAGCGTGTGGTCGGTGGACATCTCGATACCGAAGCGCATGCGCAGCACCTTGGCCTCGCGCGGCGTGAGGCTGTCGAGGATTTCCTTCACCACCTCCCGCAGGCCGGCCTGCATGGCGGCCTCGATCGGGGCGGTGTTGGTGGTGTCCTCGATGAAGTCGCCCAGGTGCGAATCGTCGTCGTCGCCGATGGGGGTTTCCATCGAGATCGGCTCCTTCGCGATCTTCATGATCTTGCGGATCTTGTCCTCGGGCATCTCCATCTTCTCGGCCAGGATGGACGCATCGGGCTCAAAGCCGAACTCCTGCAGGTGCTGGCGGCTGATGCGGATCAGCTTGTTGATGGTCTCGATCATGTGCACCGGGATGCGGATGGTGCGCGCCTGGTCGGCGATCGCGCGCGTGATGGCCTGGCGGATCCACCACGTGGCGTAGGTCGAGAATTTGTAGCCGCGGCGGTATTCGAATTTGTCCACCGCCTTCATCAGGCCGATGTTGCCTTCCTGGATCAGGTCGAGGAATTGCAGGCCGCGGTTGGTGTACTTCTTCGCGATCGAGATCACCAGGCGCAGGTTGGCCTCGATCATTTCCTTCTTGGCGTCGCGCGAGGAGGCCTCGCCGTTGTTCATGCGCTTGTGGATGTCCTTCAGGTGATCGATGGGCACCACGACGCTGTTCTGGATGTCGATCAGGCCTTGCTGCAGCTCCTGCACCGGCGGGATGTTGCGCTCGATGATGACGCTCCAGGGCTTGCCCGCGGCGGCCTGTTTCTCCACCCACTTGAGGTTGAGAAGGTTGGGCGGGAAGTCCTTGATGAAGGTTTCCTGCGGCATGCCGCACTTGTCCACGATGATGCGGCGCAGCTCGCGCTCTTTCTTGCGGATCTCGTCGACCTGGCCGCGCACCGTGCTGCACAGCTTCTCGATCGCCTTGGCCGTGAAGCGAATGGTCATCAGCTTCTCGGTGATGGCCTGCTGCGTCTTCACGTAGACAGCGCCGCCGTAGCCTTCCTTGTCGTAGGTCTTGTGCAGCTTCTCGAACATGCCGCGCAGGGCGTCGAAGCGCTCCAGCGCTTCGCGCTTGAGCTCTTCCAGCTTGCGCGTGAGCGCCTTGGAGCCGCCCTTGCCGTCGTCGTCGTCGGCCTCGTCGTAGTCATCGAAGTCTTCCTCGGCCACGTAGTCGTCGGCCTCGTCGGCGTCGGCGAAGCCGTCCACCACGGTGGAGATGACCACCTTGCCTTCGCGGATCTCCTCGGCCATGGCCAGGATCTCGGCAATGGTGGCGGGCGACTCGCTGATCGCCTCCATCATGCTGTGCAGGCCGCCTTCGATGCGCTTGGCGATCTCGATCTCGCCCTCGCGCGTGAGCAGCTCCACCGTGCCCATTTCGCGCATGTACATGCGCACCGGGTCGGTCGTGCGGCCGAATTCGCTGTCCACGGTGGACAGGGCGGCCTCGGCTTCCTCTTCCGCTTCCTCTTCGGTGGCGGCGGTGGGGCCGGTGTTGTTCAGCAGCAGGGTCTCGGCGTCGGGCGTCTGTTCGTAGACGGCCACGCCCATGTCGTTGAGCAGCGAGACCACGACCTCCAGGGTCTCGGCCTCGACCAGCTTGTCGGGCAGGTGGTCGTTGATTTCGCCGTGCGTGAGGTAGCCGCGGGTCTTGCCGAGCTTGATCAGAGTCTTGAGGCGCTCTCGGCGGGCGCGGGCTTCCTCTTCGGACAGGATGGTTTCATCCAGGCCGAATTCCTTCATCAGCGCGCGTTCCTTCGCCTTGCTGATCTTCATGCGCAGCGGCTTGGCCTTTTCGGCCGGCTGCGCTTCATCAACGGCCGCGACTTCCTCGGGCAGATCCTCGCCGCCCAGGTCTTCATCGATGTCGGAAAGGTCGGCGTCGTCGAGGTCTTCCCCGGCCTTGCCGCCCTTGGCATCGGCCTTGGGCTTGCGGCCGCGCTTGGCGGCGGGCTTGTCGGCCGCGGCCTTGGCCGGGCGGCCGGGCTTCTTCTTCGCCGGGGCGTCTTCGAGCAATTCCTCGCTCAGGGCCTCGGGCCTGGCTTTCTTGGCGGTGCTGCTGGCGGTCGTCTTGGCGGCGGCCTTCTTGGCCGGTGCGGCCGTGGCGGCGGCTTTGGTGGGGGTCTTGGTCGTCACTGCAGGGGCTTTCTTGGGGGCGGCCACCGGTTTCGCCTTGGCGGGAGCGGCCTTCTTGGCGGCGGTCTTGGTAGCGGCAGCGGACGGACTGGCTTTCTTCGTGGGCATGGACACCTCAAAAAAACGTCGATGGGACCGGCAGAACACTCAACAGCCGCCAGAAGACCCTACATGGGGTCGAACCGGTGGTTTTGGAAGAGCACGAACCCGCCACGGGCCGGTGCGGGCGGGTCGGCAAGCTGTCGGGCGATCATTTGGTGTGCAGTCCTTGCGGGGTTCCGCGCGCCCGGGGAGGGCGGGGTGGCCAGGCTGGGTTGCCATGTAGCCCTTGCAGGAGGGCCGGGCCGGTGCCGGAGGTGCTGCTGTCGCGCTTGCGGTGCAACCGAGGATTATACCGGGGCGGCCCCGATCTGGTGTTCCAGCGCCTTGCGTTGGGCCTGAATGTCGGCATAACGCCGCAGTTCGGCCGGGTCGCTGGCGGCGCGGGCGATGGCCTCCACCTCCAGCGCCTTCAGGTGCTCGATGCGCAGACGCAGCATGACGCCTGCCAGTTCCTCGGCGTCTTCCTCCGCGCCCGGCGTCAGAGCGCAGTGCTCGACCTGCTGGCAGGCCAGGGCCTCGTGCTCGTGCCCACGCAGGGCCTCGCGCAGGGCGGCCCAGGGCTGGTGGCCGTGCTCGTGCAACTGGGCTTCCAGCCAGGCGAACAGCGGCCCGTGCGGCGCGGGCAGTTCGGCCAGCAGGTGGTGGTCGTCGGCCGAGAGCTGGTCCCAGGACGCGGTATTCGACAGCAACAGGCCCAGGGCGCGGTCCTCGCGGCTCATGAGGCCGCGTCGCCCGGTCCGCGCGCGGCCTTGCCAGGCGTGCTGGGTGGCGGCCTGGCGCTGGCGGCGCGGGCCGCGGGTCTCGTATCCGCCGCCCCGTTCGTACCCGCCGGTGGGTTCATGCCCGTGGTCGCGCTCGTAGGCCTGCTCGTGTTCACGGGGCTCCTGGCGGGCTCGGGCCGGTCGCGGCGCGCCACCGCCTGGGCCACGCCCGCCCGCCGGCGCCCACAGGCGCAACAGGTCTTGCGCGTCCAGCGCGGCGGTGTGGGCGATGTCGGCCAGCAGCTGGCTCTTGAGCGCACCCTCGGGCAGGGCGCTCCACAGCGGGCGCGCCTGGCTGGCCATGCGGGCGCGGCCCTCGGCGGTGTCGAGCTCGCAGTCGGCGCTGGCGGCTTCCAGCAGGAAGCGCGACAGCGGCACGGCCTCCTTCACGCGCGCGGCGAAGGCCTCGGTGCCGTGCTCGCGGATGAAGCTGTCGGGGTCGTGCTCGGTGGGCAGGAACAGGAACTTGACGCTGCGCGTGTCGCTGGCCCAGGGCAGGGCGGCGTCCAGGGCCTTGCGCGCGGCGCGCCGGCCGGCGGCGTCGCCGTCGAAGCTGAAGACCACGGCATCGGTGAAGCGGACCAGCTTCTGCACGTGGTCGGCCGTGCAGGCCGTGCCCAGGGTGGCCACGGCGTTGCCGAAGCCCAGTTGGGCCAGCGCGACCACGTCCATGTAACCCTCTGTCACCAAGGCGTAGCCGTGCTGGCGGATGGCGGTGCGGGCCTCGAACAGGCCGTAGAGCTCCCGCCCCTTGCTGAAGACCGGGGTCTCGGGCGAGTTGAGGTACTTGGGCTCGCCCTTGTCGAGCACGCGACCGCCGAAGCCGATGCACTCGCCCTTGACGTTGCGGATGGGGAACATCACGCGGTCGCGGAAGCGGTCGTAGCGCTTGGCCTGTCCGTCCTGGCCCTTCTCGTCGGCGTGTTCGATCACCAGACCAGACTCGACCAGCAGCGGCGACTGGTAGTCGGGGAACACGCCGGCCAGGTGGCGCCAGCCCTCGGGCGCGTAGCCCAGGCCGAAGACCTTGGCGATGTGGCCGGACAGGCCGCGGCCCTTGAGGTAGTCGATGGCGCGCGGCGAGGCCTTCAGTTCCTTCTGGTAGTCGCGCGCGGCCTTGTCCAGCACGTCGTTCAGCGTGGCCTGCTGCTGGCGCTGTTGCGCGGCGCGCTCGCGGTCCTGGGGCGAGGCGCCGTCGTCGGGCACCTGAAGGCCCACTTGCGCGGCCAGGTCCTTCACGGCCTCCACGAAACCCATGCCCGCGTGCTCCATGAGGAAGCCGATGGCGTTGCCGTTGGCCCCGCAGCCGAAGCAGTGATAGAACTGCTTGGAGGGGCTGACGCTGAAGGACGGCGACTTCTCGCCATGGAAGGGGCACAGCCCCATGAAGTTGGCGCCGCCCTTCTTGAGCTGCACGTAGCGACCCACCACGTCGACCACGTCGACGCGGTTGAGCAGTTCCTGAATGAAGCTCTGGGGGATGGCCATGGGGGAAGTATGAAGCACCCCCGCCGCGCTGCGCGCGACCCCCTCAAGGGGGCAATGCCAACGGCCCGGCAAAGCCGGTTCCGTGGCATTTCTGGGACCGGGGGCGATCAGTCGCCGGCGACGATGCCCTCGCGGCGCGGGTCTGCGCCGCCCAGCCAGCGCCCGCCGCGCCGCACCAGGGCCTGCGCGCCGCTGGTCATCTCCACCGCCTGCACCGTGTGGCCCAGGGCGCGCAGCGCCTGCACGGTGGCGTCGGGGAAGCGGTTCTGCTCCAGCATCAGCGGCCCGCCCAGCGTGCCGAAGTTGGGCAGGTCCAGCGCGGCCTGCGGGTGCAGGTTCCAGTGCAGCGTGCCGTGCAGGGCCTTGGCGGTGTAGTGAATGATCAACGCTCCGCCCGGGCTGCCCGCACTCATGAGCGGCTCACCCGTCTGCGCGTCGAACACCAGCGTGGGGGCCATGGACGAGCGCGGCCGTTTGCCCGGCTGCACGCGGTTGGCGATCGGTCGGCCCTGGGCGTCGGCGGGCGCGAAGCTGAAGTCGGTGAGCTCGTTGTTGAGCAGGAAGCCGCCGGGGCGCGCGGGGTTGGTGCTGACCATGAGCCGCGCACCGAAGGCCGATTCGATGGTGGTGGTCATGGCCAGAACCTTGCCCTGGCCGTCGACGATGCTGATGTGGCTGGTGCCGGCCTCGGGCTGCGGCGGCATGGGCGCGTAGGCCAGTGGCGTGCCGGCGGGGCGGCCCGGCTCGGCATTCGGCATGCGCTGCAGGCCGATGAGCGCGGCGCGCGCGTTGAGGTAGTCGGGCTCGAGCAGGCTGCGCCAGTCGCCGCCGGGCGCGGGGACGAAGTCGGGGTCGGCCACGTACTGGGCGCGGTCTGCGAAGGCCAGTCGCGAGGCCTCGGTGTAGGCGTGCAGCCAGTCGGCACCGGGCAGGCCCTGGCGCAGAGAGGCCATAGCCTGCGGCGTGCGCGAAAGCAGGCCCAGGATCTGCCCGACCGCAATGCCGCCCGAACTGGGTGGCGGAAAGCCGCACACCCGCACCCAGCGCCCACCGGTGCGCAATGGGTGGCACAGGGCCTCGCGTTCGCGCGGCTGGTAGCGGCGCAGGTCCTCCTGCGTGAGCGTGCCAGGCAGGGTGGGGTGCTGGCGCACCTTGTCGACCATGGCGCGCGCGATCGGGCCTTCGACCAGGGCGATCGGTCCGGTGGCGGCGAGCTCGCGCAACACGGCCGCGAGTTCCGGGTTGCGCAGCGTGTGGCCCACGGGGTGGGGCGTGCCGTCGGGGCGGTAGAAATAGGCGCGCGCCACGGGATCGGCGGGCAGTGCCTTCTCGGCGGCCAGCAGCGTGTGCAGCCGCGGGCTCACGGCGAAGCCGCGCTCGGCGAGGTCGATGGCGGGTTCGAACAGCCGCGCCCAGGGCAGGCGGCCGTGCTGACGGTGCGCCAGCGCCAGCATGGCCACGGCGCCCGGCACGCCGACCGATCGGCCGCTGGCCACGGCCTGCACAAAGGGCATCGGCTGGCCCTGCTCGTTGAGGAACAGGCGCTCGGTCACGGCGGCGGGCGCGGTCTCGCGGCCGTCGTAGGCCTGCACGCGCCGGCCGTCCCAGTGCAGCAGAAAGGCGCCACCGCCGATGCCGCTGGACTGTGGCTCCACCAGCGTGAGCACCATCTGCACCGCGATGGCGGCGTCGACCGCGCTGCCACCGGCGCGCAGGATCTGTGCGCCGGCCTCGGTGGCGAGCGGGTTGGCGGCGGCGACGGCCTGGCGCTGGAAGGACCAGCCGGGCTTGGCCGTGAGGCCGGAGGCGGCTTCGGGTTGGGGAGGCGAGGCCGGCGGTTGCGCGCAGGCAGCCAGCAGCAAGAGCAGGGACGGGAGCAGGGAGCAGACCGGGCGCTTCATAGGGTCACTCTAGTTCGGGCCAAGCCAAAACGAAAGGCCCGCTGTGCGGGCCTTTGTTGTCGACTCAGGGACTATCAGACGATCTCTTTGTCCATGGCCGCGTCCAGTTCGTCCAGTTCCGTTTTCGTCAGGCCGTAGCAGAGGCGTTCCGCCTCGAGCATCACTTGTCTGTGCAGCTGGTATTCCTTGCTCAACTCGCGATTGTGTTTGGCAGAGAGTTTGCTGCAGTCATGGCGGTCCAGAAATACGGCGGCCTTGTTGATCTCCAGAGCCCGCTCGGGAGCGTGTTTGCTCGCCCATCTCACCAAGGCCCAGGCATCGCTCCGCACAGCCTTGTTCATGCGTCTGATGTCCCTGAAATGGAAAAGGGACATCACCACATTGGGCTTCTGAAGAAGCACTTTGAATTGGCCGGGCTTCTTGGTGTCGGGAATCAAGCGCTTTCCGGACTCGATGTCGATACGGGTGGCGGTGGCTCGCGCCATGTTGCGAAAGGTGGTTGTGCTCATGCAGCGGTGCTTGGCGTTGGGTGAATGAAGGAGCAGTCGGGCAACTGCGAGCGGGGTGGGTACCCGCCTGCCCCTTTTGGGTTCATCCGGATTCGCCCGGAGCCTCAGCCAACCGAGTTCGGCCTGACGGCCGAATTCACCTCGGCGCCAGCCGGATCGCCCCATCCAGCCGGATCACCTCGCCATTGAGCATGTCGTTTTCGATGATGTGCTTCGCCAGCTTCGCGTAGTCCTGCGGCGTGCCCAGGCGGCTGGGGAAGGGCACGCTGGCGGCCAGCGCGTCCTGCACCTCCTGCGGCATGCCGAACAGCATGGGCGTGCCGAAGATGCCAGGGGCGATGGTCATGTTGCGGATGCCGTTGCGCGCCAGGTCGCGCGCGATCGGCAGCGTCATGCCGACCACGCCGCCCTTGGTGGCGCTGTAGGCGGCCTGGCCGATCTGGCCGTCGTAGGCCGCCACGCTGGCCGTGCTGATGAGCACGCCGCGCTCGCCCGTGGGCTCGGGCTCGTTCTTGCACATGGCGTCGGCGGCCAGGCGGATCATGTTGAAGGTGCCCACCAGGTTGACCATGACGGTCTTGGTGTAGACGGCGAGCGAGTGCGGGCCGTTCTTGCCCACGGTTTTCTCGGCCGGCGCAATGCCCGCGCAATTCACCAGGCCCATCAGCTTGCCCAGCGACACCGCCTTGGCCACCACGGCCTGGCCCTCGGACTCGCTGCTCACGTCGCACTTGACGAACACGCCGCCGATGTCCTTGGCCACGGCCTCCCCTTTGTCCACCTGCATGTCGGCGATGACGACCTTGGCACCGTTGGCCGCGAGCATGCGCGCCGTGCCTTCGCCGAGGCCCGATGCGCCGCCGGTGACGATGAAAACCTTGCCTGCAATCTCCATGTTTGTGCTCCTGAGGGTGAAAAGCTGCGCCGGGGTGGCGTTTACGTTGACGTAAACGTCAATTATGCAGTGGCGATTCGCCATGGCCTCTCGCGCGGTGTCGCCAAAGGGCTGCCCCCATAATCCGCCCCATGTTCTTCAACCTCCCGACCCTGCTGACCTGGGCCCGCATCGTGGCCATTCCGCTCATCGTGGGGGTGTTCTATCTGGACGGGGTGAGCCGCGCCGACCAGAACCTGGTGGCCACCGTCATGTTCATCGTCTTCGCGCTCACCGACTGGGCCGATGGCTACCTCGCGCGCAAGCTCAACCAGACCTCGGCTTTCGGTGCCTTCCTCGACCCCGTGGCCGACAAGTTCCTGGTGTGCGCGAGCCTGCTGGTGCTGGTGCACATGGGCCGGGCCGACGTGTTCGCCGCGCTCATCATCATCGGCCGCGAGATCGCCATCTCCTCGCTGCGCGAGTGGATGGCCATCATCGGCGCCACCAAGAGCGTGGCGGTTCACATGATCGGCAAGCTCAAGACCATGGTGCAGATGATCGCGATTCCCTTCCTTCTGTTCGACGGCCGCCTGCTCGGCCTGATCGACACCCGCGTGTGGGGCACCTGGCTGCTGTGGATCTCGGCCATCCTCACGGTCTGGTCCATGGTCTATTACCTGCAGAAGGCGCTGCCCGAGATTCGCGCGCGGTCCCGCTGAACGAGCGCCATGCAGACCCCCGCGTCCGACAACGCCTGGCTGCGCGCCATGCCCTGGGTGTTCGTGCTCATCTGGAGCACGGGCTTCATCGTCGCGCGCTACGGCATGCCGCACGCGCCACCGCTGTCCTTCCTGGCCATGCGCTACGCGCTGTCCATCCTGTGCTTCCTGCCCTGGATCGCCTGGGCCGGCGTGAAATGGCCGGCCAGCCGCGCGCAGTGGCTGCACCTCTCGGTGGTGGGTGTGCTCATGCACGCGGGCTACCTGGGCGGCGTGTGGGCGGCGGTGAAGGCGGGCATGGGTTCGGGCCTGTCTTCGCTCATCGTCGGGCTGCAACCAGTCCTCACGGCCATCTGGCTCAGCGCCGTGGGCGGCGCGCAGGGCCAGGTCTCGCGCCGGCAGTGGCTGGGCCTGTTGCTGGGTTTCGCGGGGCTGGTGCTGGTGGTGTCGCGCAAGCTGGTCGAAGGATCACCCGGTGATCAGGCGAACGCGCAGAACCTGGCCTACGCCGTGTTCGCGCTGTTCGCCATCACGGCCGGCACGCTGTACCAGAAGCGCTTCGTGCAGGCCTGCGACGTGCGCACCGCCAACACCGTGCAGCTCATCGCGGCCTTCATCGTCACCTTGCCGCTGGCCTTGCTCGAGTCCGAGCCCATGCACTACACCGGCGAATTCATCGGCGCCATGGCCTGGTCGGTGCTGGGGCTCACCCTGGGGGGCAGTTCGCTGCTCTACCTGCTGATTCAGCGTGGCGCCGCCGCCAGTGTGGCCAGCCTGATGTACCTGGTGCCGCCCACCACGGCGGTCATCGCCTGGTTGCTCTTTCGCGAGCCGATCACGCCGCTCACGGTGGCGGGCATCGCGGTCACGGCCTTCGGCGTGAGCCTGGTCGTGCGCTCGCCGCGCTGACGCCTGTCGCGGGCCGCCAGGGCTCGTCGCGAAACGCCTCTGCCAGAGCGGCCACCAGCAGGCGGATGCGCTTGGGCGATTGCGCCTGCCAGGGCGCGAGCCAGTGGATGTCGGCGTCGCGGTGGCTCCAGGCCGGCAGCACGTGCACCAGCTCGCCGCTGGCGATCTGCGGCGCGATGTCCCACAGGCTGCGCAGCATGATGCCCTGGCCCGCCAGACACCAGTCGCGCACCAGTTCGCCCGAGTTGCTCGACAGCGGTCCGGCGATGGCCACGCGGCGCAGCGCGGGGTCGCCCTCGTGCTGCAGGGCCCAGTGGTCGTGGCGCCGCGGATCGGCGTCGGTGTTCTCGCGCACCACCAGGCAGTGGTGCATGGACAGGTCGTCCAGCGTCTGCGGCGCGCCGTGCACCGCGAGGTAGGCGGGCGCGGCCACCAGCACGCGCCGGTTGGGCGCGAGGCGGCGCGACACCCATTCGCCCGCCCGCTGATCGGGCGCGCTCCACAGCCACACCGCGCCGTCCAGGCCTTCGGCGGACAGGTCGGGCAGCCGCTCGGTGAGTTGCAACTGGATGGACACCGCCGGGTGCTTCGCCTGGAAATCGGCCAGCGCCGGACCCAGCCAGCGGCGCCCGAAGCCGAAGGTGGCCGCCAGGCGGATGGGGCCGGCGGGTTCGGCCTGGCGCTCGCGCAGTTCGGACTCCGCCGCCTCGAAGCCGCGCAACAGTTCGGCCGCGCGCAACGACAGCGTTTCGCCTTCCGCCGTGGGACTGACGCGGCGCGTGGTGCGCTGGAACAGGCGCACACCCAAGGCGTCTTCCAGCGCAGCCAGCCGCCGGGTGACGGCCGAGGGCGTGATCCCCAGGGCCTGCGCCGCCTGCGCCAGGCTGCCGTGCTGGCGCACTGCGTGCACCATCTCGAGATCGGCGCGGTCCATGAATTGCTCCTGGCTCAACAATCGATGCACGGATTATTGCGAATGGTTTCGTTACAGTGGCGCCACCGATTCGACGACACCACCAGGAGACCTTTCATGAGCAAGCACCGCATCGCGGTCATCGCCGGCGACGGCATCGGCACCGAAGTCATGCCCGAGGGCCTGCGGGTGATGGAGGCTGCGGCCACGCGCTTCGGCATCGATCTGCAGTTCGACCACTTCGACTTCAGCAGCTGCGACTACTTCGAGAAGCACGGCAAGATGCTGCCCGACAACTGGAAGGACCTCATCGGCGGACACGACGCCATCTACTTCGGCGCCGTGGGCTGGCCCGACAAGGTGCCCGACCACATCTCGCTGTGGGGCTCGCTGCTGCTGTTCCGCCGCGAGTTCGACCAGTACATCAACCTGCGCCCCGCGCGTCTCATGCCCGGCGTGGTGGCGCCCGTGGTGCGCCGCGACGGCAGCGCGCGCCAGCCGGGCGAGATCGACATGGTCATCGTGCGCGAGAACACCGAGGGCGAGTACAGCAGCATCGGCGGGCGCATGTACCCCGGCACGCCGCGCGAGATCGTGATGCAGGAGACGGTGATGTCGCGCCATGGCGTCGATCGCGCCTTGCGTTACGCCTTCGAGGTGGCGCGCTCGCGCCCCAGGAAGCACCTGACCAGCGCCACCAAGAGCAACGGCATTGCCATCACCATGCCGTACTGGGACGAGCGCGTGGCGGAAATGGCAAAAGAGTATCCGGATGTGACGGTGGACAAGTTCCACATCGACATCCTGACCGCGCATTTCGTGCAGCGCCCCGACTTCTTCGACGTGGTCGTGGCCAGCAACCTGTTCGGCGACATCCTTTCCGACCTCGGCCCGGCCTGCACCGGCACCATCGGCATCGCGCCCAGTGCCAACCTCAACCCCGACCGCACGCACCCCTCGCTGTTCGAACCGGTGCACGGCTCCGCGCCGGACATCGCGGGCAAGGGCATCGCCAACCCCATCGGGCAGATCTGGTGCGGCGCCATGATGCTCGACTTCCTGGGACACCGCGACGCGCACGACGCCGTGCTGCGCGCCATCGAGGCCGCGCTGGAGCCCAAGAGTGGTGCGCCGCGCACCGCCGACCTGGGTGGGCGCGCGGGCACGGCAGACGTCGGGCGTGCGATCGCGTCCCTTCTTTGACCGCCGGTCCCACAGGTGGGGCAAGGCCCCTCGCCAGAGCGATGTTGCGGTCGCATCTGCGTCTAGAATCGCCGCTCGTGTGGCCCACGGGCCTCAGCGCCAACCGTCTTGTTGACACGCGCTGCGGCACGTGGGTCTAATCGTTCGGCGCATGGATTTCGGCATTTCCGCCGGGCATGCGCTCCCGAGCGGACATCGGCGGCCCCTGGCGGCAACCGTCCCGCCCGGCCCAATACACGCTTCACTCATCCATTTCCAAAGAGGGGCCCTTCGTGAACAAGACCGAACTCGTCGAACACATCGCCAAGCACGCCGACATCTCCAAGGCCGCTGCGACGCGTGCTCTCGATTCCACCATCGCTGCCATCCGCACCACGCTCAAGAAGGGCGGCACCGTTTCTCTGGTGGGCTTCGGCTCGTTCGCTGTGAGCAAACGCCCCGCCCGCAAGGGCCGCAACCCCCGCACCGGTGCCGAGATTAAAATCAAGGCCGCCAAAGTGCCGAAGTTCCGCCCCGGCAAGGCACTGAAGGACGCGGTCAACTGATCGACCAACACCCGGGTGCTTAGCTCAGTTGGTAGAGCGGCTCTCTTACACGGAGTAGGTCGGCGGTTCGAACCCGTCAGCACCCACCACAAGAAGGCGAACGAGGGTTCGCCTTTTTTGTTGTCCGTCAGAATCCGGCACTCGACCCCGCCACCTCAAGGACGTCCGCATGTTCGATTCCATCCGCGATCACAAGAAGTACCTCATGGGCTTCCTGCTGATCCTGATCATTCCCTCCTTCGTGCTCTTCGGGGTCGAGGGCTACACCCGTTTCAGCGAAGGCGGTGAAGCGGTGGCCACGGTCGACGGCAAGGACATCAAGCGCGCCGAATGGGAGCAGGCGCACCGCGAGGAATCGCAGCGCCTGCGCGAAGCGATGCCCGGTGTCGACCCCGCCATGCTCGACTCCGACGAGGCCCGCTACGCCACGCTGGAGCGCATGGTGCGTGACCGCGTGCTGGCCGCCGCCGCGCAGAACCTCAAGCTCTATACCAGCGACCAGCGCCTGGCTCGCGAGCTGCAGTCCAATCCCACCATCGCCGCGATGCGCCGCCCCGACGGCAGCCTCGACGTCGAGGCCTATCGCCAACTGCTTTCGCGCCAGGGCATGACGCCCGAGATGTTCGAGGCCTCGGTGCGCGCCGACCTGTCGCAGCGACAGGTGCTGCAGAGCGTGCAGACCAGCGGCTTCGCCTCCAGCGCGATGGCCCGCGTCTCGCTCGACGCCTTCTTCGAGAAGCGCCAGCTGCGCAGCAAGACCTTCGCGGCCAAGGACTTCACCTCGCGCGTGAACCCCAGCGCCGCCGACATCGAGGCCTTCTACCAGCAGAACCAGGCGCTGTTCCAGGCACCCGAACAGGCCGATGTGGAATACCTCGTGCTCGACGCTGCCGCGCTCGAAAAGTCCGTGGCCCTCAACGAGGCCGACCTGCGCAGCTACTACGAGCAGAACGTCGCCCAGCTCAGCGGTGCCGAGGAGCGCCGCGCGAGCCACATCCTGCTGAGCGTGCCCGCGGGCGCCACGCCCGAACAGAAGGCCGAGGTGCGCCAGAAGGCCGAAGGCCTGCTGGCCCAGGTCAAGGCCGATCCGTCGAAGTTCGCCGAACTCGCCAAGGCGAATTCGCAGGACCCGGGCTCGGCGCCCAATGGCGGCGACCTCGACTTCTTCGGCCGCGGCGCCATGGTGCCGCCGTTCGAGCAAGCCGTGTTTGCACTCAAGAAGGGCGAGATCTCCAATCTGGTGGAGTCCGACTTCGGCTTTCACATCATCCAGCTCACCGACATCAAGGCGCCGCCCCAGCGCTCCTTCGCCGAGCTGCGCCCGCAGATCGAAGAGGCACTGCGCAAGCAGCAGGCCCAGCGGCAGTTCGCCGAGTCGGCCGACACCTTCACCAACATGGTCTACGAACAGCCCGACTCCCTGCAGCCCACGGCCGAGCGCCTGAAGCTGCAGGTGCAGACCGCCAAGGGCCTTCAGCGCACGCCCGCGCCGGGCGACGACGGCGTGCTGGCCAACCGCCGCCTGCTCGAGGCCCTGTTCGCGCCCGAGTCCACGTCCGGCAAGCGCAACACCGAGGCTGTCGACGTGGGCGGCAACCGCCTCGTCTCGGCGCGCGTGGTGGCCTACCACCCGGCGCGCACGCTGAGCCTGGACGAGGTGCGCGACCAGGTGCGTGCCCGCCTGGTCGCGCAGCGCGCCGCCGAGCTGGCCAGGGAAGAAGGCGAAAAGCAGCTCGCGGCCTGGAAGGGCGGCGCCGATGCCGCCGCGCTGGGCGCGCCCGTCACGGCGTCACGCGACGCGCCGCGCGACCTGGACCCACGCGTGCTCGACGCGGCCCTCAGTGCCGACCCCAAGGCCCTGCCGGCCTGGGTGGGCGTGGACCTGGGCGAGCAGGGCTATGCGGTGGTGCAGGTCACTCAGGTGCTTGCGCGCGGCGACGTGGACGCCCAGCGCCTGGCGCAAGAGGTGCAGCAGGTGTCGCAGTGGTGGTCGGGCGCGGAGAGCCAGGCCTACTACGAGACGCTCAAGGCCCGCTACAAGGCCAGCATCAAGGTACCGCGGCCCGGTGCGGCCACGGTGGCGGCGCGCTGAGCACGCGCTGAAGGCGCGCGCTGGCTGAGGCTATAATGCGCGGCTTGCGGTGGCTGTAGCTCAGTTGGTAGAGTCCAGGATTGTGATTCCTGTCGTCGTGGGTTCGAGTCCCATCAGCCACCCCAGCAGAACCCCATGAAAAAGCCCGGCAACCGCCGGGCTTTTTCTTTGTGCGCCTGGTGCATCAGGCGCGTCGGTCCCGCCGCCCGTGCCGGGCCGGGCTTGCGATGCTGCCCAGCCCGCACAGTGCCAGTGCGAAGGCGACCAGAGGGCCACTCGGGGCGTTCATGACCCAGGAGGCCCCCAGGCCCAGCAGGGCGGCGCTGATGACCAGCCCGAACACGGCGGCGAATCGCAGCCCGGCGCGCCGCCACAAGCCCGGTGCGATCAGCGCCGCGAAGACCACGAAGAGGCCCAGCACCTGCACGGCCAGGCTGCTGACCAGGGCGAACGTGGCGTAGAACCAGACGTCGCCGCCGAGGCGGCGACGCACCAGGCCCACCAGCGCGGCACACGCCACCAGCAAGGCCACTTGCGGCCAGCCCGACCAGAGCACGTCGGCCGCCAGCAGGGCGTGCAGGTGTTCGCCACCGTGCGCGTCGATCTGCGCGGTGAGCAGCGCAGCGCAGGCACTGGCCACGTAGGCCAGACCGATGAGGGCTTCTCGTTGCGCCGGCCACCAGCGCGCCAACGCGGCCACCAGCGCCACCACCAGAAAGGCGCCCGCGATGGCGCAGGCCTGCACCACGGGCCAGGGCGGGTGTCCGCCCAGCACCGTGGCGGCAAGGGCAGCGGCGGCGGCGGCCTGCGCCACCGCGAGGTCGATGAAGACCACGCCGCGCTCCAGCACGCGCTGGCCCAGGGGTGCCAACGCCAGCACGCCGGCCACCAGTGCCAGCGCGGGCGCGAGGAACCAGGCGTCCATCAGCGCGGGTTCAGCAAGGCATCCACGAGGCCGTCCATCCAGCGGCCCAGGGCGTCGGGCGCTTCGGGGTCGTCGACGGTGGCCGGCAGTTGCAGCAGCGGCACGCCGCCGCCCATTTGTTGCACGAGCCATCGCCCGGCGCGCGGGTTCTGGTGGCCGGTCACGACCACGGCGTGTGGCGGATGGGCCCGCAGTCCGGTCAACAGCGCCTGCAGGTGCCCGGGCGTCGGCGCCAGGCCTGGCTTGGGTTCGAGGTCGGCCACCTGCCGCATGCCGAGCCACCGCCACAGGTAGGCGAAGCTGGCGTGTTGGGCCGCCACGCCTTTGTCGCGCAGCGGCGCGGCCTTGAGCTCCCAGGCGCGGATGCGCGCGCTCCAGTGCGCGTCGAACGCGGCCTGGCGCTCGGCGATACCGGCCTGCTGGGACGGAAACAGTTGCTGAAGGCGTGCGCCCCAGGCGCGAGCCACCTGCAGCAGACGGTGCGGGTCGGCGTGCAGGTGCGGGTTGCCTTCGGCGTGCACGTCGCCGGCGAACGGGTTGCCGCCCTCGCCGGGCCGCGCGTCGATGAGCGCAACGGCCGAGGCGGCGTGGAACATGCCGGGCGCGCCTTCCTGCACCGCGGCATTGCCCGCGCGCTGCCGCAGCATGGGCAGCCAACCCGCCTCCAGCGAAGCGCCGGTGCAGATCGCGGCATCGGCCGATCGCAACTGGGCGATCAGCGCAGGCCGGGCCTCGATGTGGTGCGGGTCCTGTCGGGAATGCGTGGCGACGTGCACCGTGGCCTGGGGCAGCAAGGCGCGCGTCAGCGCGGCCCACTCGGGTTCGCAGGCGAAGATGGTCTGCGCCTGCAGCGGCGTGAAAGCCAGCAGCAGCAAGCCGCCGCTCAGCCAGCGCTCAATAGCTGTGCGCACCGTGGGCTCCGAACGCGACGACGTACTGCAGCTGGATGGCGCGCCTGGCCGGGTGCTCGAAGCCGATGGCCCTGTCTTGCGTCGTGTATTGCAAGCGAAGGCTTTGGCCATGGCTGGGCTTCCAGGCCAGCATCAGGGCCGTTTCGTTCAGGCGGCCATCGTGGAAGTGATCGCCATGCGGCATGGCCACGCGCAGCTGATCGAAGCGCACGCCGGTTTCCCAATGGGGGTGAAAGCGCCAGACGGTGGACAGCGCGTAGGCCTTGTGCCGGTCCTGCGAGCTGGCGAAGCGGTTGATGCCCGAAACCTGCGCGGCCTCGACCGTCACACGCACCTGCTGGTCGCTGTTGTTGCCCAGGGGCGCCCACTTCCAGGTGGCGTCCACCATCCAGGTGTGGCGGCCACCGAAAGCGGCGCCGTGGTGGTGGTGGGCGTGGTCGTCGTGCCCTTCCTCCTCGTGCCCTTCCTCCTCGTGTCCTTCATGTTCCTCCAGCGCCGCGATGCGCCGGCTCTTGAGGTAGGACAGTCCCAGCTGCCAGCTGTTGGAGCGATTGAAGTCGCCGCCCAGCTTGGTGGTCAGCGTGAATGCGCCGGCACCGTTCACCGGTTCATCGGTGTCGGCGATCAGGCGGCGGCCCCGGAAGGCTTCGGCGCCCACCATCCAGTACAGGCGCGTGGGCAGCGTGAGGTTCAGTCGCACGCCATCGTCGTTCCAGTGCCCGCCAAGAAACGCGCGGTAGAGCAGGGGGCGCTCGACGAAGTCGTCCGCGTGCGGGTGCTGCTGGTTCAGGTAGCCGATCTGCGAGGCGAAACGCCCGACGCGCGCCGTCAGACCCAGCGGCAGCGTGCGCGTCTCCAGCCAGGCCTCCTCGAAGGCCGACTCCAGCTCGCCGTCGTGCGTTTCGAGCACGCCGGTGATCTGCGCCTGCAGGTGCCGGCCGACGGGGCCGCTGGCGGTGAGGTCCGAGTGGCCCAGTTGCAGGCCCTGGTCGCGCGCGCCGAGTTCGAGCGCGCGGGAAGTGGCGGTGGCGTCCAGCACGGCGCCGAACTGCCACCGCTCGGTGGGGGCATCGGTCTGTGCCTGGGCCGCGGCGGCCAGCAGGGCGGCGGCGCCGATGAACAGGTGTCGCATGTCGGAATCCTTTCTTTATTGATATTGAGAAGTGTATATCAATAAAGAGGCCATCCGTGCCGATCGATCCGCACCTGCGCGTTCGCACCGGCCTCCTAGAATGCGCGCAGCCACGACACCGACCATGGAAAGAAACACCCGCCAACGCAGCGCCATCGAGGCCGTGCTCTACGCCGCCGGCCGGCCCCTGTCGCCTCAGGAAATCCTCGAGGCCGCCCAGCAGGGCGCGCCCGGCCTGGGCATCGCCACGGTCTATCGGCAGATCAAGGCCTTGCAGGACGCGCAACTGATTCAGCCCGTGCTGCTGCCCGGCGAGAACCCGCGGTACGAGCTGTCGGGGCTGCACCACCACCACCACTTCCAGTGCAGGCAGTGCCAGCGTGTGTTCGACATCCACGCTTGCCCGGGCGATCTGGACCGCATCGCGCCCCCGGGCTTCAGCGTGGAGCGGCACGAGCTCACGCTCTATGGCCTGTGCGACGAATGTGGCGCCAGGCGCGGACGCCACAAGCCCGCCGCGGGGTAGCCGTCGGCGAGGGAAACCGCCTGGGGTCCGGTCAGGGTGAAGGCGCGGCCTGCGCCTGCCAGCGCGCCAAGCGCTCGCGCAGCGCGGCGTTCTCCTGTTCAAGCACGCGCACGCGTTGGCGCAAGGCCTCGAGTTCGTCGCCGGGCGTGGCGCTGGCCGCGGAGTCTGCGTCGGACGCTGGCGCCGGCTCGCTGGCCACCGGCGGTTTGCGGCGCGCTTCGCGCACGCGCCGGGCTGCCTGCCGGAGTTCTTCCTTGCCCGCGAGCGCGGCGTCCTTCTGCTCCTGCTCGGGCAGGCTGGCCACGGCCGCGGCGGCGTTCAGGGAGATGTCACCCGCCTTGAGCGCCTCCACCACTTCCGGCGTGGCGTGCTTCTGGATCTTCTCGATCATCACCACCTGGTTGCTGCTCAGGCGGGCGGCGCGGGCAATGTCTTCGCGGCTGTTGAGCGCGCGGATTTCAGGGGCGTCGGGAGCGCCGGGCGTGTGCGCTTGCGGCATGGGCGCCACTTCATCTTCGGGCGGCAGCGATTCGGGCGGGGGGCTGGCGGCGAGCAGGCGCGCGCGCCGGGCGCTGATGATCTCGCGCTTGCGCAGGGCGAGCACGCCGCGCTGGAAGTCGGACACGCTGCGGCGACCGAGGTGCTGGTCGATCATCCACAGGTGCACGTCTTCCATCGACTGAAAGCGCGGGTTCTGCACCGTCTGGAAGGGCAGGCCGTGCTTCTGGCAGATGCCGTAGCGGTTGTGTCCGTCCACGAGCACCTCGCCCCACAGCACCAGGGCATCGCGGCAGCCTTCCGCGAGGAGGCTGCGCTCCAGTGCGTCGTGCTCGTCGGGTGTGAGGGGGTCGATGTAGGCTTTGAGCTCCGGAAGAATGGTGATCTGCATGGGGTCGGCGGAAACGGGCGAAAGGCCGGCGACTATACCCACGCCGCGAAGCGCCGCGGGCCGCCACCGGCGCACCCGTTCGGGTGGCCGGCTCCCTCAGGTCAGTGCCAGCGACAGCGCCGGAAACACCGCCACCAGCAGCAGCACGAACAGCATCGCGCCCACGTAGGGCAGGGTGCCGCCGAAGATGGCCTCCACCGAGACCTTGGGATCGTTCAGGGTGGATTTCACGGTGAAGACCGAGATGCCGAAGGGCGGCGTGAGCAGGCCGATCTCGACCGCGAGCACGGTGAGCACGCCGAACTGGATCAGGTTGAAGCCCAGGTCGCTGGCGATCGGCACGGCCACCGGCGTCATGATCAGCAGGATGGAACTGGAGTCCAGGATCATCCCCAGGAAGAGCACGATCAGCACGTAGATCAGCAGGAAGCCGTAGGGGCCGAGGCCCGCGTCCTGCACCAGGTCGCTGATGGCCACCGGCACGCCGGCCACCGACAGCATGCGGCTGTAGAAGCTCGCGGCGATCAGCAGGATCAGGATGGTGACGGAGACGCTGCCTGTTTCGTGCAGCACGCGCCAGAAGCGGCCCTGGCCCAGGCTGCGCCGCGCCAGCGCCACCAACAGCGCGCCGAAGGCGCCGATGCCACCGGCCTCGGTGGGCGTGAAGAAGCCGCTGTAGAGCCCGCCCAGCACCAGCACCACCAGCGCCACGATGGGCAGCAGCTTGCCCGCCATCTGCGCGCCGCCGAGCAAGGGGCCGGTGGCGCGCTGCAAGGCCATGTCGCGCTGGCGCTGCAGGTCGTACACCATGCCGGGCGCGAAGCTCGCCATCAGCACGATCAGCACCACGAAGGCGGCCGCCAGCAGGAAGCCCGGGATGATGCCGGCGATGAACAGCGTGCCGATGGACTGCTCGGCCAGCACGCCATAGATGATCATCAGCAGGCTGGGCGGGATCATCATGCCCAGCACCGAGCTGCCGGCCACCGTGCCGGCCGCGAAGGCGGTGCGGTAGCCGTGGCGCGCCATCTCGGGCACGGCCACGCGCGTGAACACCGCGGCCGAGGCGATGGACACGCCCGTGACCGCCGCGAACACCGTGTTGGCCGCCACCGTGGCCACGCCCAGACCGCCGCGCACGCGGCGCAGCAAGGCCTCGGCCACCTCGAAGGTGTCCTTGCCCACGTTCGATATGGACACCAGCAAGCCCATCAGCACGAACAGCGGGATGGTGGCGAAGATGTAGTCGGCCACGCCGTTGTAGGCCGAGAGGTAGAGCAGGCGCATGGCCATCTCCACGTCCTCGCGCATGAGCCAGATGCCGGCGAAGCCGATGCCGATCAGCGCCACCGCGATGTGCACGCCCAGCAGGACGAAGACCACGAGGGCGCCGATGAGCAGGCCGCCGAAAGCGAGTTCACTCATGTGGGCTCCCGAATTCGCCCGCATGGCGCCACAGCGAAGGGATCTGCAGCAGGTAGGCGCCAGCGGCCACCAGCGAGCCGGCGACGATCAGCGCGCGAAACGGCCAGGTGGGCACGGTGTACACGCCTTGCACGCCGAAGAACTCGCTGCTGCGCCAGGCCTCGGTGAGTTCGGGCCAGGCGATGAGGGCCAGCGCCACGAAGAGCGCCGTGCCGAGCACCGCGTTGCCCACCTCCAGCAGGCGCAGGGCCGTCAGCGAACGCGCGCCGACCAGGCGCAGCAGGAAGTCGCTGCGCGTCATTCGGCCCGAGCAGATGGCCGCCGCGAGCTGCAGGAACACGATGGAGGCCACGGAGCGCGCCGCGAATTCGGCCACGCCCGTGATGGGCGTGTCCAGGAAATTGCGGCCGACCACATCGGCCACCACCATCATCATCATGAGGAAGATCCACACGGTGCCAGCGGCAGCCAGTACCCGCGCGATGCCCTGCAACGGGTGTGGATCGCCGGGCGCGGCGGCGCCGCCCTCGGCGGCGAGTTCGGGTTCCTTGTGCACGGTTCAGCGGTTCTGGCCGTCCCAGTCGCGCAGCGGCTTCACGCCGCGCGCGCGCAATTCGTCGAAGTAGGCCTTGAGCACGGCCTTGCCGTTGTCGCCCGTGGCCTGCAGCCAGGGCTGCACGATGTTGGGCAGTCCGTTGACCCACCGGGTTTTCTCGGCCGGCGGCAGATCGGCGATCTGCAGGCCCGCGGCCTTCATGGTCTCCAGCGCGGCGTTGGCGGTCTTGGTGACGTGCTGGCCGTGCGCCTTGGACGTGGCCTTGCCGGCCTGCGCGAAGGCGTCCTGCACGTCCTTGGGCAGGGCGTCGTGGAACTTCTTGTTCGCGGCCACGCTGCCGAAGTACATGGAGCCCACGTCCACGCGCGTGAGGTACTTGGCCACCTCGTACACGCGCGCCGGGCCGATGCCACTGGCAAAGGACAGCGCGCCCTGCGTCACGCCGGTCTGGATGTTGGTGTAGTAGGTGGTGAGCGCGCCGTCCACCGGCGTGGCGCCGGTCTCGCGCAGCCAGTTGGCAGAGGTGCCGGGCGCGTTGATCTTCTTGTTCTGAAGATCGGCCATGGTGCGGATGGGGAAGTTGGCGTAGATGTCGTAGCTGTCGGTGATGAGCGAGGACAGCGGGACCATGTTCTGCGCCGCCCAGCTCTCGCGCAGGGCGGGCACGCTGGTGTTGAGTTTGTCGAAGATCTCGATCAGCAGCTCGTGGTTGGTGGTGGCGAAGGGCGTGAAGTAGGTGACGTTCTGCAGCGGCATGGCGGAGTTCTCCCACACCGTGCCGACCATGCCCACGTCGACGATGCCGTCGCGAACGGCGGTGCGCGTGTCGGTGAACTTGTAGAGCGTGCCGCCGTAGTTTTCGCGCCAGCGGATCTCGTACTTGCCGCCGCCGGCCTTGAGGATGCGGTCCACCTCGGGCTGGAACACCTCCTTCATGGCATAGGCCCAGATGTTGGTGGTGGGGTGGCTGGAGCCGATGTTGACGGTGATGCGCTGCTGCGCGGCAAGGGGCAGGCTGGCCAGTGCCAGCGCGCTGGCCACGGCGAGTGTCGAAAGCTTCATCTGTCTTGTCTCCTTCTGTTGCTCTTGGGGTGGCGGCTCATCGAGCCGGGGTCTTCTGCTTCCTTGTCTGTGCAGGTGCGTCGGCGAGCAGTTCGCGGCTGCTCTGCAGATAGCCGCGCACGCGGTCGCGCACCAGGGCCTCGTCGCAGGTCTCGTGCACGGCCTCGCTGTGCACGTCCTGGCCGTAGATCCAGCGGCGGATCGAGATGTAGTACATGCCGCCGTGCAGGCCCATGAGCAGTTCGAGCTCGCGCTCGCTGGGTTTGGCGCGGGACGTGGAGCCTCGGAAGCGCCGCGTCTCGCGGATCAGGCGCGGGAAGAGGCGCTCGCGCAGCATGGCGAAGAAGCGGTCGGAGATGGCGTGGTCCATCAGGCCCGAGAACATGAGGATGCGCACGAACTCGCGCGAGAGCGCGTTGTTCACGTAGTCCGCGTAGAACGCGGTGAACTTGTCCTCGACCTCGATCGTCTGGTTGTCCAGCAGCTCGTCCCAGCTCTCACGCCAGCGGCCTTCGAACACGTCGAGGTACACGCGGTCGATGAGCGCCTGCTTGGTGGGGAAGTAGTGGTAAAGCAGGGCGTGCGTGACACCGATGCTGCTGGCCAGGTCGCGCAGTTGCCCGCCGAAGCCGTTGGACGCGAAGAACTGGATGGCGCCGTCGACGATCTGGCGCTCGCGCTCTGACACGCTCAGGCGACGGCGCGTGGGCGCGCCATCCGCCACCGGATCGTCGGCTTTTTTTCTTCGCTCAGGGTTTTTCTGTATGCGCACGCTATTTACCGTACGGTCAATGAGTCATAGCATTGTTGAACGGTTGGTAAACAAGCGCACCCGTGAAAACCCGGGGGCGGAGAAAACGAATGGAACTCAACGGAGACATCCTCGTCGCGGCTCCTCGCGACAAGGTCTGGGCCGCGCTCAATGACCCGCAGGTGCTGGCGCGCTGCATCCCTGGCTGCGAAAGCATGGAAGCCACCAGCGACACCGAGCGCACCGCGCGCGTGGCCGTCAAGGTGGGGCCGGTGCGCGCGCGCTTCACCGGGCACCTGCGGCTGCAGGACGTGCGGCCCGGCGAGGGCTGCACGCTGCAGTTCGAAGGCTCGGGCGGCGCGGCCGGCATGGCCAAGGGGCAGTCGAGTGTGTCGCTGAGCGAAGAGGGCGAGGGCACGCGCCTGCGCTACACGGCGCAGGCCTCGGTGGGCGGCAAGCTCGGGCAGGTGGGTGGCCGCATGATCGACGCCGCGGCCAAGCAGATGGCCGACCAGTTCTTCGAGGCGTTCCAGGCCGAGCTCGCACCCGCCGCGGCCGGTGAAGCGGCGGCACCGATCGCCGCGCCGACGCCATCGGTGGCCCCGGTGCCACCGGACGAGGCCGGCGCGCCGGCCCGCACCGCGCCCCCCACGCCCATCGCGCGCCCCATGCCCGCCCACGCCTCGCCGGTGCCCGGCGAGGGCGTGCGCGTCCTGTGGTTCGCGCTCGGTGCACTGTCCACGGGCTTCGGCGTGTGGATCGCCTCCCTGTTGTCCGCGTGAGGAGGGCCGCTTGAAAGCCGCTGCATTCGACTACGTCCGGGCCGGCTCGATCGAGCAGGCCATCGATCTGCTGGGCCGCCACGGCGATGACGCGCGCGTGCTGGCCGGCGGCCAGACGCTGATGGCGACGCTGAACATGCGCTTGTCCGAGCCCGCGCTGGTGATCGACATCACCGGTCTGGCCGCGCTGCGCGGCATCGAGCTGCGCGGCGAGGTGTTGCGCATCGGCGCGCTGAGCACACACACGCAGATCGAACAGAGCCCGCTGGTGGCGCGGCACGCGCCGCTGCTGACCGAGGCTGCGCCCCACATCGCGCACCGCGCCATCCGCAACAGCGGCACCTGGGGCGGCTCCATTGCCTACGCCGACCCGGCGGCCGAGTGGCCCGCCTGCCTGCTGGCCTTGGGTGGCACGGTGGTCGTGCAGGGCCCGGCGGGCGAGCGCCGAATCGCGGGCGATGACTTCTTCACCGGCCTGTACGCCACGGCCCTGCGGCCCGACGAGATCGTGGTGGCGGGCGAGATCCCGGTGGCCACGCCCGATGCGTGGAGTGGCATGTCGCAACTGGCGCGCCGCCACGGCGACTACGCCATCGTCGGCCTGGCGGCTTCCGCGCGGCGCCAGGGTGGGGTGCTCTCGTCGGTGCGCCTGGCCTTCATGGGCGTGGCCACCACACCCTGGCGCGCTCGCCGGACCGAAGCGGTGCTCGACGGCCAGGTGCCCGATGAGGGAACGCTGGCGCGGGCGGTGGATTGCCTGCGCGGCGAAATCGATCCCCTGCCCGACCTCACCAACACCCCTGAGACCAAGCGCCACCTGGCCGGCGTGTTGCTGCAGCGCCTGCTGGCCTCGGCCCGCCCCTGAGCCACCTCCGACACGAGAGCCCTTCCATGCCAGACCTGTTTCCCCTCAACGTCACCGTCAACGGCCAGGCGCGCCGCTGCGCCGTCGAACCGCGCGCCCACCTCGTCGATTTCCTGCGCGAGGACCTCGGCCTCAAGGGCAGCCACCTCGGCTGCGAGCACGGCGTGTGCGGCGCGTGCACCGTCGAACTCAACGGCCAGATCGTGCGTGGCTGCCTCACCCTGGCCGCACAGGCCGACGGCGGTGAAGTGAACACCATCGAAGGCCTGAGCCAGAGCGGCGCGATCCGCGACCTGCAGCAGGCCTTCGTGTTGCGCAACGCGCTGCAGTGCGGGTTCTGCACCTCGGGCATGCTGATGGCGGCGAAGGAGCTGGTGGAGACGCGCCCGCAGGCCACGCGCGCCGAGGTGCGCGACTGGATCTCGGGCAACTACTGCCGCTGCACCGGCTACCACGCCATCGTCGACGCCATCTGCGACGTGCTGCGCCAGCGCCAGGAGGCCGCCCGATGAAACGCGACATCGTCAACCTGGAGCCCGGGGTCGAACAGCCCGCGCCGATCGCTCCCGTCACCGAGGACCAGCGCTACATCGGCGCGAGCGTGCCGCGCGGCGGCATCGAACGGCTCACGCAGGGCCTGGGCCAGTTCATCGACGACATCGAGTTGCCGCGCCTGGCGCACGTGGTGTTCTGGCGCAGCCCGGTGGCGCACATGCGCATCAAAGCCGTGCACGCCGACGCCGCGCGCGCCATGCCGGGCGTGCTGATGGTGGCCGACGGCCAGGACCTGGCCAAGGTCTGCAAGCCCTGGGTCGCGGTGCTGGGCCACCTGGCGGGCATGAAGTCGGCGCCGCAACACGCGCTGGCCGTGGAACGTGCCTGCTGGCAGGGCGAGCCCGTGGTGGCGGTGGTGGCGGAAACGCGCGCGCAGGCCGAGGACGCGCTGCAGCACGTGGTGGTGGACTGGGAGGAACTGCCCCTGGCCACCGACATGGAAGCCGCGCTCCACGAAGACACGCCCCTCATCCACGCCGAGCTGGGCGACAACCTGTGCTTCACGCGCAGCCTCGATGTGGGCGACGTCGACAAGGTGTTCGCCGAGGCCGACGCGGTCGCCGAGGCCACGTTCGAGTTCGGTCGCCACACCGGCGTGACGCTGGAGCCGCGCGGGCAGATCGCGCACTGGAACCCGGCCGAGCAGCGCCTCACCGTCTACCACGCCTGCCAGGCCCCGCACATGATGCAGGACCTGTACGGCCGCCAGTTCGACCTGCCCGCCAGCGCCATTCGCGTGGTCTGCAAGGACGTGGGCGGCTCCTTCGGCATCAAGGTGCACGCCTACCCCGACGACTTCGCGACCGTGGCGCTGTCCATGCTGCTGGGCCGCCCGGTGAAGTTCGTGGCCGACCGGCTCGAGAGCTTCACCAGCGACATCCACGCGCGCCACCACCGCGTCAAGGCGCGCATCGCCGTCAAGCGGGACGGCGAGATCCTCGGCTTCGACATGGACGACCTCACCGGCATCGGCCCGTACTCCATGTTTCCGCGCACCAGCGCGATCGAGGGCAACCAGGTCGTCAACCTGGTTGGCGGGCCGTACAAGCACCGGCACTACCGCGCGAAGCTGGACGTGGTGTTCCAGAACAAGACGCCGACCTGCCAGTACCGCGGCGTGGGCCACCCCATCGCCTGCGCGGTGACCGAGGCCCTGGTGGACCTGGCCGCGCGGAAGATCGGCATGGACCCGCTCGAGATCCGCGCGAAGAACGTGATCCCGGACGACGCCTACCCGACCACCGGTGCGTCGGGCATCAAGCTGGAGGTGCTGTCGCACGAGGCCAGCCTGAAGCAGTTGCGCGAACTGATGAACTACGACGCGCTGCGCGCCGAGCAGGTGGCGCTGCGCAAGCAAGGCATCCACCGCGGCATCGGCTTCGCGGTGGTCATCGAACTCACCAACCCCAGCGCCGCGTTCTATGGCGTGGGTGGCGCGCGCATTGCGTCGCAGGACGGCGCCACCGTGCGCCTCGACCCGGAGGGCGACATCACCGTGCTGGTGAGCGTGGGCGAGCAGGGGCAGGGCACCGAGGGCATCTACCGCCAGATCGCGGCCGACGCGGTGGGCGTGGACATTCACAAGGTCAAGGTCATCACCGGCGACACGGACGTGACGCCCTACGGCGGCGGCACCTGGGCCTCGCGCGGCGCGGGCATCGGCGGCGAGGCCGTGCTGCTGGCGGGCCAGGCGCTGCGCGAGAACATCCTCAAGGTGGCGGCGGCCATCCTCAAGCGCGACGGGGCCACGCTCGCGCTGCGCCGCGACCGCATCGTGGACGCCGGCAGCGGCGAGGAACTGTTGCCATTGAAGGAACTGGGCCGCATCGCCTACTACCGCTCCGACACGCTGCCGCCGGACTTCACGCCCGAGCTCATGGTCACGCGCCACTACGCGCAGCGCGACTACCCCTTCATCTTCACCAACGGTGTGCAGGCCTCCTACGTGGAGGTCGATCCCGACACCGGCTTCGTGAAGCTGCTGAAGCACTGGGCGGTGGAGGACTGCGGCCGCGTGCTCAACCCCATGCTGGTGGACGAGCAGATGCGCGGCGCCATCGTGCAGGGCATTGGCGGAGCGCTGTTCGAGGAGTGCCTCTACGACGAGGCCGGCCTGATGCTCAACGCCAACATGGCCGACTACCTGGTGCCCATGTCGGCCGAGATGCCCGACATCGAGGTGGCGCACGTGATGACGCCCACGCGCAGCTCGAAGCTGGGTGCCAAGGGCGCGGGCGAGGCGGGCACGGCGGGCGCACCGGCGGCGGTGATGAACGCCATCAACGACGCCATCGCGCCTTTCGGCGCGGTGGTGCACTCGCAGCCGATCACGCCGGAGAAGCTGTTGCGGGCACTGGGGAAGGTGGCGTGAACAGGAATGAAGCGGTGCCGACGGAGTCGCGGTCTACGTCTGCAGTTCGATTTCCCATTTGACCCAGTCTCCCCGGTAAATCACCTCGGCGAAGTAAAGGATGCGGTCGTTGCGGTCGAGGAATACACGCGTGACGTGCGCCACAGGCGTGCCGACCCTCACTTGGAGCAGCTTTGCTGAATCGGTGTCGGCGGTTCCGATCGACATGGTCTGCTGGGCCCGCTCGATGCGTACCGTGCGCTTCATCCGCAGAAGCTGGGGAATGACCGCCCGGGTCCGGAACTCGTCCGGCGCGCGCTGGAAGACCTCTTGCAACAGATAAAGCGCGATGACGGCGTACGGCTTGTTTTCGGTGAAGTGCAAGCGGCGCATGTAGACATAGTTGCTGCCTAGCTGTCCGGTGCCCGGCTCCACCGTCGGCATCGCATGGGACTCATCAAAGGTGAGCATCTTGGCGCTCGTCGACTCGTACATCGATGCGAGTGATTCGAGCGAGGTGCTCATCACAACAGTGTTCGGCACGTCGTCTGCTTTGGTGACCACCGTGCCATGGCCGCGCCGTGGTGTGAGAAGGCCCTCGCGGGTGAGCAACTGGACCGCCTGCCGCGCCGTCACCCGAGCCACCTTGAACTCCTCGGCGAGGGCTTCGAGCGTCGGTATCAGGGTTCCCGCCGGCCACTCCCGCTTGTTGATGCGGCCACGCAGGATGTCGGCGACCTGCAAATAGAGCGGTATGGGGTTGTCCGCCAACGGGCTTGACGAGCCTGAAGTCTCTAAAGTACTATTAACCATTCTTTTAGACTTTAGTCATTTAAACCCATTATGCGGCATCTCTCCGAGGGCGATGTTCCTCAACGCGGCTACGACTTCGTCATTGTGGGCGCGGGATCGGCAGGCTGTGTGCTGGCGAACCGGTTGTCTGCTGATCCGGGCGTGCGCGTGCTGCTGCTGGAAGCGGGGGGGCATGACCGCAACTTCTGGTTGCGCTTGCCGGTCGGCTATTTCAAGACCATCTACAACGAGAAGTTCTCCCGGGTATTCCAAGCCGAAGGCGGAGAGGGGGTCGGGCAGCGCTCCATTGCCTGGCCGCGTGGGCGAGTTCTCGGTGGTTCAAGCTCCATCAACGGACTGATCTATCTGCGCGGACAGCGGCAGGACTTCGACACCTGGGCCAGCGAAGGTGCGTCTGGCTGGGACTATGAATCGGTCCTGCCGTACTTCAGGAAGGGCGAGGCATTCGATGGGCCCGAGTCGAAGTACCACGGCACTTCGGGGGAGCTTGGGGTCTCGGCGCTGCGAAACGACCATCCCTATTGCGGCTACTGGCTGGACGCGGCGCGGGAATACGGTCTACCTGCCAATGACGATTTCAATGCGGAGACGGACTATGGCGTGGGGCGTTTCCATCTCACCCTTTCGGGCGGTTGGCGCTCAAGTGCGTCGGTGGCATTTCTGCGGCCGGCGTTCAAGCGCCGCAACCTGACTGTCGTGACGGGGGCGCAAGTCACGCGCGTGCTGTTCGAAGGCACGCGTGCTGCCGGTGTGCAGTGGGTTCGCAACGGCAAGGTCGAGGCCGCCACGGCAGATGTGGAAGTCATCCTGTCCGCAGGTGCCATTCAGTCGCCCCAGTTGTTGCAGCTTTCAGGTGTGGGACCGGCGCATCTTCTTGGTGATCTCGGCATTCCGGTCGTGGTCGACGCACCCGAGGTCGGTGCGAACCTGCAAGACCACTACCAGGCGCGGACGATCATCAGGCTGCGCAAACCGCACTCGCTGAACAATGACGTGCGAAATCCTCTCAAGCTGGCGTCCATGGGTCTCCAGTGGATGTTGTTCAACAAGGGACCGCTAACCGTCGGCGCTGGCCAGGTTGGCGGATTTGCCCGGACGCGCTACGCGCAGGATGACCGCGCCGACATTCAGTTTGCGGTCATGCCCTTGTCGGTCGACAAGCCCGGCGAGCCGCTCCATCAGTTCGCGGGGTTCACCGCGACCGCATGTCAGTGCCGCCCCGAATCGCGCGGCACCGTTGGCATCGTGTCCTCGGATCCCTTCATGGCGCCCCGTATACAGGCGAACTACCTCGCGATGGAGTTGGATCGAAAGACTCTCGCGGACGGGCTGCGCATGCTGCGTGACATCTATCGTCAGCCCGCCTTTCGCGAATTGGTCGAATCGCATGTACTTCCGCCAGCCGAGGATCCCAAGGAGGAAGACCTGTTGCGGTTTGCGTGCGGGCATGGCAGCACAGTGTTCCACCCGAGCGGCACCTGTCGGATGGGTAGCGACGCAACGGCGGTGGTCGACCCCCAACTCAGGGTGAATGGCGTTTCCAGGTTGCGCGTGATCGATGCATCGGTGATGCCGCGCATGACGTCCGCCAACATCAATGCCCCCACGATCATGATCGGAGAAAGGGGTGCCGCACTCGTACTGAAATCCCATTCCAGCGCAGAACAGGCGCGCACCGAGGCACTTGCATGACCTACACCTATGGAAATCTCGTTGGCGGATCGTGGCGCGACACGTCGGCGACATTCGAAACGTTCAATCCCGCGCGGCCCGCGCAGCTGGTCGGTCGCTATTCGCTTGCGGATGCCTCGCTTGTATCCGACGCGGTCGCAGCCGCAGGGGCCGCTCAACGGCAGTGGGGCAGATTGCCGGCTGCGCAACGCTGCGAGGCGCTGGCACGCTTCATCGACCGCCTGGAGGCGCGCAAAGAAGACCTGGCGCAAGCGATCACTGCCGAGCAGGGCAAGGCAATCGCGGAGAGCCGTGGCGAGGTGGCCAAGGCTTGTGCGGAGAGTCGCTTCATGCTTCAGCACGTGATGTCGGGTGAAGGGGCACGTCATGTACCTCCTCTGCGTACGGGGGTGAGAAACATGGTCTTGCGTCGGCCGAGAGGCGTCATCGTGGCCATCACGCCCTGGAACTTTCCCGTGATGACGCCGATGCGAAAGATCGCGCCCGCCCTGGGTTTTGGCAATGCGGTCATCGTGAAAGCGTCCGAATTCACACCGTCGGCGGCTTGCCTACTGGGCGAAATCGCATCGGGCGTTTTGCCCGATGGGCTGCTGCAGATCGTCCACGGCCATGCGGAAGTGGGCAATGCCCTGGTGTCGCATCCCGATGTGCAGGGGGTTACGTTCACCGGTTCCGTTTCAACGGGCAAAAGAATCGTCGCGGCGACCTCGGCGAATCTGGCGGAAGTGTCGCTTGAACTCGGCGGAAAGAACGCCGCGGTGGTTCATGACGTGACTGATCTGGAGGGGTGTTTGGACCAGGTCGCCAACGCGGCGCTCATGTGCTCTGGCCAGCGCTGCACGGCCGTCAGCCGGGTGCTAGTGCGTCGCGGACTGCATGCCGAGGTCGCAGCGGGGCTGTCCCGGCGTGCAGCGGCCTTGCGGCTTGGTGACGGAGCGCTGCCCACGACCCAGTTGGGGCCGATCACGCACCGCGCGCAGCTGGCACATGTGAAGGCCGCGGTGCTTCAAGCTCGCGACGACGGTGCCGAGGTGCTTGTGGGCGGTGAAGAGGTTCAGGTGGACGGGTGCGAGGGTGGGTACTTCTTCGCGCCAACGGTGATCGACAAGGTCCGAGCCGACAGTGCCGCAGCCCGGGAGGAGATCTTCGGTCCCGTTGTCAGCGTTCTCGAGTACGACACTCTGGACGAAGCCATCGACATCCTCAATAGCGTCGAGTTCGGCCTGACCGCAGCCTTCTTTTCGAACGACGCGAAGGCGATTGCCCGTTTCATGGACGAATGCCAGACGGGGATGTTGCACGTGAACCATGGAACGGTGCCTGACAGTCACATGCCCTTCGGTGGCGTCAAGGCGTCGGGGGTCGGCGCGTACTCCGTGGGGCCCAGCGCCGCGGCGTTCTACACGACGGAGCACTCCGTCTACCTGGGGGTGTGATGGAACCGATTCGACTGCGATCCGTTGGCGTCTCGGTGTACCGGGTGCCCATTGAAACGCCGGTGCAAACGTCCTTTGGCCTGCTTCGTGACCGTGCTGCGGTGGTTGTCCATCTCATGGACGAGGGTGGCTGCGAAGGCTGGGGTGAGATCTGGTGCAACTTCCCCACCGTGGGCGCGGAGCATCGCGCGAGGCTGCTGGCCGAAACGGTGGCTCCGCTCGCCCTGGACCACACGTGGGCGTCTCCCGCGCAATGCCATGACGAACTCGTGGCTGCCGTGCGCGTCCTCGCCATTCAGTCGGGCGAGCCTGGACCACTTGCTCAGGTGCTGGCTGGTGTCGACATTGCCATGTGGGATCTGGCGGCGCGCCGTGAGCAAGTGCCGCTGTGGCACCTGCTCGGGGGCCATTCAGGCCGGGTGAGCGTCTATGCGTCCGGATTGAACCCGACGCAGCCTGAGCGGTTGGCGGCGGCGAAGGCGGCGCAGGGCTACACCGCCTTCAAGCTGAAGGTCGGCTTTGGTGTGGAGCGCGACTTGGAGAACCTGGCGAACCTGCGGGCCGCCGTGGGTGCCTCGGCCACGATGATGGTGGATGCGAACCAGGCCTGGGCCGCTGACGAGGCCCTGCGGATGGCCGAGCGTATGGCGCCGTTCAATCTGCGGTGGCTCGAAGAGCCGATTGCCGCCGACGCTCCCATTGAATCGTGGCAGACGCTGGCGCAGCGGTCCCCAATCCCGTTGGCGGCAGGCGAGAACCTGCGCGCCGACGACTTTGCGCGATTCCTCGATGCACGCTGTCTGGCGGTGTTGCAGCCGGATGTCGCCAAGTGGGGCGGCTTCACAGGTTGCCTGCCGCTGGGAGAGGCCGCGGCCCGGGCTTCGACCTGGCTGTGCCCGCATTGGCTCGGCGGCGGCATCGGCTTGCTCGCCACGCTGCACTTGAAGGCGGCTATCGGGGGCGAGGGCTTCACAGAGATCGATGCCAACCCGAATCCGCTGCGGGAGCTGCTGGCAGGCGAACCGCTGGCCGTGAGTGACGGTGCAATCACGCTGCCGCCGCTCCCCGGCCTCGGCGCCCGGCCCGAGTTTTCCTCCTTGGCCCCGTACCGCACGTTCGAGCGCACGGTGACGAGCCCGACGTCTTCTGCAGGACAAAAGACATGAAAGACAAGCCAAACATCATCCTCATCATCACGGACCAGCAGCGCCACGACACGATCAACGCGCTGGGGGCTTCCTGGATGAAGACGCCGATGCTCGACAAACTCGCGCGAGAAGGCGCCGCCTTCACCAACTGCTACGTGACATCTCCCGTGTGCGTGGGTTCGCGCGCGAGCCTGTTCACCGGCATGTATCCCCACGCCACGGGTGTATTCACCAACTTCCACCCGTGGGAGCCGACGTGGGTGAAGTGGCTGGCGGACGCTGGCTATCACTGCGTGAACATCGGCAAGATGCACATCAATCCGTACGACGCGAAGGGTGGCTTCCACCAGCGGTTCTTCGTCGAGAACAAGGATCGGCCGCTCTTCCTCGACGAACACCCGCGGGCGCTGTACGACGAGTGGGACAAGGCGCTCCACGCCCGCAAGATCGAGAAGCCCAGCCGCTACACGCGACACCGGGCGGACCCCGAGGGGTACCGCGACGCACTTGGCGCCTTTCCCTGGCACCTGGACGAAGACATGCACTCCGACATGTTCATTGGGGACCATGCGGTTTGGTGGCTGAAGGAGCGCAGGTCCGAGGCGCCGCTGTTTCTGCAGATCGGATTCCCTGGGCCGCACCCGCCGTACGACCCTCTGCCGCGTTACCTGGACATGTACAAGGACGTGGACATCCCCGTGCCGGAAACGAGCGACGAGGAACTCGCCGCGCAGCCCCCGTCGCAGGCCAGGCTGCGCGACAACATGATCCGCAACAACTACGACTCGGTGTCATGGAAAGACAGGCCGAGTCGTGAGGAGCTATTGCGGATCCGTCGCCACTACGCGGCCAATGTGTCGATGATCGACGACAAGGTCGGTGAAATCATCCGGGTGCTGGACGAGAAGGGATACCTGGACAACGCGATCGTCATCTTCACATCGGACCATGGTGACGCGCTCGGTGATCACGGGCACATCCAGAAGTGGACGATGTACGAGGGGGCAGTGAAGGTGCCGCTCATCGTCTGGTCGAAGGACGGGGTGATGCCACGTCGCAACGACTCACTCGTCCAATGGATGGACATCGCGCCGACGATCCTGGAAGCGGCGGGTATTGAGCCGCCGAAGGCCTTCGAGGCGAAGTCGCTGTGGCCGATCCTCAATGGCGACACCAACGCCATTCGAACGGAAGCTTGGTCCGAGCTCGCGCGAGATCACATCCAGACCGGCGCCGAGTACATGGTCATGCGCCGTGACGAGCGCTGGAAGGTCGTCTACTACCTCGGCGAAGAGCACGGAGAGCTGTACGACCTGTTGAAGGATCCCGGTGAGCTGCACAACCTCTGGGCATCGCCGGAACATGTCGAGCTGAAGAACCGGCTCGTACACGAAGTGCTGGTGTGGCAGTTGCGAGGTGCCATCTCGAGTCGACAGGCGCCTACGCCGAAACCGCAGCAGCCGATGCTTATCTGACCCCCCATAAATGGAGACATACATGAACATCCTTCGTCGCCAGGTGTTCCTGGCCGCAGCCATCGCTTGTGCAGTGCCCGTCTGGGCTCAGGACAAATTCCCTTCCCGTCCGGTGTCGATCGTTGTGCCGTTCCCCGCCGGGGGTGTGGTCGACGTGGTTGCTCGCATGGTGGGGCAGAAAATGTCTGCCACGCTCGGCACGCCCGTCGTCATAGAGAACAAACCCGGCGCCGGAGGCACGATTGGTGCCGCCTACGTTGCAAGAGCCAAGCCTGACGGGTACACCATTCTCCTGGGCGGATCGGCGACGCAGGTCTTCGGGCCGGCGTTGTACAAGAGCCTGAGATACGACGCGAAGAAGGACTTTGTGCCGATCGGGCAAATCAGCTCTGGCCCTCTCGTGCTCGTGACGGGGTCGAAGGTTCCTGCGGGAGATGTCGCGCAGTTGACGGCCTATCTCAAGGACGAAGGTGTTCGGGCGTTCTACGGCAGCAATGGGAACGGCACCTTTCCACACTTGGCCGCGGAACTCTTCAAACAGGCCAATCGACTGCCATCGGCCCACATCCCGTACGGTGGTGGCCCTGCGGCGCTCACCGCGCTGATCACGGGCGATATCGCCTTCTCGATCAACCACATTCCGGTCGTGCAAGGCATGGTCAAGGCCGGGCGGGTTCGTGCGTTGGCGACGACCGGGAAGGCGCGGTCGGTTGCATTCCCGAACCTGCCCACATTGGACGAGGTCGGCATGAAGGGCTTCGAAGCGAATGCCTGGTGGGGTCTGTTTGCGCCCGCGGGTACGTCCGCCGGCATTGTGCAAACGCTCAATGAGGCGCTTGCCACGGCGCTCAAGGACCCATCGGTGATTGCGGGGCTCGAGGCGCAGGGTGACGAGGTTGCCTACAGCACTCCGTCTGACTTCGGCGCCTATGTGAACGCGGAGTCCGTCAAGTGGACCAAGGTTGTGAAGCTCGCGGATTTGCGCCTGGACTGACGGACGTGGGCCAGGAGCAGGAGAGCGAGCCAGACTATCGCTTCACGTTGGCGAACGAGCGAACCTTTCTTGCATGGGTGCGCACGGCGCTGGCGATACTGGCTGGAGCGATGGTGATGCAGCAACTGATGCGAAATGAGCCCCGATGGATCGCAATGGGGTTTGCGTGCAGTTTGGCTGTTCTGGCGGTTCTGCTTGTGGGCGGCTCCTATCGGCAGTGGCTTCAATACCAGAAAGCGATGCGACATGCCGGACCGCTGCCTCGATCCCGGCTCGTTCCTTTGCTGGCTGCCTGCGCGACGGTCTTGGGCATGGCGGGAATGGTCGCCACGGTTTTGTCGTGAAAGACCGTGACCCGGGATTGCAACCCGAACGCACGCGACTCGCTTGGGCTCGGACGGGTGGCGTGGCAGTGGTGACCGCAGCGTTGATGTTCCGCAGCGCAGTGGCTTTCGAGAGCGCCGCGTTGCTCGCCGGTGGTGTGCTGTGCGTTCTGCTGTCGGTGACCCTGCTGTGGGTGAGCGATTGGCGCTGCAGGCAACTGGAGGTGGCGCAGCCCCCGGCGCCATCCGCCGGTGTGCTGCAGCTGGTCGTTGGCAGCGTGATGGTCGCAGGAGGGTGCGTGGTGCTTCAGTGCATTTGTGCAGTGCGCCCGTGAGGCGCTCGCTCAGCCGCCGATCCACACCCCCGGCAGCCACATCGACACCAGCGGCACGTAGGTCACGATCAGCAGCACCGCGATCAGCGCCAGCGTGAACGGCACCGCCTCCTTGAACACCGCGTGCAGCGGCGAGCCCGCGATCTGCGCGGTGAGGAAGGTGATCACGCCCGAGGGCGGCGTGAGCTGGCCGATCATGAGGTTGAGCACCACGATCACGCCCAGGTGCACGAGGTCGATGCCATAGGCGTTGGCGATGGGCACCAGCACCGGCACCAACGTCACCAGCGCCACGGCCGGCTCCAGCGCCAGGCCCCACAGCAGCAGCACGATGTTGATAAGCGCGAGCATCACCCAGGGGCTGTCGGTCAGCGTCTTGAGCGTGGTGGCCAGCGTCTCGCCGATGGCCAGGTTGGCCACCAGCCAGGAGAAGATGCCCGAGGCCGCGATGGTGAGCAGGATGATGCCGGAGCTGACCATGCACTCGCGGAAGATGTGCCAGGTCTGGCGCCACGTCAGCTCGCGGTAGAACAGCACGCTGATGGCGATGGCGTAGAGCACGGCGATGATGCCGGCCTCGGTGGGCGTGACCACGCCGCCCACGATGCCGCCGATGATGATGACCGGCATGGCCAGCGCGGGCAGCGCGTCCCACGCGGCGCGGCCCACGGCGCGCAGCGAGGTGCGTTCGGAGTAGGGGAGGTTGCGCCGGTGCGCCACCCAGCTCGCCGCGGCCAGCAGGTACACGCCCATCAGCAGGCCGGGAATGGCGCCGGCCAGGAAGAGTTGCCCCACCGACACGTCGCTGACCAGCGCGTAAACCACGAAGGCGATGGAGGGCGGGATGATGGGCCCCATGGTGGAGGCGGCGGCCACCACCGCGGCTGCGTAGGCGCCGGGGTAGCCTTTGTCCTTCATGGCCGGGATCATGGAGGAGCCGATGGCCGAGGCGTCGGCCACGGCCGAGCCCGACACGCCCGAGAACACCATGCTCGCGAGGATGGCCACGTGCGACAGGCCACCGCGGATATGGCCCACCGCGGCCGAGGCGAAGTTGAGCAGGCGGCGCGTGATGCCCCCGGTGTTCATGAGCTCGCCCGCGAGGAAGAAGAAGGGAATGGCGAGGAAGGCGAACGAGTCCATGCCCTGCACCATGGACGAGGCCACGATGTTGACGGGCACGGCCCCGCCGCTGAAGGCGATGAAGACCAGGGCCGCCAGACCCATGGCGAAAAACACCGGCACACCGATGACCGCGAAGGCCATGAAGGCGGCCATCAGCACGCCGAAGAGAAGGATCTGCTGCATCAGGCCGCTCCGCGAACGCCGGCCCACTGCTGCCACAGCTTGTGCAGCAGGGCCAGGGCCATCAGCCCTGCGCCCACCGGCAGCGACCAGTACAGCAGCGGCTGCGTGGCCGGCATGGAGGTGAAGGGAATGCCTTCCATCGCGTCGATGACGAGGCGGCTTTCCCAACCGTAGACCACCACGAAGACCAGCGACAGCAGCAGCGCCAGCGTGCGCAGCAGGGCGCGCTTGCGCTGCGACATGTTCAGGCCCAGGAAATCGGCCGAGAGGTGGCTGTCTCGGCGCACGCCCACGTAGCCGGTGAGCATGGTGGCCCAGATCATCAGCACCACGCTGAACTCGGTGGCCCAGGGCAGGGGGACGCCGGCGAGTTCGCGCAGCAGGATCTGCCCACCGCCCACCAGCACGAGGACCAGCAGCGCCAGTCCCAGCAGCGCGGTGACCGCGCGGTCGAGCCAACCGAGCAGACCACTCATTTGACGGCCCGGATCTTCTCGACCGTGCCCTTGGCCCAGAGCTGGCCGTCGAAGCCGGTGGTCACCTTGTCGGCCGCCTGCTTGAAGGCCGCCAGGTCGGGCTCGACGATCTCCATGCCATTGGCCTTGAGGGTGTCGATGGACTTCGTGGCCACGTCCCAGGTCATCTGGCTGGCCCACTTCTCGGTGGCGGCCACGGCCTCCGTCATGGCCTTCTGGTGGGCGGGCGACAGCCGCGACCACTTGTCCGCGGCCATCAGCACCATCAGGCCCGACTGGATGTAGTCGATGCGCATGGCGTACTTCTGGACCTCGTAGTACTTGGCGCCGGCGATGGCGTCGAAGCCGTTGTCCTGCCCGTCCACCAGGCCCTGCTTCATGGCAAGGTAGAGCTCGGCCGCGGGCACGGGCGTGGGCGCGGCGCCCCAGCCCTTCATCACCTCCAGGATGGCGGGCGTCTCGGGCACACGCACCTTCAGGCCCTTCATGTCGTCGGGCTTCATCACCTTGCGGTTGGATGTGGTGAGCTGGCGCGGCGAGCGGTCGGACACGTAGCCCACGTACTTGAAGCCGGCCTCCTGCTCCACCGGTGCGAGCATCTGGCGGAAGGTGTCGGACTGCATGAAGGCCTTGAAGTGCGCGTGGTCGCGGAACACGTAGGGCGCGAAGAGCGCGTTGAAGTCCTTGCCGCCTTTGGCCAATGCCAGCGTGCCGGTATCGGCCAGCATCATGTCGATCTGGCCCGTGCGCAGGCCGGCGTAGTTCTGCGGCAGGCTGCCCAACTGGCCGGCGCCGAAGGACTGCACCTTCACCTCGCCATTCGTGCGGTCGGCCACCTCTTTCGCGTAGCGGTCGGCGATGGGGCCCCACACCGGCGGCGGCGCGACGTAGGCCATGCGCAGCGCGGGTTGCGCGCTTGCAGCGAAGGCGAGGCTGGCGAGCGCGAGCCCGGCCAGCAGGGGGCGGATGCGTGTCATGGTTTTGTCTCCTGTGGTGGTGGCGTGGGGCTCTTCGCCTGCCGGGCGGCCACGTAGTCCCGGTGGGGGGTGCCGTTGGACACCAGCATGCCGCCATCGACGTCGATGGTGCTGCCGGTGATCATGGCGGCGGCGGGGGAAAGCAGGAAGGCGATGGCCTCGGCCACGTCGGCGGCCTCGACCCAGCGGCCCAGGGGCACGGTCTCGGCCACCGCGGCGATGCGCTCGGCGCTGAGGCTGCGGTGGATCATGGGCGTGAGCGTGGGGCCGGGGCACACGGCGTTGACGCGGATGCGCCGGCCCGACAGCTCGAAGGCCATGTGGCGCGTGAACGCGAGCACCGCGCCCTTGGAGGCGGTGTAGGCCGCGTCGCCCGAGTAGGACATGCGCTTGCCCGCGATGGAGGCCACGTTCACCACCGAGCCTCCGTCGCGCATCAGGGGCGCGGCCTCGCGCAGGCAGAGCATGGTGCCGCGCAGGTTCACGTCGAGCACGCGGTCCCAGTCGCGCGCGTTCATGTCCTCGAGCAGGTGGCGCGACTCGATACCCGCGCTGTTGACCAGCCCGTCGACGCGGCCGAAGCGCTGCGCGATGGCGGCGAAAGCGGCGCACACCGCGTCTTCCTGCGCCAGGTCGGCGGCGATGTGTGTGAGACGGCCATCGGCCACCGCTCTGGCGAGCGAGGCGTCAGGCACGGCGGCGCGGTCGAGCGTGACCACGTGATGGCCGCGTTGCGCGAGCAGGGCCGCGGTGGCCGCGCCGATGCCGCTCGCGCCGCCCGTGACGACGGTCACCGGCGCGGCGTCGGGCGGGTTGTCGGTGGTCGAAACAAAAGACATGACAACTTCCTCGGTTCGGCCATATAGTAACGATCGTTACCAAATCGCGAACCCTCTCGTTTTCCCTAAGGAGCCCGAATGAACGCCGCCGTCGAATCACAAAAGGGCCGCAGCGCCGGCTGGATGCCCGGCCACCAGGTGCTGCCCGGCGTGTACGCCTACGACCTGGAAAGCCTGCCCTGGCGCACCACGCCGCGTGGCACCGCGCGCGAGAAGGCGGTGCGCCGCGACGACGCGGCGGGCCTGTTTCTCGGCCTCATCGCCTTTGACCCGATGAGCCGCTCGGGCGTGCACCAGCACCGGGGCACGGCCAGCAGCTACTTCCTGTCGGGTGAGCTGGTCGATTTCCAGTGCACCACGCGCGCGGGCGCGGTGGGCATCAACCTCGCCGGCGCGACGCACGACGCCGTCACCTACGGCGGCTGCACGCTGTTCTCTCGCCTGGAGGCGCCGGTGATCATCGAGCCCGATGGCGCGGCGATCCACCCGCACGCGAAGAAGACCACGGTGGTGAACGAATCGCCGTTCACGCCGCCGGACATCACGGTGGTGGTGGACGAGGTGGTGCCCGTGGCTTCGCCGTTCGCGCGGGTGTCGCGCCGTGCGCTGTTCGACTACGCCGGCACCGGCCACAGCCGGCGCCTGTGCATGCTGCAGTTGTGGCCCGGCGCGCACCTGCCCGATCTGCAGCACCAGGGCTTGACCGACTGGTTCGTGATGGCGGGGGATCTGCGCATCGGCGACACGCGCGTGGCGGGGCCGTCGGTGGTGGTGATCGAGCCGGGCTCGCGCGTGGACGTGTCGTCCACCTTCGGCTGCTCGGTGCTGGCCTGGGCTGAAGCACCCGCGCACGCGGGCGGCGATCCGGCGCGGGAGCCTTACGGCTTCTGAGGGACGCGGTGGGCGCGCACCGCGTTCATTCGATCGGATCGTCGGCGACAGGGTCGTTGCGCGCCTGCAGCAGCAGCTTGCCCAGCAGCTTATGCAAGGTCTCGAGTTCCCTGTCACTCAGGCCGGCATAGACGTGGGCCTCGCGCTCGATCGCGGCCTGCGCGATCTCGCCATAGACGGCCCAGCCCTCGGGGGTGAGCTCGAGGTGGAAGCTGCGGCGATCGGCTTCGCTGTTCTCGCGCACCAGGCGGCCTTGCGATTCGAGCTTGCGCACCACGCGCGAGACACTCATCTTGTCCAGCCCGGTGAAGTCCGACAGCGTCTGCGCCGTGATGCCCGGCTTGTCGGCCACGGTGAGCAGCACGCGCCATTCGGTGAGGTTGAGGTCGAAGCGTTCGCCGAAGCGCAAGCCGAAGGGCTTGCCCGTGACGTTGGTGAGCACCCAGATGCGGTAGTACGGCGAGTGCTCGGTGGAGATCAGCGCGCGCTTCGCGGCCTGGGCACGGCCGCCGCGGCGGGGACGTGGGGTGGGTGTCGCGCGGGAAGCCATGGCGCGGCAGTGTATGCGAGGCCCGCGTTCGAGCAGCGCACCAGGTGCGCGCGCGCTTCATCGCTGGCGTCGGCGAGTTCGCGCGCAAGGTGCAGGCCATCGAGCCAGCGCTGCTCGGTCGGTGCGGCGCGTGGCGGCAGGTCCTCCATCAGCGAACAGAGCGCGAGTGCCGAGGCGTGCAGTGCCTCCAGTTGGGCGGACAGGTCTTGCAAGGTGTTCATGTGACCCCCATCGACGACAGTGCGCGCAGCACCATGTAGAGCCCCAGCGCGCTGATGGCGATCTGGAACCAGCGTTTGAAGGCGGCCTCGCTGAGGCGCTGGCGCGCGAAGGCGCCCAGGCCCAGGCCGATCAGCGCGGGCAGCAGCATGCCGGCCGAGGCTGCGAGCGCTTCCGTGCGCACGCCACCGGCGCCCAGGCTGATCCACAGGCACACGGTGCACACGGTGAAGGTGAGGCCCAGCGCGCCAACCAGCGTCTCCTTGTTGAGGCTCAGCGATTGCAGGTAGGGCACGCTGGGCATGACGAACACGCCGCTGGCCACCGTGAGCGCGCCGGTGGCCAGGCCCATGGCGGGGCCGATCCAGGTGTCGTGCCGCCCGGGCGCGGGCAGGCGCAGGCCGAACAGACCGGCCAGCCCATAGAACGCGAGCAGGCCGCCGGTGAGCACTTGCGCCCAGGGGCCGGCGGACGCCACGTCGGGCAGGGGCGACAGGCATGCACCCGCCACGATGCCCAGACACAACCCGCGCGTGCGGCGCCACACGGCCAGCACCGCCCCGCAGCGCAGGTACTGCCACACGTTGGTGAGCAGCGAGGGCAGCACCAGCAGCGCCGCGGCCTGCGCCAGCGGCAAGACCAGGGACAGGCCGGCGATGGCCACGGTGGGCAGGCCCAGGCCGGTGACACCCTTCACCGTGCCCGCGATCACGAACACGGCGGCCACGACCCACAACTGCTGCAGTTCCATGCGGCGCGATTCTGTCGGCGCGGCGCGCGGGCCACCATCGCAAAGAAGTGGAGGGGGCGTTCGAAGAAGCCGAAGACCGCGGGACTCAGGAAAGGGACGATTGCGTGCGCAGAAAGCCCATCAGCGCCTTCACGGGGGCCGGTGCCGTGTCGTGCGCGTGGTGCGTGCACAGGATCAGCCGGCGTCTGGCCCAGGGGTCGTGCAAGGGGCGCCATTGCAGGCCGGGGTACTGGCGCACCAGATCCTGCGTGGCCAGGCTGGAGACGATGGACAGACCGATGTCGAGCGCCACCATCTTGAGCACACCCTCGAAGGTGCGCAGGCTCACGCGGTAGCGAATGACCTTGCCGAGGTCGGTGGCCTTGACTTGCAGGTAGGTGTAGAGCGCGCTTTCCGGCGGCAGGCCCACCATGGGGTGTTCGAGGCACTCGTCGAAGCGCGGCGCCTCGCCGAGCGCGGCCAGGCGGTGCGCCGTGCCCACGACCACGAGCTGGTCCTCGGCCAGCGGCACGGTGTGCAGCCCGCTGGTGTCCATGTTGTTGGACATCACCCCCAGGTCGGCCTTGCGGCGGTGCAGGGCCTCGAGGATCTCGCCCGTCCACATCTCCTGGAGGTCGACGTCGATCTCGGGGTGCTCGCTGAGAAAGCGCGACAGCGGCTCGGGCAGGTAGCCCGAGAGCGCGGCGGTGGTGGCCAGCAGGCTGACACGGCCGCGCCCGCCCCGCGCGAATGGCGCCATCTCGCGCTGCAAGCGGTCCAGTTCCACCAGCACCGAACGCGCGTGCCGCGCGAGTTCGATGCCGGCGTCCGTGGGCCGAACGCCTGCGGCGTGGCGTTCGAACAGGCGCACGCCCAGCGCCGACTCCAGTTCCTGCAGCCGGCTGCTGGCGGCCGCCACCGACAGGTGGCAGCGCCCCGCGCCGGCCGTGATGGAGCCGGCGTCGAGCACCTCGATGAACAGCTTGAGCTTGGCGACGTCGACTTTCATGGGGGGCGGGCGGGTGGGGGTGCGCCGCATCATAGGCAGGCCCCCATCCGCCTGCCGACGGACGGAAATCCGGCTTCCCCGGCAGAGAACTAAGGGTTTACCCTAGTTCTTTTGGTCACATTCGTGCAAAATTCCGCGCACTCGTTCGCCAGGGTGCGTGTTCTCGCACCCTTGCGGGACCTTCCCGCTGGCCTGCCCCAGGCCACCAGTTCCGGCTTGCACCCTTTGGGTGCGGTACCCGGGTCGGGCGAACGCCTACCGCCACATCGCCGCCCCTGGGCGTCCACACCGCGCGAGCGCGCCCGACCGGCGCGCCCCACGGGTTTTTTCGTTTTCCGTTCCGTTCAGTCCGTCCTGGCTCCACAAGGGCCGGAGGGTCACGCTTTTCCCGGGCCCACCCCTGGCCCGTCCGCCATGAATACCGAACGCATCCTGCTCGTCGACGACAGCGAGAACGACAACCTGTTCCACGAGATCACCATCCGCAAGACGGGCTTCGCGGGCGAGATCCGGGCCTTCGAGTCGGCCGAGGATTTCATGCAATTCCTGCGCCAGGACAAAGCAGGTGCGCCCACCCTGGTGCTGCTGGACATCAACCTGCCTGGCATGAGCGGCTTCGACTGCGCACGCCAGCTCGAGGCGCTGGTGGGCGAGGACCGCTCGGTGTTCGTGAGCGTGCTCACCTCGTCCACCTGGCGCGACGACCGCCAGACCGCCGAGGCCTTGCCCCTCATCGAGGATTACCTGATCAAGCCGCTCACGCGCGAGGCGCTGGAGCGCGTGATGGGGCGCGCGCGCGACAAGGCCTGCGCGGGCTGAGGCGTCGGCACAAGGGCCACAAAGGGGCGGTCGAAGGCGGCGCGCGCGCGGGCCAGTGGCGCGCCCAGCGCCTAAGATCGCGCGATGCCCCGCCAGGACACCACGGCCGCCGCCACCGAACCGCACCACACCCGCCTGCTGCAGGCCCTGGCCGTCGTCGCCGCCGAGAAGGGCCTGGCCGCCACCTCCGTGTCCGACGTGGTGCGCGAGGCCGGCGTGTCCAAGCGCACCTTCTACGAGCACTTCAGCGACAAGGACGCCTGCTTCCTCACGCTCTACCGGCAGGCCAGTGCCTCGGCCCTGCGCACGCTGCGCGACTCGGTGCAGCCCGAACGGCCCTGGCAGGCACAGCTGGAGGCGGCCTTGCACGCCTACTTCGCGCATTTGGCGGGCGGCCCGCAACTGCTGCGCACGCTGTTCGTGGAGATCCACCACCTGGGCGCGGCGGGCGCTGCCGTGCGCCGCGAAGTGATGCGCACCCTGGCCGACTTCATGCGCGACACCGTCAATCGCGACCGCGACGCCGCGCACGCCCTGAGCGAGGCCATGGCCCTGGCGGCGGTGGGCGCGATCACCGAACTCGTGCTCGATGCCATCGAGCGCGGCGAGCAGGCGCGGCTCACCTTGCTCACGCCGGCAGCGAGCGAGATCGTCCGCCGATTGGCGCAGGCCTGAGCACGAAGTAGAAAAGCCCGCGTGGCGGGCTTTTCTTGTCCAGAGGCATCGCGGAACCGGCTTTGCCGGGCCGCTGATGCCGCCCCCTTGAGGGGGTCGCGCGCAGCGCGGCGGGGGAGTGTCCTGCTACGCCAGCGGCAGCAGCGGCACGATCAACAGAGCCACGATGTTGATGATCTTGATCAGCGGGTTCACCGCCGGGCCGGCCGTGTCCTTGTAGGGGTCGCCCACGGTGTCGCCGGTGACGGCGGCCTTGTGCGCCTCGGAGCCCTTGCCGCCGTGGTGGCCGTCCTCGATGTACTTCTTGGCGTTGTCCCAGGCGCCACCGCCCGTGCACATGGAGATGGCGACGAACAGGCCGGTGACGATGGTGCCCATCAGCAGGCCGCCCAGGGCCTTGGGCCCGAGGAACACGCCGACCAGGATGGGCACGATCACCGGCAGCAGGCTGGGGATGATCATTTCCTTGATGGCGGCCGTGGTGAGCATGTCCACCGCCTTGCCGTACTCGGGCTTGGCCGTGCCTTCCATGATGCCGGCGATCTCCTTGAACTGGCGGCGCACCTCCACCACCACCGAGCCGGCCGCGCGGCCCACCGCCTCCATGGCCATGGCGCCGAACAGGTAGGGGATCATGCCGCCGATGAAGAGGCCGATGATGACCATCGGGTCGCTCAGGTCGAAGCTGACCTTGGCGCCGTAGGTCTCCAGCTTGTGCGTGTAGTCGGCGAACAGCACCAGCGCGGCCAGGCCGGCGGAGCCGATGGCGTAGCCCTTGGTGACGGCCTTGGTGGTGTTGCCCACGGCGTCCAGCGGGTCGGTGATGTCGCGCACGCTGCTGGGCAGTTCGGCCATCTCGGCGATGCCGCCGGCGTTGTCGGTGATGGGGCCGTAGGCGTCCAGCGCCACCACGATGCCGGCCATGCTCAGCATGGAGGTGGCCGCGACAGCAATGCCGTACAGACCCGCGAGCATGTACGAGGCGATGATGGCTGCGCACACGAACAGCACCGGCCAGGCCGTGGAGCGCATGGACACGCCCAGGCCCGCGATGATGTTGGTGCCGTGGCCGGTGGTGGAGGCCTGCGCGATGTGCTTGACCGGGCTGTACTGCGTGCCCGTGTAGAACTCGGTGACCCACACCAGCACCCCGGTGAGCACCAGGCCCACGGTGCAGGCGCCGAACAGGCGCATCTGGCTGCCGGTCTGCGTGATGGCGTTGTCGGGCATCACCCAGGCGGTGACGAACCAGAAGGCGATCAGCGAGAGCACGCCCGCGATGGCCAGGCCCCGGTAGAGCGCGGGCATCACGTTCTTCATGTCGGGCCGGGCCTTGACGAAGAAGCAGCCGATGATGGACGCGATGATGGACACGCCGCCCAGCACCAGCGGGTACAGCACGGCCTGCAGCGGCGCGGCGGCCACCATCAGCGCGCCCAGCACCATGGTGGCGATGAGCGTGACCGCGTAGGTCTCGAACAGGTCGGCCGCCATGCCGGCGCAGTCGCCCACGTTGTCGCCCACGTTGTCGGCGATCACGGCCGGGTTGCGCGGGTCGTCCTCGGGGATGCCGGCCTCCACCTTGCCCACCAGGTCGGCGCCCACGTCGGCGGCCTTGGTGAAGATGCCGCCGCCCAGGCGCGCGAAGATGGAAATGAGCGAGGAGCCGAAGGCCAGGCCGATGAGCGGGTTGAGCATGGCGGCCAGGTTGGACGCCGGGTTCAACTGGCCATTGCCCACCAGGAACCAGAAGAAGCCCGTGACGCCCAGCAGGCCCAGGCCCACCACCAGCATGCCGGTGATGGCGCCTCCGCGGAACGCGACGTCGAGCGCGGGGCCGATGCCCCTGGTGGCGGCCTGTGCGGTGCGCACGTTGGCGCGCACCGAGATGTTCATGCCGATGAAGCCGCAGGCGCCCGAGAGCACCGCGCCGAGCACGAAGCCGATGGCGGTGGGCCCGTCGAGGAAGATGCCGATGAGCACCGCGAGCACGATGCCCACCATGCCGATGGTCTTGTACTGCCGCGCCAGGTACGCGGCGGCGCCGGTTTGAATGGCGCCGGCGATTTCCTGCATGCGGGGGTTGCCGGCGTCCTGCGAGAGGATCCAGCTGCGCGACCAGAAGCCGTAGACCACGGCAATCAGGCCACAGACGAGCGCGAAGATCAGCGCACTTTGACCAACCATGAAGTTCTCCTGCCAATGAGTTCGACTTGGAGGGGGCAACGCCTCCGGGGATGCCCCCGCTGCGTTGCTTCCTCGCTGCCGTCTCTGCTGCGGAACTTGCAGCATGGCGCAGGCGATTGGCCAACCGGTGCAATGTAGCCAGATTCCTCGCGTTTGCCATCGGGGCTGTCAGGCTGGCGTCGGTAAAATCAGGGTAAATACGGAGCAGGGCATTGCGCCCAGGCCTGGCGCGTGTCAAGCCCGTGACGCTCCGTGACCCCTTTTCCCTCAACTCCCCCCGAGCAATCCATGTCCCTCGACAACGTCACCCCTGGCAGCAAGGTTCCCGACGCGTTCAACGTCATCATCGAAATCCCGATGAACGCCGACCCGATCAAGTACGAGGTCGACAAGGAAACCGGCGCCATCTTCGTGGACCGCTTCATGAGCACGTCCATGCACTACCCGACGAACTACGGCTACATCCCCAAGACCATCTCGGGCGATGGCGACCCGGTGGACGTGCTGGTGATCACGCCCGTGCCGCTGCACCCCGGCGTGGTGGTGACCTGCCGGGCCCTGGGCATGCTGCGCATGGAAGACGAGGCCGGCGAGGACGCCAAGCTGCTGGCCGTGCCGGTGGACAAGATCCTGTCGATCTACACCCAGTGGCAGAAGCCCGAAGACCTGAACCCGATGCGCCTGAAGACCATCCAGCACTTCTTCGAGCACTACAAGGACCTGGAGCAAGGCAAGTGGGTCAAGGTGCTGGGCTGGGCCGACAAGGCCGCCGCGCACAAGGAGATCCTGGACGGGATCGCCAACTACGAGAAGTCGCAGAAGAAGGCCTGAAACGAGGCGGATCGCTTCAGGCCGCGTCCGGCGGCTGCACCAGCACGTCGCGCAGCACCGGCAGGCGGTCATTGACCTGCAAGGTATGGAAGGGGCCCTTGAGTTGGGCCCCTTCGTACATCTGCAGCCGCCGCGCGAACAGGGTGCCGGTGGAGACGCCGGACTTGCTCACGTAGACCATGCCCTCGCACTCCAGGCTGGTGTCGTGCGGGCCGCCGTTGGGTGAGCCAAGCTGGCCGAAGAGGTAGAGGTCGCCCATCACCCGGATGCGTCCGCGCACGCTGGCGCCGCTCCAGATGATGAGGCGGCCGTCGACGCGGATGTGCCCTTCGAGCTGGCCTTGCACGAGCAGGCCGCCTTCGAAGTTGAGGTCGCCGCTGAGGTCGCAGCCGGCGGCCACGCGGTTGACGATGTCCATGGCCACGGGGTCGATGGTGAGGGTGTCCTGGGCGGCCTTGCTCACCATGGAAGCCTCTGCATCAGTGCGGCCAGCCAGCCCTCGGCATGGGCGGTCAAGGCCAGGCCGGTGGCCAGGGCAGCCATTCCCAGCGCGGCGATGGCCAGCGCGTGGCGCTCCAGCCAGCGGCGCAAGGGCTTGGGGCGGCGGCGCGGCGTGCCCGGCCGCTGTTCGCCCAGGCGCTCGAGTGCCCAGGGCTGCCAGGCCGGGCTCAGGCGGGTGGTGCCGTCGTCGGGATCGAGCTGCAGGCCCTGGGCCTTCAGGCCGTCCGCGCCCATGCGCCGCCCGAGCAGCACCGAGAACGGGGCGCCCACGATGCCGTGGGTGAAGAACGCGTCCTGCTCGTCCATGGCGGTCGAGTGTAGCGAAAGGGTTTGATCAGGACGGCTCGGCCTTGAGCGGGTTTCTCGCGGCGAGGTGCTCCAGGTACTGCGCCACGCCTTCGCCCTCTCGTTCGAGGAAGCGGTCCACCGCCTCGGCGAAGGCGGGGTGGGCCAGCCAGTGGGCGCTCGTGGTCTTCACGGGGAGCAGGGCACGCGCCATCTTGTGTTCCCCCTGGGCGCCGCCCTCGAAGCGCTGGTAGCCGTGAGCGATGCACCACTGCAGCGGCTGGTAGTAACAGGCCTCGAAGTGCAGACAGTCCACGCGCTGCAGCGCGCCCCAGTAGCGGCCGTAGGCCACGCGGCGTTCGGGGTCGATGGCGATGAGGCTGCTGGCGATGGGGCGGCCGCCGTGCTCGGCGATGAAGAGCAGCCAGTGCTCGGGCATGGTCTCGGCCAGGCGGGCGAAGAAGTCCCGGCTGAGGTAGGGCGGGTTGCCGTGTTCCAGGTAGGTGCGCTCGTAGCAGCGGTAGAAGAAGTCCCAGTCGGCCTTCGTGATGGCGCGGCCCTCGGCGTGGCGGAACACCACGCCGGCCTCGGCCACCTTGCGGCGCTCCTGGCGGATCTTCTTGCGCTTTTCCTGCTGCAGGCTGGCGAGGAAGGCGTCGAAGTCGGGCCAGTGCCTGTTCTCCCAGTGGAACTGGACTGTGTGACGCAGCATGAGCCCGGCCTCGGCGCAGGCGGCCACGTCGCGCGCTTGAACGAACAGCAGGTGCAGGGAGGACAGGCGCTGGTCTTCGCACCAGCTCACCAGGGCGTCCACCAGCGCGGCGCGGGCCGCGTCGTCGCGGGCCAGCAAGCGTGCACCCGGCACGGGCGTGAAGGGCACGGCCACCAGGGCCTTGGGATAGTAGGGCAGGCCGTGCTGCGCATAGGCATTGGCCCAGGCCCAGTCGAAGACGTATTCGCCGTAGGAGTGCGACTTGAGGTAGACCGCGCACGCGGCCTCCAGTTGCCGGCCACGCCACAGCGTGAGGATGCGCAGCCCCCAGCCGGTGTCGGGCGCGGCGCAGCCGGTCTCGCTCATGGCCCGCAGGTAATCGTGCCGCATGAAGGGACTGGCGTCGTCCTCCAGGGCCAGCAGCTCGGCCCACTGCGCGGGGTCCACTGCGCCCCAGCCGCTCAGAACCCGGGTGACATAATCGTTTTCAGCCACGCCCGGCCTCAGTTTTCGCACCAGATCCCATGTCGTTTTCCGTATCGGTTGCCCAGCTCGACTTCGTGGTGGGCGACATGGCGGGCAATGCCCGCCGCATCGTCGAGGCCGCCACCGCCGCCCACTCGCGCGGCGTGAGGCTGTTGCTCACGCCCGAACTCGCGATCTGCGGCTACGCCGCCGAGGACCTGTACCTCAGGCCCGCGTTCATCGACGCCTGCGATGATGCCCTCAAGTCGGTGGCGGCCTCCACCGCGCACCTCAAAGGCCTTCACATCGTGGTGGGTCATCCGGCGCGCACGGGCAAGGGCGCGCGTGGGCGCAGCGTGGCCGTCGCCTCGTTGCACAACGCGGCCAGCGTGCTGTGCGAAGGCCGCGTGATCGCCACTTACGCCAAGCGCGAACTGCCCAACTACCAGGTGTTCGACGAGCGCCGCTACTTCGTGCCTGGCCAGGGTGCCTGCGTGTTCGACGTGCCCGGTGCCGAGGGCCAGCCGGTGCGCGTGGGCCTGCTCATCTGCGAGGACGCCTGGTTCGACGCGCCGGCCGCCGATGCGCGCGCCGCCGGCGCCGAAGTGCTCGCGGTGATCAACGCCTCGCCCTTTCACGCCGGCAAGGGGGGTGAACGCGAAGCCACCATGCGCGAGCGCGTTCGCGCCACCGGCCTGCCGCTGGTGTACGCGCACCTGGTGGGCGGGCAGGACGAGATCGTCTTCGAAGGCCGCAGCTTCGTGCTCGATTCGGCGGGCGAGCTGGTGGGGCGGGCGCGCAGCTTCGAAGAGGCCGAATTCGATGCGCGCTTCGAACGCGCGGGCGGCGCCTGGCGCATCGAGGCATCGATCGACCGCGAGCACAGCGCCGAGGCCGACCTGTGGCACGCGCTGGTGCTGGGCGTGCGCGACTACATCGGCAAGAACGGCTTCCCGGGGGCCATCCTCGGCCTGTCGGGCGGCATCGACTCGGCCCTGGTGCTGGCCATTGCGGTCGACGCCCTGGGCAAGGACCGCGTGCGGGCGGTGATGATGCCCTCTCCCTACACGGCCGACATTTCCTGGATCGACGCGCGCGACATGGCCGCGCGACTGGGCGTGCGCTACGACGAGATGGCCATCGCGCCCGAGTTCGAGGCCTTCAAGGCCTCGCTCGCGCCGCTGTTCGAAGGACGCGCCGAAGACACCACCGAGGAAAACCTGCAGGCGCGCATCCGCGGCACGCTGCTCATGGCGCTGTCCAACAAGTTCGGCAGCATCGTGCTCACCACGGGCAACAAGAGCGAGATGGCCACCGGCTACTGCACGCTCTACGGCGACATGGCGGGCGGCTTCGCCGTCATCAAGGACGTGCCCAAGACCACGGTGTTCAAGCTCGCGCGCTGGCGCAACGCGCACGACCCCTACGGCACCGGTGCCGAGCCCATCCCCGAGCGCATCATCACGCGCCCGCCCAGCGCGGAGCTGCGCCCCGACCAGACCGACCAGGACAGCCTCCCCGCATACGCCGTGCTCGATGCCATCATCGAGCGCTACATGGAGAACGACCAGAGCCCCGAGACCCTCATCGCCGAGGGCTTCGCGCGCGCCGACGTCGAGAAGGTGGTGCGCCTGATCCGCATCAACGAGTACAAGCGCCGCCAGGCGCCGGTGGGCATCCGCGTGACACACCGCAGCTTCGGCAAGGACTGGCGCTACCCGATCACGAGCAAATACCGCGCGTAGCGGCTCAAGCCGCCGAGAGGTGTAGCACGGCGCGCATGTCGCCGACCTCCACGCCGGCGGCGTTCTTCATCGGTGGGGGCAGCAGCCGGGCGAGTTCGTCGCGGTCGATGCCCTCGTCGGTCCAGCCGAGCTGCTCCAGCGCCGCCACCAGGGCCACCATCAGCGGTGCGAGTTGGCCGTCGCCGCACTTGGCTGCGATCGCGATGCCGCGGCTGAAACTGGCCATCGCCTGCACGCCGTCGGCGCCCACCTTGCTGACCCAGTCGCCCCGGCCCGCGCGCATCAGGTGCAGGTCGTTGCGGCCCCGGCCGCTGACCAGGTGGGGGTGCTGGCTCATCGCCCGCGCGATGCGGTGAGGCGCCAAACCATAGACCGGATCGGCCTCCGAGACGGTGAGGCGGGCGAACGCGTGTGCCAGCGCGCGCAGCGGCAGGGCGTAGTTCGGCGCGCTGCAGCCGTCGATGCCGCGCACCAGTGAGGCCTCGGGCACGCCGGCCCAGTGGCTCACGCAGCGCGCGATCTCGCGCTGCACCGGGTGGTCGGGGGCGAGGTAGCCCTGCAGCGGCGCGCCGAGCGCGTCGGCCAGCAGCAGCATGCCCGCGTGCTTGCCCGAGCAGTTGTGGTGCAGCGGGCCGTAACGCTCGCCGGGTGGTGGCGTCAGGCCGTTGAATCGAAACAGGTAGGGCTCGTGCGCGCCGCAGGCCAGGGCGGATTCGTCGGCGCCGATGCGCGCGAGCAGGGCGGCAGCCCGGCTCACGTGTTCGGGCTCACCGTTGTGGCTGGCGCACAGCAGGGCAAGGTCCGCATCGTCCAGAGCCAGCCGATCGGCTGCGCGGGCGACCAGGGGCAGGGCCTGGAAAGGCTTGAGCGAGGAGCGCGTGAACACCGGCGTGTCCACATCGCCCGCCGTCGCGAGCACCTGGCCCGTGCGGTCCACCACCGCGAAGGAGCCGTGGTGCACGTTCTCGGGGTGACCGGCGCGCACGCTCACGGCGATGGGCACGTGTCGGGGCCAGTGGAGGCTCATGAGCGGTAGGAAACAGAGCGCGCGAAGGGCGGCCAGTATGGCACGCCGCACCCGGCGTGCGGATGACTCTGATGTTTGCGTGATGGGCGGGGTGTCGATGCGCGTGAAGACCGCTCGCATTCCTAGACTGCGATCCGCTTCTTTTCAACCCCACGGAGAGTCTCTTGTCCGCGTCCGATCCCTTCATCGGTGAAATCAGCCTTGTCGCGTTTTCCTATGCCCCCGTCGGTTGGGCGCTGTGCGATGGCAGGCTGCTGTCCGTCAGCCAGAACGCGGCCCTGTTTGCTCTGATCGGCGCGGCCTACGGAGGCGATGGCCACACCACGTTTGCCTTGCCCGATCTGCGTGGGCGCGCCGCCATCGGCGCTGGCACGGGTCCGGGTTTTCGCCCGGTCGAGCTGGCCCAATACCTGGGGGACGAAAACGCCACGGTGCTTCAGAACAACCTGCCCGCGCACACCCACGCCGCAAGTTTCACCAGCGGTGGCGTGCGCCCCGTGGCGTACAGCGGTGGCGCTTCCGTGACCGACCCCACCGGTGCCGTGCCCGCCAACCCGGTGGGCGAGGGTGGTGCGGCCCTGCCGGCATTCGCGCCGGCGGCTGAGGCCAACGCCGGCCTCGCACCCCTGCCTGTGCAAGGGCAGGTCACCGTGTCGCCCACGGGGGCGGGTCAGCCCCTGAACATCCGCAACCCCGCGCTGGGCCTCAACTACATCATCGCGCTGGTGGGTGTGTACCCCCCGAGGTCCTGATGCGCAAGGCGGTGCTGATGACTGGCCGCTGGCTGGCGGTCTTGTTGGCGACAGCCGGGGCCGTGGTTGCCTGCGGCGGTGGCGACGACGTCCGGGTGGTCGAGCGCGTGGTGGAGGACCCATCGCAGGCCGTTGTCCTGAGCGGCACGGGCGAGCCCGATGACGCGATGGGCAGCGACGGGCAGTTCTACCTGGACGCGCAGGCCATGCTGCTCTACGGACCACGCGCGCAAGGCCAATGGCCACGGCCGCCCCGCGCCCTTGGCGGCGCGCCGGGCGCCGATGGGCAGGACGGACAAGACGGGCAAGACGGCCAGGATGGCTCGAATGGCCTCGATGGTTCTCGCATCCTTGCCGGCACCGGCGCTCCGCCCTCGGACGCCGGGCGCGACGGCGATTACTACCTGGACCTCGGCGCATCCATTCTGTACGGTCCCAAGGCGGCGGGCGTCTGGCCGCCTGTGGGTCTGTCGCTGGTGGGCCTCCCGGGGCCGGCCGGCTCGAATGGCCAGGATGGCCAGGATGGGGCGCCGGGCCCTCAGGGGCCTGCCGGCCCGCCCGGCCCCGCCAGCGTCGATCTCCAATGGAGCATTGCATCCAACAGCACGTTCGGCAATGGCGCTTATTACCTCTGGCCTCAGGGGCCCAACGCCAACGCGCGCAACCCGGTGCTGCTGCCGCGCGCGTGCTCCGTGGCGCGCCTGCGGGCCGTGACCTTGGGGCAGCCCTCCGCCAGCGGGGTCTACACCTTCACGGTGCAGCACACGCCAGGGCCGGACCTCGCCTTGGGCGCCACCACCGACACCGCATTGAGCTGCGTGATCGATGGCGCGACGCGCCATTGCGATACCGGCGACAGGGCGGTGGCTTTCGGTGCTGGCGATGCCATCGAGGTCCGACTGGTGGGCAATGAGGCGATCACCAATATGGCCACGCCCGGCTCCTGGGGGATTGCATTCACCTGTCAGTGAGCGGGCGTCGGCGTCCGAGGGACGCTTCGATGACGTTGGCGTGATACATTTTTCGGCACGCTACGTCATCAACAAGGGTCACCGCTCATGAAACAGATCACCGCCGTCATCAAGCCGTTCAAGCTCGAAGAGGTGCGCGAAGCGCTGGCCGAACAAGGCGTGACCGGCCTGACGGTGACGGAGGTGAAGGGCTTCGGCCGGCAGAAGGGCCACACCGAGCTTTACCGTGGCGCCGAGTACGTGGTCGACTTCCTGCCCAAGGTGAAGGTCGAAGTGGTCGTGAAGGACGACGACGTGGATCGCTGCGTTGAGGCCATCGTTCGCGCCGCGCGCACCGGCAAGATCGGTGACGGCAAGATTTTCGTCACCTCGGTCGAGCGCGTGGTGCGGATCCGCACTGGCGAAGAAGACGAAACGGCAGTCTGAACGCGAGCGCGCTCAGATCTCGTCGAGCCTGGGCTGCGGCGCGGTGCCCGCGGCCTGAATCAGCGCCGGCAGCAGGCGCTCGATGTCGGCGTCCACGCGGATCAGCTCCATCTGCCAGTCGCCCATGAACTGCGCCTGCACGGCGGTACGCAGAAAGGCCGTGAGGCCGTCGTAGTAGCCCCCGACGTTGAGCAGGCCGACGGGTTTGTCGTGGTAGCCCAGTTGGCGCCAGGTCCAGACCTCGAAGAACTCCTCGAAGGTGCCGATGCCGCCGGGCAGGGCCAGAAAGGCGTGTGCGTGCTCGGCCATGAGGCGTTTGCGCTCGTGCATGGTGTCCACCACGTGAAGCTCGGTGCAGCCGTTGTGGGCCCATTCCTTTTCCACCAGTGCCTTGGGGATGATGCCCACCACCCGGCCACCGGCCTTGAGCGTGCTGTCGGCCACCACGCCCATCAGTCCGTTGCGGCCGCCGCCATAGACCAGCTGGCCGCCGTGGCCGCCGATCCACTCGCCCACCTGCCGGGCGGCCTCCATGAAGGCGGGGCTCGCGCCTGGGCGCGATCCGCAGTAGACGCAGAGAGAAAAACCGGGTTCGTTCACAGCAGATCCTTGGCGTGCACCCACAGCGCCGCCAGCCAGGTGCCGCCGCACAGCAGCAGGCTCAGGAGCACGGCGGCGCTGCCCATGTCTTTGGCGCGCTTGGACAGCGCGTGCCATTCGGGGCCGATGCGGTCGATGGCGGTCTCGATGCCGGTGTTGAGAAGTTCCACCACCATCACCAGCACCACAGTGCCGATGAGCAACGCCACCTCGACCCAGCCCCGCCCCACCCAGAACGCCAGCGGCACCAGCACGAGCGCGGCGAGGGCCTCCTGGCGGAAGGCGGGCTCGCCCCAGCCGGCGCGCAGGCCGGCGAGCGAGTAGAACAGCGCGTGCCACACGCGGCTGAGGCCGCGTCGGTGTTTCTGTGGGTTCACTTCGGGGGTGTTCACGGCTGGCGCGGCTTGCGGGGTTTTTTCGGTTGGGGCGGTGGCGCGTGGTGCACCAGCCGGGTGCCGGCCAGCGCGTCGTGCACGAACTGGCGCTGCGCGTGCAGGCGCGAGAGCAGCGCGTAGACCAGCACCCAGCCGATCAGCAGTACGGCGGTTTCACCCCCCTGGGCGCCCAGCGCCCAGCTCAGGGCCAGGGGCGGCAGCAGCCACAGCCACGAGAGCACGTAGCGCACCAGGGCCCGTGCCTGGCCGATCGGCTGGCCCGCCGTGTCTACCACGCGGATGTGCCAGGTCTTCTGCGCCAGGGTCTGGCCCTTGTGCCAGAACCAGGTGAAGTAGATGCCGAACACCACGAACAGGAAGGCCTGCAGGGCGTGGCGACCCTCCAGCGCGTGGCGCTGCTGCGTGAGGGCGGAGAACAGGTAGCCGGCGATGAACACCACGCCGAACATGAGCATGCCTTCGTACAGCCAGCAGGCCATGCGCCGGCGCAGCGAGGGGGCGGTGAGATCGGGGCGGGCGGCGGCGCCGGCGGCTGGGGCGTCGGAGGTCATATCGGCTGAGACGGGAAGGCCGGGATTGTCGCATTCCGGTCAAGGCCGACGAAAAGCCGCGAGCGCCTCTTTGCTGCGGTGCCATAATCGCTGGCTTCCGTCATCACAAGGCAAACGGATCAGGGTCCGGCGGGTATTCGTTCCGCTCATGGCCACTGGTCTCAAGTCCCGAAGCCGCCCCACAAGGGTGGGCCAAGGGGCACCCAAGGTTTTTCGTCAGAGAAATTCTCGAAAGGTTGATCATGGACATCACCAAGGCCGAACTGGCCTCGGCCGCCGCCGCATCCACAGCCGGCGAGGCCCCCCAAGAACTCCGCGGCGCGGAAATCCTCGTCAAGGCCCTGCAGGCCGAAGGCGTCAAGTACGTCTGGGGTTACCCCGGCGGCGCCGTGCTGCACATCTACGACGCGTTCTACAAGCAGGAAAGCATCCAGCACGTGCTGGTGCGCCACGAGCAGGCCGCGGTGCACGCCGCCGATGGTTACGCGCGCGCCACGGGCGATGTGGGTGTGGCGCTCGTCACCTCGGGCCCTGGCGTCACCAACGCGGTCACCGGCATCGCCACCGCGTACATGGACAGCATTCCCATGGTGATCATCACCGGTCAGGTGCCCACGCCCGCCATCGGCCTGGACGCCTTTCAGGAATGTGACACCGTCGGTATCACGCGCCCCATCGTCAAGCACAACTTTCTGGTGAAGGACGTGCGCCAGATGGCCGAGGTGATGAAGAAGGCTTTCCACATCGCGCGCTCGGGGCGGCCCGGGCCGGTGGTGGTGGACATCCCGAAGGACGTGTCCTTCAACAAGACCGCCTGGACCGGGTATCCCGAAGCCGTGCCCATGCGTTCGTACAACCCGGTGCGCAAAGGCCACGGCGGCCAGATCCGCAAGGCGCTGCAGCTGCTGCTCAATGCCAAGCGCCCCTACATCTACACCGGTGGCGGCGTGCTGCTGGGCAACGCCACGCAGGAGCTGCGCACCCTGGTCGACACGCTCGGCTACCCGGTGACGAACACGCTCATGGGCCTGGGCGCGTACCCCGCGTCGGACCGCAAGTTCCTCGGCATGCTGGGCATGCACGGCACCATCGAGGCCAACAACGCCATGCAGAACTGCGACGTGCTGCTGGCCGTGGGCGCGCGCTTCGACGACCGCGTGATCGGCAACCCCAAGCACTTCGCGCAGAACGAACGCAAGATCATTCACATCGACATCGACCCGTCGAGCATCTCCAAGCGGGTCAAGGTCGACGTGCCCATCGTCGGCGACGTGAAGGATGTGCTCACCGAGCTGATCAACATGGTGCGCGAGACGCCGCAGCGCGCCGATGAGCACGCTCTGGCGGAGTGGTGGAAGACGATCGAGGGCTGGCGTGCGCGCGATTGCCTCAAATACGACCGCAGCAACGGGCAGGTGATCAAGCCACAGAAGGTCATCGAGACGCTGTGGAACATGACCAAGGACACGGAGACCTACATCACCTCCGATGTCGGGCAGCACCAGATGTGGGCTGCGCAGTTCTACCGCTTCGATGAGCCGCGCCGCTGGATCAACTCGGGTGGACTGGGCACCATGGGCGTGGGCATTCCCTATGCCATGGGCATCAAGCTGGCCAAGCCCGATGCGGAGGTGTTCTGCATCACCGGCGAAGGCTCTGTGCAGATGTGCATCCAGGAGCTGTCCACCTGCCTGCAGTACAACACCCCGATCAAGGTGGTCTCGCTCAACAACCGTTACCTGGGCATGGTTCGCCAGTGGCAGGAGATCGAATACTCCGGCCGCTACAGCCACAGCTACATGGACGCGCTGCCCGACTTCGTGAAACTGGCCGAGGCCTATGGCCACGTGGGCCTGCTGATCGAGCGCCCCGAGGACGTGGAGCCGGCCTTGCGCGAGGCGCGCAAGCTCAAGGACCGCACGGTCTTCATGGACTTCCGCACCGACCCGACCGAGAACGTGTTTCCCATGGTTCAGGCCGGCAAGGGCATCACCGAGATGCTGCTGGGTTCGGAAGACCTGTAAACGTCCGCCGGGTCCGCCGCGAGGCGGTCCCATCCCCTGGTTGAATCTATTGACCGTCGAGCCCGTGCATTACCGTGCACGGGGGAGGGCGGCGAAAAGAGGAAGCTGCACATGAAGCACATCATTGCCGTGCTGCTCGAGAACGAGCCCGGCGCACTCTCCCGCGTGGTGGGCCTGTTCTCGGCCCGTGGCTACAACATCGAATCGCTCACCGTCGCGCCGACCGAGGACCCGAGCCTGTCGCGCATGACGATCCAGACCACGGGGTCGGATGACGTCATCGAGCAGATCACCAAGCACCTGAACCGCCTCATCGAGGTGGTCAAGGTCGTCGACCTCACCGAAGGCGCCTACACCGAGCGCGAGCTCATGATGGTGAAGGTGCGCGCGGTGGGCAAAGAGCGCGAGGAGATGAAGCGCATGGCCGACATCTTCCGTGGCCGCATCATCGACGTGACCGACAAGAGCTACACCATCGAACTCACCGGCGACCAGGGCAAGAACGACGCCTTCCTGGAAGCCATCGACCGCGGCGCGATCCTGGAGACGGTGCGCACCGGTGCCAGTGGCATCGGCCGTGGCGAGAGAATCCTGCGCGTCTGATCACCCCTTCCATTCCAACGGAGCAAGCATGAAAGTTTTCTACGACAAGGACTGCGA
>JABAOF010001169.1_pt3 | contig 190337 bp, 281 predicted proteins | sample 7062171 | NCBI WGS metagenome assembly JABAOF01 (sample SAMN14538628, study PRJNA623070) | marine sediment metagenome | biome: marine biome [ENVO:00000428]; feature: marine pelagic biome [ENVO:01000023]; material: deep marine sediment [ENVO:00002113] | place: India: Gulf of Khambhat ... | reverse complement strand
CATAAATAATATTATGAGTTTGGCGAGGCCCAGGCCTCTACAGTTACTTGGCCGGTGCCGCCATCTACCTTAAACCATATTTTACTAACTGGCCTGCTATTAAAAATAACTTGAGATCTATCTGTAGATGTTATTAATTCTCCATGAGTAGTATTGCCATTGAATGAATATTTAACAGTGGTTGCGCCCTCTAAGGTAAGAATTATGTGTTTAGATGCACCTTTGAATCTAAAAAATACTTCGGCTTCATTATTGAAAGTTGTATTGGTTATACCGGAAACCCTATTCCAGTAATTGTAATCAGTACCTTGTGTTATGGGTCCTTTATTAATTGGCATTATCGTATTCCTGGCGTGTTATTGGCGTACAAATCTATATATAATTATGCACTTGCCGCAACAACCGTCTGAGCATCTTGGTATCCCTTTTTAATCATTGGCCTAATAAATTCTTGCTCAAATACCAGCGAAGATTCTACTAAAGTCTCATCGGGCCTAAATATTCTAATATCAAGATATTTCTTATTTGGGATGCTTGCACCATCTTTGATTAACTTATTAATTTCCATAGCTCTAGCCAAATCATTAAGCATTATCTCTTCAGACATTATATCAACAATTCTAGGACCCAATTTTATTATATTTGGGTTATCTGTAAAATCTGATAAATCTTTTTCTGGAGAAGTAATAATTACATCAATAGCTGTTGTTCCTAATGATATCGCAGATTTAAGAGGTGTGACCTCCTTGACTCCCCCATCTGTCCATAGTTGGCCATCAATTTTGATTGGCAAAAATGCACCAGGAAAGGATGATGAAGCTAATATTGCCTCAGTCATATTTTCAAAACTTTCATCAAAAATTCTGTATTCTCCAGTGTTTAAACTGACTGCTCCTACTCTTAAACTTTTGCCACTAGCACGCATTCTTTCTGAATTATATTTAGTTCTAATTAATTCCATTAATGGTGCGCTATTATAAATACTAGGCTTCCATAAAGCTTTTATATAACCAAGATATGAAAATGGTTTTGGCCAATCAACCCAATTAACATAAATATCAGAAGTCTTGAGCTCTCTCCACATCTCTTCAAGGCCGTCTATACATTCTTGCTCTTGGCCATGCCCAAACATAGCCAACCATCCATTATTAATAGCACCAACAGATATGCCACAAAGAATGTCATATTGAATTTTTAAATCGCCCATAAGATGCTTTAGTGCTCCGACCTGATATGCTCCTTTTGCAGCACCACCAGATAATACTAAAGCCCTCATTACTAATATATTTTATTATTGTGTGTTTTGTCGAAAAGATAATATCCAACCAGTAATTGTTCCGTCGCCGGCAGTATTTTTTGTTACTTCCCAGCGTAATTTCCAATTTTTATGAAACCACTCTGTTTTATATACATCTATGTCAAACCATCCGCCCGGGTGTGTAGTAGCAATATTTTTAATTAACCAGCTTGTTATTGGGACATCCAGCAAATGAAAATTAGCTGCTCCAGGAGTAGCGCTCGCAGTAACAGCTCCGGTTTCATAATGGGCATCCCAATATCCAGCGCCCTGGGCAGGTACGGGACAAACATCAGCTAGAACAACATCATGTGTGCCATCACCCGCAGCAGGAACAATAACATTATATCCTTGCCCACTATCTACTAAATTACAATTTCCCTCATTGGTCCCATTGACTGTAGCTACAGTAGAATCTATATGAACTCCCAAACTAAAAGTGTCATCAGAGTTCCAATTAGCTACCGGCTCCCACGAGACTTGCCCATCATGAATTTCTATATTCTCTATAAATGGATAATCAACAGTTTTGGTTGCTGGTATTTCTGCCGACACAAAATCTAACCTAAACTGCTCCCCGTCGCCTCTTGTCTGATATCCATCATCATCTGCTGCGCCAGTTATCCATGTGCCCCAACCCTCGGTTGCTGGGCTCATTACTATAATGGGTTTCTTATCTTGAGGATCGCTGGGCCCCTCTATATGTACAATGGGTACGCCATCAGAAGTTTCTACTATGCTTGGTAATGGTTCGCCAGAGTGATCGCCAATGAGGCTGCCGGTTGATGCTGGGCTTGCATCGCCATCTAATGTAGTCTCGTCACCCGCCGAAAGAGCAGCCTTAAACCATACATCACAATAACCATCGGCCGTATCTATGCGATCCAAAGCCGTCACTATACTAGACTGTTGTATTTCTTGAGTAAGTCTGGGCGAATCAATTTTTCCATTAGGAAAATTCGTCGCTATTTCATATGTATACTTAGTTGCTACCATTACTATGATACCTCAATAATAGCTAGAGTACGCCCCAGCTCCAGTGTTCCCGTACCTGCATCAACACGCCAACGCCCCTCTATTGCTTGTGATCCATTAACTGTTACACGGGCCATACATGAGAATGCAGTGTGAACATCGCCCTGACCAGCACCTCTCTTATTTTCACGCTCAGAAGCGGAAACTTGAGACCCGGCAGACCAAATGGATGTAATCACCATATTATTGTTACCCGAGTTACTAGCAGATCCTGTAAACCACACCATGTAAGTGCCAGAAGGAGGTGTTAATGTCATGCTAGTAGCTACCACGTCAGTTGTAGATGTTGTCGTAATATCGCCGTTAGCCTCAGCAATATTAGAAAACGGCGGTCCACCGCCACCTGGTAGGTTGCCAATCTGAACACGCTTCTTAGCATTAGAAGCCGCAGAGTCCTCAATCAAGAGCAGGTCTGCGCTAACAGGGGTTACTTTTTCTGTGATGAGCGAGATTTCGCCAGACACATTATCATGGATTGCGTCTGCATCGGCTCCTCCTGGGAGGTTGGTAATCTGAACTCTCTTCTTAGCAAAAGAAGCAGCGCTATCTTCAATTACTAAAACATCTGCTCCAACCGGGCTAACCTTCTCTGTGATCGCATTGATTTCGCCCGATGTATCGTCATGAATAGCTGTGGTGTCAGTGCCAGGTCCACCCTCTACATAGTTATCTGGGTGGATAGTACCGGCGCTTGCAGCCGCCCAATCAACGTGCTCGGCCGCCACAAAATTGGTTAGAGCATCATGATCAATATTACCAATTTGAACTTTTTTCTTAGCACCGGAAGCTGCCGAATCCTCGACAAGAATCAGGTCAGCTGCAACCGGCGTTGCTTTTTCTGTTAGCGCGCTCCACTCATCAGCAAGCTTGGACAATAGGTCCACGCCGCCTACCTGTGGTAGGGCTTCAAAATTCAGTTTTCCTTTCCAGTCCATTAACTAAGCTACCTCATCATTGATGCTATATTATCCATGAAGCTCAAATCCAATCTTCATCTTTCTAATCTCAACTGTATCATCTCCACCTGTAGTTGGATCTCGTTGAATTTCGATATCGAACACAGGCTCCGCACCATCAGCTACATTTGCTACGCGGTCCCACCCGCTAACAATCTGCCAATCTGTTTCAATGGTTGAGTGAATTCCTTTGGTATTTGAATCAATTCTAAAACGCGCTTGAGCTTTAGAATCAACGCCGCCTGTCGCAACTATCCTCATCTCCCAATGCCAGGTCATAATATATGTGCCAGCCAGCATTCGTGGAGCTGTTCTTGTCATAACATTTTGCCATGTTTCCAATGTAGTGCTCTGCATAGGGGCGCTTTCCCAAAACTGAAATGCACCTGTCCTAGTAACTAAGTCTTTTTCAGGCTGGGTCATTTCTACGATTGATCCAGCGCTATGCTTCCAATATGCCACTGGCACACCAGTAACACCACTAAGATCCGGATTAACCAATTTATTTGGCTCTGAGTCATAATCAGGTGTATTTGCGCTGGCAACGTATTGTGTTACGCGACCTGCAACATCCGGATCAGCTGGGTCATAAACAACAATAGAAGCCATTATGGTGTCCTCCTTCTAAATGATAATCTTGAGCCAGAATATGTGGTTGTCCCCACGGCTGTCATGGTATTGCCGCCACCTCCTACATCAATGATATTAGTTCCCGAAGGATTTGTTCCAGGTGCGCCCTCATTAAGAAGCCATCGTGAAACCAAGCCGTCTACAATACCATCACTTCCGCGTGCTGCATAAATGGTTTGCATTTCCTCAGCACTAAGTGCCCGATTATAAGCGCGTGCATCTTCGATAGTACCATCTGGGACCTGTGTACCATCAGACCTTGCTCCTACTGTGAAGTTATTTGACGCATTATACTGAGAAGCTGGAATGCCAGTCGTATTGCTTTTGTTCAATTGACCATCAATCCATATCTCTACCGCAGTAGATGGGCGAAATATTCCTGCAACATGGTACTGTTGCCCATCATTCAGGGTAAAAGTAGAATAGCCGCTACTGAATAGGCTTGTGCCATCACTAGTGATGTAAAATAATAAATAAGAAACCGGACCAACATCCTGGTCTGTCTGAAGTGTAAACCCACGAGTTGGGCTGGCAAACTTCGTCATGATCGAAATATCCTGGCCTACATTTAAAGTAAGCCAACACATCACCGTCATGGCGCCCGTAAACTGAAGGTTTGTCGGGTTACCACAGTGAAGGTAATTACTATTGGTACCAGGATAATCTAAAGCCATTATGAAAACTCCACTTTTAACATTAGCAATGCCCAGTCACCAACAAGAGTATCTCCTGCATCGGCCGTATCTCGTGTTAATTCAAACTGATGAATCTGGCCCGCTGTTACTCCCCAATTAGTCAAAGTATCACTTTGTGTATCATATTGAAAATTCTCGTTGGTGGGAATATTAACATCCGTCAATTGTATAGCGGCTGACCAAGAATCAACTGCACCATTGTCTGGTATTCCGCGTTCATATAGGGTCAACGCCACAGTTTGAGCAGAACCTGGTGCAGTCTCAGCGCGACTTGCAAATGTAAACTTCATATTGACAGCGTCACTCGGAATAAGAATAGAAAACCCAATTCCTTCTTCTGTCGTATCATCGAAAAGCCTAACAGTCAAACCAGAATTATTGCTATCAACGCCGGCTGGAGCCAAAGCGTTCACGGCCCAATCAGAGGTGATTGGATTCTCCACTGATATTGCGTCGAACTGATAATTAGGAAAACCAGGTAGATTTCCAATCTGTAAACGCTTTTTATTATTAGAGTCAGCGCTATCTTCAATAATTAGGAGATCTGCATTTACTGGCGTCGTCTTTTCGGTTACAGCGGCAATTTCACCGGCAACATTGTCATGAATGGCAGCAGGATCTGTATTACCATTGCTAAGACCACCAGTTGTTACTACAACTCGTACGTTTTCTTGCGTACGAACCCAAATACGTACTGTATTTACATCAAGACGATCAATGGTTTCTACTCCGACAGTCTCATCATTGTCGGTAGAATATACTTCAACTAGAACATCTTTAGTTCCCAGATTGTGAACTACATCTGCGTAATTATCTGGAGCAGATACTGTCCATGCAGTAATTGTCGTAGCAAAGGTTGTGGTCGTACCGAGATTACCAGCCTGTACCTTTTTCTTTGCATTAGAGGCTGCGCTATCCTCGATAAGCAGAAGATCTGCAGCGACAAGGACTGTTTTTTCTGCAATAGCATTGATCTCACCAGAAACATTATCGTGAATGGCGTCTGAATCAATACCAGCTACCGTAGTATTCTCTAGCTTAAGGGGCGTGACAGCACGGGTATCATCTGTTCCGGTATCTGTTTCTGCTTGGGTGGCAATCTCAATAACGCCCTTTTGAGTCTCACTAGATGCCTGAACAGAGGCAGATATATTGTCTGGATTGGTTGTATCCTTTTGCCATTTAACATTAACTTCTCCAGCGGGTGCGGCCGGCGTTGTATCAGAGAAGTTAGCATCAGATGCTGCAGTAGCGTTTACCTGGATATTATCGCCTCCGCCGCCGCCGGGCAGATTAGTGATTTGTACTTTCTTTTTAGCGTTTCCTGCCGCACTATCTTCAATGATGATTAGGTCTGCTCCAACCGGAGAAGCCTTTTCAGTAATAGCCGCTATCTCGCCTGATACATTATCATGTATGGCGGTATCATCTACACCGGCCCTTGCAACAGGTTCCCACTCGCCAGAAGTATTGTTATAATTAGCAAGTTCCCCATCATTAGCGCCCGATTGGTGTAATTGTTTTAACTTAACCTTGGGCATTTAACCTCTTTTTCCTAAATTATTATACTATGTAGGTAGCAAGAAGAACATCAGAGGTTTCCATATCAACTGCAGTCCCCGTAGATGCTAGCCATGTGATGGTAGTTCCGCTGACTGTGTAGTCTTTTCCAGCACCTTGCTCTTGCTGCACACCATTTAGATATAACACTACACTGGCATTATTTTTAGGCGTATTGTTTAATACATCAGTAAGAGCCGTATCAGTTCCTGTAATATTCTCGGTAGTTACAGATTCTTGGTTTTCTTGGTCTCCAGAGGCCGGCGACTGCCACCTGATTCCTTCGGTCTGAGCAGAATCAGCGGTCAGCACCTGACCATCAGTACCAACTCCAAGCCTTACTATAGTAGAAGCAGTCCTTACATAAACATCACCCTTAGTGGTAAGTACATCGCTTCTTGGGTAAGTGCCATCATGATGGTGAGTGGCGTTTGCTACGTCAGAGCCATCTGTTACCTCATTAAGCTCAGCCGTAGTTCCTAGGAAGCCATCAAGTACATTGAGTTCTGCTGCACTTGCAGTAATATCTGTAACATCACTGATTAGATGAGTATGACTTGCAGGTAGTACCTCACTAAAGGCCACTCCACTTTGAAGCGAATTAAATGGCGCAGCATCGATACCTAGCGATTCTCTGAATACAAGATCTACAGTCTCGCCGCCCATTGTGTGGGCAGTCTCAGTTCCAGAGATGTCAACGAAATATGAGATAGTTAGAGGAACTTCCTCAACGCCGGCTCCAGATGGAATTGTCAATCCACCCGGGTTGGTGATTGTAACGTCTACGTTTGGCGTAATTGCAGTAATTTCGAAAAGCGGATCGGTTGCGGTTCGCCTAATGAAGTTACCAACAACGACACCAGAGGTGTCATTAGATGTTACAGTGGTTGTGCCGGCCCATGTCCATGTACCAGTTGGCGAGTTTGTAGCCGCGGTTAGTCTGGCGAACACCTGCCTATTTGATCCATCTTCGATAGGATCATTTGTGGTTGCATCTCTAAGCGCAACTTTATTATCAGCTCCACTTGTAACCACACCACTTGCGCTACCAGAGCCGCCAGTCAGCTTCGATGCCGAAGCGTCCAACACCTCTTTGGTGATGGCATTGCCGGTATCTGATGTGGCAGCGCTTGTCACGAAGTCAAGCGTCTGAACACCAAAAGCAAATCTCTTAGAATCCAAAATATCCGACTTGGCGGATGCCCCAATAGCATGTACGTGGTCAGCTCTCGATAGGGAGGTTGATGTTCCTTCGGCGTTTGCCAATCCAACATTTACAGGAGCAGCCGTATCAACATCATGTTTATGGTCTGCGCGCGCTGGAGCTGTGGAGGAGCCAGTTGCAGCGGCAGCTTTAGTAACATTAGCAGGTGCGGCAGGTGCAGCTAGAGAGTGAGTATGGTCAGCCCTTGCCAGGCTTGAACTGACGCCCTCAGCAGCAGCATCACCAATTTGAATTGCACCAGCGGTAGCAGTGGCTACAGCATGCTGGTGGTCTCTTCGAGATAGACCAGTGCCTGAGCCCTCAACTGCTGCGTCTCCAGCATTAATTGTTGAGATAGCGCCATTTGTAATATCAATGGCATGTTGATGATCCCTTCTAGATAAACCAGTACCCGTACCTTCCGCCGAAGCGTCGCCAGCCTCAATAGTTGAAATAGTTCCGTTAGTAGTATCAACAGCGTGCTGGTGGTCTTCTCTGGCCAAATTGGTACTTGTTCCCTCAGCAGCAGCATCGCCACCCTCGATGGTAGACGTTGCCCCACCTGTAGAAACAGCATGCTGATGGTCCTCGCGAGCTAAATTAGTACTAGTACCTTCAGCAGCCGCGTCGCCTGCATCAACAGAGGCAGTAGCGCCGCCAGTGGCAACAGCATGTTCGTGGTCTCGCCTGGCTAAACCAGTACCGGCTCCCTCTGTCGCTGTATCGCCAGCATTAACAGTTGAAATAGCACCATTAGTAGTATCCGCCTGGGTCGATGTAATGGTATCATCTTTTATTTGTTTTCCATGAATTTTAGGCATTTATATTCCTCCTACTATATATATCTGGCTAGTAGCTTATCTCCTGCGTCCATTATGAATAGAGTATTTAACCAAGTAAGCGTTGTTCCGCTAACAGTGTAATCATCAGCATCATCATATGCCACACCGTTTACGTATAGTGTAAATGAGTCTAGATCGCTGGGTGCCTGGGATAATATAAAGGTTACCTGGCTTGCGGCTGCAACAAATTCATCTTCACGCCATGCAGCCCCAATTTGTGTATCAACATAGCTTTTAGTAGCACCATCCGTGGCCACTGTTGGGTTGGCAAGATTTATTATCTTATTGTTACCAATATCTAAGTTTCCGGTCATAGACCTAGTGCCGTCAACAAGTAGATACTGCGGGTGGTCATCATCGCCTAGCCCTGTAAGCGATCCATGATCGCCTGTTGATGATGCCGAGCCAAGCAGTGCTCTTTCCAAAATTATTCTGGTAATTATGCCGCCACTTGTAACAACTCTAGATAGTCTAATATGTGTTGTCCCTGGCCAACCAGTTGTATTTATTTGAAGAGCAGCTAGATCATCCAAAAACACATAATTAGTAGTATTGTCTGTTACAGGCTGGGCAAGTGCTCCAGTAAACTTTCCCTTGACACCACCCATATCATAATAGAATGAGCTGACTTTAACGGTTAGATCATCATCTGATTCCGTCAAGCCATCACGCAAAACAGCAGATGATGCGACATTAACCTCATTGACAACTTCTACTTCACTAATTACTGGCATACTCTAATACCTTATGATTGTAACACTCCATGAATTGTTACAGTAAAATAGTTAAAAAGACCACCACTTGACAAGTCATCTCTAACAGTTATCTTTACCTGGTCAGATGTTGCGGCCTCCAACATAACTGCGCCGCCCAAAAATAAACCAGCACTCAAAATATCTGACGATCCTGTTCTATCTAAATTAACGCCACCCGGCGAATATAATCTAAAGAAATCTTCTGTTAATTGGACATTAGCAACAGTAGTTGTTGTACCCATTGATGTCACTTCCAATAACAATCCATTAGTAAGTGTAGAGATGGGACCAAAACTGGCACCATCAGTTTTTATATTGTTAGCAGTTAACACAAAACGAATCTCATCTATTGTAATGTCTTGTGTTGGGTCGGCATCAATAGTAAATTCAACTGGAGTCACACTGCCGTCGACTAATAGGTCATCGCTACTACCGCCATCTAACGCCTTCTGTCTAAAAAGTTGACCGATATCATCGGGGATGGCAGCACCAATAGAAACTGACGCACCTGGAGCAAGCTGAGCCTCTACTTGCAATCGATGCACATATCCATCAAGTAGAACTCCAACAGGATTTCCATCTTCATCATATAAGATACTATTATTAATTATGTTGTCTTCGAAGGGCATTTTACTCTACAAAATAAATTAGTGAGAAATTAAAAAATAACTCGCCAGTTCCTCCAGATAAAAGATTTGCTCTTACTATTATATCTCCAATTGCCGGTGTGACCAGATTACCGCCAACATCTTCTATAGTTACTCCGGTGTTTATGTCGGTGACTGTTTCTTTATTACTTGTAGCAATTTTAGTAAAGTCTCCTCCAGATACAGTTGTATCTATAATTACTGGAAACAAAGTGCCACCACCGCCCGTATCTTCAAAAGTAGATGTTGACCTAACGCTAAGAGTAGCCAAACTAAGAAAACCTATTGTAGCATCTGTGCCGTTTATATCCAGAATAGTTCCTATCTCGATTTCCCATGAATCGTTGTTCTTAGTTTTAAAAGCAGTAGCTGCTGCTCCCACCAGAAAGGCGGCAGGCCCAGCTGTGTGTTTATACGCTCCCCCTCCATTATCCAAATCAATGAACATGAAATATTCTGTGGCTACCAAGTTTTCCTGGACTATCTCGGCAATAATTAGTTTTTCTCTATCGATAGTAAACGGATTAGCAGTATGCAAACCAAGCTGGTTGGCAGCATCTAATATTGTATCAACATTATATCCATCTACATTAAAAATAATTACTGCTGGAGAATCGCCTGCCATTATAGTATTATAGTCCTTGTTCTATTTAGCTCAAACACACCGTCATAAGTAATAGAATCTCTAATAGTAGCTACCGGAGTAATGCCATCGGTGTCATAGGCAGTCCACTCTATAGTAGATGGAGTTTTATTAGAATTTCTTGTTATTATTTTTTCTACAATTTTATTATCAATTTTACTAGAATCTTCATACCATGTAACACTAGCGGGGAATGGATCTGATGCTGGTAGGATTTCTCTAAATGCACCAGATGTGAACCCTTCCCATGGGCCGCCGACACCATCTGCTAAATGAACAAGCTGCCTTAATATTTTATGAGTATTGGCAGAGATACCACCGCCAGTGACAGCAAAATCAATATCAGAAATTGCATCTTGTACATTGTCGGCACTTGTGTTTGTAAGTCCTGACGAATCTAACCCAGTTCGAGAAGCGCCGGATGGATGAACAAATTCTGCGGTCCCACCCGTCGAAGCAACCAGGCTCTCAACTACAGTTACTTCATCATCATCATTTATTGTATCAACTGTATAATATCCATCAGCTGATCCTGGAGTTGCACCAGATATAAGTAAGATATCTCCAGACTCCACTGGAGATTCTCTATCCCTAATTATACCATTTGGAAGAGATGTAATATCTAATATGACTATGCCAAGAGCTGTAGTCGAAATTATCGGCAATGTTAAATATATATCATTGCCGTTAGATGCTAGCTCTCTAGCTCCTACAAAATCAGAATCTCTAACATCTTCAACTGAAACACGGTTACCGGCTGCCATTTATATACATATAATAAAAAAACGCATTTACGTACAAATGCGTTTTTATTAGCAAACTTTAGTTGACACAACTATTTAAGTTTTCTTAGCTGTTGTTTTTTTAGATGTTCTTTTAGTAGTCTTTCGGCGGGTTGGCTTTGGTTTGGCCTGGCTTTCTGCTAATTCCTTTTTAAGCTCTTCTTTTTCTTTATTAGCTTCTTCTTCTTGTTTCTTTAATTCTTCTTCTTCTTCAGTATTTTTAATAGTTTTCTTAACCATAGAATTTACAATACTATTTACAATACTACTTATCATTCCAAAGGCTGCAGATTGACCCTCTGCGGTGGCAGCCTGCATTTTTAAAGTTTCTGCTCTTTTAGCACAATTTTGCCTTTGGCGCTCTGCCTCATTCATTATCTGAAGTAGAGTCATTTCATAAGTACCCTTATTTCCTTCATCAATAAATCCAGACCTTACAGCTTCTGCCATTTTTTGGCGCAAAGCAATTACATCTTCATTAATTCCCATGTCTTACCTTTCTAAAATATCGTCTAATTCTTTATAAATTTTTCTTTTGGCTTTAGCAGCATAATTTACTAAAATTAAACATGGCTCACAATAAATGCCATTGAGTCCCTTTCCAGATGCTCTAAAAAATCTAGTAGGCTCCGGGGTGGAATCTGGACCCTCTCTTCTAAATAATTTTGGAGCAAAATGACCTGAATCACACCAGTTATCCATTGGTGGATTTTCTTGAGCAAATGTTACATCTGCTTTCAGCATATAATATTATATATCAAGGATTATGTTGCTTCGAAATAGTTTATATGATCGCCAACTTTTATACTTGAATATGGTGTAATAGACGTGGTGCTTGTTTCTTCATAATCATTGTCGCCAGAAACAGGTCCAGGATCTCTTAACAATCCTCTCCAAAATACCCATAAGTTTTGACCATTATCTGTGCCATCCAGTGTATAAGTTATACCGCCGGGCAGTGTGTGTGGTGTATTTTTTGTGATAGCTACAGTTAATCTTTCAATTGTTCTTACGATAGTGGTGCCGCCGGCAGTAATTGCATCAGAAAGTTCCTGCAGCGACTGAGTAATTGTATAGCCATCAGTAAGAATAGCTCCAGTATAATCTCTATCACCAATTTGCTCGTTAAGAGTATTAAGTGCCTCTACTACAGACGGAGTAGCGTCTGGTAAATCAAAAAATGGATAAAACGCAGTTGTGTTGGTTAGGTGTGCGCCAAGATCAGTCTCGTTATCAAGCACACCAATAACTTCTCTGATGTCTATTATATCTTGACTTAAATCTGCATCGCCAGTAATTCCACTAACCAGCACTGTGCGCAGAGCGGTTTCTGGCATGGTATCAAACCGTTCGCGGAACGGATAAAATACATCAATCTCATTAACCTGTGAGGCTTCCCAAGTATACGCTACAGACGTGGATAAATCAGCTCCCTTGTCTAAGGAACGAAATTCAACCTCAACACTGTCATCAGAAATGCCCGTGGTTCCAGCTCTCATTCGTCCAACAATTCTTTGACCAGCATTTGGGCCACCCTGTACCTCTAAAGCGGCCTCTGTGTAGCCATCTATAATCTCAGCAAAAGTGGCATCATCATCGCCAGCATCAGCGCCATCATTAATTGGAACACCTGTCCTATCAACGGCATCGGCATGCTTAAGGGCGTTTGTAGCAGAAAGCGTTACATATCCATCGCCCGTAAAAACATCAATCATCTCGAATTTACGATTGATAACCAGGGTCTTAGCATCAGTAGTTTTGCTAGCTATATTGGAAAGATCAGCCGGAACAAAGGTTCCTATGGCGGTTGGGCGCTCGTATGTGGGGATTGCAGCATCAAATGCTACACCCTTGATGGCTGCACGATCGGTTCTTACAAAGTTTAAATCATCCTCTAGAGTATATGCTTCACGCTCTACCCATGAGATGGCACCATTATTGCCGTCTGGAGCCGCTCCAGAGGGGTTAGAATAGGTTACGGAGCTGGCTGATATGAATGACGTAATTAAAAACGTACCGTTATTAGCACCCGTTGCAGCGCCACTAATGGTGATAAAGCGTCCGACCGAGGCAGTGGTCATGCCGGTCAGGCCGCTTATTGTTATAATTCCAGAGGCTATCGAGTCAATACTGGCTGTAGCACCACTCTGACCAGAAAGTGCCTCACCAAGCCCCGCCGTTTCATCAGTTAGGGTTTTTAAAGCAGTTTGACTAAGAGAGCCAGCTACATCTAAAAATTGGTCTAATGCGTTTCTTCTAGTTGACATATTTTATCCTATGGGGCCTCAGTTACATAATCAGCAAATAGTTCGCTTTTCGCCTTGGGTTTAAAACTTGTAAACGTAATTGTATCAAATCCGGTACCAGCGCCTCCCGATTCAGAAACAGTATAATCTATTCCTAATACTAAAACTCTACCGTTATGTCTCAATAATATACGAAATTCATTACTTCCAAAGATTCCGTTAATAAAATCATCTGGAGTAGTAAAAACTCTATTGGAGCCATCCTTGGTTCCAATTAATTCAATACCTTGTTTAAATAAAAATGGAATAGTTGCTGTGCCTGTTGTCACTTCTAATCCTTCTGTTATTCCTACACTCTCTAAGAATTCTTTATGACACGGATCGAATTGAAGCAAGTCTATATTACTATCAACTACTATTATTTCTTGAGCACGTAATTTAACATTGAGGGACCCCTTTAATAAAGAATGACGAATGTCTGCCTCAGATACCCAATCGGTTTCCATTAAATCTCTAGTCTCTCCAAAAAGAATAGGCTGTTGAAATATGCGCACACGCTTTTTATTTGCTGCAATATTCTTAACAACAAAAACAGTAGGGCACTGCTTTGGAAACCAAGTATTATGTCCAACATTACCCATTAATCCAAAACCTCATCTCGAATGGTAATTGTTATTGTTCTTTCAACTTTATTCTCGCCTTCACGCCTAAAATTATTATTACCGAAAATTGCATTAACAATGCTATCTTGTGTTATCTTTCCATTACCATCTTTAATTGTGACGGCTCTGCTTTCTAATTCACTTTTGCCAACAGCACTTTGATATCGCCCGCGCTTAAGCAGATGTTCGTCTTTTTGCATTATTCTTTCTCTAAGAGCCTCTTTACTCATACCTTTAATATCATTTAAACTTAAACGATATCTAGCAAATAAAAGCTGCTCCAAATAAGCTAGTTGTGGTTTAAAAACTTCAACATCTTTACTATCAACTTGGCAGACTCTATTAATTAAGCCATCTAAAACTCTAGCATAACTTTCAAAATATTCAGGCTCGTTGCCGTACTGTTTTTTAATTCCATTAAGTGGCTCTAATAATTTCGCAAAAGTATTTAATTTATCAGAATCTACATCATCAACAAACTGTTGAGACCTATTCCAATATTGTAAATTAGTTCTTGGGTTTCTAGTATACTCTTGATCTATTCTTCTAGTATCAAAAGCATACTTTTTAATTGGTTTGGATTTATTAAATTCTTTGAGAGCGGCCATTCTGGCGCTCCTCTCTATGGCAGTATTTTCATTAGAGTGAGCAATTTTATATATTAGCTTTTCTGGTACACGAATAGTGCGATTCTTTGAGCATTTAACAAAATCATTTGATAAACGATTTGCTAGCTCAGCAACCCCATCAAGGGTCAATTTTCGATTTCTTCTGCTCATATCGTAAATATGCTAGAATATTGCTTAAAAAGAAAAGTCAGGATCTGCCAACACCTCTTCTATAGAACGCACCTGGCTGCCGGAGCCACCCAAATCGGGATCTGCATCATGCTTTTCGCCCCAGGGCTTCTCTGAGACTTCATCAAGCCATCCAGCTATCCCTACATAGTTGTCATCTGCATCTTTAAAACTCTTGGGGCTGATACCGCTTTTGGCCATTTGATGAATTAATTTCCTTGGAATAAGCCAAACTAAATCTTCCCACTCTTTAGCTTCCAAAACGCTCTCTACATCTATAAAAGCAGGCTCATTATCTTGATCGGCCCGCGCTCTGGGATGATTAGCGTACCAGCCAATATGTTTACCATCTTGGTACTCTCTAGTTATCGTCCAATCTCCCTTATCCATGAGGGCCGCCTTCTTTTTACGCTTTTTCTTTTTCTTTTTCTTTTCTGTTTCTCTGGCTTTAAGAGCGCCACAGAACCGAGCAGTATCTTCCACTTTACCTTCCAAAGCCTTTTCGCAGTCTCTAAAAGATCCGCCTAAAGTATTCCAAAAACTTTTCCTAGATTTGGGCTTCCATCCCTTGGGGAGTTTACGCCACTTATGTCCCTTCACTTTGTCTTTCTTTTTCTTAGCCAGCTTTTCAAACTGAATGGATAAATCTAGTGTTGCGTCAACATTCATAATTAAATACCTTTTAATACATAAAAAAAGGGACCGCAAAAGCGGTCCCTTTCAAGCTAGGTATTATAAGCTATTAGCCAACTGCTACGCTCTTGTTACCTCTCGAAACGCCTCTTGGGTTAACGATTCCAAGACCGATGATCTCGGAAACAACCCAACCAAGCTTAAGCTGCTTTGGCTCGTCGGCAGGTAGTACCTCGATGTCCTGACGGACAGGCATTACACCAACAAACTCTGGGTCAGCACATGCATAGACGGTTCCAGCAGGAACAATCTTTGAAACCATGATGTCAGCGCCCCAGATATGAGCATACAGACCAGTCTGCAGAATCTCACGCTGGGTTACAGGGTCAACCTCACCGCCAGTTGGTCCCTGTCCACCACCTGATGCCCAGTTAAGGATATCAGTAAACTCATTAATGTTCATGAAGAACTTGGTGGTTACAAGGTCCCAGCGATCAACCTGGACCTTAAGCTCTACGAGGTCACGCTTTAGCATACCGCCGTCTGCGATATCCTGAGAGGTGTTCTCGACCTGAGCTGCTGAATCAAGAGCTGCGAACACGTTCGCATCTTCCTGAGCCATGATTTCTTGACGCGCCTTCTGAACGGCACGGTCAATAACGTTGAAACGACGTCTCTTAACCTCTGCGATACGTACGGTTGGGTTGGAGTAAACCTCAAACTCAGGGATAGTCACACGGTCACCGAATACTCGGCTCTCTGGACCAGTTCCGTTGCTTGAAATTACAACAGCCGCAACATCAATATCACGGTCGTACACTGGAAGTGCACCTTGTGGGAGCGGATCAACAACCAAAGCTCGACGAGCTATACCTTGATAATCCAAGTTTCTACGAATTGGGTTTGCCATTGCCTGGGCAAGGGCATTCTTTCCTTCCTGAGTCATAATAGCACGAGAAATTAGCTCATCTCGCTTATTGTCTGTTAGACCAGGGGTGCCGCTAAGGCTAAAGTTGGAAGGTGTGTTATCCTCAATAATTGAGGCATACTTAGCAATAGTCTGAAGTGCATCCTTTAACGAGGAAGCGTTCATTTCGCCTTGCTGATTAAAAAGACTCATTTTTTCTCCATTTTTGGTTAAGAGACTACTCGCTTAGCCAGTAATCTTATTCTACTTGATTGAAAGGGTGGGCGCCCTTAAAGGACGCCCCTTGTTAAACTAACTATTTAGTTTAGAGTTCTGGTGACCAGTGAATCACAGCCTGTGTAAAGGTTGCGCCTGGTGCTGATGCTCCGACTGGTGAGTTAGTTGCCTGAACTAGGTCTAGAGTAGACGTAACTAGGCTACCTTCGCCAGTGAACTCAATGAAGCGTCCTAGGACAACGGACTCGAATGCAGAGCCGACAGCTGGAGTCAATAGACCGGCTGCAGTTGCGTAGAGTGCGTCACCGCCAGCAAGAGCTGGGTTGGTTGGGACCAAGCCGCTGTTGAGGGTAGTATCAACCGCGTCAAGGGTTACCGCGTATAGACCGGGCTTATCCCAAAGGGTAAGCTTGCCGGAACCAGTAGCAGTATGTGGTCCGAGAACAGTTCCGCCAGTTGACTGAAGACCAACAGACGCACCAACAACCTCTCCGAAAAGAGTACCGTAGTTGCTAGTACCATCGTCACATAGGAACAATGGGCGAGCGCCTGAAGTAAGAGTAGTAGTGACTGCTGGGCGAGTATTGGCCTGCGCCACATAACCGTCTTCAATATCCTTGGCTGCATCGTCGGTGCCAGGTGTAATGCTAACATAGGTGAAAGTACAAACCTCACCACCGAGTCCGCTAGTTACCTCAGCATCTAGGCCGTCAAACTGGCCGAGGGGCTGAATTCCACTTTGTAAAAGTCTAAGTGCCATTTTTTATCCTTGTGAACACGTTAATTGTGTGTTCGAAATTAAGGTCTTACATCTTGAGTTAGGTATATGTACCTAATATATTTTCTATTATCTATATGCCCATATTGATAAAAATTGCTCTATCTTGCTATAATTTTTCTAAAAAAATCAATTCTTTGTCTAATAGAGGCCGATTTTTCTGTTTTTGCACGCTCGGATACCAATTTTAGGGCGCTGGTGATGTCTCCCGGCGATGTATTGAACGTCTTTGTCGTGCTATTAAAAACAAGTCCAGCAGCACTTGCGCCTGTTGCTTTTGATACTGCTGCTTCTACAGCTCTTGCTGCCGCGCCAAGTTCATCATTATATATACCGTCAGTTGGACCGCTATATACAGAGCCAACAACTGGGAGGGGTTTGCTAAAAAATCTTTGGAAAGTTTTTATGTTAGAATCTGATTTAGGTTTTGGCCTAATAGCTTCGGGCTTTTCTTCGGGCTCGGGCTTTTCTTCGGGCTCGGGCTTTTCAGGAATATCAACTCCCGGGAAAAGTCTTGCTATTTCTTCATCAGAAACTAAATTGAAATCCTGCTCCATTAACGATGGCCTGGGGCGAGAGAAATCTCTCTTATCCGACATTGTTAATTGTTCGGTATATGGCACAAAATCAAATCTAGTTGTCATACCAATAAAGCCAGACATTTTATTCTATGCCTGGAAACATACGGCTGGCATCAGGTTTTGGCGGGGTTGGGGTTGGGGTTGGGGTTGGGGTTTGGGTTGGGGTTGGGCCAGGAAGTGTGGACGTTTCCTCCCACGGCTTCTCTCCTATTTCATATTCCTTCTCTAACTTCTTAATGTCGTCAGTAAGGTTTCCTTCTTTAGCAAAATGCTCTATAAGTCTACGTTTCTGACTCATTATCTTAGTTGTTGTACGTAATGCGTTAGATAAAATCTCTAATGATTCAATGGCATCGGGCAGATCTGTTTCGTAAATCCATCTCCCAACTGTTGCCCACCAAGATTGGCCACCTGCCTCGGCATCCATTACCTTTAAAAGTTTTATATATTTTGGTAATGCTCTAGAAATAACACTCATAACTTTTCTATAATAATCTATGATTTGAAAAGCTTTCTGTTTTTCTAAGGAGACGGCAGAGTTGACGGCTTGCTCGGCTTGTTCTTTGCTTTTTGGTGCGCCCACACCAGTTACATCTAGTTCCGAAACCTTTTCTGATGCTTCTCTTAATGAGGATATTGATTCAAGGAGATCGCTAAACTGATCAAATGCTCCTTCGCCGTCTTCAATTAAATCACCAAGCTTCTCTTCGGCATTTCCGGCGGCTGCTCCCACTGTATTTTCTTCCATGGATTCCATTATCTCTTCCACCGCTCTTACTCCTCCCCAAATAGCAGCAGCAGTTGGCACTAAAAATAATAATGACTCTTTAACTATTTGTTCAGAGCATTTATCAGCCAACCTAATTAGATTTGAATCTTCATTTTTTCTTTCAAGTAGAAGTGTGGCCTTTTTAAATTCTCTAAATAGCTCGCGCTGTGCCTTTACATATCTTTCTTGGGTGTGCTTGCCATCATTTGGTTTTCTAGCTATATCAGCCATAACATTTTGTCTCTCCTTAAGATTTTCAACAAGAGCATTTACTCTGTCGTAAGCGGGAGCCACAATGGCAGGTTTCGGATGCGCCTTATCAAGGATATCATCCTTTTCTCCATTTGGCTGCACACCATAAAGAATTTCGATAGCCTTCATGTCATGGGTATCATAGCGAGGGTTTGTCTCTTCTTGTGCCTCACTTATAAGTCCAGCATCGATGGCTGCTTGTGCATAAAGTTCTAAAACTTCGCTATATGTATCATTCATATTTTTACCTTCTGACTAGATCTCTGGAAAATCTATCTACAACTTGTTTTCTTGATGTAAATCCTTCTGGAACGGCAAAATATCCTTGGTAAGGATTACCTAATCTTTGTACCATCCTCATAAAGGAAGGCGTATTTAGTAGTACATCTTCATGTATTGGTAACTTTGGATATATTTCTTGAGTCCAAGATGCTAGAGTATCTACGCCATCATTACCAATAACTGGCACATACCATATGTTTTTTGCATCATTTCTAAACTTCTTTGTACCTGCTCCACTTGGTTGAAGCGGGCCTAAACCGGGTGCGGGCACTTTAGGGCTTGGCCCTACTGCTACTCCTGGAGGTGCCTCATCAACAGTTATTGCTGGCTTGTCTCCTTCTTGCAGACGGCCCGGATCTTTAGGTTTCTTTCCAAACAATTTAGAAATTAAAGTTCCACCAGCTATTAAACCTGCGCCTAACAAAGCCATCTTAATTGTCCAAACAAGCAGACCACCGATAAGCCATTTTGCTCTTCCTCTTCTACCGCTAGTATAAAGTTCTTCAAAAAGATTACGCAGGCTTGGTTCAGAGGCCTTACTTTTACCACCAAATAAAAATCCCCTCTTCTCTAAATCGTGTTTAACCTCAGCCTCTCTTAACGCATAAAGCATATCGTCGGCAGGCATACCGCCTGCTTCAGAGCCTACAGCTTCTTTGCCTATTTCATTTACTTCAGATATGGTAACAGACCCACGACTAGATATAATACCTTTAATCTTTTCAGCTATCTTCATGGCAACACTGGTAAGATCAAATCCTAAAAGATTTGCTATAGCTGCAGCGCCACCAAGATATGGATTCAATCTAAAAAGCGCTCCAGTAGATATTAGGTTTAGAACTCCACCAGCTATGCCTCCAGGTGCATCTGGATTAACATTACGCTTAACAAAGTTTTTAATGAAATCGCCTATGCTGCTCAAGTTTAAAGAATCAAAAAGACCGGCACTCTTTATAATATCCATCTCCATCTTGGCAAATTTCTCCACCAAGATTGAATCTGATATAAATTGTAGCTCATCTTTTCTCATTGATTCAAATAAAAATCCCTAATAGCACTTGAGATATTAGATAATAGACCATTCCATTTGGTAGCTATTCTCTTAGTATCTTTAAATTCTCTAGCTGGCAAACCCTCTCTCGCGAGATCGGCGACAACTGTTTTTAATCTTGTTTGGAAAGCACCAACAAATTTTCTAAGAGTTCCCATTACTGATACTTTCTGCGCATTCTTGTAGTCTTTCTTAAATTTTTTATCTTTCCTAAGATATTTCTTTTTTCCTTCTTCTACATAGTATGGATTTTGGGGTTTGCCCTTTAACATATCTTTAGTTAGGCCACTTTGGTGGAGGGCACTATTAAAAGCCTTATCTAAATCAGGCTTTGCTTCGATACCAAAATAATCTGCTACCTGAGCTGGATCTCCGGCTATGGGGCGAAGTTGCTTATAAAAAATTGGAACATTACCCATTGTGTATTTATCCAGGCCTTCCCAACGATCATTGCGCAAATCTATCATCCAACCAATTGGGTTATCTTCCATGCCCCCGCCAAGCGGACGAGAGAACCCGGCGGCCCCATAGCCTCTAGCGCCTGGGCCGGATGGCGTGTATCTTCCTTTAGATTTACGCTTAAGTGGTACAACGCCGCCCTTAGTTGCTGGCGCAGGTGCTTGACTAAGCCTCTTTCTTAGTATATCAACCTGACGTATCATGGCTGCCGCTCTTTGAGCTGCAGGACCACCCTGCTTTGCTACAGTTATACCGCCCTTCTCTAGATTATTTAAAACCTCATTCCATTCGCTTTCTGTTAGTCCAAAACTAGCATAATCACGCTCTGGCTCTCCAGCTTCAGACTTGCCTTTCTGCTTATCTTCGGGGAACTGCATTTGTCCCTTCTTAGAAAGTTTATAAGCAAACCTTTCCGCTAGCGACATTGATAATGTTGGGTCATCTACATAAGCTGTGTCATCAGCTCTTGCCGGCGGAGAAAAGCCTTTGCCAGTGGGTCGGGGTCCACCAGAAGGAGGCTTAACTCCAGGAGAGGGAGGACCGCCCTCTTCAGGCTCCATAACCGGAGGAGCATGGCCCATCAATTTAGAATAATTTCCAAATTCTTTATTTCTAAGAAGGAAATTTAAAAGATCTTCAAGAGTTGCTAAGTCCAACTCATAAATCTCATAAACCGGTCCGCCGGCTTTCAGCCGGAATTTACCATATGACTTACCCTTATTGACTGCCATATTCTTACCGGTAATGGCTTCAATTAAGATGTTGAGGGCTTCAATATTACTTTGGGCTTTTTCTACCGTATTGCTTTGACCATAATAACCTTTATCCGGACCGACCCAAATTTCTTTTCCTGCTTGAATTACATTTTCATTCTCATTCCAAGTTTTACGGATTAGCTCGGCGGCCTTCAAGCCCTTTGCCGTAGCTCTGGACCACTCTCCATCTTTTGGGGTACCAGCTGTTTTTTGCCTTCCAGTAGCTAAAAGATCATTCTTTAGAGACTGCAATTGCTTTTCTATTTTAACAAACTCTGGGCGATCCTCAGACGGATCATACTTACCACTTGACAAATCTGAGCCAAGGGTGTGTATTCTGTCCTGCATTATTCTAACTGGAGCCTTTTCTTCTTCACTAATTTTGAGATCTTTGGCTGGAGCCTTTCCTCTCCACTTGCCGGGCCTCTTGGGCGTTGGAGCAGTTCCGCCGCCCGTGGGGGACTGAGCAGAAGTGTTTGCAGGATTAAAATCTTGAGCAAGCTTTATGATATTAATCTTTCTTGAGCTACCGCCTTTGATACCGGCGAGCGCTTTAGCGCCTTCAAGCCACTGTTTAGATCCTGCAATCCATTGTTCTGGTGACTTATTAGATTTTGACTGTCGTTTAGTCCATTTCCAGCCCCTCTTACCTCCCCTTTTTAGCCCGCCGCTGATCCAGCCAATAAATTGGGCAGATCGGGCGGATCTTGCTTTAGCATCTAAATATTCTTTAGATTCAGGCTTGGTTTCGAATTTCTTCATTTGGGCATCAAAGATCTTCTTTGCTTCCCTGAAATTACTCAAAGCTCCATGCATTGGGGCTGCGGAAGCTGGCGTAAGCAAGGCATTAATTTCTGAGGTTTTGGCTCTTACATCTTTAGAAACTTGAAGAAGAGCCGCCCAGTCTATCTTAGCACCTAAACCCTCCGCCAACCTGCCAAATTCCCGCTTAAAAGATTTTCCGCCGCGGGCGGGGTTCGCTATTGATTCTATGGCGCTTGCTTGGCTGTTAACCTTGCTAATAATGACATCTGCATTACTTTTAGGCTCATATGTGAATTTTGGTAAACTTTTCCAGCTACCCCACGCTGCACTAGTATTCGTCTTAGTTTCATTTACTATTGTATTAATTCTTTCTTGTACTTTATTTAGAGGTTTAATAATTTTATCCCACTGGGCTTTGTGCCTTTTAATTGTGTCTTTAGCTGCGCCCGCGGCAAAGCTTTTTTCTTTTCTGAAACCTAAAGTTTTTGTAACGGTACCGCCTATAGCAGTAGTTCTCATAACCACTCTAAGCGTTTTTTCAGGAGGGTCCCCCACTACCCATATAGATGATCCCTGATCATTAGCTACTCCACCAAACTGTTGTGCAGCTTTTTGTTTTATATCTTTTTTTGCGTGATGAGGACGTGAACCATTAAAAAATCCAGACCACGCATCAGCTGTGGGGGCCCAGTCTTTAAGCTGATCATAATTCATGCTCATTATTTTTGCAGTAATATCTTCAGGAGCACCAAATACACCGTCGCCTTTACCATATGCAGCAGTCACATTATCAAAAAGCTTTTTAATTGTTCCTGCAGATAAACCAGCAGCCTTTTCATAAAATGCTCTATGGGTTTCATTATTCCAAATAGAGTCTTGTGTTAATTTTAATGCATCCTGTTCTAAATTTAAAGCAGCATCATATTTGGGTTTTAAATCAGTTTCTATCTGGTCGAAGTATACTCTTAATTGATCATTAACCTGGACGGGATCATCAATATCAACATCGGCGGGCGGCTTTGGGGGCTCTTCGGGCTCGGCCTGCCCGCTCTTTCTTATATCAAGAGCTTCGGATGCAAGCAAAAGCATGTCTGCCATCTTAGATGATTTAATCTCAGAAGCATATTTGCCGGTCGGCTTCTTGTTTACAACATCAACTCTTTTCTTTTGGCCGGTTATCTCGGTTTCAACAACTCCATAACCTCCACTTGACGGAGCAACTTCTGCTTCGCCATCTTGGTGAGCAAATTCTATTAGATCATCGCCAGTCTCACCGAACACATCATAAAATTGTCCTTCGGCTTGCTTGAACATGAACATCTTTTGTTCTATTCCATCGGCCTCTTCTACATAGCCCCTCTTTCTTAACGCAGCAGCGAGCTTAGCCATGTCAGTAAATAGATCTCCGGTGGGCTCAAGCGCTTTGGCATCATTCATTTTTGCTATAGATCTCTCAACGTCGGAGGTACTTATCATTCCCTCGTCAACGGCAATCTTAGCGAAGTTGCGCATAACAGAACTGTCATAGAAATCAGAGTATTTAAGAGTCATTTTTATTCCTGCGATTCATCATTTTGAATGTTGAGCATCATAACGGCGTCAACAAAATTTTGGTCAACCCTATCTCGGTACATCATATCTTCTGAGAAGACTTCTTGCCATTTGGCGAAAGCTCTTTTTAAACGTGGGTTTTCATTTACCTTTTTCTCAAACTCAGCGAAACTGTCTAGTACCGAATCCAATTCGGGCTCCGGTTCTTTTTGTTGACTGGCTTCTTTTTTAAGTTCATTTCTAAGATATTCACTAAACACATCAGAAGACATTATTGCAGCCCAATCTTCATTCATAATTTACTCCATAAATAGGGGCTTCCCATTGCTATAATAATACTAGGTTATGCCTCAAATCCAATTAATCTCTAAATAATTCCCGTTTTTATACGGGCCTTTAACAACATATCCCACTAAAACAGAGTTAGAAAAATACTTTCTAGTTGTTAGTATCCCGGCTCTTGTAGAATACAAAGCGCTGCCAGGATCGTATGAAGCTCTGGGATCAAATAATTTAGTTTTAATAATTGTAAAATTAAAAATAACTTGCACCAAACCCATTTCGTCTGGCTGACCAATGGCCATTCCAAATGGGCGGGTGCCATCGCTAAGAACACATACCATATCATCGCCTAGTTCTTTTAATTGAACTATATGACCTGATTGTATATTAGAATTTTTATCGCATAATATTCTTATGGGCTCACTAATCGCATCTATAATTTTTATCATGGCTCTGTTTTTTAAGCTGCCTTCTTATCCTTTGTCCATGTTTTGAGCAATATCTAACGCCATATACTTTTGAGCCATCGGTTCTATCGCAATTAGGGGCATTGCAAACCTTACTACCATAACTGGCTGCTCTAGATGCTATTCTTTTTTCAATTGTCTCTTTAGATTGTTTATGTCCTAAAGAAAACCGCTTACCCTTATTAGCCATAGAAACTTTTCGTCTTTGCTCTTTAGATGGAATTCTTCCTCTGTTGGCGTCATGGCATTTTTTCATGCTTTCGGGAGAATGATAAAGGTGCCATTCTTCCGATATTTTTCTTTTAGTTTCTTCTGAATGTTTATAGTTGTCCTTTGCAATTCTTGTTGCTTTAACTTTGGCTTTCCATTCTTCAGTTTTTGGAGCGTTATATCCGCCAGGTGTACAATTATATCCATTATTCAATGAGTTATAATGAGACACCCAATAGGTTTCTTGATTATTGGCATCATTTTGAGTATCTATTTCTTCAATTATCTTAAAATCAAAATTCTCAATACCATGTTTGGCCATGGCTAAATGAATAACTTGAATACCATTATCTTTTAATGTCGCCCCATTTTTAACGCGCTGAGCGTTTCTTCTGTGTCCCACCCACCTATCTCTAATCTTGCATGATTGACCGATGTAGCACTTGTTGTTGATTTTATTTGTGATTTTGTAAATATAATAGTTCATACTTATGTATATATCACGTAACTTTATAAGTATGCGTAAATATGCCTATCTATAACCACATGAACTCCATTGTAGTGTCAATAGAATTTGGCGGGCCAGTTACCAATGCAATTGCAGGATGATCTGGACTAATTTGTCTAGTAGTTAATTTACCACTTTCATTAACGAATAGGGGAGCATTAACAGGATATTTTTGATTAGTTTCGAATTGGTCTGTCGCTGCCAGCATTCTTTGAAACCACACGGTTACTCTTTGACTAGCTAGGGTAGAATCATCGCCTGGTATATTTGGAATTTGATAAGAATAGCTTACAACGGTTCTAATTGCGTCTGGGGTTCCGTCTCCATCTAAATCAAAATTAAGTTCTGTACCTGCTAAGAAAACAATGACTCCATTTCTAGGTATAAGCTCAACATCAACGGGATTAGAAATAAATGAATTAGAAATAACATTAGGATTCTCTAATGTTGCTGTAACGTCTATGGGAGCTACCAAAGAGCCTCCTGGGCCAGCTACGCCCGCCACAGGGGCTATAATAACTTCATCAATAGCTGAGCTACTGAAGGCGGTAGCCTTTATATCATCTATAATGCCAATGGGCGCTGTGCCATCACTGACGCCGCATACAACCTGATTTCCTACAACAGTCAATTGTGCTATTTGCCCAGGCTCAAATTGAGCGTTTGGGTCAACTGCAAATGAAACTGGTAAAGCATTCCCCGATTGGACGATCCTTAACATGTTACTCCTTTAAAAGTTATCTACTACTAGTATATATCAAAATAACTATTTAAATTTAAATAAAAAAGGCTCCGAAAGGAGCCTTTGTTTCACTTGTTTGTATTAAATATTAAAAATCATGTAAACTAGGATCTGTTTCCTCTGATACCGTAATTGCCGCATCTTCTTCAGGCTCATCATCAATTAGACCTAAATCTTTTGCTGGGGGAAATACCCATCCCTCTGTCTCAAGATTCTTAACCATTTCTTTAGGAGATACTCTAACTGCTGGGTCATCAGAAATATCTTTTGTCATCATTATGATAACCTTCGCCTCCTTTTCTAGCCCAGCCTGGTTTAAATGATATGCTCCAGATATGAGAAGATCCACAACGTGGTTTATTTTCTCTACATAATAATTTTCTTTGTTGTGAGCTTGAGATAGCTTCTCGTTTACTTCACTAAAAAATTCTTCTTCTGAGTTTTTCTCTAAAAACATAGTTTCCTATTCTGGTTCATATAACTCAGCATATTCTGTGCCTAATGGATGATTATGCCATCCTTTTGTTTCTCTTGTGGTGCCTAACTTATCTTGGTATGAGCATTCACCATATTTCCAATCTGTGTGCCATTCATTATCTACCATATGAGAATATTTTTCTAACATTTCAGAATACTTTTGATAATTATTTTGAGTAGACGTCTCCTTTTTAATTGGTGGCGTTTTATTTACTTCATTTCTAAGCTTTGTTTGTGCGGCATTAATTACTTTCCATAAGAACTTTGCTTCGCCGTCTTTACCTAAAGCTTTGAGCTCCTCCGCTGCATCTGCTAAAAATACAGTGGAGTGCATTAAGTTAAGAGGCACCTCTGCATTTTTCAATTCTTCAGCTCTTGACTCCATCTCAGGATGAAGATTCGCCTGAAGGATCATTTCCATTTCTTTTGCTAAATTGCTCATTCTTCGTCTTCGAAAGTTTCCCAAGGTTTTTGCATTTCTAATACTGATTTTAGATCTTCAGGATCTTCTTCAGCTTCTTCAATTTCTCTGTCTAGTGGATCTTCTGAAAGATCTGCAGCGTCAACCATATCGACATCTGGGCCGCAGGCCATGTCTACATCTGGGCCGCAGGCCATTCCTACGTCTGGCATTCCGCCAACACCACTATCATCATCGTCTAAACTAAATCCCTTTTTCTTGAGCCAATTATCAAGCTCTGAATTTGCCAACTGAATCTGCTCGATAAGCTCATCAACCTCTTCTGGCTCTACATCGGCAAGCTCTCCTCCCGGAACCATGGTCTCGCCTGTTATACCTCGCTCGGATTCTCCACCCTCGAATTGATATGGCAAGGTATGGCGCTCTTCTGCAGAGGGCATTTCTGGTGAGCGCAGTGTCTCTCCAACCATCTCATCAACGTATGTTTCTGGGGCAACACCTTCAATATCTTCATCTGCTATTCCTTCGTGCGCCTCTAATCTTGCTCTAGTCTTATCTCTAAGTTCTGGATATTCATCAAAAATTTCTGATGCAATCTGATCAGAGACAGTATCGGCAAACTCCTCGCCCTCTTCAGTAGTTGGTTCTAATCCTAACTCGTCTAAAAGCATAGTGTTATCGCCCAATTCTGGCGGCGACCAACTAGTAGTGGTCGGTGCTCCCTCTTCAAGCTCTGACCCTGGCATAGTAGGAGCAGTAGCTGGGTCTAGGGCTTCACTTAAATATCTCTCATGTTCCGATCTAAATTCTTCCCCGCGCCCCTGTGCTTCCGAAATAAGACAATCGGCAGCTTCCATTGCTGAAGCTGCGCTCTTCTCAAATCCTAAATCTTCAAATACACGAGAAAGAGAAATCAAAGACGCTACTAGATCGGCAGCGTTTGTCTTATTTTTACACTCGCATCTGCCCAAACAATCGCCCTTGCAGTCACAATCTTTAGAACAATCGCATGGTGATGGGTTTGGCTTTATAGCTGTCTTATGAAAGAGCTTCTTATGATCATCGTCAGCGATGATCTTATCCATATCAGATGCTACTAAGTTTGCTAAATTAGAATTTCGGTTTAACATTGTTTCCTATTAAATGCTTGGTGGAACATCGGCATCGTCGTCATCTTTTTCGTCGTCGTCATCGTCATCATCAGCAAATGATACGTCAATTTCAGCACCCTTATCTTCGCTGTCATCAGACTCTTCTTTTATATTACTATCATCTGCGCTTGCGCTATCCTCATCCTCTTCTTGTTCCATTGCTTCAGAGATTAGAATGTCAATCGTCTCTAAGGTCTTGGAGGCGCTCTTTTGAAGGCCCACCGACTCAAGAAGTTGTGATGCTAAAAGCAATGTTTCTACAGCGTTACCAACAGGATCTTCTCCATAACTCTTGTCAGATGCGGTAACAAACTTAGGGGCTTCATAAAGACTACGATAGCTATCATCATTCATGATGCTATCCATAGATGAAGCTAAAGCTTCGGAAAAATCAAATCGTTTCTTTGCCATTTTTTATCCTTCTTGTGCAACGAGGCAAGTCCAAACGAATTAGACTTGCCTCGTTTCATTCACCCTTATTAGATTTAGTAACGCCTGTTAGCGAACGCCATCTGGAGGTCTCCCACAAGGTCGCCTTCGGCAGCCTTAGGAGCAGGCAGTCTTTCACCGGGATCAAGGATGCTATTCCCAGCAACTTGAGGCATCGCAGATGCCTGCTTGTTAAGAGGCTGCATTTCTACAACTCTTTGCATGCTGTTAAAGCTGTCATCACTCCAGCTTAGGATGTCACTAACTTGCTCGTTGATGGCTGAGCGCTCGCCTCTAATGAGGCCACGTCGTACCATCTCATGGGCAAGGTCGTAAGCGCGAGCAACCTTTACTCGGTATGCTGACTTCTCATCCTCTGCCTTCTTGGTGTGATGCTCCTTGACTAGTTCAGCAGCGAACTGTGAACCACCGTCCTTTGCCTGGCCATAGAATTGCTTCCAGTACTTAATAGCGGCAGGATCAAGGCCCTGCTTTTCGAGTTCTGGGAAATCCTTGTCAGGATTAATCTGGCCAGCCTCAACAAACTTCTGAATATCAGAAGCAAGCTTACGGATGCGTGGAGGTGCTGTTGCAACATCCATCATCGCGTCATGGGTTTCATCCAATCGCTCAACCCTGGCAAGATCGCCACTTGGCTTGACATCAAGCTGAGTAGTTTCTCCACCCTTAGGATGAGCCTTCTGAAGCATATCGCTCCAGCCCTTGCTCTTTGCAGCAAGTTTTGCTTCCAGCTCTGCTCGGTAAGCCATACGGCCCTCCTTTGTATTGAGATCATGTTGTTCGGAGCCTTTCTTTTTCTTCTCCTCTTTCATCTTGCATGGGCACTTACCGGCAGGAGCAATGCACTTGTCGGCCTCACCTTTGCACTTACATTTCTCTGTACAGGTGCACTTACCCCTATCAGCAGCTTCTTTTACAAAAAGATCTGAACGAATTGCGCCAGAGAACATGTCTTTAAGCTCTTGAGGTGTTGCTTCAATGGCTGCTGTCTGTCCACCAGGCATATCAATAGTTGCCTTAGCAGCATTAGCATCAAGTGGGCCACCATCATCAGATGGATTTGTCAAGTCAGGTTGTGGAACAATTTTGCGTAGCCAGTCTTGAGTTTGGGGGCGCATTAAATATATCTCTTCAGGAGTAAGAGTATCTGCAAGTTTAGTTCCTTGTTTAGCCCAGGCACCACGTAATAGCGCGGTAAGCTCATCATCAGTCAAACGCTGATGCGCCTTGAGAGCTTTAAACTTTGCAGCAGATTGCTCTACATTACCTGTTATTTTGCCAACTGCTTTGTAGTGATAAAGCCCCTTAAACCTATTAGCTTTCTTAATGGCTCTTAAATAATTAGGATCTTTAAGAGGATCGGGACCCTTCTTATCACCCCTTGAAAGATCTGCTGTCCAAGTATGCTTCTTTGCGGGTGCGTCACTAGGTAGCGTAGGATCTAGAGGATCGCCTGCTTGTCCGCTTACCACTTCTTGAGCTACCTTTCGAAGCTCAACAGCCGCTCTCTTTTCAAGCTCGTCTGTTCCGTGTGCATATCTCACGAAAGCTTCCATTAACTTGTAAGCCTCTGAAAGAGTATCACGGGCATCCGCGGTAGCATTAGTTACAAGATAGTCAACCTTGTCAGAATCAGCATTCTTAAGAAGTGATTCATCGCTAAGAATGTTCTTAGCAAGGCTGAGTTCTTCTAAATGCTCAGTAATGTTATTAAGAGTTTCCTCCATTCCTGTTGCAATAGCAACTTTAAGCTTGCCCTTCATGTCAAATAATGATCGAGTGGCAGGAGATAAGTAAGCAGCAGCTGCCGCTGGAAGTCCAGCTTCGCCTTCGCCACCCTCTTCTGGAAACATCATTTCTTCGCCTTCCATGCCTTCAAGCTCTTCTTCGCCAGCAAGCTCATCGCTTGGCTCGCCTTGAATATGAGAAACAGCCTCTCTAAAATCTGGAACCAAGTTTTGAAGCTCGGTAGCAAGATCTTCAAGCTGCTCTAAGCGGCTGTCTACGTCAGCACCAGGATCACCGGCTGTATCTTCGAGCATAGGCTCTTCCTCTTCACCTGGCTCTGGTAATTCAGCGGCTGGTTCTTCTGGGGGCATTTCTGCGCCAGGGCCTGGGGCCTCTGCTGGGGCCTCTGCTGGAGGAGCTTCCATGCCTGGAGCCTGCGCACCCTTGAAAAGTTCGTGAGCCTTATCATATCCTGAAGTACGAATGGTGGACATGATCCTTCTTCCGAAGTCTGGAGTAGCAACTGATTCGTAGAGCCCATCAACGTTGCCACGAGTAATTTCATTTACAGAAGCGGTGAGGATGACTTGATCGTCTGCAAAGATTTTCCAGTGACTGTTGGACTTGTCTAGACCACCCTTTACAACATCGGCAGTCTTATAAAATCGTGCGTTGAGCTTGGCGCGCAAAAGCTTTTGCTTTTTGCCAAGATCATCACCATACAGCCCATCGGTTTTTCCAACCTCTGGGAAAGGAGGTGCGCCGACCATTTGCTTATCCTCTTTGTCGCGGTACTTTACGTAATCCTCGACAGGATACTTGGCCTTGCCAGGAGTAGGTTCATTTACTCCACCACCACCCTGGAAATAAGCGGACTTGTTACGCAGAACATTCTTGGCTCGCTCAACTGCCTCAGCGCGCTTAAGGGCACGCTCTTCAAGTTCAGCTCGCAGAAGTTTTTTCTTCTCGCTTAGATCGTCTCCGTAAAGACCATCTGCGCCACCAACTTCTGGGAATGGGGGAGCACCAGTCATCTGCTTGTCGTTCTTATCGCGATTTGTCTGGTAATCCTCTTTCTCGTACTTTGGCTTGCCGGGAGTTGGCTCATTGACTCCGCCGCCACCTTGGAAATAAGCATTTTTCTGTGTCATCTGGTTTTCCTCACTATGATCGTGAATATTATTCAAGTCCTCTCTTAATTCGTTAATATTGCTAGCTAACTTGGCAATTTCTTGTTTTATGTTTGAAGCTTCCTTGTCTGAATCATCTTTATCGTCAGAATCTGAGTGATCATGAGCCTGCTCATACTCGCCGGGGACGTCCCCTCGCTCTTCAGCTTGCTCATACTCTTTAGTTTCTTCAGCCTGTTCTTCAACGCTTTCAGTCTTATCTTTAAGCTCCTCTACCATCTTCATTACGGCAGATAATCCATCTTCAATTTCCTGTACCTTTTCAGGTTCAACCATTGAGTGGAGAGCTTCCTTCTTAAGTCTCTCTTTCATTGTTTCATAACTATTAATTGCATTTTCTGCAGAAGCAATAATGTGCTTAATCTTAGCTGCTGGGTCGGCGCCATTAACAACTATAGAAAGCTCGATCGGATTGAGATCTAAGTTGATTTCGCCGTAGCAAGATTTATTCTTCATGTGCTGACAAAAATCTGCCTCAACCTTAGCAACCTTTCCACAATCAGTACAAATAGCTCGCCCAACTGCGGTCCCCATGGAAACACATGCAGCCACACCAGTCTTAACATTCCTAGCTAATTCTGGATGGTTAACCTTATCTAAAGCACAAAGCGCGATAACGCGCTTCTTTGGGTAATCATAATATGTGTCTACAACAACGCCGCGGACGTGATCAACAGAATCAGACTTATGATCAATGCACAGCGGACGTCCAACCCATTTCTTGTGGGCTTTAATTAATTCCTCTTCAGGGAATATATCATTATTTGAATTCTTATATGGTCTAATATTGTCGTCGGAGCAAACCCACTTCCAGGTCTCTCCACCTTTATCCCAGCTGCAAGTTACAAGATCGCCCTTGGCGCTCTTTTTAATTGTGCCATCATCATTAAGCAAAGAAGCTTCTGCCGCATGCATCATTACTGCTGCAAAATACAGAAAATCATCCGCCTTAGGGGCAATCTGTTTTAACTCACCTGCAACCTTGCAAAACTCTTCCAAAACTCTTGGATCGAATTTGACATTTTCTGCTTGTCGCAAAGACTCAGCAGTAATGGTTGTAGTCTCACCTTTTTTAATGAATGGCATATTTAATCACTAGATTACTGTAATCTTTAGTTAGATTCTATTTTATTACCAGGAATATTTGTGCCGGGTAATGGTTTTTGAGTGGACTCTTTGATTAGCTCAAGGGCCTCCTCGGCTTGCTTTGCTTTTTCATCTTCAACGCTCTCGCGCTTGACGGTATGCAGGATTGGTAATGCGTCTCCTCGTTTAATGAAACTCATATCTAGTATTCTCCTATTTCTCGTGTCCTGGTAGTTGTTGGATACCAAGTAGATTGCGCATCGCTTGGATTAAGTGATTGGTCTTGTTTTGGCTCAGCAGGAATCTTATTCTGCCTATCTTTATATAACTTAGTTATATGCGGCACTCTTTCTTCAACCACCACATTAAGATCTTTGCTAGTGCTGGCCGTCCAAGTTTCTGCGATAATATTGGTACTTATATGTTCAATTATTCTATCTTTTATCAGATTGATAACTTGCTTTCCCTGTTTTTTAATATTATCGATGGAGGCTAGGCTATTTGTTTTAAAATTGGGCATCTTGTATTTGCTTAAAATTTTCAGAAAATTGTTAACTGCATCTTCAACTTCTTTAATAGATTCTTCAAATGAAGATATTAACTCAGCAACCTGCCTGTCTGTTGTAAAGTGATTCAGCTCCTTAACTGCATCAAGTCCGCTTTTCTTAACAAAGTTGTAATTTTCTTTAACCTTTTCTTTATATTTATCTATAACGCCTCTATTCTTAATAATTGATTTTGTTGGGATATCTTCATGCTTATTAAAAATATGATACATTATATCCAAGTGGTCCTCGGCAAACTTAATTTGACTGGCGACCGACTCGAAATATTCAATGGCATTTTCAGCTATCTCCTTTTCAGAAGATGGTATTTCAAATGACATATTTATCACATTGGCAATTCTTTTAAACATAACCTATTAATTATATATGGCTATTAGTAACCTGTTCTTTGCGTATCTTTAAAACAGCCGACTTACTTATTCCGTAGGCTTTTGCTACAGCCCTGCTGGATCTTTTATCGTTCCTAACTTTATCTCTGATCTCATCGGGTATCCTATTCCACGGGGTGTCGCCCTTTTTAAAAGCATGGGGAGGCGGCTTCATTAAACCTTTTGTTCCCTTATTCCAGGGTGTGCTGCCCTTTCTAAATTCGGTTTTTAAAGAAGCTCGCTCGCCCTTTTTAAACCATGTTTTAGATAATTTATTTTTGGTTGTTTCTGACACTATATGGCCAGTAAGAGATTGACTGATCTTTTTTTTCGTTTCTGCCGAAAGCGTCCTACCTAAACAAAATTGTTTACCTTTATTAGCTCTAGATATTTTCTTTTTAGTATCATCAGTCATGGGGCGAACATTTCCTCCTGAAATCACATTGTAGCCATTTGGCACTAAAGAGTTACAATGCTTTTCCCAATGCCCTTCTTTCATATTGGCATTTTTTCTATTATCAACCTCTTCTATTACTTCAAATAGAAAATTTTCAACACCATACTCACACATTTTTATATGTAATAGCTGTATACACCTATCTCCGAGCTTGGCGCCTTTTGATACCCTTTTAGATAAATATTTGTGTCGTTTCCATCTGGCTTGCGCGTTTTGAGATTGACCAATATAAATCTTATTATTGATTGTATTTGTTATTTTATATATTGCTATCATGTAAGTATACTACAATATGCGTCTATCCGATATTGAGCCAGCCGCCCGTTTCCGAGAACCCAGCTCCCCCAGGGACACCATCTCCTTCAGGATAAGAAAAACCTCCAGCATCTGGCCCAAGACCCACTCCACGAACACCTTCATAGTTATCATATTGGCCAACTTGAGCTATACCTTCCATCATCATTCTTCTGAGTTCACGTTTCCTCTTGCGACTAGGATAGCTTTGATCTGATGAAAAATAAGAGTGATCCTTATAAGCAGGAGAAACATTGTCAAGTAACTCATCTGCCGGTTGGAACTTTGCGGGTTCCTCTGGAGCGAAAGTTTGCTGTGGAGGGAAGGCTGGTGGCGCATTATTCACTTCAAAAGTATCTCTGATAAATTGAACCATATCATTATCTTGAACATCGCTTTTATCAATATTGCCGCCATCAATTATTTTGGAATAGAATTTTTTGGTTGCTTCCGGAATTCTCTGTCCGAATTGATATTGTTTCGCCTCGTTAAGTGCAGATGTAGAATCCCACCCATCATTGAGAACTCTATAAAGCCCAACAGCCAATCCAGTCCTATCGCTACCGTGTCTGCAGTGTACATATGTGGGGCTCCCACAATTTAGCAGAGAAACAATATTATTTATCAAATATGAAATGCTGCTGGTTACTTCTTCCTCTGAACCGCTTAATGGAATAACAATATGCTCAATACCCAAATCACTAATAGTTGGGAAAGCTTCATGGGCTACAAGATCGTCAAGACTAACAATACGTTTAATATTAAAATTATCAGAAAGAATCTTCAAATCTTGTTCTGACGGCGCACCACCCCTGTACAGATTTTGATCCACTTGTCTAAAATTCTTTGGCATTAGTAGTGCAGGTGCGCTGATATACTGGTTAAAACTTTTCTTATATAGACTGGATCATGGCCATTAAGAACAGTCTTAATAAATGTAATGGCTTGTCCGAAAGAGGCTGTGTCGGGAGTCTTCTTTACCGCTATATTACGCTCGTTTAGTCTTAAAATTTTTTGCTTTAAGCTAGAGATAGCATCAGGCCTGTTACTATCTGGAACTTTTTTCATTATAAAGCTAACAATATCTGCTAAGCCCTTCCCTGCAACTTCTGGAGAGCCCATATGAATAACATTCTGTGCTAGCTTATATATTCTATCACTATATGGAGAAGCATTAGTTTGTAATGCTTGAAGCATGGCAGCGCCTTCAGGATCATCAACCTCCAACTCCATTGCCTCATCGAAAGCATCTTTATACACCTTCATGAAGTTTTCCATGCTCTCTGGGGCATTCTTATTTATCCACCGCATAGTTTCTGAATATGTAGTGGTTGGAGTGGCGCTATTCATTATGTCGAGTGCTGTTTTCCTTCTTTTTCTTTTGCGCCTCTTTTTATCCATGTTATTCATGTCTTAGTGTGTTCGTCCATATATATATCTAAGATTGAACCCTGGCCCGTTTCAACAATGGTATTTATTGACCAAGCATTTATTAAAACTTTTTTGGTTCCAGAGCGGGTTTTACACTCTACAACTAAAGCATCACCAATGGCATCACGAATTACTCCACGTACGATATGCTTTAACGCTGTTTCCCAATCACTAAAGATAAGTGTAGTTTGAGTTTCACCAGTATTGATGTCAACCTCTTTATCTTTATACAGCTGTAAAGCAGCTGCTGCATATCCGTGAACTGGTATCTCGGCCATTATGACATCCTTAACATAACAAACTTTCTTCTATTTCTAACTATCTTATCTGCATTTACGCTTCCATGCTTAGATATAAGTGATGGAAAAACCAGCGCCTTTATGTCGCTGCCAAAAGACATCTTCATTTTATATGCAACACATTCACATAAAGCATTGATAGCATTTACAACTTTTTCTTCCGAGCCGCTTGCCGAACACTGAAGTTCAACTTCATTATCCGAGTTGTGTATTGATACATCCGCATCAACAAACTCTCTCAATATTTTTGCAGCTACGCGAGCAAACTCTATCTTATCTTCGATCGTATCATTTGATTTAACAACAACTAATGCGTCCGTTTTACTTGCTGCTGAATATAATTGACTAATGAGCTGATCAACCTCTTTTACATCATCTGTTTTAGGTTTTGGTTTTGGCATTTCTACAACTTTCCCTGGCTCAGATGATAAAATAGAAGACCTTTCTGCTTTAGAATAATCTTTAACCCAATCTTTAACTTCTGGCTTTGGACCGGGCGCTGGTGCTGCTTCAGATTTTAAGTCTGGCATCTGCGGCATTATTTTATCCACAAACTCTTTATAAATTGAATTGACTGCTTTGGCGTACTTTCTTATGTTTGCAGTAAAATATCCCTTCATGCCGAGAGCAACTGTAGCGCTTGTTGGATCTCCAGCGGCCATCCACTGAAGTGCTTTCTTATATCTTCCACCAATTAGTTTCCAATATCCTGCCGCACCGGCCGCGGGAGTTGGATAAGCTCGCCACTTGGTTCCCTCTTCAATATAATATTTTCCTTCCGGGGTATACTCTCCAGTTCTTTTAACAAAGTACGGATTGCCTCCCTTCACCCAGCCGGATGTTGCTTTGATATTTCCTATGTTATTCTGTGGCAGCTTAATGGGTCTGCCCATTTCAAGTATACCTTGTGCCCATCCACCTGCCAGCTCTTCCGCAGTTGGGTCTCTACCAAAGGCTTGATTGAATCCTTCTCTCATAATTTTAGCAAACTCTAACTGACTTACACGAGTGACTTTGTATGGCAGCTCCTCACCAAACTTGTATAGGTTGTTTGCTTCGCTTTTAAAATTATAGAAAGCTTTATTGTATTTATCCAGATTTGCATTTTTAATAGATAATAGAATATTTGATGCCGGGCCATAAAGTGGATGCGCGGCATCCAAAGAACGCACGAAACTGCTCACCTTAGCAACTTTGCTAGGGTGTAAACTATTTATCGTGAGTAGTTCTTTTCTATCAATCTGCATCCATGCCTTCCGCTATAGCTAATAGTTTAAGACTAGTTTCTATGTCTTGGTCTTCAATCATGCCGGCATATCTAACCAACATACTAGCGATAAGGTAGGGATCGTCGTGACGCGAAGCTATCTTGCTTAATTCGGACATGAACTCATTATGTTGCTTCTTAAGCAAAATTGATTCTAATGAGGATTGTCGTGATCGCTCAATTGCCTCTTGTTGTTGGAGATGCCGTGCTAGTGCAGCCCCCTCATCTTGATCCTCATATGGTTCTACTTCATATGGTTCTGGTGGCATCCATGGCTCACCCTTAACTGGGCCACCAAGACCTAACCCATGCCAGTGAGGTCTTTGTTTTTTAGCTCCTGCTTCCGGCCATTTCGGGCCCTCAGTAGTTTTTCGGCCTGCCAGCTCAGTTTCAGGAAGAACAGCTTTAGGATCTAAAATATCTTCTTCGAATGGTCCAAGCATAGTTCTTAAACCTTCCGGAAGCCCATATCCTCCACCACGCTCTTGGTACTCTTTCCAGGCCTTTTCATCAAAAGGAACATCAAGTCTAGCTTTTTCTGCTTCCGGTACTAGCTCTTTTAATGCTCTTTCTTTAATTCTCTTGATCTCTTCTTTTGTTCGTTTAGCTTTCGGCTTATCCTTGTCCTTGTCCTTTTTCGATTCACGGAATTTGCGTCTAGACTTTGGTTTTTCTTTTGGCTCCACAGGCTCATCTAGACCCTCTACATCTACAATCTTATCAGGTATGATTGGCTCCAGGTCTTCACTGATGTCCTCAGCCTCTTCATCTGTAACCTCTTTACCAATATCTTTAAGCCCTTCCTGAAATTCTTCTTCTGCCTCTTCTTCTGCCTCTTCTTCCTCTTCGTCTGGCTCATCTGGCAAAAAGCTTGGGGGTGGAACATGTCCCTCGGGCCTGACACGCTTTTTCTCATCAACGGGCCTTTCAGCCTTTTGCTTGGCCCTCTCTGCTGCGGCCCTCTCTGCTTCTACCCTTTCTTCTTCCTTCTTTTGTAGAACTCTATCAACAACAGGCTTTAAATATTGATTGTAAATTGGAACAAAACTATTTCTAAACTTGTTTTGCTCTTTTGAAACCTTACTAAGAGCTTTAATATAATCTCCTATGTCCCCCGCTTTTCTATGCTTTTTAAGCTGGGGTAGTAATTTCTTAACATTTTTAACAGCAGTATTTGCAATGTCAATTAATTTGTTAATTGCCATTCGTCTTTCTTTTCTTTGTTTCTTTTCAAGGCCCGCCTGGTCCCATTTCTTTTTCCAATCTTTCAGCCATTGGAATTGAGCTTGCACCTCAAGACCTTTAAGCAGCTCTACATCAAAGTCTCCTTCATACTGTGTTTCAAACTCACTCATAGACTTTTCTAAATCGTCTAATCCTGACTCGTTCATCTCTTCAAGCCTATTGCTTTCGCCCTCTATTTCTTTTAATCTGTTATTTAATTCAGAAAGTAAAACAGCCACTTCCATAATGCGATTGGAACGATTGGCTTTTCGCATCTTCTTAACCAGGCCATCTAAATCTTTTGCCCAATTCTTTATTCTATCATCGGCCTCGCGAAGTGCGTTCATCTTCTTTTTATAGTCAGGACGGAACACCTCGCCAATTTGTCTGCCCCACTGGGTTGGGCTTAAAAGAGAGCCAGTATACCACTTCTCCCCAAGCCACTGGCCTTCCTTATTCATGGCAAAAATAACAATATGATCTTGTGATTTATTCATAGTTTTCATCCAAAAGGTGCAATTAATCAATTGTATACATAAATATGCCCGGCGTAAACCGGGCATATTTGACTCAAATAAGTTTTATTTCAAGTAATTAAACGGGCGGTCCACCTCCTGCACCCCCGCCTGCTTCACCACCCGGAGGTGGCGGTGGAGCTTCTCCACCAGCCTCAGGAGGCGCGCCCATTTCTCCAGGAGGACCGCCAGGAGGTGGAGGCATTCCTGGTAATCCTCCAGGAGGACCACCCATTTCCATTCCCATGCCTTCTTCTCCAGGAGGTACTTCGCCGGGTAAAGGCTCTGCAGCAACTTCTGGTATCTCATCATCTGGGCCAAGAGCGCGCAGATCATTTAGTGGCATAGCCATAAGTGATTGCTTTTCTTTCTCGGCTATTGCTAGCTGTATAGCTTCCATTTTCATGTTGCGCTTTTCGCTGTCCCAATCTAAACCTAAAGATCTATATAGGGTTTGTAATGAAAGCTTTGCGGGCTCTCCCTGAATGAGGTTTGCAAGGTTTTGAATATAGTCGCCCATATCGAATAATGACATGTGGTTCCACTCAACCTCTGGCACAATCAAAACTTTCTCACCATCCTTGTATTCATAAAACTCATTTATTCTAGAAATGGGTGCGAAAATTCTGGTGCGCAGCCAGTGCGAAAGCTTATTTCTAAATTGCATGTATCTCTGTCGCAGAACATCTAGTGTGACACCGCCATTAGCATAAGTAACATCAGCACCACCATCCATGATAACCTGTGGCACCATTAGACCGATATAGATTTCTTTTAATAGCTGAGTTATGTCTGCTGATATATCAATGATTCCTGAGTTATAACCAACTCTTTCAACGGCAACTGCATCGTGCGTAAAGATCTTAAAATCTTTGTCATACTGTGCATCTTCGAATACAGTTCTCCACGCTTCTAGATCTGCTGGAGTTGGCTTATAATTTTCACCACCGCCTCCAATTTTTACAAGGGTGAGAGGATTAATCATATTATCTGCCTGAGCAAACTTAGATTCGCGCAGCTTATCAAACAGCATTAGCTGTCTAAAACACGATACCACCAACCCTGTTCCTCTTGTTTCGTAAGGCGCAATCTTTCTAGGGATATGTGAAGCATACAGCGGGCTCAAAGGAATATTCTCACCACGCTTGACGTGTTCAATAACGCTGGGGTCGAGCTGTTGTCTTTGCTGTACATCTGCTGGTCTATTAGACATAACAATACGCTTAAGATTCTCGTCGGGCCTTAAACTAATGATTGGATCTCCAGCGACTACAGATCTTCTAATCGTAATATAGTCGGGGTTTTGTATGAGGATGCGACTCCACTTACCAGCGGCCTCGTCCATTTCAGCATAAACAACCGCTTCGCCTAGTAGCCAATACTCTTGGGCAATTTGTGTACAAACATTCATCAGCCCTATTTCGTCGTTCATTGCTTCAAAAAAGTTTTGTACTTTTTGATTCTTGCATTTAATAGTTAACTTAGAAATAGGATAAGTAGAATGTAAATTAATTGCGTTATGAACCATTGGGTTCAACGCAAAGAAAGAGCGACTCCACGCATTAATAGTTGCTCTATCTCTAGGAAGATTAAGATTGCTAGTAAGCCATAGCGGGCTGTAGATTTCAGGCACCTGCCTAATAGAACCAGTTTGTCCTCTAAATCCGCTGGACCCTGCAGCTTCACCCAGTCCAGTTGTGTTGGCTGTTTTAAAAAGCTTTGCACTAGAAATAACATTTCCAGCATCGCTAGTTGAATACTTGCCTGCTGTTTTATATCTAGTTGGTAAATTTGATTCTCTAAACGCGCCTTCATCCATTTCTTGCTCTAAAGTTGCGCGCCTATATTCAGATACACCCTTCGCCATCTTAGGTGTAATAACTGGAGGCAAACCTCTTTGTCTTAGATATGCGTCTGACTTTGATTTAGCCATTTCTCTCCTTGGAACGATTCACACTCCTATATATAAAAGATTTTATTGATATCACCTTACTATGCCATTTTAGTCGTGAATATATTACTTAAAACACATATCACTGAAAACAACACATTTAGGTGGTGACGTCATATGAAATCAAGCTGGAGAATGAAATATCATAAATAAATATATAACACAAACAACAGAGGTTCTAATAATTTTTAACCCTAACTATAAATAAAAATATGACAAAGTTTGTTCTTGATACATCGGTTATCGTAACAGACCCCAAATGCCTTCAAAGCTTTCCAAATGCTGAAATTATTATACAAATTGGAGTTCTAACAGAACTTGACAAAATCAAAAAATACCCATCAGAGGTTGGAAAAAACGCCAGATTGTTTATCCGTACGTTGGATAAACTGTGTGAGCGCGGGGATCTGTGCACAGGAATTCAACTATCAGAAAATAACAGTAAACTTGTTATTAACTCTGAAAAAACAAATTCGGATTTAGGGGATCCAACGTATGTTGACAATAGAATTCTATCATGTGCTATTAGTTTAAAATCTAAGGCTCCTGATGATGAAATTGTTGTAGTAAGTAGAGATATAAATTTGCGCATACGTGCACGGGCGTGCGGCCTTGCAGCGCAAGATTATGATCATAAAAAGACTCTGACTAATGAATTTTACAGCGGAGTAAAACGCATTCAAAATGAAAAATTAGGAAAGGAGCTTAATGAGTCACAAGACAAATATGTAGTCTGTGATGATTATCTAAATAAAGAGCTTCTACCAAATGAATGTGTTTGCTTTACCGGCGAAGACGGTAGAGTAATATCTATTGGCCGAAAGTATAAAAATGAAATTCATTATGTTAATGGAACCAAGCCATGGGGACTTAGTACTAGAAGTGCGGAGCAGGCATTTTCTGTAGATATGCTTATGGATACTAGGGTGCCATTAGTATCCCTTGTGGGAACTGCCGGCACAGGTAAGACATTATTATCTGTAGCTTGTGCTCTAGAATCTGTTATCAACGCAAAAAACTACAGCAGATTTATCGTATATCGTCCAATCCAGCCGGTCGGCACAGAGATAGGTTATCTTCCTGGTGATATGGAAGAGAAACTTGATCCGTGGATGGCTGCAATTAAGGACTCGTTTGATTTTCTTACTTCCAATGCTAAAGGAAGAAGATCAAACTGGCGCGACAAGTTTTCTCAGTACAGTGAGCGCATCGACCTAGAGGCCCTTACATACATAAGAGGGCGAAGCATCTCAAATGCATTCATCTTAATGGATGAAGCTCAAAATATTTCGAGAGAAGAAGCAAAAGCTATCTTGACAAGAGTTGGTCATGGAACTAAGATAGTTCTAACGGGCGACGTTGAGCAAATAGATAATAGAAATCTGGATGCTGAGAACAACGGCCTCAGCTATGTAATAGAGAAATTTAAACACTCTGAGCTTGCTGGGCACATCACTTTAACAAAGGGTGAGCGCAGCCCGCTAGCTACTCTATCGGCTAAGGTTTTATAGTTTAAGTTTTGCCGCGTCTTAGACCGGGCAAATAAGCTGAAATTGCTAATGGTGGCTTTTTCTTTGAAGGGTCATCTTGCATCAAGTTAGGATTTGAAATTGAGAATCCTTCTGTAATATCATACTTATAAGCTATGTATGCATTAACTAGTGCTGCAAATCCGTCGTTTGGAGAAGAACCTTTAACGTATCTGACGCTAACTTCACCAGAACGGTCTTGAGTTGGTTTAAGCTCCATGCTGCAACAATGATCGATGAGCCATAATATCTTTTCGTAGTCTCCGAATGGGAAACGAATTCTTCCGGACTTCATTAAATCATAAACTTCTGCATAGTAATAATCTTTCTCAAAAACAATTGTATTTGGGAAGTAATCATTCTTAAACTTAGCTCTACCATTAACCTGAGAAGCAGCTCGGCTAGCAATGAATCTATTCCCATATTCTCGTTGTAATAATTCTGTCAAATCATTTGCAAATCCAATGTCGCCTACAGCTCTATCAACGCTGTATCGGCGCATTATTTCTTCAACTGTCCCCTTCTTTGTGGCCAAGTCATTTCGTTTAAGTCTAGTTGCAAAATCTATTGAAAGAATATGAGGACCATCAGCAACTAAAACTACTGTACAACTATAGGACTGGCCGCCCGACTGCCGTTCTCTATCACCAACCGTTAACTGGCTTATATCTGCCTTAGCTCCCCAGTCGCATCCGAGATAAACTTTAATATTACTGCTGGGCATGATGCCTCTGCGCATCTTTCTGCCATGGTCAGCACACTTTGTTTCAATCTCTTCGGGCGTGATTGGTGATGCGTCGCCTGCGAAGAATTCTCCTAGAATTTCATTTTGATAAATTCTTTCAGAGTGCAGAGGGTTGTTCTCTGGCTTTTGGCTTATAATATCTTCTTTAGTAAAGGTTGGCATATAAAGCTGGTTTATATGATAACCAATGAAGTCTAGTCCGTCTTCATCCTTGTTGTGTGAAATCCATTTGCCTCGCTCTTGCGCTTCAAGCTTATTCTGCTCTTGTCCACACTTCGTGCACTTAACTACGTGGCCATAAAGCCAAATCTTTTCCCATTCGTCGGAGCCAGGAGTATACAGAGGAAAGAACTCCTCACATTTTTCACAACCAAGATAGTAATATTGCTGAGTAGATTTATTCCATAGCTTCCAATACTCGGTCCCGCGCTGCTTTGGAGTTCCAAAGTAAACCTGGATGCCCGCGTTGATTTTTCCATACTTGGACTGAGAAAGAGTCTTGATAGCATTACCAATGGCTAGTCCTTTCATATCCTGAACTTCATCAAAAAATTGACAGTCCAGAGTACGACCACGAATTCTATCTGCTGTTAAGCCTAGTGATTCAACAAATAAGTGGTTTCCACCCATAAACTGTTTAAAGTTTAATGAATCATTTGTAGAAGTTGAAGTATCAAGTTTAGTTGCTACGTAGGGTTTCTTTCCCTTCACAGTATTAATCAGCATGGATGCTGAAATCATTGCTTTAAGTTTTGTTTTAGAATAAGCGTATGCCAGCTCTAGCTGCGGGAAGCAATGCATCATGCGCATTGGCGGCCTGTTAGCAGAACCAAATAGCCCGCAAGTCATGAAGTACATTTCAAGTGCTGCGGCCATAGTTGTGGCCCCTACCTGTCGTCCTTTTACTAGGATTACAGGCTTAGCATCACGGTCTAAAGCTTTAATTCCAATGTATCTATAGATGTCTGCGAAGGGTTTATATCCATTGCCATTCAGTCTAAATGGCTCGCCATCAAGAGTTAAATACTTTTCACAAAATGCAACTGGGTCGATAGAGATGAGACCATCTTTAAGTTTATTAAAAACGTCATCTTTACTACCAGTTTTAAAGTCTGATAATGTTGTACTCATAAATTATTAATCTTTGTTAGGCATAAAGGGTGCGAAGAAATCACTATTGGCGCCTTCGTCATCATCTAACTCAACCCCTACTCCTAGACCTAAATTCTTATCACTAATGGTACCACTTTCTGGGTTGCGATCTTGCTCTTCCTTAATCATTGCATTTATTACAGTTGCAACTTGTGGATCATTGATATCTTGTGGCTGAACGCCTTGAATCTTAAAGGTTACAATTATTTCTTCCTGTATTGCAGGAACTGAAATGTGACCTCTATATGTTTCTATTTTATTTTTACAGAAAGTGGCTATTCTTTCTTTAAGTTCATCATCAACATTTTCTAATGTATCTGCAAATTCTCCAGCTGCCGTCTTTGTGTTCTCTTCTCTTTCAGAAGAAATTCTTTTAAGATATTCTGTTAATCCAACACGCTCTTGCAAGTCTTGTACTTTGCTTTCTACTGAGGCGTGACGTGCGGAACTTCCGGAAACAATTGAACTAATTTGATCATAAAGGGACCGCTGGCTTCGTTCTCTAGCAACCTCAACGGCTGACTTTTGCTTTTCATAATTATCAGCAAATCTATCTAGCCATCCAACGCGTTCTCCAGAGAAAAGTTCGTATCCGGCCTTTTTATTTATTTTAAATTTACTCATTATTTTCCGCCTCAAGCGCTCTCAATCTTTCTTCCAAGAACAATCTATTTTGTATTTCCCATTTTAATAAGGACATAAGCTCCGGACGAGACAACTTTTCAATATAACGATATAGCTTTTCCATGTTTTTGTAGTCTTCGTCTACAACAACTAAATCATCATTATATGCCATTGCTTCTTTCATTTTTTAACCTGGATAGTTTGCTGCGTAGTCAAAATTATCAGTAGAAGTGTAATCAATCTTCTCATCCATGAGGTGTCCCCTTGGACGTCTAATTGCATATCCCATATCTGCTAATAACTGGAATAACTCAGCCTGCTCTCTATTGTTTAAGTCATACTTTTTAACTATGGTCCCGTAACAATCTTCTATATCTTTGCCTGCCGAAACCATCGAGTTGATACATGTTCTTGCCATTGAAGAAATAAATAATGGAACCACAACAGTAAACCTCGCTGCTTTTGCTTCTTTGATGAGGGAATCATCATTGGAGGCACTGGCATTTTTCTTAGTCTTTTTCTTTGAATATAGAAATGATCTAATCTTATCAAGGCGCTCTTCTAATCTCTTTATTCCATCATAAATTTCCTTTCTGCAATCTTCGACCGCGTTAATGTCAATAACATCATTAACATCTTGCTTTACAGCTTTAGAGATATGACCATCAAGAGCATTTAAATAAGAGATAGCTCGCTCGCAGCCGGCTGAGCCCTTCCCTGAGTGCTTAGGCACATTTGCTATTCTGTTCTGTAACCAATCTAAAAAAGTTGGTACGGTGTATGACCATGGATCTTTGGCGGCCTCGGCCTTGTCTTCTGGTTCTTTTACGCTAAATTCAGCCAAATCGTCTAGAGAATCTTGGTACTCTCCGCCAGGTACTAATGATAGTTTAAAATCATATTCCTTTTTGACTGGCTCCTCTTCTCCAACCTGTATGGTGACCTCTCCTTCGAGATCTCCCTCTAAGACTGCCGCGTTTTGTGCGTCTTCTTCTTCATCGTCTTCGACAAACATGACATCTAAAACATCATCTGAATTGCCAAAATAATCGATGCCCTCATCAACATACAGGGCGGCATCTTCTGAGTCGCCAAGCGGGAGGCTAAATCCATCAGAACTCCAGCCTTCTTGCCCACTTATAGATGTTGTTGGCATATCATCGAATTCACTCAATTCTATTGTTGATTTCTTAGTTAATCCCATTCCTAAATCCCTAAAAGATAAAAGTTTTCTATTATATTACGTTTTATTAGCTGATTCATAGTCTTCTATAGGAGGCTCCTGTGTCTCAGGCTCTTCGTCCGGGTCATAATATTTAAAATAGTTAAAAATCATATTTGCCGTTGTTTCATCTACTCTGTCTGGGGTGAGTTCGCTTAAATTTATGGCAACCTGTTTTTCATTATCAAAAACTTTTAATTTCCAGCTATCTTGAGATTTGCTCAGCAAATCTAGTATCTTATTGCCGTTAAAACCATAAATGTAAACCTTTTCATCTGGATCAAAGGCGTCTGGATTCTCAAATCTAATGGTTTTCGCTTCATGATCTATATCGGTTTGGCCAGGCGGTCGTGCGCCAAATGTCAGCGCTAACTCTATGCTGGGAGTAAGGTATATGGCATTAAGGTGTTCTGGCCCTGGGCGGAACCAAGGCGCAGACGCCTGCTGTTTAGTAAGAGAATCAAGCCTTTGTTTGCTGCCATGATATAAAACTTTATCGCGTAGCCACTCAAGGTCTGTATCCGGCTCTTTCACAAATAGTCCTTTGATTGTGCTAAAAACAGAGCTATACTTCTTAGACCCCGTGCTCTCAATAGAATACATTCCATAATAAAAACCACGGTCTATACTATTATCTCTATAACCTCCAAGCGGCCATGAGTGTAATCCATCTAGTCCTATCCCAGAAAAGTGTCTTGCGTAGAACGGGGAGCCTGCTGGAATACCATCCTTTGGTATATCATCTGACAACTCATTCCATATACAATCTACCAGCTCTTCATTGCTTTCAAAAGTTTTGCCTGCAAATTTACATTTCTCCTCTGGGTTAGCCCACATAAATAGTCTATTGTTAGATAGAGATAGTTCTTGCATTTCTTTTTCTTTTGCTTCCGGCCCCAAAATAGCCAGCGGCGCCATTTTATCAACCAAATCACCTGCATTACGACAAGCAGAAGGAATAGATAAGCCAAACGGGCAAGGATTTTCATCGTCCGATCTTAAAACGGCTAATCTAACTATTTTCTTTTTCTTAGTCATGGGCGATTTTCTTAAATAAAATCTTTCTAAAAGCTATTGCTATTTGTTTGCGTTTGCGAGATTTCTCTATAAAATCTTTAACACTTTTATGCTTATCCATCTTCCCATGATATAGGCCTGCACCATAATCAAAATTACGGAAAAGCGGAGAAGGAAAAGGACGAATATCTAAATCAACACGCTTCTGGTCTTTAGATTTTTTCTTCTTTTTCTTCTTTTTCTTCTTTGAGTATCTAATCATAATGCCTCCACAGCCTGCTGGTATTCAACAAAGTCGTCGGGCAGAAGTTCCCAAAGTTCTAATTCCTTTAGTAGGCGCAATGTTCCCTCTCTGTTTACAGACATTGCTTTAAAAAGCTTTTTGCTTATGTAATCATCGCTAACTGTTTTAACAGACTCTGGATGCTCTTTAATCCATTCTACTATATCTGGGTCTAAATTAAAGTCTAACTTAGCTGCTAGATACACAGCGCGCACCACTCTTTTGTGGTCATATCCCAGAGTGAGGCGGGGAGATAAACATGTTCTTATTAATCTGCTGTCAACATCTGAAACAGCTAAGCCAGTAGGATCCTTTATTGTTTTAAGATCCATACTCATAAGAAGGGTATTACAAGTAAAATCTCTACTATAAATTTCTTTTTGCATTTCATCGGCGTCATCAACGCCTTCTTTTTTAAGGAGATATCCTATGCCGGGCACCATAAAATTGCTAGAGAAATCTACTTTTAAATCTCCAAATTTAACTCTAGCATGACCATCTGCCATGATGGTATATCCAGTTACATATTTATTTAGCCTGACCGCTACTTCTTTGGCGAGATGCTTGACGCCATCATCCCCCGTGGTGATATCAACGTCTTCGAATTTATTATGTCTTTTTAATAATTTATCTCTAGGTATACCTCCGACTATGTAAGGCGTGGACAGCCCCTTCATTTGAGCTATTCGATCAATCTCATTTAGGAGGGCTCTTAGTTTCATAATTATATAATTGGTGTTGCGGGGGTAGCTGGAGTTGCAGGAGTCGCTGGAGCTGCTTCTTCTACTTCAACAGGCCCCGCTAATTCTTCTTCAGTCTCTATAGGTGGAGCTTCCTCTCTTCTTTTGCGCGCGTCTTGCTTTTCTTTTTCTTTTCTTTCCTTTTCTGTTAGGGTTTCCTTAAGCGTTTCAACAGCTCCCGCTGTCTCTTCAGGCTCTGGGGCTTCTGCGCCAAGATCAAGAGCTGGAACATCCATTGAGCCTCTCAGCTTAGCCAGCACGTCCTCAACACGAGTAGACATGTACTGATTAGATTCAAGAGCTGAACGATTGGCCTCTGCTAATGTGGGGAAGAAAGCTGCGATACCTAACTTATCCATCATTAAGTCTATGATTGCTAACTGTCTTGGTATTTCCCTATTCTTTAAAATGTTAGCAACTGCCTCCAGCCTACTAATAATATCTTCAGTAGTTACCTCTAAGCCTTCAAGAATATCTTCGGGGGCTTCCTCATCAACAAGTGGGGCATCTTCTAATTCTATTTCTGGTTCAGGTTCGGGTTCTTCCACATCTATAGCTGGGTCCTCTTCTGCGGGGAGAGCTTGTGCTTCAACAAAAATTGATGCGAGATCATCGGCCTGGGCGACATCTTCTTCTCCCTCTTCTTCCTCTTCTTCGGTATCAAAGTTGAGTGCTCGAATGAAGTCTTTCGCCCACTCATCTTCTTCTGGCTCTTCCATTCCGGGGAAGTCTCCCATTGGACCGCCCATATCCATACCTGGCATGCCTGGCGGCATACCTTCGTCAGTAGGTGGGGCAGCCTCTTCAGCAGGTGGAGCATCTTCTTCTCCAGGTGGAGTTGGCTCCTCTGCTGGCGGCTCTTCCCTTACAGCCTGCGCCAAACGCCTCATAAGCCTTCCAGCTTTTGGAAAGCCCTCAGCGGTCAGTCTATTTCCTCGCTTGTATATTAAGTCCTCTAGGATTGGGGAGCCGGCACTCTTGATGGGTGCCGTCTGAACGAAGCGCTTAACTCTCTGTAGTTCCTCAAGCCACTTGTTTACTCCAATATCTAAAACTTTCTGTAGCGCCCTTTGTACCTCTGGTTCAGTAGCGATTCTTTCTGCAGAATTGAGCCTACCAACGATGGACTTGATCTTTTTTCTTATCTCATCTTCTTTTGCTACTTTGTCGGCGGCCTCGGAAGACTCCTGTAGCGCTTTAAAGTTAGTCATGTCAGGCATGCCTTGTGGAGAAGGCAGGGTGCCCTGCAGTTGCTCCATCGGAATGGAGCCACCGCCTTCGTGTAAATAGTAGCTTCCTTGTTGTGCTGTTTTATATTTCATGTGAGCATTTTCCTGATAAAATTTAAGCCAGTTATTGAAATCTTGTTTTTCCATTTTATCCCAATCTTTTGTTCCTAATTTTAAAGCTTCCTCATATTTTAGACCCTGCATTTGAACAGCCGCATAAATGCTTCTCATGGTTTGCATCCATTTTTTTACATTGTGCGGTTGCAGTGGCTTTATATCGTAAAATCCTACGGGGTATGCTATTTTTTTAATAGGAATATTTAATTCCTGCATTGCCGCCTGAGTTGCAATATAAAAATTAAGGATGGAATCTATGGGGCAAGTTTCTAGGTTTTTGAATATTGTTTTAGATATCTTAGCTATGTCTGAGTCTTTTAAATTCCTTCCAGACAAATCTCTAGCAATTGTTTCTGCATGAGACACAATATATAAAAAATTCTTGTGGTCTTCTTCAGAAGTCACTCCGATGGAAGACATTGCCTCGGCTTCATCTATAAGCATATCTCTTAAGTGCTCCGGTAGCGATCCTATCTTTTTAGATGCCAATTTGTAAAGATAACCATTTATCTTATTGGAATCTCTTAATTTTACTAGTTTTTCGGACATAAAAAACCCCAGGATACCATGTCGTAAATATATCATATAATTACTATGATGGCCGCCTGGGCTTATGTTTTAGTTAATTGTAGTGTTATCTTCTAAAGCTTTTGATAAATCTACTATCTCCTGCTTAATGACATGAGCCTCTTTGAGGCGTTTATCAATATTATCTACTGGCTCTGCTGGAGGCTTAAGCTTTGCTAATCTGTTAGTGAGCTTTTCAGTCACCTCAAGAGCTAATTCTGGATCCATTTCTGATAATACTTCTCGTATGGTATCTTGTATAATAATTAAGCTCTCGTCCATCACTTGCATAGTAATGTTGTGCTGAATAATCTGATCCGGCGCCTCATTGACCTTTCGATCATACTTTTCAAGAGCATTGAAAACTAAGTCAAACCATTTGATTAAAGCATAATCATGCTTAGTTACTCTTGGATTCTCTTGGATTCTGTCGAAGACCTGAATAGCTCTCTCTGTCATTGCTATGAGACTGTTCTTCATCATCTCGGCAACGTCCAGTTCCTCTACTCCTTTAGCTGCAACCTCATTTATTCTTTCTTGATAAGTCTTATTATTATGGACAGCACTAGCTAGATTCTTATTTAGCTTGCCACCTTGCTTTGTGGTTGCTAAGTCTTTCTTATACTGAGAATAATAATCAGTATATTGGCTATTACTAAATTCCTTTAGCAACTTAATTGTAATATGTAAATGTTTTTCCTTAGGGTATTTTAACTTAAGCCAGTTACTAATATCCTTCGGAGTTGTTCCAGTTAACAACTTCGATATAATCTCATCTCGATCGGGATGGTCTACAATGTTGGAATAATCTGTTGCCATTTACAGTGCTTATCGTTGTAAAGCACTTTCGCGAGTAGAGAAATGCATCTGTTCGAGCGCACGATCGCCTAGTGCTTGAGTTTGCTCGGTTACCTGGCCACCAGGAACTTTATTTCCTTTCTGTGTGGTGAAGCCGGCGTTCCAATTATATATTGATTTGTCCATTGAGCATTGGTATATTCCATCAGCTACGCGCGACATCTGTGCGCCTGGATGTTCTGGACAAGTTCTAATGCTAAGTGTATGCTCTAGAGGTCTAAATTCTTTAATGCTCTTGCCGATAAGCTTAGCTGACTCGGCTGCCCGGATATCTCGTTCGTGTTCTTCGGTGGGTTTCTTGTAAGCTTCCTCTAAAGACTTTGCTCTGTATTCCGATCGGAGACGCTCTATCTCTTCATCTCGGGCCGCTTTTGGGGTTTTTTCTTGTGCAAAGTTCAATAGAATTTGGTCAAGAACCGATGCTTGCTTTTTAAGAAGATCGTCGCCCTCTTCTGCTGCCTGAGTGTCTAAAACTTGAGCCATAACAGCAATCTCTTCAACTTCGGCCATTGTTAGCTCATTTGTATCAAATTTAGAAGCTATTTTATTTAATCCTTCAGCAACAACTGCCTCGGTCCTTAAAAGCAACTCTGAAACTGCCTGCAAAAGAGCATCATTTCCAGTTTCCTCTGCAGCAATTACTGCAGGGTGATTATGCATTTCGCCCTCATTAGATACAACTAAAGCGATCTTTTTGAGTTCTGACAAAATTGTTTTAACTTTGACTGACATATTTATCCCATGTGAATTTTTGAGTAAGAGAAGGACTTGCCATCGCTGGTTTCTTCCATTGCCTTCCTATATAATGGTTGACAATCTCCATGCTTATCTTTATAAGTCTTATGAACTGGCAACCCCGTATGAGTGCAAAGCAAATATTTGCTGTTAGCAGTTTTAATAGTAGCTTCGCACTTGCCAACATCGCTTTCGCCCGCCTTCTTATTGATTCCATTCATATAAATAGAGAAACCAGTATTAAATGCGGTTACGTCATCGCCATGTCGCAAAACATTAAGAGCATCTTCTGCCTTTAAATAGTTGCCATCGTTCATTGACTGGCGAATTACTCCCAATAAAGAGCTTGGGGTCATGCCGTAAGACTGTGAGGTCTTTGCAACTGCGGAGCTATCAGTAACATTGCTTGCTAAAAAGGCATCAATGCCCTTCTTGGAGAAGGGATAAACACCACTAGAGGCTATAATAAAACCAGGATTTGGGGAACTTTCGCTAAGCTTGACCGGAACCTTAAAACCTTTTTGGCCATCAATAGATACAGCATAAAAAACCGTATCATCATTACTATCTGCTACAGCCACCTGGCTGGCAATGAACCCATTTTGTAACATATGAGAAGCAATTCTTTGCCTCCATGTATCAACTAGATTCTTTCCAAACTTAAATTCAGCTCTTCCAGCATCAGATTCAAGCTGCTTAGCAAATGACTTTACCTCTTCAGGCTGCTCATACTTAGGTAGTTCAACATTTGGATTAGCTTCGTCTATCTTCTGCTCTAAAATTCCATGCTGATCAAAATAAGCTGGCGTCTCAGTTGCGGCCTTTTTCTTCATGATAGCCATCTCAACTTCGCCAACTGGATCTGGAATGCCGTTCTTTGCTCCTGAAATAACGTTTAACAGCTGTTGTACATTAACCTGGACGTTGTGACCTACGGCCCTCTTAAGGAATCCACGCACGTTCTCAGCGGTAATATTGACGAAGCCATGGTCCCCCAAGAAAACCTCAGGGATAAGTGCCTTGTTATTTCTAACCTCTACTGGAATAATAATGTGGCTTTCGCCTTTAGGAGTTTCGTAGGCAGCGCGACAAATTAGTACATCAGATTGGCCAGCAACAACATCAATTTTCTTAGGGAAGACGCCACAACAGTTAAGTTCATGAACACAAGCCTTCTGTGCTTGCTTTGCAATGTATTCAGAATATGGCTTATACTTAGCGTCCTTATCAAATACAGACTCAAGCGCGTTTTGAAGAACTGGATCTGCCATATTTTCATATGCTTCATCAACCAAGCTCTCGCCCTCACGAGGGTCGCGCGTCATAGCAGTCTTCTTTTGTGCATCCTTAATGGTGCCTAGCTCATCAGAAAAGTGTTTGGCAAACTTATTATTATTGGTGTACAGTCTATTGTAAGCATCAACAAATTGAGACCTCGTGATGAATTGCTCATTACGGGTGGATGCTGCCCTCCTGGTTAAGAAGTTCGACATATGTACACAGGTTTGATCGTGCGGAAAAGCTTGTGCCAATTTTCTAGCTCGTGAAGCTAGAAATGGAACAGCAAATTTCTCATTATCAAATATAGCCTTAGCTGCCTTTCCTACGATTTTATTTAACTCCTGTAAGCTGCGTTGACTCATTTATATTTCCTTTTATATAGTTTGACTAAGCTCTGGGTGAGCTTTAAATAGGACTTTTCGCTCCTCGTCCGTAAGGTCTGCAATTAAACCATCTCGTAGTCTGCTATTGGACGCTAACTTATTTGGCAAATACTCGCACACCTTATCTGCCTCGTCTTTAGCAATCCCTAAATTAGCCAATGATATTTTTGTAACTGGCGTATTTTTATAATACACACTTAATTTTTCGCCCTTCCTATCGGCTTGTACAACCCAATCGGAGCTAGTTTTAGTTTGTTCTGGCTCATGATTTTCGCTCTCATATGTAGCCACAATATAGTCGCCATCATCGCACTTCTTTACCTGCCATAGACCATCAAGATTATCAGTATTAACAAATCTAACAATGTCAAACGCAACCTTTTCGATTTTGCTCTCGTCTATGTCCTTTAAACGATAAGCCTTTCTCCTAGTTAAAGAGGTATCTAGCTCATCAAAATTAACAGAATATTTCTCCATTATGTTCCTCAGTTCAGTGATCTACGGGCACACTATCATTAGTATATCGTATAATTACATGATTTTACTGTAAACAATAATAGTTTATGCATATCTAAGAAGTATCCCCATCCACCATCTGTTCTAGGACTTTTCTGACTGAGGAGGTTTGTCCCTCAACAATTAAGTCTCTAGGTTTTTTGTTTCCCAATAGTGGATGGGGATAGTCGAGCCATTGAAATATGATTTCGGCTTCACCAAAGATTTTCTGTAGTAGATTAATGCATACTGCTAACTCATTTAAGTCTACATTAGTAGGAAAATTCACTTTGTATCTCGGCGATTTTGCTGAGAATTTCTTGTATTTCAGGATCCTTTGATGCAATCCTTCTCAGCTTCTTTTTGGCTCCGCCGTAGATCTTCTTGCCATTTCTGTAATCACAATTACCATTAATGGATTTTGTGATAGAGCTTTGATTAACATTAAGCATCTTGGCTATCTCTATTTGAGTATAGCCATCGGCGTAAAGCCTTATAACTTGGCGCTGACGGTTTGTCAGCTGTGTATCTATAATACGCCAAAATGCAGTTCTAAGTTTATCCTTAAGCTCGTAAAGCTCCTCATTGTATTCTGCATAGTTCATAACACCATGCAAACCTTGTGCGTCTGAAAATTCTGTTAACATCTCTGGGGAGCAAGGAGATTCTAACAGAATCCACTGATAACTATCACTTCTATTCTTTTTAAAGTCACGGGCCATTAGCTATTTTAACCTCTCAAATATTCTGTAATCGCTGGCATTCTTAAGATATTCGTCAACATCCTTATATTGACGTGGTAATTTAAGTCTCTTAATATTGATATCTTCTGAATATTTTTTCACTATTTTGTCAGTAGCTTTCTCGCCAGCACTGTCGTTGTCAAGTAATAAATATATCGTGTCCGTGTATTTCTTTAACAAGAAAACCTGATAATCTCCTAAATTCGCACTTCCTAGTGCGACTACATTATGATACCCGTGCCCGTGGCACGAAATACAATCAATTTGGCCTTCAACTATAATAGCATAATTCTTCTTTTCAATAGATCTTCTAGACTTGTCTAATCCAAATAAATGAAGCGATCTAGAAAAATTAGTGTACTTATACTTAGATATGTTTAAAGATTCTCTTTCTTGGTCGGGCAAATCAGTTCTGCCAACCAGCCCAACAATATTTCCATACTCTCCATGGGAGGGGAAAATAATGTTATGGTGATTAAAGAAGCTTATGTCTCTTGTGCCCAAATGTCTGCTATTATTATCATTCCACTGGGAAACAAGCCTTAAACCAATTAAAGCATCTCTATCTATTTCCTTATAGAGATGCTTTAATTCACTTGTTTTGGGGAAATACCCAAAATTAAATTTATCTATATTGTATGCAGATATTCTAGTTTTTAAATATTCGTAAGAGTCTTTTGCGACACTTGAATGTTTTAATAAATACTTAGAAGCAATTAAAACATCAGAATACTGTTTAGATTTCTCCTTAATATTTTGAGCATATTCCTGTAAACTCATTTATCTTTGTTGTGCCCTAAAGTTTAATAAAATGGTTTGCTTAAAAGGCGCACTTAAATTAAGCTCCTCATCGCAAGATGAGCATACCACCTTATTGTTTTCCACTACTTTAGGTCTTGAATCAACGCCACAGCTCGTACATTTTACTGAGAATGCTTGCCTTGTTTGTTCTTTTCTAACAATTTGTCCCATGGACTTTAGGGATAATTTAGTCGGCTCTGGAAGATTCATTTCTCCATTGCACTCGGAACAAAAAACCTTATTGGTTTTTAAATCAAGAGCGGGCGTAGATTGTTTTCCACATCCAGTGTTACCGCAATATATCATAAAACTCATAAATCACCTTTTTCTAAGACTTTTATTAAATCTTTAGTATTCTTCGGATACTCTATATCGACCACAAAAATATGGTCACCTCTTTTTTCCACACCTAGACCCCGTAATTTAACTTGATCCATATGTTTGGTATTTGGTTTGATTTTAAGTTTCTTATCACCAAAGACTGTATTGACATTCTTTTTAACGCCTTTGAGCGCTTCTAATAATGAGATGCTAATATTAGATATAACATCTTTGCCAGAGATACTCATGTTTTTAGCTGGGCGCACATTTACTACCAAAAAGGCATCTGAACCTAGGTGACCCATTCTGGTTAGCCTCATAACTTGTTTATCTAAAATTCCTCCAGGAATTTTAACGTCTAACGACGAATGGACTAACGAACTGCCAGCACCATTACACGTTGAGCAGTCTTTATTTTGCTTGCCAGATGAATTACATGAAACACATCCTGTTTTCATTCTAACATGTCTAGAACCTATCACTGAATTATTTTCAGTATAGCCGGCCCCATTACATCTAACACACTTATCGGTTGAGGGGACCGCCCCGTTACCTCGACAAGCTCCACAAAATACTTCTTTATCAAAGTTAATCGTTTTCTGGCACCCCAGAACAGAATCTTTAAAAGAAATAGTTATAGAGGTTTGTAGTGCTTGAACCCTTCTTCTTTTGGTTCTGAAGGGGTTAAAGAAATCGGACAGATCAACACCGAAGCCGCCGAAACCGCCCCCAAATGGATTAAATCCGTGCCCCGGATTAATTTCCGGTTCGGGAGGTGGATTTTTTAAATAGGTGTAGGCTGAGGAAATTTTAGTGAACTCTTCCGCATGTTCTGGATTTTTATCGGGGTGCTTCTCGACTGTTAATTTCTTGAACCGCTTTTTAATTTCCTCTTCGGAGGCCCCATATTCAAGACCTAGAATTTCATAAGCTTCTTGTTTATTCATTTTTTAGGAGCTTTCTTTTTACGTTTAAGAGATGACTTTTTATATTTAGTCATCATATGGTTATTTTTAATGTGACAAATTGCGCAGGCAACAGCATCTGACATATCGTAACTTTCTTTTGCAATGGCGCCCTTCTTATTTATTTTATATGGAAACTTAGTTCCTAATATCTTTTCCAGGCGATTTGGAATTTCTTCCTTCTTAGGGAGAACGCCATTTTTAATGGAGTGCCTAATCTTCATCACATTATACATATAAGGAGAGTCGCCCGTTTTGTCAAGCACCGCAACCCCAACAGTCCTGTTTAATGAAGCTAAGCTTGTTATGGTTTTTGCTGTGCTTCTATTTTGCATAAAAAGCACAATTTCTTCCAGAGCTATTTCATCAGGATTAAGCGTATCTATCCTCTCGAATATAAACTTCCGCACAGCAGAGAGCTTCTCGAAAACATTTCCTTTTTTCGGCGGCTTGTAATACTCAATATGATCCAGCTGCATGGTAGGGAATCTTTTCTTATCATACGATACAATACAAATTCCGATAGTTGTAGTCGAAGCATCCACACCCATTACACGAATCATAGCGACCCCCTGACACGTTTAATTATGTTTCTAATAGTTAATGGGTTGCAGTCAAAAATTTTAGCAACTTTAATTGATGATTTTAGCTCATCATACTTAATGATAATATTATGCTCTTCTTCGTCTGAAAACTTTCTATTTATTTCTGATAACTTCCTCTTTGTTTCTTCGGAGCATGGTTTACCTAACTTATTTCTATTTCCTTTTTGAGCATCAGAAAGCTTTTTTCTGTATTCTTTTGAAAACTTATTTCCCTTGCTCCATGTTTTTCTTCCTTTTAATGAATTAGATAATCTTACCTTTGTTACATCAGACATAGGAATACCCTTATTCCAAGGAGGTATACCCTTTCTATTTTTTGATATTTTCTTTATGCTCTCGGGTGAGAGTTTACCACCTCCGTTTCCTCCTGACCGAATATTATATCCATTTTTAATGGAATTATATTCTTTAATAAAGAATATCTCCATTTCGTCGGCTGCCTCCTGAGTGAGACAAGAACAGATAGGCTCTATTTTGAAATTATCTCTGCCGTATTTTTTGATGGCGTTATATAGCTTAATTCTGTTGCGGCCGTGGACGTGGCTATTATTGAAATAGCTGAGTAAATTGCTCTCCCGCGTTTGACCAATATAAACCTTATCATTGAAACAATGCGAAATCTTATAGATAGTGCATGTCTCGTCTATGCCCATTATCTTCTTTATCATACATATATACTATATCAATGATAATAAAAGGAAAACCCCGCAAAATAAATCTTACGGGGTTTTCGAGCATCATCACAACCTTGTTGGATGTTGTGAATTTTTAAGTTATGCTAGTTAACTGCTGGAAAGTCATCAAGACTATCAACGGCAGCACTGGTATCAGTGCTTGCGCCGGCTGCTTGCAGTCGTGCAGCCTTTCTTGCTCTAATTGCAGCAAGACGTTGCGAGGTGGTGTCGGTTGTTGGAGGGGCACAGCGCCTTTTCAGGTCATCTGTTTCCGCGTTATTGCGAATCTCCATATCCTCTGCGGATAGAGGCTTTGGGGGCTTTGGAATTACTGTGTAGTAACCAGTAGCTCCACCATTCTTATCGACCTTAATGTCCATGTCGTATCCAGTTGGATCACCGTAATCTTCATCACGGTTAAACTCCTGAACGGACTTGAAAATTGCAGGACTCATATCAAGGACCTTGTAAGTCTGAGTCTTGCGATCGATAATGCCGACAAACCATCTGCGCTTTGGACGGTCGCCAAGCTCGCATACTGGGCAGCTGCCGTGGAAACCACTACACATGATTTTGTCTCCAAAACCAGGATCGCCCTTTTCCTTGTACTTATGTACGAGGTACTGATGCGGTTTAGTAACAATTCTTACTACGTTGCTTCCGCTATCGAGTCTAATGAACTCGTCACGGGATCTCTTTGCTCGGTTAGGAGCGAGTTCTACGTCGTCCCAAGAAGTTAAGCCATATTTTGATGCATTATCAGTCATTTATTTCTCCTTTACTCTATTACGCTTTTAATTTATACGTTACATTTCTGACGCTTGTTAATTTTTGCAATGAATAAGTCATATGATATAAATCGGACTTATTCTTATTTGCCAACTCTACTGCGTCTTCATACGTTTTCAATTCAGCTATTGATGAGTTATCTATTTCGTAACCTATGAAAGACACTCGGCCCGGCAGATAATCTACCTTATTCGTAACGAATGCTCTGTACCTTTCATGGTCTATTTCGGTGTCTTTTACCTTCACTAGGTATACGTTTTTATTATCAACTTTACCTGGTAAATGTGTAATTTTTTGAACTTTTTCTTCCATGATTTCTTTAGTTTATCTGGCCTTGTTCTACCTCGGCCCAGTCTTCCTTGACTTCATCATATATCTCGTCAGATGAGCCATTTGCTGGTCTGACTAAAGAATTATCAAGGAGGGCTCTAGCAGGACTTTTTGAGCTGATGTCAATGCTGCCTGCCGTCACGTCTAAATCAAGTTCTGCGATGGAGTCCTCGCCATCGAACAAATGATTTTTTCTTACTCTGGCACGTGTCAATATACCAACTTTACGCTTAATCTTGTCCCTAACTTTATTTAGGTCGCCCTTTCTGGTTAATTGTAGAATCAGGCTGGAATAATATTCCACTTTCTGGCCGCCTGCCTCTTTTTGGCCGGGCGCTCCAATATTTGCATAAGTTTGGTTGATTAACAAGCCAGCAATTCTATCCTCATTGGTGTCTCTATTTTTAAACTCTTCCATGAGATTAACCCATGCGTGTAGAACCATGCCATTTTCTTTAGCAGCGATTGCCATTTGGCGTGATTCCCTGAGGTTCTTCTCGTTTTCGGCAGTTGAAAGAGTGCCTCCAATTGAGTCCCAAACTATAAGGGCTTTCTTCTCCGGATATTGAGCTAGGGCCGCTCTAATAAAAGCAGAAACCATGTCTGCGCCTTCTAGAATGACCTTAGAGGTTACTAGAAGTACATCGTCTGAGCATCCACCAAAATACTTATCAAATCTGGTGGCACTGAATTTATTTTCAGTATCCCATAAAATGACGATGTGACCGTCATCTTGTGCCTTTTTCATAAAGGCCATTGCATGGCTACTCTTTCCAGAGTCTGGTCTTCCAGCAATCTGGACGAACTTTCCAAAAGGTGCTCCCTTTGTTCCTGTAAGTATTGACCAGTGTGGTCCTGGATATAGGACGAAATCTGAATCCTTCGTCGGCCTCGGAACATGTGCTCCAGTTGTTAGTTGTTGTGCTAATCCTTTCTCGGTACGACCTGAGAAATCTTTTCTAGCTGTTGAAATTATTAGATCTAGATCTACCTTGTTTGCTTTCGCTGTTTTTTTTGGCATTTTCTCCTCTCATATGTTTACGCCTTCCCGAGGTTCCTAAAAAACACATGAGCACTACTCAGCATATCATGGATATGTTTCCACTTTTTATACTCTCGATTTGCTTCTATCATGGTTTTCTTAGCTTTTTTGACCTCATCGGACACTGTTGCCATTCTTTTAAGAGCGGTTTCGCTTGCTTTCTTGCCTTCCGCCACAAATTCTTTGCCAATTTTAGTTATCTTTTCTGCTTCTGCTAAATCAGACTCATGCTTTGAGTGCGCTACAAAAGCCTCTGCATCTGCAATAAACGGAGCCATTTCCATTTGAGCATCTAGGATCTCTGCCGCGACTCTTGGTGCATCAACCGTATTAAATGCTCCACGACGAACCCTTGCTATTTGGTGCTGTATAACTGCGGCTTGTTTTTGTACTTTCTGAGCACGAGTGTAGCCTGCCCAATCCTTTGGGAGGGATTTTAAACTTAATTCTGATTCTTCAGGTGTTGTTCCCCAGTCATTCGACATATCTTATTCCTTGCTTTTTCTAGTTTGCTTACGCTCTTCTTTTCTTGCTTCTTCACGAAGTTGTCGATATTTTTTATTCTCTTTATCTGTCGCTTCGTCAAAGCCATCTCGACTATTTTTTAACTCTTCTATTAACTCTTTGGCCTCTGCCTTTACTTTTTTAAACTCTTCCATTTCGGAATTTATTTGCTCTGCTGCCTGATTAAATTTTGTTTTAATATCATCAAATAAAGTAGCCGCCCCATCACAAGCTGTTCCTACGTGTTGATGGATCATTACAGTTATTAAAAACATATAAACTTCCATACTTGTATAGGCAGATGTTGGAGGTCTTAAAAATATAATTATACCGTTGTCGTCGGTTTCAAACAAACCTTTGAATAAATCTTTTCCTTGAAAGTTTGGTCTATCATAAGATTTACATATCTCTTGAAATAGGGCCCACTCAGAATCTGTTAAGTTGATTCTTTTATTATCAATAATTCTTAATGGTGATGCCATTATCGTCTCTTTATTTTGCCTACAGATCCTAGATTACTTAATTCTGCTTGTTTTTTAAGCCTGTCCATTCTTTGCCTATTAACAGAGATCGGAATTTTATTTGGATCTATGTCTGCATCATCTGGGCCTTTGATGGCTCTCATAACCGCTTCAGTTTCTGAAGGAGACAGCGGAACAGTGTCACTTGGCATTGGAGCATTATTAGCTAACAAATTTTTTGCTAAGAACTGAGGGGCTTGATATTCTTCTGTAAAATCTGGTGCTATATCTACTTCCTCAGCCACATTAATGTCTCCCTCTTCACCAATAGATGTTCCATATTGTTCATCTATTTCTCCATTTTTAATAGCCTGGGCAATTGCGCCTAAATCTTTTCTTCCCTCAAGCTCGCGTGCAATATTGGCGCGCTCATAAAATCCCTTCATCTGTGAGGATTGGCGCGGGGCTGCTTGTTTAACTGGAGGCTCATAAAACTCTGGCTCGTCAAGTTCACCAATCTTTTTTATATTATAATTAGATAATAGCCAACCGACCACGCCTTCTGCGCTAATACTTTCCATCTGAACGAGGGCTCCACGAAGTTCTTCAAGAAGTTCTTTTTGTTCATCTGAATATATTGCGTCTCCACATTGTGGACAAGTATTTGAGTTAATACAGTGTATCCATTTTGGTGGTATTTGTATTTCACAACCACTACATCTCATAAATTACCTCAACTAAGTATATCGGCGTGCCCCTCATCTATTAACTCGTTTTCTAATTCCTCTAAAATCTTATCGGGATCGGCCTTTTTAGACTTTTTTCTGCTCTTTCTAGTATGCGATTTTATTGCAACTTTCCTTGGTTTTAAATCCTTGGGAAGAGGAGGAATTGGAGCCACTCTCATAAGCTCCTCGAATACTATAGATATATCACCTTCGTACCAATTAGCGTATCCTGCACAATAAATTCCAATACCTGGCTCTAATTTAACCTTGGAGCCAGCCAACTCTCTTACTCTACGATAAAAATATTCAAGCTTTCTTGGAAAAGCTGTTAAAACTATCTGGTTGCCATACGGCCCTTCAATTCTTATCTTAGCCATTTGTTGACCAAAATATTTACTTGTTTCTTTTTTAACTGGGAACTCTCTCATCTCAACGATGACACCCTGAATGATTCCATCTTTTTCAGAATTTATATAATATTTGTTATATGGGTCTGTTGTTTCAGGAAACAAGTTTGGTAAGTTAGAAAAGTTTAAAGCTCTATTATTAAAAAACCCTGGATATCTTTCTTTTAGACCACCAGAAAGAGCTTCACCTAAATAATGAAATTCCATTGCACACTTTTCTGCAACAGTCCACTCTGGACATTCTTCTTCGGGCCATGGGTACGCAAATTCTCCAATCTTTGTTTTTCTTTTCTTCCAAGCTTGGAGCTTTTTCTTATAATCATCAATATATAAATACATTTGTCTGCGTGTACGCCCGAACGTGTCCAAACACCCACCAGAAGCAAGTGCCTTAACGCTGCCAGAGTTAACTAGGCGCCCCTCAACATTATCTATAAAATTATCAAAACTATAAAATGGGCGCTTTTCAATAATTTCTGGAATTGAATTCTTTCCAATACTCTTTAAAGCGTCGAGCCCTGTCATTAAAGTATTCTCATCGACAATCTTATAAGACATTTCAGACTTATTAATATCTGGCGGTATAATCTTAACGTTCATACGCCTAATTTCTTCTTTAATTTTAGCTATATTATCTTTTGCGCTCTGTGCGTTAGACTTAACTTCGTGCATTAAGTTTGCTGTAAGGAACTCAAGTGGATAATGTGCTTTAAGATAGGCAGTCTGATATCCCAACATTGAATAGAAAATAGCATGAGACTTATTAAATCCATAGCCCTGAAACTTATCAACAACTTCATCCCAGATTTTAGTGGCCATTTTCTTATCAAATCCCTTTTCAACAGAGTTTGTAATAAAATCTTTTCTTAACTGCTTGGCCTTCTTGGGATTCTTGCCCTTTTCCTTTGTTAATTTCCTGAGTCCGTCCGCTTTGTGCAGATCCCAACCCGCAATATCCTGCGCCAGATACATTAAACACTCTTCATAAAGACCAAACCCAAGCGTTTCACCAAAAGCACGCTTCAGATCTGGGTGTAATAAATGCATTGGTTTCTCACCATCCCGAACAGCCCTAAAATCTTCTCTAATATTCTTAGCTGATGGACGAGCTAATGCATTAATTAGGGCGATGTCCTCAATAGTCTTTGGTTTAATCTTTCTGCACAGATCAACAGTGCCCATACTCTTTCCTAGCTGGAAGACACATAGGGTGTCGCCCCTAGAAATAAGATCATAAGTGGCCTGGTCTGGATTATCATAATCGGTGTGCCTCGTTGGCACGGTTTTACCTGATAATTTAATTAGCTCTAAAGTCATAATGACTTTATCTAAAGATGATATTGCTAATGCATCAATTTTTACTAATCCATTTTCCTCAGCATTATCTTTATCATACTCTATAGCTATGTTGCCTTCTTTATCCCTCCTTAACGGAACAATACTGACTAATGGTCGCTTTCCAATTATAATGCCACCCGCATGAGTTCCCCACGCCTTAAAAAGATGATCGAAATCTTCAGCAAACCTCTTTAACTGGTTATATTTTTTGCTTTCAGCATATGCTGCAAACAATGGAGCGTTATCTAAAGCATAACATATACTGGTCCATTCCTTTTTATTTGGATCTGAGGGAATGGAGTCTGCTAAATCCATGCCAATTTTAACAGCAGACTTTCTATCGCCACCAAATTCAAAAACTCTGGCTATATCTTTGGCATATGGCTTGGCTGTAACCGTATTAATGTTGCTAACGTGAGCAACATGATCCTCACCATATTTCTTTCTAATATATGCTTTAACCGTATCTCTTCCCGCTGAAGAAATATCCACATCAATATCGGGATAAGCTGTCTTAAACTTGTTTAAGAACCTAGCAAAAATGAGGCCATACTTAATTGGATCAGCTTTATGTATGTCTGTTAAAAATGCAATAAGACACCCACCGCAGGAGCCTCTACCATCGCCAGTATGTATATTATTTTTACGACAAAAATCAAGAATATCTGCTACAATGAGCATATATGAAGAAAACCCTCTAAATTCAATGACCTCTAGCTCTTCTTCAAGTCTATCCTTATAAAGTTTTATATCGCTTGGAGCGATCTTGTTGTGAAGCGCTCTATCACACCAGTATCTCAGATACGATACATCTTCATCAAGCTTTTTAACATCGTTTTCTTGGCCTTCGAGCCACGTTTTAAAGTGTCCATAGTCTGATTGATCTTTAACTGGAAAGGTTGGAAGCTCTTTTCCTGACGGATTAGAGTATTTTGGGTCTATCCAATCGGGTTCTTCACACATGTTAGCAAAGAATAAGGTGTTATCACAAAACTCATTTGCTTTTTCTTTATAGTACTTATAGAAAAAGTCGTAAACTTCGTCACGACTCTTCATATAGAACTCTTCATTGTACTTTAATCTTCCTCTTGACCTAACAGGTTGGCCAGACCCAATAGCAAGCAGCACATCGTGGGCCTCATACTTATCTCTGGTGAGAAAATGAGCATCCGTAGCCGCTATAACCTTAATATTAAGGTTATCTCCCATTCTAATTAGCTGATGGTTGACTAACATTTGATCTTCATAGTCATTATAATTATTAGACATTCGCTTCATTGCATGAGGCTGAATCTCTAATGCTAAATTCTCACCGAAAATATCTTTTAATCTATTTGCTTGCTCGTACGCCTTGTCTAATTGTCTTGTATTAATTAGATTGCCTAAGATTCCACCGCCACAAGCCGTGGTACAAATCAATCCACTACTACATTCTTCAAGAATCTTCCAATCAATCCTCGGCATAACCTTGTTAAACACAAGCTTACTATTATCAAACCCAAGTTTGCTCGCCTTTAATAGATTTTTATAGCCTTCATGGTTCTTTGCTAGCAATATTACATGTCTAACTTTGCCAGAGGGCGCATCAACATCATCAACAAAATAAAACTCGCAGCCCATTATGAGCTTAACACCAGTTCTTTTTGAGGCTTTAAGACATTCCCAGGCTCCACTTAATGTTCCGTGATCAGTTACTGCAATAGCACTTTGGCCCAACTCTTTTGCTTTATCGAAAAGCTCGTCGGGCCAAATTAAACTGTCACTAATGCTAAATTGTGTATGATTGTGAAGGGATACGTAATCTTTCATAATTTTTTAGTATGTACTATTTGGTCTAATAAGACCTCAAATTCATTCAATTGTTTCTCACAGTCGGGACCATAACACTTGACATTAATTCGTCTTGAATTATATGGTCCTGTAGCTATTAATTTGCCCTTACGAGCATAAAGAACGCCGGCTTTATAGAAGCCGGCGGGTACATCAAACTTTGCTCTCTTAAAAAGCTCCGCGTGAAATTTGCGGACGGGTTCGTCTGTCTCGAATATTAGAGAATTTTTACCACAACATGATTTAGTTTGATATCTCTTGATTGCCAACTATTTATTCTCGCCACTTCTTTCACGTAAAGTATGAAAGATGTACTTAATCATTGCTTGCTGGTTTTTAATGATTTCAGTATATTTAAGACCCAGCCTTCTAACTTCAGATCTGGCAGTAGAAAGCGCTTCATCTTCACTTTTTTCTCTTTCAGTATCTTCAATTATCTTACGATAGTCATATACTCTCTTTTGTAGAGCCTCTGTATCTTCAGTTTTACAGGCATCAATAAATTCTTCTGTCAATAAATCTTTTAATTTATCTGAAAATTTCTCACCCATTTGAAAATCTCCTATTCAATAATTTTTGCTTTAGTGGTTAGCCATTTGAGCGTCGCATCATTTCTTAATGACGCGAGCATACCTACAAGTGTGCCGTCCTTCTGCGACATCGAGATAATCATGTCGGCATCTTCTTGAGAGCGACCGCTTGACATTAAATGCCTCTTGAAGCTTTCTATTAATTCACGATCCGAGAAGTTTACATCTGGCTCTTCTTCACGAATAGAGTCCATTATCAAGGAAAATTTAACATTTCGCTTTGCTCTTTTATTGAAATTATCTTTCTCTTCATCAGAAACCTTATTCCAATCTATTCCGTCTTTGGCTGCTACTTGCTGTGCCTCCATTAAAACTAACCATGTTGGGACCTCAAAATCATGAGCGTCAACCAGCTTTCGTATAAGCTGCTGTGAAATTAATTGTTCTTCTTGCATCTTAATTTGGCCAGAAGCCGACCCTTCGACTGCCGTTCGAAGCTCATCATAGGTTTCGTAATTTAATTTCTTTGCAAATTCGTCATCAAGAGCACATGGGATCATTTTTGTGCCCATGTGTACGTGCGCGTGGCAGTCAATAACTGAATCCATGAGCTTTTCAAATAAGTCTTTGTCTAACCCATGTTCTGTCAAGTTCTCTTTTGTGAGCTTAAGCCTAAATTCTCTCTTCTCACCGGGAGACATGCCCATGATGTTATCATCAAATTCTGGGATTGGACTTGTGCCAGCCTTAACTAGCAGTCCCTCCGACGATATTTCTTCAACCTTTTCTCCGTTTAGGTAAGCAAAGAAGTCTAAAGTAACTTGGTCTCCCTTTTGTACAAAATCATTTTCGCCATATGGAACTACATCTCCGTGTCGCTCTCTAAGATCTTGTATCATTTTTTCTGTAAGCTCTGTTGAAGTAGATTCCATGTGTGGCTTAGGTACTTCAATGCCATCATATTCTTGAAGTTCAAAATCAGGCTTCTTCATAAACAGCATATCACAATGAAACTCAGTATCGTCGATGACCACATTTGAAATATCGGGGTACCCGATAGGTTTCATCTGGGTCTCATGCAAAACTTCATCATAAGCTGCTGATACAAGTTCACGCTGTACCCAATTGTCTATGTGCTTCTTGAGTTTGACCTTGATTGCTGTGTCGCTAGCCTTGCCAGCTCTAAAGCCCGGTACTTTAACTTTCGATTTCTTCATCAAGAAGAGTGCTTCGTCTCTTTTATCTTCTACAAGCGCTGGATCTGCTGTGTAGTGAACATGAATTTTGCAATACTCTATTTCTTTACATTCTATTGGCATTTCTTTTCCTATCTTACCACTCGGAGACTCCGAATTTAATTTGTTTTGTTTTCCGAACGGATTCTAATCCTTCATCACAATAAGTGAGAAAATCACAATAAGAGCAGAGCGGAGATGTTGTTGGTCTCCACAGCTTTTCTTTATTAATTGATTCTGCATACTTTATAAAAGTATCTTCTATTTTCATTATGTCTTTTCTTTTGAACTCTTTAACGATTAGATCACAATTGTGTCTTAACATCATATAAGATGTTCTAATCTTTTTAATAGATGGATCACTGGCGCACATTACGTATGCATATGTTTTGAGTTGTAAAAAATCTTTGGCAAGATATCTTTTACTTTTAGAGGTCTTATAGTCAGTAACATGCATAACGCCGTCACTATCCATTTGAATTCTATCAATGAATCCATTTAATAGAACCTTTCCATCTATATCAATATAGAATTGCTTCTCCACTTCAATTACATCAGCTAGAGTTCCATCATTTTCCTGCTCTGAAAGCTGCTTCAGATACCCATTGAGTATGTTCCAGATATCCTTTCTATGCTCAAAAGAGATTTTATCCTTCCATGTATCAGAAGTCTCTTTAAAGGAGAGAGTCATAAGATAATGATACGGTTCTTTTGAGCCTTCAATTATCCTTTGATGGAAACGTTCCAAAGCCTCATGAGCAAATTTACCAAATACATGAAAATCCCAAGTTTTCCTTGGAAGCTTTTGAATATATCCGTACCTGAACTTGGCTTTGCAGTCTTCGAATGTTTTTGCTTTGCTGACAGACAACCACATCGAACTATTTTCAGTTGATTTTGGTTTTCCTTGTAAAATTGCTATCTTTCTTTTTGTCATAATTAAATTAATCTACGACCTGAAAGTGGTCGCCACCGAAATACTTTGCTGTCTCCCGTACTTCTCGAAGAGAAAATTATCTTAAATAATCCCGTCTCCCTTGGATTTAGTGGAAGCATCGGTTGTTTGGAAATAATCCATCTAAGCATGGTGCTATCGAAATAATAATAAGTTGTTATGTTTTCCTTCGGATTAAAATAGGACTTGACAAATCCGCCAGTCATGGTTAAACCGTCTAGGGCGGTGTTATAAAGGAGGGCTCCGTCTCGGACTCTTTCTTTGTCTTCGAGTGAAAATAAATTTCGATTCAGGATCGCTACATTATCATCGATCGGCTCCTCTCGCGAGTCTTGCGTGATTACAAGCGCCTTAGAATTAAAAAAGACATCGTTAGTATTTGAAGACGTGCTTGGGTGTACAGGCGCGGGTATGCGTATTGTTACGTTGGCTGGCAATGTTCCTATTCCTGCACCTCTTTCGCCTTGTGAAGTTCTTTCTGAATAGGTCAGTTCATAGGTTGTCAGTGGTTGATCGGTTCCATCTGCAAATGTACCAGTTGCAGTTCCATCATATCCATCGAAAAATTGGGGAGTTGTAGCAACTGGGTTCTCCGCAATTGATCCATATCTAACTGGTAATTCGGGTTGTGCAGATCCGAAGGGCCCGAGCATACTTTTGACTCCCTCGGGCGAATTTAAATTAAGTACCTCATCGTGTGCTTGTCTTAATCCAATTATGTTGGGTGCATATTCAGTGGTTATGACCGGGCAGGAAATTATTCCATCGGTTGCGAAAGCTTTGAAGGTCACGCTCGGCTGGTCCGTGGGCAGCTCGATCGCGCCCCCTATATAGAGGATGCTGGAGGTGGTGGGCTCGGAGCCGTCGAGGGTGTAGAAAATAGTGGCCGGAACGTTCGTCGATAAATTAATTGTTTTCGGGATGCCGGAAATTATTTGTTGCGAGGACTCGGTAATGGTTATTGTGATGACTGCCATGGAAATTTCTTAGGATGTGGCGATCGAAATTATTTCGATCTTTTTTTGTCGACCCCCTTGACAGAGGGCCTGAGACGATCTATACTGTATGCGAGTTTATTGCGCAGTGCTCTGCCAATCTACGCATATTACTTCAGTTTTTACACGGGTATATATCCCGAGGTTACAAAAATGACTGGTTTCAACTCACATATGTTTTATTATGCCGCTGCATGTGGCATGCATTCCGTTTCGACGGAAACAATATAATATGTGAGCACACTAGACATGTGGTGAGACTAGCTGGCTGTAACCCAGTGGCCTTTGGGCTGTGGGGGTTCGACTCCCTCTGCTCACACCAAAGAAAAATTAAAAATGAGACAATTCAACGCACAACACAAACATACATGGCGCCATCAGCAAGATGGGAAGCCCGGGTTGCGCGTAGCACTCGATTCTTTATTCCTAAATCTTAAGCCACCTATAACTTAATCTCCGCTAGTTGTTGTTTGAAAACCGAGCACGCTAGCGTGCTCGGTTTTTTTATGTCCAAAATGAAAAATCTAAGCCAAATAATCCACAGTTTAATTACAGACCTACAAGAAATTGGGCTAATAAGTATAATAGATGAAGTAGATTCAAATTTAATCCATGAGGGCGAAAATAAAATAATAATACAAAAATTACCCGATTCGGTCCTAGTTCAAAGAAAGGGAACGATTATTGTACCAACTAGCAAAAATACTAACCAATGGCACATCTAAATATAAAACTAGAACACAAAGAAGTTTTAATAGCAATCATAGAATATGTGAATAATCATTATAACTTGGAGCCACTGTACAACGATATGAAACCTGAATATAATGTAAAGATTCAACGACATGGAGACCAAGCCATTTCGGCGGAGATGAAATGCAAAGTATAGTTGAAAACGTTATGGTGTTTGATGAGGTGCTTAGCGCTAAAAGATTAAAAAAGCTATATAATATGCTAGGCAAAGTTGTCTACATTCAACAAATGAGAAGCACTGATAATTTAATAATAGCGGACGGAAATCAAGTTAATATATGGTATGATTGGCTTCCCACCATGCCTCGCAGATATGAAAAATGAGTTCGTTGACACATTTAGATTTTAAAGAAGTAAAAGCTGCACTAAAAGTGCTATCAGAATTTATTGAAAAAGAAAAACTCCTGCGAGAAATAGAAAATACCGAAAACTTTATACCAGATAAAACAACTAGTATATTCACCAGCACAAAAGATGTGCTACGTTTGAGATAACAATGTTTAATATAAACAACATAGATGACAGGCCCATGCCTCCCCCGATGAGAAAACTTATCAGGGAGCATGCCTTGGTGGCTGCTGGGCTTTGGAAGCTTGGTGTGGCGGGTTCGATCCCCGTCTCCCTGACCAAATGAGTAAATCACGTAAGCTATTTGCTGCTGATTTGCCGCCTAAAGGCACAAACCATTCTTGGAAACAAGATTGGGTTCAAGAAATTCATTTCGATGGAAGAGAAACTCAATTTCCATGGGGATGGAGATGCAAAAAATGCGGGCTATTTGCTAGTCCAGCCTATAAAATAAAAGAAAATGATAAAGATTGCGACAGCCGAGTCGTAAAACAAGTAATGGAAGAAATATAAAACGGCACCGTTCTCTGAAAACTGGAAGTTATTAAATTATTCTGGGCTCGTAGCCAAGTCTGGTAAGGCAGCGGACTTTTAATCCGAAGAGCGGGAGTTCGAATCTCTCCGGGCCCACCAATTAGCTTTTAACAAGCTTTTCAAATAATACTGCTAGTTTAGCAGTCTTTTCAGCCCAAGGGCTTTCATATTCTTCAAGCTCTTCTTCAGTTGTTTGAGAAAAGCTTGGAGCATCGTGAGTGACATCATACCACTTACCCTTTGCTGGTTGGGCACCCGGTAGCTCCATAATTTCTTCTGGAGCTTCACGAATTTGTTTTTCAATAGGAGCGCGGACTTTTTCGGGGATCTTATTCCAATCTGTAGGAGTATCCTCAATAAGTTTAACTAACAATGCAAAATCTGCCGGCTTCCAATTATGCATAAAATGGCGGCCCCACATATTGTTGTACATCTTTTTCTTATTTGCCAAAAACTCCTCGGCGCTTTCTGCCAGCTCTTGAGCTGGCTGAGGACCTTGAGGATCTTTAAGCCAAGCAAGATATTTCCAAACTTCAAGATTCTCATGTACGGGGTCTTGCAGCTTCCCTCCCCAAAGCTCTCTATCTCCCGTCCATTCTTCTTGTGCCCAATCTCTCATAAGCTCAGAATAGACAGGAAATACTCTTTTCATAGACCTAGGGTCATGTTCAACATCAGGCAAAACCTCTCCAGGCTGCCTAAAAACGGAGGATCTTTTAAGAATTTTATGAAACTCTTGTATTATGAGTTTTCTTTTCATCATAAAATAGGTGATTATATTAGTTTATGGGGATGTAGCCAACGATGGAATGGCGCCGGCAAGACGATTAATAGTCGGTAATCTAATAAATATCCAAGCAACTGGAAAGAGGGAGTGTAACAGGTGTAGGCGAGGTGTGGAAATGGCACGAGGTATCTGCCTGGTTACAACAATCTGGAAAGTATAAGCAAGCGTTCTGCAGAAGCACCGAAGAGCAATGAGGTCCATGGTTCGTAGGGAAGCGCGTCTTAGCTTGTTACTGGTTTACGCGGGTTCAATTCCCGTCATCTCCACCAAATGTGTCGATGTGGCGAAGACCATATGAAATGTCGGGATTGCTATGGAAGAGGGGTTAAGTGGTATTTGACTGACCTCAAAGAGGCCGGCGAAGTATATTTAGTTTCTTTTTGCTGGCGCCACAACCCTCATATTAATGATATCTTACATGGACATCTGAAACAAATTTCTAAAAAAGAAGCAATAGCATTTCAAATAATAGAACTATGAGAGATCTTAATAAATGTTGTATGATGTCTCTTAACCATGGTGGCAATATATACTATTATTTAAGAAAAGCCCCATTGCCTGTATCAGGAAGTATAGTTGTTCCCTTGTGTAATAACTGTTTAACTAATCTTAGTGGTGGGGCTTTCCGAAATAATTACACTGAAATAACTAAAGATGAGGCAATTGCTTGTCGAGTGTTGGAAGATTAATGCTAGATAAATGTCAAATGAATATATGTATTAGTGAGGGAAGAGATACAAACTTTATTCATCTTAAATCTCTTTTCGGACTACCTCCAAAACTAATAACTATTTGCTGGACTTGTTTTGGCAAGCATGAGCATTCTATGGTTCTTAGATCATCATATGATCCTATTTCAAAAAAAGAAGCATTAGCCATAAAAATAATAGAATCATGAGACTCGTAGGCAGATTAAAAAAGTGTTTTGTGCGCAAATGTAGAAAACATAAACACTTAATATATCTAAAAACAAAAAACGAATATGATCCGGTAGTCCTGGCTATTTGTAAAAATTGTTATGCGTCGCATAATTGGAAGGGAGAACAAGGAAGGAAATGGCTAAATGCATGGAAAAGAATAAGCCCAATGGAAGCAGATGAGGCTTTCGTAGAGACAGTGATAGACCAATAGAGGAACCATGAAAAAATTTATAGCAGGACTTTTCTTTCTAACGGGCTGTTGCCCAACCATTTCTGGGCCTCCCGGTGATGCAAGCTCCATGAATTGGGCTGCGAGGGCGGCTGACAACACTCCCGCAACAATAATTGATTGTAAAGGTGGTGAGCGTGGGCGCCTTGATATTAGAAAATCTAATACTACTGTTAAAAACTGCACAATAAATGGAGACATAAGAATTTGGGGAGTTGCTCGAAATGCCAATCGCGAAGTTCTAAAAGGCCCATCTAGAACAAGTACATACGTATCATGGGTTCGCGACTCTGCTCCAACAAATACTCTTATAGAAAATACTCATATTAGAGGCATCAAGACAATACCACTGTACGTGGGGCCCGGCGCCACTTTTACTACAGTAAGAAATGTGAAGATAGATGGTAATTCAGCCAGCACTATGGTTTATTTAGGTGCTGAATCTCATCGGACTATAATAGAAGACTCTGTAATAGACGCCACACAGGGTAAAAGAGAGGCAATTGCAATAGACGCTTCCGATAATAATGTGATATCAAATAATGTCATCAAATATGAGAGAGGTATTCTCTACCACGGAGGAATTTTTCTATACAGAAACTGCGGGGAGGATGGCGTAATACGACACACAACTCCTAGCCATAATGTTATTACAAACAATACTTTTGTAGGCAATGGAACTGCTGTATGGCTGAGTTCTAGAGATGGTGGTGGAAGATGTTACTGTTCTTTGGATGATGGATTTCCTTTTGGAAGCAGCCAAAGCGATATGGATCATGCTAGATTTAATCAAGTAACTGGGAACAATCTGGGTGGAGGCAAAATTAAACAGGGCAAGTCTAGTAGTAACAATATTATAAACCAGTAATGGGGCGGTGGCTAAGCGGCTAAAGCAGCAGACTCTTAATCTGACGATCGAAGGTTCGAATCCTTCTCGCCCTACCAATAAATTTTAACATACCTCTGGAGCCGGAATTATCCGGCGAGGTGAAATAGGAGAACACATATAAGAGAGAAATAGGGCTGGCAACCCGAAAGGAAAACATGAACAAAACACACGTAAATGTTGGAACCATTGGCCACGTCGACCACGGTAAGACCACTTTGACTGCAGCTATTACAAAGGTGATGGCAGAGGTTAACGGCGGAAAGGCCATTCCATTTGACAAAATTGATAACGCTCCCGAGGAGCGGAGAAAAGGTGTAACGATTAATACTTCCCATGTGGAGTATGAATCGGGTACTAGACACTATGCTCACATCGATTGTCCTGGGCACGCTGACTATATCAAGAATATGATCACTGGTGCGGCCCAGATGGATGGAGCTATCTTGCTAGTTGACGGTTCTCAAGGACCTCAGCCTCAGACCAAAGAGCACATTTTGCTCGCTCGTCAGGTCGGAGTTGAAAGAATTGTAGTGTTCATCAATAAGGTGGATGTTGCAGATCCTGAGTTGCTTGAATTGGTGGCAATGGAAACCGCTGAGTATCTTGAGGCTCAGGATTACACGGATTCGCCAGTTGTTATGGGCTCCGCCCTTAACGCCCTAAACTCTGACGACACAGCTTCCATTAAGGAGCTTGTCGCAGCTATGGACAATCACTTCCCAGATCCTGTAAGGGATTTTGATTCGCCATTTATGCTGCCAATCGAAGGTGTTCACACCATTGAAGGCAGGGGTACTGTGGTAACAGGCAAGATTGAACGAGGAGTTCTTCCTGTCGGTGCTACAGTAGAAATCATCGGTCTTCTTAATGATGACAGAAAGCCGCGACAAGTTGTGGTAACTGGCATTCAACAATTTCATAAGGATCAAGAAGAGGCCCGAGCTGGTGAAAACTGCGGGCTGCTGCTTAGGGGAGTTAAGCGTGACGAGGTTGTGAAAGGCCAAGTCTTGATTGCTCCAGGCTCTGTAAAGTCTCATACTAAGGCAGAGGCTAAGCTGTTCGTAATTCCAAAAGAAGAGGGTGGACGTCATACGGCTATCCATAAAGGTTACAGACCTCAGTTCTTCTTCGGGACTACGAATGTAACGGGAACCATTAGTGACCTTGGTGAGTTGCCAGTCATTATGCCTGGCGAGCATGCTAAGGTCGGTTTGGATCTTTCGAAGCCTGTAGGAATGGAGCCTGGCATGCGATTTGCTGTTCGAGAGGGTAGCAAGACCGTAGGAGCAGGAATCATTTTGAGTGTAGAATAATAGGATGCCGGATATTACTGCTACAGGCCCCGGCTGAAACAAAGGCCAGTAGCAATGTGTGGGCTGTGCCCGAGTGGTTTTTAGGGGATGCTCTGTGAAAGCATGTACGCGGGTTCGATTCCCGTCGGTCCAACCAAGGAATTTATGAGAGTTTTATGTGATGTGGATGGGGTTCTAGCCCAATGGAAGGAAGTTTTTAGAAAACATCTGGCTGATGTAGATTTTCATGTTGATGGAATTAACTGGACATCTCCCAATTTGCCCTTAACAAAAGCTCAAAGAGCATATGCCTGGATGAAAATGAGTGAGTGGGGCGTGGCTCTCGATTTGGAACCTTTTCCAGGAGCGATCGATGGTGTAAAAAGAATTATGGAAATAGCCGATGTTTACTTCGTCACAGCACAAGTTAAACAAAGCCCAACCTGGGTATATGATAGAACAGGCTGGCTAGTTAAACATTTCGGAGAAGAGCAAGGAAACAAAATAGTATCAACTCACTATAAAGAGCTTTGTTCTGGAGATGTTTTTATAGACGATAAAGAGTATCATATAAGAGATTGGAAAAAAGAACATCCAGAAGGGCTAGCAGTACTATGGAATCACCCACATAATCAAGATCAAGAAACTGTTGGAATTAGATGTGGTGACTGGGATAAATTAATCAAAATGATAGGAGAAAGAAAGTGAAATTCAGAAATATTTTAACTACCGCAGCAATATTTTTATCTTTGGCCTGCAATTCAGGGCCTATGAATGTGATTGATGGAGCGGGACCTGGCTCAGTTCAACAGCCCATAATTGGTGGAACACCAGTAACTGGCAGTGAATATGGTGCAGTAGTAGGCCTTCATAGGTTAACAAAGCGATACGGCGGTGCTGTTTATGTTCTACCATTTTGTACGGGGACACTTATTTCTCCCACTGTAGTTTTAACTGCAGGGCATTGCCTAGATAAGGCAGAAGATTTTGCTCCTACAGAGCCAATGAAGCCAAACGAGCTTGCTGTTTACTTTGGAGATTCCCCTGGAGAGCTAGATGAAAACGGTAATTATGATGTTTTAAATGGCCTCATCGATGTTGAAGAGCTGCTAATTCACAGCTCTTATGATAAATTTACAATTACCAACGATATTGGCATTATTAGATTAAAGTCAGCATCAACAGAGACTCCCGTTCCACCATTAGACAGTACCAACGGATTTGTTCCTGCCGATGTCGGGACTCTAACTATGAAGTTAGTTGGATTTGGCGAAGATGAAAACGGCAATTATGGCGTTAAACTTATGGGCGATGTGACTCTAAGTGCAATTTTAAACAGCTCTCAGGTAGAACACAACCACTCTCCCAAAGGAATTTGTTTTGGTGATAGCGGCGGGCCCGCGCTGGTAACAAGAGATTCTACAAGATTTGTTGGTGGAGCTGCTTCATATGTCACATATCCGTACTGTGCTAATACTGGCGCACACACCAGAGTTGATGCATATGAGGCTTGGATTAACGACTTTGTTAGTCCATCCACTGATCCTCCAGGCACATGTGATGGTCTGTCATTGGGCGAGTCGTGTTCAGATGATTCTGAGTGCTGTTCTGGTAAATGCAAAGGTCGCAACGGGGCTAAAACTTGTAAATAAATGAGAAAACAATGAAACGCGCTAAAGGAAATGGACAGTACGCACATGTCATTATCACTCTTGAACCCGGAGAGCGAGACAGCGGATTTGTATTGCTGGGGCAAGACTAATTGACGTCTTTTCCATTATAAATCTCATAGATACCAATGAAAGCGTTATATATCATAATGGGAATTATAAAACTATATTCGATGAAATACAAGAGCAAATGCAAATAGATTTAGATAGAGAAATAATACAATGTCTTATCTCTTTTGCTAATAATCCTAATCCCCCTCCATGGTTTGTACCTAAAAAGAAATGAATTTAATAGACAATAATGAGCCCATGATTCTTCAAAATGATGATCATATTAACGAGTTCTATCATAAAATGGTAATTGAGATGAGAAAACTTAATCAGGTAAGACGCTGGGCGGATTGGTATTTTAGAAGAGTATGAGTGATAAATATATAGGCTGCTTTGACTGGGATTTTTCAGAAATTTTTCACTGGCCCGACGGGCCACCAGATCCTCCTGATAATTTTATAGATAATAACAATATAGCTATCTTTAATAAAGAGAAACGAAGAAGCAGAAGAAGATTTAGAGTCGGTAGGAGAACATGTCATTTGGAGAAATAGTTTTTGGGAAGGGTTGCTATAGCTTCGTAGATAATATGGAGCCAAAAATATATTATCCAAATATAGAAGAGATAACAAGATACAGATTAAAAGAGCTAACAGAGCTAGGTGAGGAACTTGGAGCATATATACATGAGACAAGATGGAACTCATCAGATGTAGTAACAAATAATATAAAGTTAGCTAGAGATTATATTAATAGAAAACAAGACGAAATATTCGGGCAGTAGCTTAGTCTGGCAGGCACAAGGTGTTATATACACCTGTGCTATGCAAAAAGAATCACTAGAACGTTTAACGACTGAGGGCCTATCATTATCTCAAATATCTGAAAGAACCGGAAAATCTGCTACGACAATCCGTTACTGGATTAAAAAGCATGGTCTTAAATTATTGCGCGGAAAGAAAGGCAAAATACCGCCGGATGGCAGAGTAAAACTATTATACAGATGTAAATGTGGGGAAACTGATAGAACAAAATTTTATGGACATAAAAGATCCATATGTGGCAAATGCCATGGGCAATACACCATCAAAAAAGGACAAGAAAAAAGAAGTAAGGCACTAGAATTTTTAGGTGGTAGGTGTAAGCGATGTGGATATGACGAATTCGGATGTTCATTAGATGTACATCATTTAGATCCTTCTAAAAAAGATCCAAATTTCGGATCGATGAGAGGATGGGGCTGGAAAAGAATAGAAAAAGAAATAAAGAACTGTATTCTGTTATGCAAAAATTGTCATGGGGCAGTTCATACTCATAACATAAAAGAATATCTAGTTTAGCGGGCATTGGCGCAGTCTGGTCAGCGCATCTGCTTTGGGAGCAGAGGGTCCCCCGTTCGAATCGGGGATGCCCGACCAAATAGGTCGTAGAGTTATGGTGACCACCCCGGCTCCAACCCGGAAAGAGAGGGTTCGATTCCTTCACGGCCTGCCAATATTATGAAGGTACAACATGAACAATTTAGATTCAAGAACAATTTGGAATGTTGTGCCAAAATTATGTAAGCACAAGAGATGCCCTTATAGAGCATTCGTGTTCGAATATAGGCCCGGTGGTCGATACTACAGACCAAGGGTAACTGGCTATTGCCTCTTACATGGAAAAGAAGCATTCGGTGGTTCCAGCAACATTATCTTCAGATCTAGAAAAGAGCTTGAAGATATGTTATTGACAAGCTCCATTATGGAGGGTTAAAATGGCTTACGTACCTAATCTGTGCACTGAAAAGGCATGCCCATTTAGAGCATATACTTTTAGGTACGTGCCTCCCCAGCCCATTGTAAAAAAGCGATGGGCTGGGATGTCCCAGCCAAAAATCTTTGGCTTTTGTATCTTCCATAAAGGTCGAGCATATTCAATCCGTATCGTGGCGACTTTTGGGTGTGGGTCGAGTGCTACGCCTGCCAAGAAAGGCGCGAGCTAAGAGCTTGGTATCCATAAGGCCGCATAAAAGCATGAAGATAAAAAAGAATAATGGTTATACCATAAACGATTACTTAGAAGGCATTTTGCCAAACATTAAAGACCCCGTTATCTTCGAGATAGGGGCGAAGGATTTTAGATCCGGCAAGAAGATTCTAAGCCTTTGCGGCGAGGGCTTCACATACTATGGCTTCGAGCCAAACCCTGTAAACTTCCCAACAAAGGTTCTAAAGCACAACCCTCCAAAGTACAACATAATTCAAGCCGCGATAAGCGATTTTGATGGAAAGGCCAAGTTTTATCAGTCAAGCGGCCTTACGACTGGAGCGTCCTCACTGAAGGAGCCCAACCAAGTTGTATTTGATTGTTGGCCAAGGCTAAAGTTTGACAGCTCCGTAACCGTTGATGTTATGAGGCTGGACACCCTTTGCGAGAAAGAGGGCGTTGATCACATTGACTTTATCTGGGCAGATATTCAGGGAGCTGAATATGAGATGATCCTAGGGGCTCAAGAGATACTAAAGAGCACCAAGCTGCTGTACATGGAATACTCTGATTTTGAGCTGTACAAAGGTCAGGTTCGCCTTCATAAGATGACCAAAGCTTTGCCAGGCAATTGGCGGCTAATACATAAGTTTCAAAGCAGACGCCAACACAAAGGCCAAGCGGCCTATGGCGATGTGCTATTGCAAAATGACGATATAAAATGGTGAATGAACTTTACGCATTGCATAAAGATGGCAAGCTTCTCGTAACCTCTACAGGCAGAGGGTTCCGAGCAAGAAACAGACACTGGGTTTTCCGCAGCCTATATCAAGCGGAGCTTCATGCTGAAAGGCATAAAGCGGAAGTAGTAAAGTATATCCCTGCAAATGAGGGTGAAACCTCCTAAGCTAGACGAAACACATCCCTGTAGCTCAACGGAAGAGCGCCAGTCTCCTAAACTGGATGTTGGAGGTTCGATCCCTCCCAGGGATGCCAGGTGAATAATATCTCATACATATGAGATGAAAAAGGTGCAACAACTTGCCAGAAGGTATGTGTTCAGGGTAATTAGAGCGCAGCTCAAAGAGTACCGCAAACGCCAAGACAGCGATAGGGTCGTTCTTATTCGGTGGCAGTTAGCACACACTAAATCGCAGGGAACGGAATTGGAATTGTATACGAGTCAAGGAGAGCAATTGAAGGGCTGGTATTAGCAGAAAGAGTTATAGATGAGTAGTCAGTGAGTAAATAGTGGTATAAATAGTTCGATTAAAAATCGAAATAACCTATAATAAAGGATGCCACCAAGATTTACTATTAATGAAAATACCTTTTTAAATGAGGATGAAGTATCATACTATTTGCTTGGAGTATATATGTCGGATGGCTGTATATATTCCAAAAGAAATAGATTTGAAATAACATCTAAAGATGTGGATTGGATAGAAAAAATACGTAATACCTTATGTACAAATAAATCCATCTATATAACAAAAGATGGCCATGCGCAGCTTCAAATAACAAATAAAATTGCTACTAATTGGTTGAAAGTTAAGGGCTGCTTAGATAGGAAGTCATTGATTTTAAAATGGCCTGATGTTCCAGAAAAATATTTACCCGATTTCATCAGGGGCTATTTCGATGGCGACGGAAGCGTATCTTTATCTAAATATAATAAAATAAAAAATAATAAAACATATACTTATACCAAATTAAGCTGCTACATATGTTCTGCTAATGAGTTGTTCATTAAAGATCTTTCTATCATCCTTCATAAACATAATTTAAATCATTGTGTATTTAAAACTAAAAATAAAGAAAATATTATAAAGAATAGAAAAATAAAAGCTGGAACTATGTGGAGAGTATCATTTGGCGATAGGACAGCGTTGAAATTTTTAAATTGGATATATTATGATAACCATTTAATTTCGATGCCTCGTAAATTTCAAAAAATAAATGATGCAAGAAACTATTTTTTAGGGCCCGGTGATGGAATGCAGACATGCCAGGTTTAGAACCTGGTGCTCTTAAGAGCGTGGGGGTTCAAATCCCTCCCGGGCTACCAATTTTAATGTCAAAAATTGTAGTCGACAGAAATGATAAATGCTTTGGAGCATATAAATGTCCATCGTCCAGCGCGAGTTCCTTTTCTGCGGAATTAGTTAGATGTTATGAAGGTTTGCCCGTTCAATTTTATCTTGAAGTAATAACAACGGGACAACATAGGAGCGAAATTATCTTCGTAAGAGGATTCTGCAGGAATTGTTTATATCAATCAATGGTAGAATATAATAAAGATCCGAAAGTTACCAGCGTAAAAGCTTTAAATGATGATGAATTTGAAGTTTACAAGGTAATGGAACAATAATTAGAGGTTAAAATGGAACCCACAATTAAAAAAATTAGATTATGCAAACCTTATTTAGTTCACCCTGAAACCAAACAAATCTACGCTCAATATGGCGTAATGGTTAGTTGGCCTGATGGTACTAGAAAATCTTTCGATAGCGAGGAGCAAGCTAAAGCATTTATAGAAGGCAGAAAAGTAGATCCTTTAAATATACAGCTAGAAGTTCCTGCTGGGTTTAAAACTGCCCTAGAATTAACCAGACAACAAAATAAGCCGCCTGAAGAAAAAACTACCGAAGAACAAGAAGAATTCGATGTATGGCTAATGGAATGTGATAAAGACAAAAGAGTTGCAGTCATTAAGGCTATCAGAACTCTTACAGCTTTAGGCCTAAGGGAGTCTAAGGAGCTTGTTGATAAAATCCCTATTGCCGTTAAGAAACAAATAGATAAAAATGAAGCTCAAACATTAGCTGCAGATCTTATACTTGCAGGCGCTAAAGTAGAAATAAAATGATAATTCAGCCAAATAAACCAACGGTTATTCAGTTGGAGCAGACATGTTTTGCATGCCCATCCGCATGGATGGGCAGAACTGTATGCGATAAGGAGCTATATATTAGATTCCGTTGGGGCTGTTTGTCTGCTTATCTTAATGATGATGTTATTTATAGTGAATCTATTAGTGATGAGCTTGATGGTGTTATAGATGAAAATAGCGTGATAGAGCTTCTATCTCACGTTTTAGATTTTGAAGAACTTAGAAGTGAAACACATATAGTTGAGGATGCGTGGAATTTCCCTCCTGTACACAGAATAATTAAATGGGATGAAGAATGAATTGGTTTGAAAGATTGCTAGATAAGTTGATTGGGGCTCCGGACGAAACTCCTAAGCCCAAACCTGTGACAAAGCCTAAAACCGAAGAAGAGCGGGAAGAGCTAATAGAAGAGATTTTTAATAAACGGCCAAGTGGTGGAACAGTAGACACGCCAGACTAAGAATTTGGTGCTCATTAGAGCGTGCGGGTGCGAATCCTGTCTTGGCTACCATGGGCATGTGGCGGAATGGTAGACGCCCCAGACTCAAAATCTGGTGTCCGCAAGGACGTGGGGGTTCGAGTCCCTCCATGCCTACCAATTTACTATGGTTAGAATTAGATCAACAAACGAAATTTTGGGAAATAGAAGAATGAGTAATGTTATTGATGGCTATTGTTTCGTGGATTTCGGGCCGCCAGAAAACTTTATTGAACTATCTGATGAAATAATCCATAATGTAGTATTATCAACTGCACATAAAATGTGTTATGTTGCTCAAAGCGACGGTTGCCTTGAGTGCATGGATAAATTTAGAAGAACTAACTGGGAGTGGGGTGCGGTTCTACCAACATATGAATGTAGTCATTGTAGCTTTGAATTTTATGCTATAACTAATGAGTGTCCTTTATGTTCAACACTTCAATCAGAAGAGGGATGGATATTTGGTGCGCCTCCAAGTAAGGGCTGGAAATAATGGCTCGATTAATAAAACGATATCCTGAGATTGGATGTTTCTTATGGCGAAATGAGCATTTAACTTTACCTAATGATAAAAGAAATATTATAGATACCCAGGTTAGACCTATGATTATAAGCAATACATCTGTAGCTCTAAACTGTCCAGATTGCGGTATGGATATTCCATCAGACATGTTAGACTACTATTGGGATGATTGCCCTCCGTGTTTGGAGTGGAAATAATGCCAACGACAATAGAGGGCTGGCGAGCTGTAGCGAGAGATTTAATGAGGCCCATATGGCCCAAAAACTTAGTAGAAAAACCTTATAAGGTACACATATTTAATAATCAATTATGTAAAAATTGTCAATTTGCTCGCTTGAATCAAGCACAGTTTGGTTTTTGTTGGTGTGGATATCAAAAATGGGAAGAAAAATGATAGAAGATATTATGAATAATTTGGATAAGCGCTTACAAAAGGCTTATGATGGTCTTGCTCGCGAATTATCCAAAGTCCGAACTGGAAAAGCTCATCCAGGCCTCCTTGACAGGGTGAAGATCAGTGCTTATGGTAATGAGACTCCAATTTCACATATTGCGAACATTGGAGTTCCTGGGCCCACGCTGTTAGTTGTGAAGCCCTGGGACAAGGAACATATTAATCCAATTGATAAAGCAATTAGGAGTAGTGACCTTGGATTTAATCCTCATATTAAAGGCAACGCCGTTCATATCCCAATTCCTATGATGACCGAGGAGCGGCGTAAAAACGCCGTCTGGACAATTAAGCAGTGCAATGAGATTGCAAGGCGTGCAGTTCGTAAACATAGAAGAAGCGCTCTGAGCGAGCTTGACAGGGCTTCTAAAGAGATTGGCGAGGATGCTGCTGGCCGTGCTAAGAAACAGATTGAAAAGGTTATAGAAGCAGCCATTAAGAAGGTTGATGAGGTAGCAGAAGAGAGAAAGTCTCAAATAATGAAAATGTAATATGGTGGCTGTAGCTCAGCGGTTAGAGCGCTGGATTGTGGCTCCGGAGGTCGGGGGTTCGAATCCCCTCAGTCACCCCAAGCGAATGAAAGAGGCGTGCAATGACTAAACTAAATGAAAAAGACAAACTGAGAGTACAAACATACTTGAAAGAAAAACTCGTTGGATATAATGAGAGAGTTGAGGAGGACACCATTGAATTGAGAATCGATGATAATGATGTTGCTCATCTTGACATTAGCAGAATGTACGACTATTTCCCAGTAAATTATGATACTATGGAGCTGCTGTCCAATTTATTCGGGTCGAAAAAGATCGATGTGGACGAGTACTATTATAATGGTTGTGAGACCTGTGATTACGGCTCCAATTACGTCAAGCAGTTCGTAATTAAAGAGGTTGATACGGATTTAATTCTCAAGAATATCTCCGTTATTACCGTAATGAATGGATAAAATTTAAAAAAATCCCAAAAAAAACCCTTGACAACCTGCCACTAAGGTGTTATAGTAGTACGTGTGGGTATCAATCCCCCTGAGACATCTCAGGAGTTTAATCCTAGGATTATTGTGGGTTATCCGCACAAATCATTTTGGTCATGAAACGCACGAACACAACTTGTAACATTAGACGAGACGCTCAATGCGCTTGCATGGTACAGGTGCGTCAGATTATCGATACATTTATTGAGGAAAATAGTCTGGCGTAGGTTTGTGTAGATTAAAGTGGTGGTAAAACCCGGTCTACACAAGTAGACCGGGTTTTTTCTTAGCATTTTTTAATGACGAGTAGCATAATGGCAATGCACCAGGCTTTGAACCTGGGGGCGAGAGCCCAATGGGAGTTCGATCCTCTCCTCGTCATCCATTCCTCGAATGGGGAGTTCTTTGACAACTTAGATTTTTTTAACTTTTCCTGGTATGCACATGCCTGAGAACCGTGCTGAGATAAGCCGGCGTAGTCGGTGTGCATGCCAGGACATTTCCTATTATTCCAAGGTGACCGAGCGGAGAAAGTACACGGCTGTTAACCGTGCGGGGAAACCCCATCGTTGGTTCGAATCCAACCCTTGGAGCCAATATTCCACTCTAGCTCAATTGGTAGAGCGTTCCTGTTAACCGAATGGTTCCAGGTTCAAGTCCTGGGGGTGGAGCCAAATGAACCTTCATGTTAAATTAGGTGGAGCAACAAATTACAATCCTCTAGAAGATTGTGCTGAATGCACAATCGCAGAGTCGCTCTACAATAATACTTGGGCGAAGCCAATTAAGTTCTATAGAGTAAGACATAAATATATTACAATCAGAGTTTCGGAAGAATTTTATGACAAAACATTTGGACTGTGCAAATCTCACCTAGACGAGCCTCAAAATCCAGATTCAAAATATTTTTGGCTTACAGAAATAACAAGAGAAGAAGTTGAAGTAGAAAGGGTGATGAAAGAATGAAATTTGATAGAGTTACAGATTGTGATGAATGTATTAGGCGACAAAGGCGTGCTGAATATATATTAAAAACTGAGCATCTCATTAACACGAAAACTCCAGAAGAAATTGAAAAATTTAAAATAGATAAAAATGCGGCAATAAATAAATCAACTAAATTCTATAGAGCTGTTGTGAAAGATGAGGTTTATGGTTGGAGAGTAATGAAATATTATGAAGGACCAAAATTTCCCCCATTTGTTGGGGGCATCTGTGATAGCTGTGAAAGAGATACTAAAACGTACGACTATCTAGAGGAGTTTGACAAAGGAGAAGCGCTGGCAGCCTTTGTAATGGAAGATTAATCTTACATAAATGCAGATAATTCACTTATCAAATTGCTTAGCTGATCCTGGCGGTCGCTTGGAAGTCGAGCCCAAACTTCTTTCTTATATGCATATAAAGCACCGAGTATCAGTTGTACATCATTCTTATCAAGATTAACTTCAAATGAATCCTCTTTTAATGCTTGTTGTGCATAGGCGGCATCTTCACGTCTTAAATGCTCAGCTTCTTCATCCCCATCCTCACCAACGTCATACTCTTCTGAAGATAGTCCCCACGATTCGTATGGATCATCTGTAGCTGCGGGCTGGGCTACTTTGTACTGAAATTGGCGAGACATTAACAGAATATTTTTCATAACACAAATATATTAGGATATTATATGCTAACAAAATTGCTTGCTTGGGTCTTTCTTCAATTAACTGGCGCCCCCATTAGCGGCGGTGCTGGTATTACACTTTATGACGCTAAATGTGTAAGATGTGGCAAAACATGGGTAGACGACTGGGAGGATAACTTTACCTTATGCGAAGACTGTGTGGGCTTTGAAGAAATTTTAGGCCACAATTTAGACGATTGCAGCTGTCTTAATAATGCCGGCAATCATTGTGGAGGCAGACCAATTAAGTGGCTTTTAGCCTCTACGGGAACGCCGCACATTAGATTTGGCAGAATTATGCCCTTTTGTCAAAGACACTGGAACGATCTTTATGAAGAGGTTGAGGGGCATTCCTTGATAACTAAGGAAGAAGCATTAACATACATAATCATGGAAGAGCCAAATGTATAACATGCTGGAGCGGTGCGTGGTTGTTCCACTTAATGGCCCACATGGATGTAAAGAGAAAACAACTAAGTTTATGTTTATTGGTCCCGGAGTAATGCATACTCCCCCTATAATGGCATTCTGTGAAAAGCATTGGCGACCGGGTATGTACGATCATCCATTGATTTCAAAAGAAGAAGCAATTGCGTTTATGATTTTGGAAGAGCCCAGGGATGTCGGGTCGCGATGAAGGATGAGGATGGATTTGGTGCCAACTATTATGGCCTGGATAATTGCCATGAGTGTGGGGCTGAGCCATTTAAGTATTGGTGTCGAGAAACTTGGTCTGTGCAACGACACGGCAGACCAACAAGTCCAGAATTAGTCAGTGTGGTTGTGTTTTGCGAGCTGTGTACTAATAACAAAGGAATTTGGCCGTTACATTTCGATAACTGGTTCGATGAAGTCAATGAAATAACCAGAGAAGAAGCCCTACTTATTCATATTATTGAGGAATAATTATGTTATATAAATTAGAAGAATTATTAAATTCAAACTTTATGGTAATAGTTAAAACAGTTTGGAGCGGTGCATGCTTTGTTTTATCAATGGTTTTAGCTTTTTTATTTTTGATGGGTTTATTAATGAGTTTCCCCTCTCCAGACGTTGCTTTAATTGTCATTTCGTCAATGGTTATGCTAGTTTGGGGGGCGCTTTTATCAGCTAAAATGTGCAAATGGAATGCCACCAAGCTTAGATTTCACTACCAAATGATGAAGGAGACGGATGATCAGGAGAGTATTTCAGAATTATAATATTGATAAATGCTGGCATGGCTGTGACCAGCCGGCTACAGCCTTCTACTTCGTAAAGAATGGAGCTGGTTATTGGGGCCAATCAAATGCAATAGAAACTAAAACATATGTTGCCAGTTATTGTCATAAATGTAATATGAAATTAAAAATAAAGATAGCTCGTGCACATAGCATCAATAGCGATACCAAATATGAATTGACCACAAGGGAAGAAGCTCTTCTTTATTACGTAATGGACGGATAATGGCAGTACGAATACCTAAAAATTGTGAGCTTTGTAAGGAGCCTATTCTCGGAGAAGAATATTTATTTGTTTATAAACCCACTCATGCTGGGAAAAATGCTAGACCCAGTATAGTTAATTATTGTGTAAAATGTTATAGTATGTTTGTTAAGGATGAGCTTCCTGTTAGTTGGCTGCGCCCAGTAACTATAGAGGAAGCAGAAGCATTAGAAACTGCATTTGAGATATTAACAGAATGAAAGTTATAGATAATCCAGATCCAACCTATAAATGTTATGGAATACCACTTGATAGCTGTGAGCAAATTCCTGCAGAATTTGTCAAGCTTTCATCTGTCATAGTTGGATATTGTGAGCCGTGTGCAGCAAAAATGGAAAAAGCATCTCCATACTTCTGGAAAATGCTTGAGAGAATTTCAAAAGAAGAAGCAATTACAACTTCAATATTGGAGCAATAATGGGATACTCATGCGGATGGTGTAATAATACCAAACATGATGAAAGACATAATGAGTGGTGTCAAAGACCACAAATAATTGAAGCTGGAAGCATGGGGCGCACTCCCCTTTTACAGTTGCGACTAAATGAATACCAAGCAGCTAACTTACATTGGCTATTAAATTTAACAATGTCAGAAGAGCCTTTCAGTGCAGCTCATACTGGAGATTGGACCGGGGAAGTTCTTAATATGCTAGAAGAGCATGAAGACTATTACAATAAATATGATCCTAACGATACAGATAATGAAGCAATTCGAGAAGCTAAGCGCTGGGCGCTTGCAGTAAAAATAATAGATTCATAATGGCCTGTTCGTCTAATGGTAGGACCCGAGGTTTTCAACCTCGCCAATGTCGGTTCGAATCCGTCACAGGTCGCCAATTATCCCTGGTAAGCTAATCTAGTGAAAGCGCAGCGCTGAAAACGCTGAGAGGGTGGGGCAGAACCACCACCAGGGGCCGGGAGCCCAGAGCGGGGCTATTCTATAGCATAGTCGCATTTGATGGCTATATGAGGCTCTGCAACACATAGAAGATGGGTGGATTCGCTCCCACCCTCCCTAACACTACATGTACATTCCTAGAGCACATAACCCGCTATTGAAGTGTAAAAAAGTTACCTGCGATGACGAACCTTCTGTTTTCATTATGACGCTCAACTCCATTCCTCCTAATAGAGTTCTTGGATTCTGCGCAAAATGTTTTAAGAAGGGCAAAATGAAAGCTAGAACAGAGCCTAGAAACGATGGAAAGTTTTTTCACTTAGGAATGTACTATGACTTCGAAAAAGTTTCAAGAGAAGATATTATAACACATTACAGAGTTGCAAATACAATCGTAAAAGATGTATTAGAAGAATAATGGATGGTAGCTCAGTTGGTTAGAGCGTACCCCTGATAAGGGTAAGGTCGTGAGTTCGACTCTCACCCATCCAACCAATTTGAGGAGACACTATGCCCTTTCATGAATTTCTAGATGATTGCAAAGATCACTATTGTATGATATCTTGTGATAGTTGCAAAATGGTGCCTGGTGGCGCGGGTCATGATTATGCTTTTGGATATGTCAAAGATGGATGGGAAATAACCAGAGATAAAGGAGACTGGTGGAATGGCAGGGCTATATGTCCTAAATGTTCTCCTAAAAATGTGATACCGCTTAAATGGGTATATTTTAATTATCCTAGGCAATGGTATTGGCTAAAAGAAAATGAAATGCCTCCATGATTGTAATGGCTAACAATCCGCTTTTGTAATGCGGCAATCTCAGTTCGAATCTGAGTGGAGGCTCCAATTTCAAATGAAAAGTAAATACACACTACATAATTTTAAAGACAAGTGCGTAAAATGTATAGTGAACGCGGACCGCTTTTTTATACACTACAACGCGTCGTTAAATACTTATTTTGGTATTTACGGATATTGTAAGGTATGCTTAAAGCGGACTTTAGTAGGTAGGCGTGGACCAGAGGATATAGAAGTGTTCAGGGAACATGGTTATACCTGGGAAGACTACTTATACGTTCATAAAATAATACAAGAATAACGAGCCGATTCTCTGATTTGAGGCATATCGGTTGCAACCCGATGTTTGAGGGTTAGATTCCCTCTCGGCTCTCCAACTCAATAAAAACTCATTATAATATGATACTTATAATTATCTTATCAACAATCGCATCATGGTACATATGGAATGTAATTCATGAGATGTCTCATATTTTAGCAGCTCAAACATTTGGAAAAGTAAAATCCTGGGAAATAAAGCCATATCCTCATAAATACAATGGCAACTTTCGTTTTGCAGGAGCATATTGGACATGGGAGGAAGAGCCTCGCAAAGAACATAGAGCATTTATTAGCCTTGCTCCTAGGTTTCCAAACTTAGTAGCAGCAGCCCTACTTACAGTTAGCTGTGCCTTTCCACATATAATGGTTGGATTGCTTGGGGCGATACATCCTCCAATTATGATATTCTTAATAGCAGGAATGATAGATCTATTTGTTGGCTCGTTTGGACTTAGAAAAAATTCGGACCTGAGGAAAGCTGCAGCCAATCTTAATGTGAGCCCATGGATGTTAAGAATACCTGGATTTATAATATTCTTGCTACCATTAATAGCAGTACTTTTATAATGAAGCCAATTGTCATCATAAAACAAAATATGTGCTGCATTATGAAGTGTAAAGAAAAAGTTACACACTATATTCTTATAGAGCCTGGGAATGGCCTGCACCCAAAACATCAACAGATTAGAGGAATTGGCGTCTGTGAGCAGCATATGGAAGGTGTGGATGGATCATTCTTTGGACAAGACAGAAAAGTTGTTTCAAAAGAAGAAGTTGACTGTATGATAGTACTAGCCGAGTGATTATAGCTCTTTAAAACCTTCCGTATTCTTATCAATAAACCACGGAGTATCTTTATAATTAATCGTTATTTCTTCTCCCTTAGCAATATTTTTAATAGCTACCAAATCATATTCTTCATCTCCGAGAATATCATCGCTGGCTTCGCCCGACAACCTAGCATTACAATTGAATTGATGATTTATTTTGGAACCCATTGTAATAATCGTTAGAGGGTAAATCTTAGTTACATTTTCTTCAATGGTTGTGCCAGACGGTATATCCGTGTTAGCAAAAACGCCCTCTGCATCAATTTCTGAATCAGCAATATAATATAGTTTATCTGCTGCCAATTTCTGAAATTTCTTCGATATAGCTAACAATTTCGAGAACATATTATAATCTCAAAATATTACATAGGATTATCATGTGGGAAAAGTTTAGCGAAGAATTAGTTTTTGAATGCAATTGGTTTAAAATACGTAAAGATGAGGTAATGAAGCCAAATGGGGAGAAGGGCGCCTATTATGTGATGGAAAAGCATCCATCCGTCTTTATAGTACCTGTACAAGTGGCTCATCCAGAAAACTTTGTATATTTAATTAAACAATTTCGGTATGCTACAGGTAAGTGGTCTTGGGAGCTTCCTGCTGGCTCAACTGACGGTAATGACCCCTTAGAGTCAGCAAAGCGTGAATTAAAAGAAGAAACTGGTTTTGAAGCATCTACTTGGGATTTTAATGGTACATACGAGGTAGCAGCTGGGCTATCCAATAATATTGGACATATCTATATTGTTACAGGTTTAACACAAACAGATTCCAATAAACAAGATGAAGAAGGAATTGTTGATTGTCAGAAATTCACAATATCTCAAATAAAATATATGATTAAAAACGGAGATATATCTGATGGCCCCACTCTGGCAGTGCTGGCTAAAACCATATTATGGCAATGGGGATGATTTCTAAATCTATAGAATTCGAAGGGAGAGCCGTTCAAGCCGGGGAGATAATAAAATTTGCCAGCAAGAAAGAGCTCAAATGCGATCATGTGTACGCTAAGATATTAAATATTTATGTCCATGAGGGAACAGATCTATATCAGCTTTATGTTAAAGTTCTTCATACCCAAGATAAATCAGATATAGGATCTAACTGGTATGTGAGGCCACAAAAAGTAGAATTTCTATCTAAGAAAGAACAAAAAAGAATATTAAATGTAATAGAGGTTATGAATGGATGACTGGGAGAGTAGTTTAGATCATATTGACTGTCCTAAATTAATAGACTCTATATGCGAAAGCTGTCTTACCGAAGGTAAAGATATTAAACTGATTCTATACGATCTATTTAAAAATGATTTGCAATCTGCAGCTCTTTTAGATCTTACTAGATGGATTTGTCCTGAATGCGAGTTAGAATTTTTTGATGTATCAGTAGTAGAAATAGACTTTAATTTTAATGTATGAAGGTCCCTGATAAATGTACGATTGAGTATTGCGATGATGATGCCACATCGTTTTATGCAGTAAAAACAAAAACCAATATGCATTTATATACAACATGCGATAGACACTCAGGGTTGCGGGATTTCAAAAATGCTCCGGCAACGCTTGAGCATCTTAGATCAACTCATGAAATACATATATTCGATTCTCGCGAAGAGATGATAATATTTTCAGTTTTAAATGATTAATGTCCTGGTAGCTCAGTGGATAGAGCAGGAGTTTTCTAAACTCAAGGTCGAGGGTTCGAATCCTTCTCGGGACGCCAAATGACATGTGTTGGTTAGTCAGCCACAGTGCGAGAGGAGAGACTCTCAGCCAATACAAATTGTCCTTGTAGCTCAGCAGGAAGAGCAGCCGCCTCCTAAGTGGCAGGTCGAGAGTTCGAATCTTTCCAGGGACGCCAAATTTTGCTCCCATACACTAACGGTTAGGTGGCAGCCCTCTCAAGGCTGAGGTCTCGGTTCAAATCCGGGTGGGAGCGCCAAATGAAAACATGGGAAACTACTTATAGTACAGATCTTTGTAGTGGCAGATCGGTTGATGAGGTTACGTTAGGCACCAGAGAAGCTGCCCCGTGTGGGGACAACGCTAAATACTGGATCACATATATAAATGAGAATGGAATATATTCCATACAATATTGCGAAAAACATAAAAATCTATTTAATTATTTTGACAGAATCAGTAAAGCAGAAGGGTGGGGTGGCAGAGAAATTTTTCGTTCAAAAAGCGAGTTGATTGCATATTTAATATTAAAAGCTTAACATAAAAACCCTTGACATCCAAGGGGTTAGTGGTTAGAGTATAAATAAGCCCTCGTAGCATAACGGCGAATGCACCTGATTGTCGATCAGGTTTATGTCGGTTCGAATCCGGTCGTGGGCGCCAACTTGGGGTATTGGAGGAGTCTGGCCGTCCTCACCTCCCTGTCACGGAGAAGATCATGGGTTCAAATCCCATATACCCCGCCAAAGGGCCTGTAGCTCAGCTGGGAGAGCGCAACACTGGCAGTGTTGAGGTCATCGGTTCGATCCCGATCAGGTCCACCAAACCAAATTATAGATGAAAACTTCGACCTATCCAAATCCGCCACAGAGTGATCATCTCTGGGAGAGACTTAAAGGCGATATTCTTTATCAATGCAAAAAATGTGGATTCAGAGTTCTTGGATATCCAATAACTCGTGATTATGAAATTCCAACTTGTAATGAAGTATTAGCCAATAAGATAATGAACTCATGAATAAATGGGAACGCAAACAAATATTAGAAGTAATTGATCGGCAAAGACTTGTTAATAATAAGCACTCTTGGAGATGTGAGAAGTTTAAATATGTCTGTCGTAATTGTGGTATAATTAAAAATCCGATAGAAATGCCGAGCTGTCAAGAAGTATTAACTAAGAAAATATTAGAATCATAAGTTATATTAACTATGAGGGCCTATAGCTCAGCGGTAGAGCATCTGCCTTACAAGCAGGGGGTCGCTGGTTCGAATCCGGCTGGGCCCACCAAATGAAATATGTGAAAGGAATAATTGCAACAGCATTTATTATGCTATTAATCTTAACTCTTCCTTTATGCTTTTTTTATGAAGAAGCATTGGGTCACCCAGATGAGGATGGAGAGTGTCATAGGCCAGATGATAATGAATGTAGACACCCTTGTCATCATGAGTTCTGCAAGTGTGCTAGGCCCTGTGCTAAAAAGTGTGAAGCAGATGAAGACAAATGGTGCTACGACAAATGTTTTAAAGCGTGTTTAGCAAAGCATAGTGAATGCGTTTCAAAATGTAAGGATGACTAATGGGTGCTAACTTTCCTGGTACACCATTTTATTTACCATATCTTGGTTATTATAGCTATGGGTATTCAGTGCATCAAGTTGGAAATCCAAAGAATTTCATAGATCACAATAAGATCTTAGCAACATTTTTTATATCTGTAAAGGGCACATCCTATTGTAGATGTTGGGATTGCTACGATATTCTTGAGATGACACCTGATTACGAACCATGTATGTGTGCTGATTAATTATGTCCAAAAAGATTATAGCATTTGATTTGGATGGCACCCTGGCCGAATCAAAATCCAGAATGGATAAAGATGTATCATTTTGGATTAAAAGGCTTATAAAAAAATACAAAATAGCAATAATAACTGGTGGGAAGTTCGATCAAATACGCAGACAGTTTCTTACTGAATTTAATGAAAGAGGTAATGATCCCCTTTTAAAAGAAATCTATTTACTGCCAACCTCGGGCGCTTCCCTTCATGAATATAAATTTTACCAAACTTGGGATAAAATATATGAAGATAGATTGTCACCACAAGAGGTATCAAAAATATATAATGCTTTCTATAGGGCTATAGTAAATACTGGGCTTGATTATCCTGAGATTCATGGTGATCATATTGAAAATAGAGGAACTCAAATAACATTTTCTGCTTTGGGTCAAAGAGCCCCAGTTAAACTAAAAGAGAAGTGGGACCCAAATAAGCATAAGCGCAAAGCAATCATTAAAGAGTTGCAATATGAAATTGGAGAATTTGAAATTAGATTTGGAGGCTCCACATCAATCGATGTAACTCATAAAGGCATTGATAAAGCATTTGGTATGAATAAGCTAATGGAACATCTTTCTCTTAAAAAAGAAGATATACTATTCGTCGGTGACGCCTTAGATGAAGGAGGTAATGATTACCCTGTCAAGGCAATGGGAATTGATTGTATAGAAGTAACAGGGCCAGAAGAGTCCATTAAAGTAATAAAAAAATTATATATGTCTTCGTAGCTCAGTGGATAGAGCGTCAGGTTGCGAACCTGAAGGTCGTAAGTTCGAATCTTACCGGGGACGCTAAATTTTATACTTCTCTGGCCAGTCGGGTGGCCATTCAAAATCTTCATCGTCATCCCATATATCGTCCTCTTCCTCATCTATACCAAGCTCTTTTCGCATCATAATTTCTCGGTGAGTTTGTTGAACTTGATCGAGTTGGTCCTGTGTCCACAGCCCCTCACCCGGAAATCTAACGTTTAATAGCATAGCTTCTTCCGGATTGGCCTTAACAATGTCTTTAGGCTCGAAAATACTATAAAATACTTCTTTAGGAAAACCGATACCATAAAATGGTTTCATCCAGGGACGCTCTTCCAAAATTAACTTGCCCCCTTCCATAACTTGCCAATCATAAACCATATCACCTTTTTCAATCCATGCATGGTTATAATATTTGACAGATTTTTTAAATGGTTCAGCTATCATTCCATGGACCATAACCGTGTCAGTATCGTCCCAATCTACAGATTTTATATAATTGGTGGCCCAACCAAAACATAGGCCGCAGGCTTTGGCTGCCATTTTTTTTAAAAATCGGCCTGCAATTTTATAGATATCTAACATCAAATAAAATACATAAATATGCCTCCGTCCGAATTGGATCGGACCCGGCCTTCGAAGCCGGGTGTTCTGTGGGTTCGAATCCTACCGGGGGCGCCAAAATGCGCAAAAAGAAACACAAATGGCGCTACGTAAAGTATGAACGCTTATGTTTAGTTCAAAAATATATCTGTAAAAAATGTGGCATACGCTTATCGCCACAAGAGATGAACCGACCAGCTTTTAGAAAGTCGCTACCAGATTGCAACGAGTTTATTTGCAATCAAACATTAAATGAATAAACTATTACTATTACTTATAATATTTTTATTTGGGTGTACGTCACCGTTAACACCAAATGAGATTTACCAAAAATACGATATCTTTGAAATAGACTACAAAGATACTCCAGGTATTGTAATGATTACCACTGGATTTGGTAAGTCCGAGCTTTGTACCGGCGTTGCTGTTTCTCAGTATGCTATACTAACAGCGGCCCATTGCTTATACTTTCCCAAAGAAGTACTATCAATTAAGTATGATTGTAATAATGTAGAAGATAAATCATGCAAACTAGCACTTATAAGGGATATTGTCATTCATGATGAATCTTTAATTAATGATATTGCAATAATAAAAACGGACTGCCTAAATATAGATCATCTTCCAGAGATACCAGAATTTAATATTAGACCAAGTGCACTTTTTGTGGCCGGATACGGACGTAAGCCACATCGAGAATCTGGTAAGCTTTTTGCAATGGTCGGTCAGAATCCAAAATATACAAATTGGTCAAATAGATTTAGTATTGAGGTTGAAAGAGGTAAGGGGCTTTGTTTGGGGGACTCTGGCGGTCCAGCCTATGATTGGTCATCCCAAAAATTAATTGGTATACTATCTAGATCATGGGTGAGAAAAGAGCATGCAGAAGACCATAAATGTGGTGGACTATTAAAATATATGTATATTCCACATTATAGAGAATGGATTAAAGCACAGTTATATTAAATGAAAATTCCTCTCATCATAGAATTATTTGTTGATGATAAAATAGAAAGCGCACCCGACTATTGCCAATATTATATAGAACAATCAATTGTTCGTCTTTGGTCTTTCCCGGCTGCTTTCAGAAAACAATGTCGTAAAAAGGGGACGCTGTTTATAAGATGTCCTATAAATAGTGCAATAGTAGACATAAACTTAATACTTAACGGCAAGCCCAGAAGTCAATCAAGAAATTTCATTACTTTATCTTTTTGTAAAACATGTGTGATGCGCTTCTTATTAACTACTCCAGCAGATTATTTTCCTAAAATGAAGTTTATAGAACAAAAAGAAAGTAAAGATTTAGATATTATTGATTTTATAATGGACTCTTAATAATTTGACATATCCATGAAATGGATGGATATGTTTCAGTCTATGTAGCAAGAGGAATAACGGTGCTGAGCGCGTCTAGTACCTGTTGTCGGTTCCGTACGATTAACGGTTATCGCAGCATCTGTGGCGATACAGCCACAAAATTCTTTAGAATTCCCCTAAGAGCACTAACTCTTGATAATAAAGATATAGAACGACAATTTACTTATTCTTTTTGTGATTTTTGCCTCGACTCCTTGAAGAAGGAGTCTTACAAAGATATAATAGAGTGTATGACCGAAGTGACGCGGGAGGAAGGCGTCATGCTCGACCTGATCGATGAAATTATAAATGGTTGAATTAATTTACGCATTATTAATCATTTCAGCATATTTAAGTGGAGTATGCGTGTTATTTGGTCTAACTCTTTGGATACTCCATAAATTAGATTTATAAACTTATGCAGGAAGGGCTGGGTCCCGATGAAGGCTCATAACCTTCGTCCCGGCGGTTCAATTCCGCCTCCTGCTACCAATTTAATGAAGTACAAACCTGGCGAATCCAAGTATGTATAAGGTTGGCGATATACTTCACTTAGAGGGTGCTCTTTGTAATTATTACGCTAAAGTAATTAAGTGTTATGAATCAGATGATGAGCAATACAGGGCAGTTATTTTAATGGCAGGTACTGGTATCAAAAACTACATACGTGGCTCTGTAGGTGTCGAATTTGACATCAGAGATTCCGATGTTATAGAAAAAATTTCTGAAGAAGAATATTTAGCATTACAGGTTTTAAATGGATAAAATTAAAGAATATAGTAATTTAATAATTTCAATACTTCTCTCGATAGTATTTGCTTTTATGTTTATGTACATAACAGCAGGTGGTTATAAGGCATTCTTAATGGGAGCTGTTATAGCAATATTTATCAGCCTCATAGGAATGGCAACAAAACGAACGGGTCTATAGCATAACGGTAGTGCAGCGGTCTCATACGCCGTGTCGTCCAAGTTCAACTCTTGGTAGACCCACCAACCTTAACTCCCAAATTGGCAATGGGTAAAATAAAAAATATCGCTGGCAAAAAATTTGGACAATTGCTTGTTCTTAAAGACAGCGGCAAAAGAGCAAAATCTGGTCGTGTTTTATGGCTTTGCAAATGTGATTGCGGCAATACGGCTGAAATTAATTCTAAATATTTGCTTTCTGAAGATACACAAAGCTGCGGTTGCTTGAAACCAACACTTCTACATAAAAATACAGATAAAGTTGGTGAAATAAGCAAGTCTTTTTGGTCTCGTATTAAAAGAGGCGCCAAGCAAAGAAATTTAGAATTTAAAATAACAAGAGAGTATGCTTGGTCTATTTTCTTAAAACAACAAAGAAAATGCTCTCTCACAGAAATGGATATCCACTTACCAAAATATCATGGTAAAAGAAGCCTCCCAAATAGAGGAAGAAACCATACTGCCTCCCTTGATAGAATAGATAATTCGAAGGGCTATATTATAGGAAATGTGCGGTGGCTACATAAAGATGTAAATAAGATGAAAAATACTCATGAAGAAGAGTATTTTATCAACATCTGTAAGAAAATTTCAAACATAAATAATAAAAAACCTTTAGTAGCTGTTAGTGGCGGACTAGATCCGGTTCACTATGGCCATGTAAGAATGATAAAAGAAGCAGCTAAATATGGTAGAGTAGTTGTTATTTTAAACAGTGATGAGTGGCTTACTCGTAAAAAAGGTAAACCATTTATGTGTTGGGAAGAAAGAGCTGAAATAGTGGGTGCTTTCAGAGATGTGTATAGAGTGTCACCTGTAGACGATTCAGATGGCACAGTCTGTGAGGCGCTTAAAAGAATAAAGCCAGCTTATTTTGCTAATGGTGGCGATAGAAAATCAGATAATGTTCCAGAAGTACAAGTTTGTCAGGAGCTTGATATTGAAATGCTTTGGAATATTGGTGGAGACAAAATACAATCAAGCAGCAATCTAATTGCCAATGCTAAAGAGGGAGTTTCATGAAAATGGAACTAAAATGTCAAGTAAACATGTTTTTTTAGAATCATACAAAGATTATACTTTATACTTAAATAATCAATCAAATCCACAATCAGCCTTCTTCCGCGTCAGGAGTTTTCACGGCAAGCTAATCAAAATTCTTAAAAAGGATATCGAAGATATCTGTGGTAAAGAAGTAGAGATTAAGGAATTTACAATTAATAATGGAAGAGGAAATTGCTCTATCGAAATTAAGCGAAGTAATTCTAAGAAGAAGTAAGAAAGCGTTTGATTTTTTTAGAGATAATCCTGATAAGTCTCTAGAGATTGTAGTTCGATTCTGGGAAGGTATACTTGAAAAATCATCTATTTCCTTCCTTGAATCTTATGGATTCGTAGGATTTGGAATTGAATTTTATTCCCACCTAACATACCGAGGCACCATTAATAAGTCTGAACTTATAGAAATACTCACATATTTTGAGCTGCCTAACCAGTATGAAAAAGAAGAGTGGATAATAGAAGTTAAACCATTTGACTTCATTGAACATATTGTGGAGAGCTAGTCCAGATCTACAATTGAGAAATAGTAATAATTCTACATTCCTATATGAAGCCTGTCCAGATATTAAAATTAGCAATTAGATTCGAAAAATTTGCCAAAGAAGAAAGTATAGAGTCTAGTGTTTCTAAAGACTTAGAAATATTAGGCAAAGACTACCATGAAGAATATATGAAAGCTTCTAAAATGGTTGCTGATGACCAATTAAATACAAATAGGTATCACATAGTCTATGGGAAAGTTCAGCAGCTGGCTAGAATGCTGCTGGAGCATTATAATTCATCTAGCGAAGCTTATAGTAAAAATCAATGGCTTAAACAATATAATCCTTCTGAGCTTCCCCCACCGCGCACACAGGGGCCTGCTATGGGTTATAAATTTCGTCAAGACCCAAGTCGCAGGAGAGAGTATGATGAATGGGGCGAGCGCAGACCGTGGTATAGAAGGTGGTTTGGTATTGATCGCCCTGACTATGGCGAGAAAGGTAGCTTGCTGGCAGATCCTAAGCAGTATACCGAAGGTCGGCACGCACAGCATGTATTAAAACATTTCAAGCGCACCTTATCTCAATCAGTTTCAGATAATCAGTACGAGTTGGAAAAAGCATTTAAAACTGGTGGATATGAAGGAAAGCACGCACGTGAAAGATTGGCCAAAAAAATTGGTTTAGATTTAAAAGAGCTGTTAGATAAGCTTGGCTGGAATGAGCCGAGAGAAGATACGCAAGAAAGTGTGCTGAAATTGCGAGATAAAGGCAGATCCATGCTTTCGAGCTTAATCGGTAAAGCAAGACGGGGTCAAGGACTTTTGGATGATATTCTTCATCAAGGAATGGATAGTGAAGTTCCCGCCAACATGCTTAGTGATTTTTGGCTAGATATTAGAGCTTGGGCAGGGCTGAATTGACCACACTGGTAGCTGGTCGATCAACGGTCATCCGATGCGTTAAGACTTAAGGATGCACGCAATAATATTATAGCTCTCTTCTGGATGATTCCAGGTAATCATATCTTCTTCATAAGGCGCTGGAGCACCGCAAGCAGAACAAAATCCAAGCCTTATTCTGCCTGACCTACCAGCCAAACATTTTATAATATCTTCCCTGCTTATTGGCTGACTAATTTTTTCGCCATCAATAAGAATTTCGGTTATCTCATCCCCAAAATCACTTGGCATTTCTAAAAGAGTCGAAGCACTAAATCCATCTCCTTTAAAAAAGGAGTTTCTAATTGTTAATGAAACTCCACTCCTGGAGAGCTGGAGTAGGCCCCCACCGATCTCTATAGTCATAATTAAACCAAAGTTAGGAAGCGCTCAGGATTGGGCGCTTTATTTTTGTCTTTTTTCAACAATTCACGATATACAATATGAGCAGCCTTTCTTACTATTTTGCCTACTTCTGCATATCCATAATTTTCAGTTCTTCTGTGTAGAATAAAAAATGCCTCGGCAAATTCAAGCAAATCCAACTCCGGAGTAGTAGTATTCTTTGCTTCATTTAACCCTCGCTTGACAAGCTCAAAACAGAGAGCCTCTGGCCCCATATCTGTTAAAGCCTGAATATAGTCCTTCCCTACCTTTTCTGATATTTTTCTTTGTCCCATATTACACTATAATACAAATAAATGCCATGTTACCAAGATGTTACAAGTTTAGCCGTGGAGCCGTTCTTACCATCATTCTCAACCAGAATGGCATTCTCGAACTTATCCTTTAAATAGTCGTTATGTGTAATTATAAATATTTTGTATTCATTTTGAAGCTCTTTAATAATATCAACAAAGGCATCAACCCCAGCCTTGTCCAAAGATTGATCTACTTCGTCCAGCTCCAAGAATTTTATCTCTATCCCTAAGCGCTTCTGTATGACAGATGCTAAAGCTAACTTTAGGCTGAGCGCTATGATAAGCTTCTGACCACCGGAAAGCTGTCTATACTCTCTATCTTGCCCGTGGATCTTATAGAAAATTTCAAGAATATCTTCTTGATTGCCATCTTTACGATCCTTAATGATCTTAAATTGCAGCTCCAACTCTGGCCTAAGTTTATTCAGCCTATTGTTGGCTTCGATTTGAAGATCATCAAGAACAGTATAAATAATCATCGTAGGTATCCCACCTGTGCCAAATCCCTTAACTGTCATTTGACGAACTTTATATTCATCCAACAGGCCATCTATTGCTGAGGTACATTCATTGAGTTTTTTCTCATCTTTCTTTCTAAAAGAAATTCTCTCAGATACTTTTCCCTTTTCTGTATTTAATTTTGTTATCGCATCTGAACATCGCTTAGCTTTTTTAGAAGCAGACGAAATTGCAAATTGACATTCCTTCATTTCTTGTTTGGCCGCTTTAGAATCGGAAGAATCGTACTTATTTGTTAATTTAATTAACTTAGCTGTAGATTTTGCTAAATTATCTGTATAGGACTCCCTGTCTTTATCAAGCCTGGCCAGGCGTGCTTCCAAATTAGAGATGTACTTTTTATCTTTTAATATGCCATCTTCTTTAATGGCTATCTCCTTAAGAAGAGATTCTCCTCTTGCTTTTGAAAAAGATACATTAGAAAGCTCCTGCTCAAATTTAACGCGCGATTCAGAATACCTCTTAAGCTCTTGCTTACTCTTATAAATGAGATTGTTTATCTTTTCTAATTCTTCTGCTGTCTTCTTTAAGCATTCTTCTCGATGTTTTGATGTGAGAAGTTGGCGGCAATGAGGACACTTGTCCCCATCCGGCATTGGCGCCCGCAAATCATCTGCCTTGCTGTTTAGAGATTTTATATTTACCATCTCATTAGATTCACAAGACTTAACAAGATCAAGATTTAGTGAGATGTCTTCTGGGGATCTTAGCTTACTTGATTCTATAGAGTTAAGCTCATCGTTAAGCTTAGATAATCTTGTGAGGCCAGACTTTACTTCTTTTGATAAGGATAGAATATTTTTCTTACCATCTTTTATATCTTTATCTACTTTAGATATTTTTGTTTCTATTTCAATCTTATTAGATTTGAGCTGTTTGATTTCCTCTTCGATTTCAGATAAATCTGAGCTTGACAAAAGCTCAAGCTCTACTGCGCGCGCTTTTTGTTGCTCGATTTCCTTATTGTAAGTATCTAAATCTTTTAAATTATCTTTAATATCTTTTTCAATAACTCGCAGAGTCTTTCTAAGAGCTTTAATATCATCTTTCGGATTACCTAAAGCAGAAGCGCTACGCCTCAAGTCTTCCAACCTAGTCCTGACATCTTTGAGTTTTTGTTTAGCTATTTCTTCAAACTTACTATATAGCTCAAGCGCTAAGGCAGACTTCAATATTTTTCGCCTGGCATCAGATGATTTAGCATCTGCTAGTCCTGATAAATCTAGCTGAGAGAATAGAACTGACTGCTTGAATGCTTTGTAATTAATTTTAATTATCTTCGCAAGCTCAGAGGCAGTGTGGCTTTGCGTTCTAGTTTCAATAGGATCCCACTCTCTACCATCCCATTTAAGTAGTGACAAATTAGATTTAGAGGTTCTAGAATTTCTTGTGCGTATTACTCTATAGGTTTTACTTGCGGTTGTAAAATCAAAAATAACTTTGCAAGCCTCTGTGCCGTCACGGACTATCTTATCAATGGTGGACGTTGGATATTCTCCAAATAAAGCAAAATCAACAGCATGGAAAATTGTTGTCTTTCCGACTCCGTTTGATTTTCTTGCATCATTCTTGTGGCAACCAACAATTAAGGTGCTATTTAGTTTAGAACAATCGATATCAGTGTATCGATGGCTCATAAAATTTTCTAGTTTTATTCTTAATGGAATCATACTATTTAGATATTTTGGAGAAGTACTCGTCTATTATTTCATTGGAGAATGAAATAAACTTCTCCTTAAGAGAGTCCTTTTCAAATTCGAGTTGGTCGGCGTAAATTTTAACAGCAGCTTTTGGGCTTGCTACATCGTTGTTGCTAAATATCTGCTTAGATACAGGAACAACGGCAATATTTTTAGACTCTGATATATTGCATATGTGGAAGGCGCCTAATTTGTAAATGGCTGTCTCTAACTTATCTCTATCTATATCTTCTGAGTTGGGGTCTAGAAGCCTAGCTTCTACTCTAACAATCGCATCTTTAAAAGACTGTGCCGCATCCATAACCTTAATCTGCTTGATTAAGAAGTCTGTAGGGCTAAAGCCGACGGGCACATCCATCTTGACTCTCCTGAGAGGCCGTGATGGGACCTTGATTTCTTTAAACTTATTGGGAGAGCTTGGATCAAAAACAATGAGAATTTTAGTATGGTCTGTTTCTCCAAAATCAGAAATATCTAAACTGCCTACATGGGAGATATAGGGGCTTTTAGAACGAACCTGCGGGCGATGTATGTGACCCATCCATGTATAATCATAGTCGCTAAAAAGCGATAAAGGACACATTAGCTCGTTAGCATAATTGTCTATCTCGTCACCGACAAAAATAGATCCCTCAATGGCCAGGTGACCAACCAAAACCTTATCGTGAGTAACAGGAATTTCTGTAACCTCATAAGACAATAGGTCGCTGACCTTTTTAATTGCATCATCATGAGTAGGGCACCCTAAAGATTTTCTATCTCTGAATGGAAGTAAAGTAAAGCCAACGCCGCTGGTAACAACGGTTGTTGGCTTTTTGTGTACATGGACGCGAGGAATTTCGGCAGCTGAAATTATATCTAATACAGAACGATAATTTCTACCATATCGTTTAATATCGTGATTGCCTGCTATGATGTCAACTTCCACATTATGTGCTACGCACTGCTTTAAAAACTTAACAAAGAAGTCTATTAAAATATAATCTGGCTTAACATCTTCACAAATATCACCGGTAAGGATTATTCTCTCTGCATTGTTCTCAACAGCCTGATCAACAATCCAATTGAGCAACGTAACCTGATCATTTATTCTACTATTGAGAGCCCCACCAATACCGGGCTTACCAATTGAAAGACCTTTTCCAAGGTGGATATCGCCAACAATTAAAGTGGTACTACTCATCTGGTTCTCCAAATGCCTTTAAATATTCTTGAATTTTTAAAATTCGTATCTTTAAATCATCTAATATGATTGATCCATTTTGAGCATGCTTCCTCAAATAGGCATCTAAATTCCAGCCAACATGATCAGCGTACTCTGATGATTCTCCAAGGTTGTTAAGCTTCTTAAACTTTCTTAAAGAGTCTGCATATTCAAATAACAACTTAACTATTTTTTCTCTATCTTCAAATCCAAAATCTTCAATTTCACCCTCAAAAGAAATAAGGTGTCCTAGAAGGTTCTTTGCTACCACAATCTGTGGTACGTTTTCCATATATGAAATAAACTGAATGGATCTTCCGCCCCTTTGGCAGCCAAGACAATTAAATTTATCTGCTGATGGATTATATCCAAAAGATGGCTTACTGTCGCGGTGATCTGGAAATGGACATGAACATTTATGAGTCCACCCAGAGAAGCTATAGTTTGTATTAAACTGAATATTATATCTTTTAAATGTTGAGGAGAGACTTATCTTATTATTAGCTAATTCAATATATCTTAGCTCTTCTCTTCTTTGTCTTTCCCTAATAGGATTGCTTTGAAATTCATGTTCGCCCCATCCGTTATCTTCGTCAGAATATCCATCTTCGCCTGATATTTGGCTAGGGCTATAGGATCTTCCTTTATTCCCATGTGATCGCATAAGCGCTTATAAGAAAGATATTTCTCTTTCTCTTCAATAATTATCTGTCTAATGGCCGACATTGGCACACTATCACTCTTCTTTCTCATTTGGCGCGCTGCCTATCGATAGTTTACTTTCTAATTCTTTGAGCTTCTGGTGAAGTGTAAGATTATCTCTATGCATCTTTTCAAGATGATAGGTCAGCTTATTATTAGAATCACGTAGCTGAAGGGTTGCCTTAAATAATAACATGATCATCGTAACTGATCCCATGCCCCTTCTTGGGGGTAAAGGCTTATTTGGGTCTTCGGGTTCCATGTCTTCATCGGCATTTATTTCCATTGCGAACTGGGCGAGGTCATCTAATATAGATTTTTCAATACCCTTTCTAGCCGGGCCCTTGTTCTCAGGCAAATTTGTATCTTTCAAAAGCGTCATAAATTGGCGTCCAAGAGAATACATTCTTTCTTTTTTAGACACCATATCACTATGAACTTGGTGAGCTTTAGTCTCAAGTCTCTGGCTAAATGTCTTTCTTTCTTCGGCCGCTTTGGTAAATCTTGAACGTGCAGCATCAAGCGGCGACCCTACTTTCTTCTCTTCCAATGTAACATTATCAGAAGCAAAACTTTCTCTTATATTATCCATTATTCTCCTACCATTATAGCAGCCTCATCCTGGCTCTCTCCTGGTACTAGGGGCTCGTTTGCGCCAATATCTACTCTTACCCCAGACTTTACACGAAACTCGCTTAGAAGCTCTTTGGCGGCCTTCTCGACGACCTTCTGAATCTCTACTCCATCCAGATTGCATCCATAGAAATCAGATGCCCTAACCATGATATCCCAGAGCTTTTCTTCAACATCATCTTTAAATTCACTAGATGAATATACATAGTGAGTATCATTATGTCTTAAGTGCATTTTAGATATTTGATTATCTAAAGATTTGGCAACTTTGGTCAGACCCTGAATGTCTGCTTCTCTTGCTTGGGCTTCCAGTCTCTCTGCTGTAGATTGTTTAACGGTTTTCATATTTCTCCTACATATTTGGATCTATTTTTGGAGACGCCAAATCTGCTGCCTCGCCATCTGTCATATATCCATAATTATAACTGCTACGCTCTCTTGGAGCCTCATACTCTCTGCGAACATGATCTTGTAATAAATACAATTTATTAGGATCTATATCTTTTAAGAGATATTCTCCACTCTCAATTTTTTTAGCTAATTCTTTAAGAAGTTCGATTCGTTTCTTTCTGTTTTTCTTAAGAATTTTACGCATTTGAGTATCATTCGCCATCATTTATAATGAGCTTAACAAATAAGCCGCAGTGCTTATGATCTATGGCAAATTTTTGATAGAGTTCAAACTTTTTCTCAGACCACAGGCGACGGGTGGGCTGATCAAATTTTTCACCCAAATTAAAAATAAAATGCCGCACAGCATTGTAATCGAGTAGGACTCGATCAAACAGGCGGCATTGATCTAAATAGTCCATTATATCGTCGTAGCGATACAATGAACTATCTACTAGTAATATTCTGTTTTCGATTCCTGCGCAGCTTACAAAGTCATCATCACTTCGGCCAAAACAGCCTAATACAACATAAAGGTTATCGGAAGACACACGGGGTTACTCATCATCTGTTACTTCAACAACAACCGATCTTTGTTTATTTGCTTCTTTTTCTTCTTTTTCGCTGTCAGTTAGCTGGCTTACAACAACAAATTCTCCGACATTTTCTTCCATCTTGTATCCCCTAGCTAAAACTTTTTCTAGCTGTGCGACCACAGAAGAAGATTTTAATCTCAAATGCACCTGGTCATTCGATACTTTAACCCTTTCAACGTGATCGGATACCTTCTGATTTGGTAATGAAAACATGTTAATTGGGAGATTTTTAATAGCATCCCACATGAGATCGGATTTGGTTGGTTTTGCAGCTGAGCTGGATTTTTTAGTAGTTGTCTTTCTAGGCATAATCTCTCCAAAATCAGATATATAATATTATATATCAGAGAGCAACGTCAAGATCATCACTTTTTTCATCAGACCATGGAAGAGTTTCCATTAATTCTGTAAATGATAATCTCAATGATTTAAGCTGATGTGTGCCTACAATCTTATTAAATTCTTCGCCGTCTTTAATTAATAACAATGTGGGAATAGATCTAATTTCAAATTTCTTTGCTAGCTGAGGAACCTGATCAATATCAATGGATAAAAAATTAATATCTTTAAATTCGTCTTCTAATTTCTTAATCATGGGGTCCATTAATCTGCATGGCTGGCACCATGTCGCCCAAAACTTAATTGCGTACAGTCCATGATTTACATTAAAATCCGACTCATTTATCACACTTATCATTGCTCAGTCCTCTTCACCCTGTAGGCTTTTAATATATTTTTCGGCAAGCATCGTGTGTGAAGACGTCATATATTGTTGAATCTCTTCTTCATTAGAGATTCCCTTATCAATAAGTAATTTCTCCAAAGCGCCCATTCTTAGAATAACATCAATCAACATAAAATCTTTCTTTTCTGAATCTGACATATCCAGCAAATCTAAGTTTTCTTCCTTTCTTTCCACGCTTGCTCCTTTAAAAATTAAACCCCAGTCACAGGGGCCTATAACTTTGTACATTTATGCATATAAGCTGAGCCCATATATCATAAACTTTACTAACTGCATATATTTATTATAAAATTATTTCTTATTGACTGAGAGATCTGGCAGTAGTATCCCTGATAAATGATCCAATTCATGTTGGATACATACGGCGAAGAGGCCAGTTGCCACAAAGGAAACTGGCTCTACATAATTATTCACCACTTTTATCTCCTGGTATCTCATGGTATCCTCATATCTATCAGGAAATGATAGGCATCCCTCATCTTTAAAGAGCTTTTTATCAAAGCCCTCTTCAATTTTGCAATTGACTAGATCTACATTGTAGGCGCCGCCAGAAGAGGGAATTCTCACTATAGCCATATTCTTGGCTATTCCAATCTGGGGTGCTGCTAAGCCAATACCAGGGCGACCAAGCTCAGCAGATCTTTTTAGTTCTCGCTCAAGTTTATCACGAAGCTCTCCTATCTCTTCTGGTAGAACATCAACGCATTCAACTCTTAACAACTCTTCGTCTGTTATAATCACGATACTTTTTCTTCTTTCTTATTTATAGAAGACCTAGCTATAATTGCTGACATAGTTCTGCCCTCCATTTTAGTAGGGCTGATTATCTTAATTTCAGAAGACAGCGCGTCCATTAGGTCTTCCATCTTGTCCATTGCTATACCCTTGTGCGTAATCTCACGCCCTCGAAACATAACAGAGATCTTAACCCTACAACCGTCATCTAAAAATTTATCAATCTTATTGGCCTTAACCTTAATATCATTAACATCGGTTGACGGCCTCAGCTTTACCTCTTTTAGCTTAGATTGAGCCTCACGACGCTTTTTAGAATTAATTTTCTCACGCTTGGACTGATCGTATTTAAATTTGCCATAATCTAAAATTTTACAGGTTGGCACCTTGCCATTTTGCGAAACTTGAACAAGATCTAGCCCGCTATCGGTTGCCATTCTGAGAGCCTCAGAAGTTGCAATAACTCCTAAGTTCTCATTATTTTGATTAATGCATAATACTCTTGGCGCTCTTATTCTTCTATTAACAAATTGCCTATTGTTTTTGTTGTGGCGCTTATTGTTTTTCTTCATATGGTTATTCACCTCTCCATGTAATTAGAAAACTCCCCTTGGTGAAGATCCATGAGGAGTTTAAATTGCAGTTTTGCGAAAAAAATATTCATATTAGCACTGTGCGAAAACGGTGCCGCTTATCTTTTTCTTAACACTATTTAATATATTAGGGTAATTTTCTTCAAGTCTTGATAGGGAGGCTTCCAATCCGTCTACCACTTTAATATCGTCGATATAACGGTCGCCCTGAAATGTATCATTAAGCAACTGGCTTTTCTGAGCCAGATAGGCGCTCATCGCAACCATTATAGCCTCTTCTCGTGATAGCTGATCTAATACATCAGGTGCAATGATAGCGATCTTTCCCTCTGCACTAATAAAGAATGCTTCCTCTCTAATCTTTTCTTCAGTCATAATATATTTATTACTATAACACCCCTTTCTTCATCTTCTGGCTCGATAATATCTTCACCTTCGTCATCGCGTTTAATTGGGTTCTCATAGTAATCTTCTAGATATAGATACTGTGGTTTAAATGTTTCGTTATGCTTAGGCTCGGTCATTTACTCTCCTGCAATTATCTATAACCTAGTAGAATGTCAGATTAGTCCTATAGTCCAACTCTCAATCCACCTCCGACAAATACATTTCCACTCATATCTACGCCGACCTGTGGTCCAACGTAAAGATTATCCATAAGCGGTAGTGGCTTGCCGATATTATAGTTAGAAGGGCTAACTAGAATTCCTAAATTAGTGCGCCGGGTCTCGAATCCTACACCTAGTCCAAGGAAAGTCCAATCTGGATTCTTCTTTGTTTCACCATAAGAAAATAATGTAACCTGAAGGTTCGGAACAACTTCAGCAGTAGCTGCTGACTCATCCGGATCTGGACTTGTAGCAATAGAAGCACCTACATCAAGACCAAGATTTAGATGCGGGTCCCACCTAAATTCTGGTTCAGGATAGACTTCTTGTAGCTCCGATTGTTCAATAGGCACTTCATATCTTTTTCCATCAACACCTATCTGAAACTTATTATGCACGTAATGACGGCCCTCTTCATCTTGACCTAAAACGGTTGCAACATGGTATTCTCTTGGAGGCTGATCGACAGACCATGGCTCCTTCTTCCATGCCTCAAATGTTACGGTGCCAAACGGAACTTCAGACCCATTTGAGAATGGTTCCGTCAATCCTAATGACTGAGAGTTATTATTATACCCATATGTATCAAGATAACACCCTTCTACATCACTACATTGCAGAGGATGAGGCTTATCCGGGTCTTCCGGGTCAACTGGTCTTGGCTTAGTCCCAGTCGACGGAATATTAGATCCTTTGCGGCCAGTGGAGCGGGCCAACACATGGTTGATTCCTTTAATGTCTGCTCCAAATTTATCAAGGTCTTTACGAATCACAGAAAGATTAATATCAATCTTTTTTGCAAAATCATCTAAATCATCCTTAGAAACATACTTGGATTGGGCACGAATGATACCATCTTGGAGCTGCTTCATCTCAATCATTCGCTGATTGAGAGCGTCTTCTCTATTTTGAGCATCCCATTGTAGCTTGATGATAAATGCTACTAAGCCAATTACAATAACTGCAATAGCTATGTTTTTTACTTTGTCCCAATTAACTTTCATTGGTTTCTCCATTAATTAAATTAAGCGCTTGTTTTAAATCGTCTCTGACTTCCATCTTAGCTTTTGGATTCCTTAAAAGATAAGATGGGTGAAAGGTTGGTATCACATTAATATTCTGATATTTCCCAGGATTTCCCCTTCGCTTGGTGATGCCTGGACCCGAGCCTAAAAGGGCTTCGGTCGCTGTGGCTCCCAATGTCACTATAACATCTGGCTCAACGATTGACAACTGCGCATCTAGATATTTTTTACACGCATCCATTTCTGTCGACTCAGGTTTCCTGTTGTCTGGCGGCCTGCACTTACAAACATTACATACATAGGCATCTTCACGTTCTAATCCCATTGCTGTAATCATTTTATCAAGTAGATTACCGGCCCTACCCACAAAAGGTATGCCGGTTTCATTTTCATTGGCGCCCGGAGCTTCACCTACAAAAGCTATTTTAGCATCCAGACTGCCTCTATGAAAAACAGATTTGTCTCTATTTTTATGTAGATCGCAATTTACGCATTCAGATGCGCTGTCAGCAATTATATTTAATACTTTGAGCTTATTAGATGTTTCCATATTTTTCTAGTCTTTCAAGAATTTTAGTTAAAAATAAATGAACAAAGTCATTTGCGGACTTCAACTTCTTATAAGGGTCCATCCCATAATACTTACCACTTTCAGTAAATGGGTGGTCCATTAGATCTGAATAGGCTAATCCGTTCCGAATCGCGAAACTAGTAAAACTATCCTTATCTGTAAATCCAGTAAAATATACCACGTGCGTATGGCCCCTTGGCGCTGATTCAAAATATAAATCATTATAATCAGTAGCGCCAGTTGTTAATAGCAATACATCGGCCCGCAGGTCCTTCACTTTTGTCGCCATGCCATCATTTTTTGTGCTATTGCGATACTTTGCATCACAGGCCAAGCCTTCAATTACAAAATCAGTTGCACCATCTCCAGTGAAACGATAGTTCTTTGTGTTGAGAGTTAACTTGCGATTTATCTTAAAGTAATCATAAATTGAATTAATTACATTAATTACACACTGCTCGCCATATAGCCCTGCTACAACTGTAGAAAGTTTTCTATATCCTGATTTTCCGTTATTCCACATCTTGGTGGCACTATCTAAAATCTCTTGACGCAGAGCAGGATCAATTTCAGTTCTATATACTGTCTGATTAAACTTTGTTTTTTCAAGCTTAATATCGTATTTACAACAGATATCAGCCATGAGAGCTGGAATATCATTAATTCTCTTCTTAATTAGAGCCACTGATGGATCAAATATCTTTTCCTCTGGAATGGAGGAAAATTTCGGCTCTGAGCTCCAGATAGATTCCCAGTCCTTTTTACCTTTAACTGCTATATTTCGAATTCTATATCTCTTACCGCTTTTGGTAACATAAATTCTACATGATTTATCTTTCAGACTAAGCAGCTTCTTAAACTCTGACTGTTTGGATTCGATTTTAGGTTCACATCCTATTTCATCATCACCAACTTTAAACTTTAATCTAATTGTTCGGTCTTCAGTACTACCCTTCTTTCGTGCGAGAAGCTTTCTTGACTTAACATAGGTACACGTAGCAATATTGTGTCCTGTACCAAGTTTCTCTGGTAATTCAGAGCCGAGATCGGCCATGGTCCTAAAAAAGGATAATTTTCTTTCTTTATCTTCAAGTTCTTTAGCTTTAACTTCAAGTTGTCTTGCTTCGGCTGCAAGCGTCTTATAGTGCTTGCTTAGCTCTTCAAATTTATCTGCTAGTGATACCATTACTTATCTCCTGAACTACCAAATCCGCCCGCTCCTCTGGAGAGATTTCTCTCTTTACACAGACGATCATACTCTTCATTGGTTACGCTTTCCACGTTCATTAACTCCAACTTTACTGGCATAATCTGAGCTATGCGGTCGCCAAACTCTATTCTCTTCGGAGAAGTTACAGAGATAATCTCTCTGCGATTTGGCATATACTGCCCACAGAACATCATCTGTCCTTCATATGATTCATCTATTTTACCATACAGAGAATGTATGAACTTTTTAATAAAGGTGCTTGATCTTGGATTCAATTCTAACCACCAGCCTCTTGGACAAAAACTTCTGAATCCCAAAGGCATTTTTATATACTCCTCGGGGACTAAGCTTATACCATCTGGATGTGCACATCTAACGTCCCATCCAGAGGCTCGGCTATCTGCACGAGCAGGAAGAAACTTTTCAGGGTCTTCCCCTTTCTCTCTGCATGCTTCTAATAATTCTTCAGTTAACGCAAATTTATAATTTGGCGCGGTTAAAATGCTATTTTCTTCCATGAGAATCTCCTAGATAAGTCTAGTCTAAGATTCTCGGCCCTCGGCAATTTTTATAATAACTTTCATCAGCTCTGTGTATTCACGAAATTGGAACCGGGTATTCATTCCATGGCCATAAATCTGATGGAATCTCTCATGACACTTATGGCACAGACATACCCCGTTATCTTCATCATATCGTTTTTCAACGAAAAAATCCCATGAGTCCATATGATGCGAATTCAAATATGTATCAGTAGCATCACAGACTTGACACATATAATTATCTCTTTCTTTAATAGCTTTTGCCCATTTAATATGTTTTGGGTCTTCAAATCTGTCTTCCATTGCATATATGCAATAATATCATATAGAAGTGTCATGAAAAAATTGAATGATTTATTGGAAAGCTCTATTGAATTTGAGAAAATAGCCCAAAGTCCATACGATGACCCAGATGACCCATATGACGATCCCATGTCTTCAAGAGAAGCTCATGGAGAAGTGAGGCGGATAAATGGGCTGATCTCAAAAATTAAAAATAATATGAGCGTATTTATGGACGCTGTTTCTAATGATGAAGATATTTATGATCCGGATACTCCTGAAGAAAAAATGCAAGAAAAGCGCAGACGAACTATGATGGCGCGTTTAATAAATAAATTATCAGGCGTAGGCCGGCAATGGATTACAGATATAGGACAGTACGGCGTTAGCTTTAAGACTTCAGAAAAGTATGTTTCTTATATGCATGGCCTAATAGATCAAATCAAAAATATTAAGTCTCCACGAGGAGAAGAACATAAAAAACTTCTTGAACCTCTAACTTCCGCTTTATGGGATTATAATCCATCTCAAGTTTATAGAGGCAAAAAACCTGCTACTAAAAAACCGCCCAAGCAACAATATAAAGAATATGTAGATAAGCCAAGAGAGGGATATAGCTTTTATCCCTGGGGTGGAAAATCTGGGGGTTAAAGTCCTAAAAACATTTTCCAATCTTCGTGCTTCCTTGGAATGTTTTCATACTCATTAACAAGAGTCATATAGGGGACACTTGGATTTTGCGGCGTCATGCGCGCCTGTCTAGGCGTCCTGTCGCCCTTTTTATTATTACAGCTTTTACACGAAGCAACACAGTTGCTCCAAGAGCTGTCTCCACCCAGAGCTTTTGGCACTACGTGATCAATTGTAAGGCTACTGCGATTCTTGGAACCACAGTATTGACAGGTATAGTTGTCGCGTTTAAATACCTCGCGCCTATTAAATCTAATTTTTCTTCTGGGGGCGCGGACATAGTATTTCATCCTAACAATGGATGGAAGAGGGCAGCTATCGCTTGCCCAAGTAAGATGGGCATCCCAAGTAGATAATACTTCTACTTTATCTTTAACAAGGTATTTGATTACTTTTCTTTCTGAAACAAATCTTAAACACTCGTGGGTTGAATTTACTAAAAGCGTCTTCAAATTACTATCCATCCTTTACATTGCCTTTATACGCTTAATACTATCCTTGATATCTTCACCAATGGTTGATGGGCATTCAAGACCACAACATGTCCAGTTTTCCCTATCACGTCTAGCAAAGATTTCTAATTTGTTTGCTTTAGGAAATATCTTCTCCAATCTATCCTGAAAGATTTCGGGCTTTGACGAATGACCCGGGTTCGGGGCCATAAAAACAGTTCTTTGAGACCTGTTCTTCATTTTACTGTAAACAGAGCCCTTTGTACCAATTAAAACTATTTCATGACATGAACGAAATAAATGCCCCATAAACATTTGGAGTATGTTATCATTCAAATCAAACTCAGATATTTCTCTTTTAATTTGATCTATATCTACCATATGCAAACCAACTTTGATTTTTTGTTTAAAAAGACGTAATCCTTTAGTTAAGCTTGCTAGTGGTTCTTTCTTGGTTTTTACCCAAACTGCTATTTGTTTCTGTTTAAATCCCCAAGCCTGCATTACCTCTAGCCCGTCATCTAGCATAAAAGAAGGAACCCATAAAGCTAATACTGAGTTATCTTTTGCTAAGGATGCTATATCTAAATTCTTAATGCCTTCTGTGCTTAAGACATTGTATTGAGATGCGGCTCCACGCTTAACCTTGCTCATTGTTAAGCTGTCTTTTGGAGCCCACGGAGGGTCTGCAACAATTAAATCAAATTTCATATACTTAATCGAGCTTTTTGCTGAAACTTTCAATCTCTGATAAAAGAATATCTATTTTAGACATAGTAATATCAGCATTGATACTATCCAGCTTGTTCAGCTCTTTCTTTCTTTTTTCTTCCAATTTAGCTCTTATGTCCACCATTTTCTTATATGGTTTCCTTTCGCCGGATTCAAATTCATATAATTCTTTTAAGGTTTCAAATGGCAGCTTATTAATCTTTTCGGAAGCCTCTATGATGTCAGGAAGCTGCAAACTATACTCTTCAGCCAGCTCTTCAATATCATTTCTGACCTCTTCCTCTTTCTGTTTAAGATTCTCTAGTTCTTGTTTTTTATCTTTCAAATCAAGATCGTTTAACATGCTGTCTTCCAATCCTTTCATACATATATGTCAGTTTAGAGACACAACGTATCCCATTTTTTCTAAAACTGGCGCTAGAATCTTTCTATAGTTTGTATAAGTGCCTCTTTCCCACGAAGCAAGGGTGTCTCCATCACTAAACGGAAGCAACTCTTGAACAGTGACTCCTGATGCCTTGGCGTCGGCAGCGGCCTCTTTAGCAAAGTCTTCTAATTGTTTTCTATACGTTGATACAAACATGTCTGCGGCCCCGGCGGGGTCATCACCCCTCATACCATTATACTTATCTACAAGGTCTGCCGACGGTGTGAATGGTTTAAAAAAGGAATCGCATTCTAAATCTGCGGGCTTGTCGTTGCCCTCCGGATCAATAATTGCTACAATCTTTCCGGGGCCAAAATTATCTCTTTCCATAAAACTTGCTAAAAATAATTTCATTTAATTCTTACCTCTGGTAATGTTGAGGTCGATGAGTCGACCTTGATAATAAACTGCATATCTGCAATAACCTTGTTTTTTGAGCCTATCTTTGATATATGGACTCTGTATTGGCCGGGCACTAACTGCGCCGTCCATCTTCCTGACGTATTTGTTCTCGTGCGCTTCACGAGACTATTTGTGCTATCAAATATTTCAACTGGAGCTAATGATAAGTTTTTGCCATTGCTTGCGAAAACAACTTTCTGGTCTATGACTAATTTCTTACCATCTGCTACAGCAGGCACCGACACATCAGGAGCGGTGACAGTAAGATTGCTAGCACTAGGGGGAGGACTACTACTAGGAGTATCAATACTAGAACTTCCACCGCTGCCGTTAATGATTCTTTCTTCATTAGATCTAAGTTCTTTAAGAATTAACTTATTAGTTAAATCTATATTTTTAACGTACTTATGTATTAAGCCAACTTCGTGCTCTAAGTTTAGAATTATATCTGATAACTTTTTCTCTTTCTTAGACATATCATCCGATTAGTGCGCCAACCTTAACTGGCATGCGCCGGAATACCATTATATCATCAGGGGTGGCATTTTCAAATGATCGTAATAGGCTTTCCACAAAAGCCTCTATCCTTTTAGAGTCACTTTCAACAGCTACTACGTTGCCTTTAAAAAGTAAACAATAATCATAAGGCTCAGCCTGATCTAACGAACACATTGTTGGCTGTGGCCGCTTTGGTAAATCATCTAATCTAACGCGATGTTCTTCTTCATTAGGAAAAATATCTTCATATTCAGGCTCTGGCTGGGAGCCTGTGTGTGGCATATCTGGACTCCATGTATGATCTTGATGCGTTCCAACAGATGGAATTGTTGGAACTGCTGGCATTCCCATTAAGGTTCTTGTCCTTTTGGCGCCAGCCTGTGACACAGACCTTCTGCCTAGTTTAGCTCCGCTAGTAACAATTCCTGGAACAGATCCTTTTCTACCCGGAACGGGTTTTGGGTTAACTCCTAGGCGCTCATGCTCAGTCTGAAATGCTGACTGACGATCTTCATTCATGGTTTTTCTTATGTGTGAGAGTAAATTTTTTCTATCTTGTTCGCTCATTTTATTTATAGATCTTCTTTATTTAAAGATCTCCTCATGCGTTTTTCTTTTCTCTTTTGGTCTTTTCTTTTTTGTCTCTTATCCCATTCCCCACTAATTATTTGTGCTTGGCGGAGCTGGGCCAGTCTGCGTCTTTCTTTAGCCTCTCTTCTTTTTCTTCTTTTCTTATCAGAAGGCTTCTCATAACGAGACTTTTCCTTATACATAGATATAACCTTCTCTTTTTGAACTATTGACTTCCATTGTCTGATAGCCCCATCGAGACTCCCAGTTACTTTAACCTGTAGAGGTGAAAAATCTTTAATTTCATGTAATTCTGCGGGAACTTTCATCTTTTCTCCTAAATTTCTATTCTAGAATCGTCGTCCACTAGACCCATTTCGGCCATTGATTGTTTATCTGCGATAATTTGTTCAAAGGCCATTTTAACATCTTTCTTGTCTGGTTTTTCTCGATCTTTAGCTATAGCATTAAAAGCGGAAGTAAGATAAATATCTTTAAGATGAACGTATGATAGACTCTTTTTAACTACTCTGTGACCTAACAGGTTATAATCTTCTTCCTCAAAAAGGTCACCAAATTTATTTTTAAGATAATTCTTAGCCTGTTCTTTGTCTGGCTTTGGTATTTTCCATTTTCTATCAAATCTGGACGGCCTATTTATTAAGTTTTCGTCCAGAGATGATAAATCATTGGCCGTTCCTACAACAAAAATTCCATTACTAGAATTAACTCCATCTAATATATTTAGAAAGTGCGAAATGTTGCCTATTTCTTCTACTATGTGGTCGATGTCCTCTAAAAATATCAGGGCTGGACTTTGAGTTTTGGCATAATCGAAAGCGTCGTTTAATAGATTAACGGTGCTATCGTTTCCAAACTGAATAGTGATTGGTTTAAAATCGTAAACAGAGATGATAGTTTTTATAATAGATGTTTTACCGTTGCCAGGAGGACCCCATAATAGGATTCCCCTTTTCCATGGGACCTTTGCATTTTTATAAATTTTCTTAGACTCCAACCATCCCTCTACAGAAACAATTATTTCTTGCTTAACATCTTTTGGTAGGTAAATATCATCCCAATCCAGGTCTCGGGAATACGGAACATTATCTCCGCCAACAACGGCAATTTCACTATTTATCTTATCTCTTTTCTCGCACCAGTCACTATAAAATTTTCTGAACTTTATATATTTGCTATAATCAGCATCACACAATATGACAAAAAAGCTTACCTCATCATCATTGTCAGTTCCTTTATGAAACATAGAAGCTTGAATAAACTTAAATTCTTTGGTTTCTATTAAAAATAGGCCCTGTGCCGCAAATCTTTCGCAGTCTTCATTGCTAGTATGAGTCCATGAAGCAATAGATTCTCTATATAAACACCTGATATTGACTTCATTCGTTTTAGCAAAGTATAAAAAAGCACCATCTATAATAATTTTATTATTAATAAGGATATTGATTTCTTTATCTTCTGACCCGAGATGGCTACGGAAGTGTTCTCTAGCCCAATTCATCAGCTCAATAAAACTATCGTGGGGCCTGTCCGCATATTCTGAATATGAATTCTCAGGACGCAGGCTATTAATTATTTCTTGAGTAAGATTTTCTTGAGAGTTAAGCTCCTCAGTTGTTAGTACATTTTTCATTCATTTTCCCTGTTTGGGTGCTGAAACAAACTGTTTTTAAAACGCCTCTTACTTGCAAGCTTAACATTAAACTTGGCCATCAAGGAATCAAATTCAAAATACTTAATAGACTTAACTATCCAATCAGGCTGTATGTATTTAGCCTTATTGTTTTTGCCTTTGGACATTTTTTTATATGGCATCTGGGTAGGCGCCACTTTTAATTTCTTATCAAAATGTCCGAAATCCTCGACTATATTTTTCGGATTTTTGTATCCCATCTTAATTTACATACTTTTGTACTTTCTTTGGTAACTTACCGCTGTTTACAACCTTTTTGGGATCTGTAGTCGTGCCATCTGGCAGATCTTCGGAGTGTTTGCAGTTTGGATATCCCATACAGAAAAGAACATCTTTTCCCTTCCATATAGTAGCATATAACTCATCTTTGCACTTGGGACACTTTTTACCGAAGGGCTTCTTGCGAGAGCCATTACATTTGGTCTTAAACCAGGTCGAGCAGGAATAGAATTTTCCGAACTTACCATCTTGTTCGTACATGCCCGCTTTGCATTTTGGACATTTTACTCCTTCGACTATTTTTCTCTCAAAATTCTTTTTCTTGGAAAGAACCGGCTTTCCATCTACCATATCGACGCTGAGCGTTGATTTACACTTTGGCTTAGCCGTGTAATTAGAGCATGCCAAGAAATATCCAAATTTTCCGTGCTTAAGCAGCATCATACTATTGCACTTACTGCATTTAAACCCATAATCTTTTTCATTGGATAAATATGCTTTTTTAAGCTGACCTTTAAATGGATCGTAAAATCCATCAAGCATATCAACGTACTTTAAATTACCATCAGCAATCTTATCTAAAAGAGTTTCCATGTTGGCAGTGTATTCATACTGCATGAAATCAAAATGGTCTTTAAGACTGTCTACTGCTTTCTTACCCTTTTCAGTCGCATAAAAAGTATTAGATTTTCGCTTAACATAGTCACGACTAGTAATTTTTGACATGATGGACGCATACGTGGATGGACGCCCGATACCTTTCTTTTCTAATTCCTTAATTAGCCCCTGCTCACTATATCTTGGCGGTGGCTTAGTAAATTTTTGTGTAGCTTTCACTTTTGGAGGTACTAATGTTAGCTTGTCATTCTTAGCCAATGTGGGCAGCTTGGCATCTTTACTGTTATCACCTATATCGCTGGCGATTGCTAACCACCCTTTATATTTAAGTATACGTCCAGATGCTCTTAATAGATGTCCACTTGATGACTTAACCGTAACAGTTGCCGTATCATACTTGGCGGGATTCATTTGGCTGGCAACAAATCGCTCCCAGATGATACGATATACTTTTTGTTCATCTTGATTAACAAAAACCTTATCTGGTGTTACTGTCACGTCTGTTGGCCTGATGGCTTCGTGAGCATCTTGCGCAGACTTCTTGGATTTGTATGTATTTGGCTTGCTTGGTATATCATGACTGTTATCTGATAGCCACTGTCTGCATGCCTTGATAGATTCAGGCGAAGACCTAACAGAATCCGTTCGCATATAGGTGATATGACCAGCTTCATACAGCGTTTGTGCTGCTTTCATAGTTTTAGCAGCAGGGAATCTATACTTAGCTGCGGCAGCCGCTGTTAGAGTAGACGTAATCAGCGGCGGATACGGATTCTTTTTCTTTTCTTGTTGCTTAATATCACTCACTTGATAAGTATCGCTATCAAGATCTTTCTTAATCTTATCAGCAACCTTCTTGGTAGTTACTTTTTTAATATATTTTGCAACAAACTTATCAGTTTTATCGGAGGGCTTTGCTAAAGTAGCATTAATATCCCAATATTCTTCGGGTACAAACTGCTCAATCTCTCTTTCGCGATCAACTGTCATTCTAACAGCTACAGATTGAACTCTACCAGCTGAAAAATTCTTACCAAATTTCTTTATAAGAAATGGAGATACTAAGAATCCAACGATTCTATCTATTACTCTCCTAGCCTGCTGTGCATCATAAAGATCCTTATTCAAGTTACCAGGATTTTTAACCGCTTTTGTTATAGCATTTTTAGTAATCTCACCAAAAGTTACCCGCTTAATTGGCAATCCAGTTACTTTTAACTCATTGGCTAAGTGAAATGCAATAGCTTCGCCTTCTCTATCAGCATCTGCGGCTATGTAAATTTCTTTTGCCTCCGAGCATGCATCAATAATTGACTTTACCTTATCTTTCTTGCCAGTAATGACAGCATATTTTGTTTTAAACTGATTATCTACATCAACTCCCAGTTTATTTTTTCCTGTTGTAGTTAAATCAGCTATGTGTCCATAGCTAGCTCTAACGACATAGCCTGAGCCTAGGTATTTTGAAATTGTTTTAGCTTTAGCTGGTGATTCTACAATCAACAGTGTTTTATTTTTGGATACCATATTTCTACTTATGCGCCTGTGCGCGCGTATATATTAATTAAAACAAGTCTCTTCTAATTCAAATTTGACTAATCTGTTCGCCCCTCTTTTTGCGACAAAAGCTTCGCATGAGTTAAGTTCCACTACGAGCAGCCTCTTATCGTCACATAAATCAATCATCATAAATTTTTCATGAATTAATGGAATGCCTTTCATTGTGGCCCCATTGTGACCTGTCACAATTGTTTTATTCCAATCTATTGATATTCCGTTTTTAATTCTATTAATAACGGTTCTACAAAGCGTTCTATCCCACATTAATGCCTTTTCACTTTGAGTGATAAGCGGTTCATATGGGTTACAGCCACCATGAACGAATATAAAGTCGTCTAGCTCGAAATATTCTATCAAATCATCTCGAAAAAACTTTATATGCTCCTCGGGCAGAATTTGTTTTATCCTGTATGGCCTAATAAGATAAGGATTTGTTTTAAGACCTCTTAATTTCAAATAGGAGAGTATGGTTTGAATTCCACCATTACTAATCCACATGCCATATGATGACTCAGCGTCAGAAGGATTTAAAATTCCTTCATTAATCCCGCATGCGTTCATCAATAGGTCTTCGTGATTTCCCTTTATAGTAACTATTTGGTCCTTATAAGTCTTCTTTAAATCAATAATAAACTCTATTACTTCTGCAGAGAATGAGCCCCTATCTACATAGTCGCCCAAAAAGACAATGATATCTTTCACGCCCCCTGTTGTCCTTAAAGGGAGGATTCTATCGCATATCTTTTTAAGAAGTTTAATTTGACCATGAATATCGGGAATAACGTATATGCATTCAGGTGAGGGTCTCCACTTACTCACTCAAAACTCCATTTGCCTCCACCCATATATTTCTTGTGCTGCATAGATTCAAGCGTACCCTGTCGCCCTAATTCTAATAGGGTCTTAATTTTATCTACTGAACGAGATGCCATACTGTACATTCGATATTCTGTTGTATCATCCTTACCTTCTATAAACATGTCATATAAATAATAATCAGCAAATAATGAATGCATATCAGAAAGGCCGCTGATGTAGCTTGATAGGTTAGAAATCTCTTCATGTAATAAAGCAGACTTTGCGGATTTTTCTCTATGTCTTTCGCGAAATTCCTTATCTGTGCTCCAGATTCCTAGCTTCTTTAAATTATCCATAGATTTGCTAATGTCTTTTGCTAAATCTTTAAAATTGAGGGTGATAGATTCTGGTATTCCGCCTTGCTCCATATAGCTTGTAGCATTTTTTATATTAATATTAACTTTAATTTCTGCCTCAAACCATATTATATGTATAAGCCGAGTGGCTCTTTTTAATTCTTCTTCGCTAAGCCTATATAGTGGAGGGGATATTGAACCAGGATCAAACGCTTCCTCTGGGTCTTCTTCGCCACGATATCTATATTCTCCTTCTCCTATGACATCTCTTGAGAGTCTGGGTTCCAGGTCGCGTCTTGCGGCATGAGGATCGACTCCAATATCAACGTCTTCATAGGGCTCATAATAAGGCTCTCCCTCAGGAGTAAGCTTACTCTCAAAATCATCTGCTAAGCGCAATATGTGAATGGCTTTGGCCATACAAGTATGCAATTATATGAGTATTATCTATTAAAATGAGTTGTCACAAATTTGGGGTCAAATGAAATAACATCATATTCCAGAATATGCATATTTTCATCTTGATAGAAATCTAGATGGGCAAATCCATGATCAAGAATAATAATTTTCGCCCATGTATTGTTTGCCCTATTAAACCTAGTATAGAATACTTTACCCTTCAATTTCTTAACAAATTTGGACCTAGCCTCTTCAGATTCAAACTGCAAATGATCTTCAGAATGTGAACTTAATTTTCTAAAAATAGATTTGTCTTTTTTGAGAGCGAACGCGACAAGATTTGTATATAAAAACTGGCGCAGCCCTGAATCCTTCTCAATATGATTAACAGAAATAGAATCACCAGTTGCAGGATACCACCATTTATCCATATTCTTGCGAGCGTCGCCTGCAAGCTTTCCGATAACTCCGCCTAAATTATTTATATCAAATGGTGAATCTGCTGGCATTTAGTTCTCCTTCTTCTTGTTAACCTTTCTCTTTTCTCGTTTTTTACCATGGAGTCTGAAATAGACTTTGTCAATTATATTTGACCTGACCTTTTGTAAGAAAACCAGACTTCCTATTTCATAATGAGGTAAAATTCTAAAATGTGTTACCTCCACCTCAGTTCCTGGCTCTAAATTAGTAGTTATTTTAGAAAAGCTATAACTATTAATACTTGACCTAACCGACTTTCCGGTTGACTTATCAGTGAGATCAATAATCTTTCCGATAAAACATCGGCCATACTCTTTAAAAGACCTTCCGCCTATGTACTTCTCCTCTGTGAGATTCGGTATTGTTTTATCGGACTTTACCTTGGCAGTAAATTTACTGATCCCTTCGAAAAGACCCAAATTTTTATCGGTTAACGAACAAATAAATATCTCTTCATCCTTTCTAAAAATGGAAAAGGGCATATGATTCTCAACCAATGAGACATACTCTTGAAATATCTTAGAGTGTAACGGCATATCTGTCTGCTGCTTTAGATGAACTAGATATGAAACCATCTCTGTAGGGTATTTTTCAATCATATTTTTGAACGCTTGATACATTAATAGTCTTTGCGTTTTTGTAATTCTATATGATGATTTCTCAGTCGCCTTAATTTGGCCATCTATAACTTCCATCATAACTTTATATTCTTTGTTATAATCGTCAGTTAATACTAATATGTCATCCGTAGCTGTAGACTTGTCAGGTATGATATCTATCAGCGTCATATTAGCATTAGAGTTGCGTTGATTAGAAGTTATTTGAAAATCAAGACTTAGATTCATTCTGCTTTTAGGAGCACTGGGATGAGATTTTTCCTTTATATCAACATAGTCACCAAAAAAGAAGCAACCTGGGTAAGGACATACCAAAACCAGTTTATTAATTAGCGACTTGGGTATGAATCTTACACAATCAGGGCAAGAGTATCCTTTACGAGAATGCAGAGAAAAAATACTGCATAATCTAAATTTGGATTGTACATGATTGGGTACAGATCCGTTATTGTTACGTTGAATCTTTTTAATTTCATCTTCTAATCTCCTAGATTCTTTTGTGCAATGATCGCACCTCAGCATCCCCGATTCTGTAGAGAGAAACTCTTTTTGGTGAAAGAATTTGCACGCTGGGCAAACTGGAAAAGATTTTATTTCAGATATCTGTGATCTTCTAAAAGATTCACAGGTCATATTCTTGATGGTTCTATATAAATAAGAATCTAGGTTTCTATTAGATTTCCAATGTTCATACTTAATAAAGTAATTGAAAAGAGCAGACTTTAAACGTAGCTTAGCCTGCTCCTCATATGCTTTGATATAAAGATCGTCAACAGTTTCATTACTATTGGTAGCATTTCTTCTAGCATTATGGACTATGTAAGACCTATAATTATCCATTATGGACTGGAGTAGCCAGCCGTTAATATCTTCTTCTGAAATTTTATGTTTTACTTTTTCTATCTTTTTAAATATGTCCATACTAACCTATGAATAACGAATCCTTTCTATATTTAGAATTTCTTGAGGGGTAATATACCCTACTCGCAATCTTACCATATCAAATATGTCGTTATTTAATATGGCGTCTCCTCGCCCGGCGAGAGATTCGGCCCCTGGAGTATCCAGAATAACCATAGAATCTCTCTTAGAGCTAACCTTACAGGACAACCTAGCAGGGAAGTTGGCCTTAATCAGGCCTGTTATAACATCAACTGAGGGCCTCTGTGTGGCCAATACAATATAGATACCTGCTGCTCTTGCTTTTTGAGCCAACCTAATGACTAAATTCTCGAACTCTTTATTTTTCTTGTCATACAGAATTAAATCAGAGACCTCGTCGACAATCAAGACGATTTTCTTAAAAAGATTTGGTCTTTGTTCTATAGAAGAAATTCCATAATTGCACATGGCATCATATCGATCGTCCATTTTCCTATTCAAATATTTAAGAACTTGGATGGCCGATGAAAAATCTTGTGCCACGCACTTGACAAATCTGCTGAATGAGCTACTTCTGTATATGTTAAACTCCACCTTCTTCGTATCGACTAAAAATAAATCAACGTCATTGACAAACGACGCATTAGCGATTATGTTGTGCAGCAAGACGCTCTTGCCAGAGCCGGTGCTTCCTGCAATTAGCAGGTGCGGGTTCTTGCTCATTTCGACCCATAGTGGCTTGCCCTCATCTGTCTCTCCAATTAAAAATGGAATTAACCCCTCTGGCTTGGGGTTTTGCCTATACAAATCAGACAAATTAATAGTTTCAGGCTTACCAATTGTGGTTTGAAGTCTGACGATTCCCTTCTCTGGAATTGGCTTAACAGAAAAAGCAGTACTAGTCCGCATTTCGATTGCCATTTCTTGGGAAAAACTCATTATTTTATTAATGCGGCATCCCGGCATGAGCTTTACATCGAAATATGCGAAATGGCGGTGGCTGTTTGCATCAATACACTTTGCTTTAATCTTAAAACTACTAAAAACCTTGTTAAGGGCATCAACCATATTACTCATGATGGCACTCCTGACGTTACACCAGACCAAAGACCTTTAATCATAGACTTTTCTAAAAGTCTACGAAATTCATTTATCTCGTCATTACCTCCTTTAATATAAATATGGTTGACATCTTTAAATATTGGTATTATAGCTGTGCGTAATTCTTTAGCTATTACCTTGAACTCTTCCGGATGCTTCTTTTTAAGGTACTTGAATATCTCGATTTTGGGGAGTCCCGTCTTCCCTTCGCTTAAAAATAACTGACTTCTTAATGTATTTCTTAATTGGCTGCATCGATTGCTATTGCCTGATGCGATTAAAATGCTGTATAATTCAACTATAGTCATATTCTTTCGGCGCACCTGTCCCTATACCTAAAGTATAATATGTGGTACGCCGAAAGTCAAGCTAAACTTTTTTTAGTTTGTCAAGCTTTTTCTTAAACTTATTGGCGAGTGCCGGTGCTCCGCTCAATATAGTTACACTGTCACCAGCATGTATCCCAAACTTCTCCGCACTGCCCCTGGGTAACTCTATAACCAAATCTGTAGGCTCGTTAGGTCCTACACAAACAGTAGACATCGGCACGCCCTCAAATATTCCCACTATAGTGCCGGCTCTACAGAAAATTATATCCAGTGGAGATATAGTATTTTTCATCCAGAATTTTCTAATCTCTGCTGTCTTATATGGAAAAGACATGACGGGAGGCGGCCATTTTTGAAACATTAATCCCCTAATCTGCTCTTCAAGAGTAGAAGCTATCAACGTATCAAATTGATGTTCACCTATTATAACTATATTAGTCATACTTCCTGTTAGATATCTGATTTGCTACTCGTTCTAAAGAAGAACCAACTTTATTGGTTAGCCTGATTACTTCTTTACCTTTTCTAGTTTGCTGCATGACTGTATAATCTTTTGCTAGGGCGGCCATTCCTAATAGGACGGTCGATATATCATCATAAAAATCATTTGCAGCGCTCTTTACATTGCCACTTCCACGCAATATTGATATTATCTTCTTTGAACTAATAGTAGCCTTGTGCATTGAGGAAACACATCTTAATTTCATCATATCTTCTTTGCTTGGATTTATTCCCATCAGCTTTCGATTAATCCATCGAGTTATAACATTATGTGCTATTTTGGCAATCTCTTCACTAAATTCTGCTGCATGTTGAGATGTAACGCTTTTTTCTGTTATCCCTGTGGCATCCATCACTGACCGAAGCTGAGTATATATTGAGAGGATTTCTTTTTTCAATGACTCACTTTTACTTTGGTCACGTAACATATGCAAAGCAACCATTTTTGTTTCCAGCCTATTAGATAGCTCATCTATCTTACTTTTTTCATTTGGATTCAATGGGGGATTGAACTTGTCTGCTTTTTCTAAAATGGCTCTTGCCGTGTTTTGAGTGGACTTGATATTTTCTTCAATAGTATCCCAGCTTGGGGCTTCTGGCGCTGGTGGCGGCTTAGGGGGACTTGGATACATCTTATCATATAATTCTAAATAAGAATCCATATCACCTACAAACAAATTTAAAAACTGTATAGATAGTCTTGATGCCAAAGCAGCAGCCTTGGCTACGCCATTAGGGTCTCTACTTGTTAAGTGATCTTCTAGATCTTTGAAATCTTTATTAATTTCCTTACAAAATCTCTGCATATTCTTTCGAAGAGACCTTAAATCTCGCGCACCCTTCCTGCTATCCCACCACCCGGATATCCAATCCAAAATGCCGGCTTCAGAAGTTAATTGATACAGCTCCTGTTTTCGCTGTTCTATTCTGGCAGTCTTATCAATCATCATAACAATACTATTTTATTAGCTCTGGTATTTCTTTCTTTGGTATTAATATCTCGTCAACTATGCCATATTTAACAGCTTCTTCGGCTGTCATATAGAAATCTTTAGTACAGTCCTTTGTGACCTTTTCAAGTGTATTTCCAGAATGTCTGGCTAAGACTTCGAGCAGCTTTTTATTTTCCTCTTCAATTAATTTAGCTTCCCGCACAATATCTTTAGTATCTCCCCACATTCCGCTTATCTGGATATTATGAATCATAACCTTTGAATTGGGATATGCTTTTCTTTTGCCTTTGGTGCCGGCGGCCAGGATAACTGCTGCCGCCGAGTAGGCTTCGCCAACACAAACTGTTTCCACTGGCGCTTCAATTCTTTGAATTGTATCGTAAATTGTAAATAGCCCATTAGTAACGGTCCCGCCCGGAGAATTAATATAAATAGAAATGGGGTCATCGCTATCTTTCAAATTTAGATATAATAAAGTAGCAACAATGGTGCTGGCTACTTCAGCATTAATTTCTTCATGAAGAAAAATAATTCTATCCTTAACGAGCCTTGAATAGATATCGTAATGAATTTCTCCATTTTTTGTTTTTTCGATGATAACAGGATTCATTTAAACTCCAGAAATGGGCAAAGCCCGCCGCGGTAACCGCGGCGGGCTTTTATTATATGTTTTGTTTTACGACTTTGTTATGCAGATGCAGTCTCGTTGTCGCTTTCGTCCACAAATTCGATCGCCGTCACCAAGACATTCTTGGGGGAAGGAGTAACCTTCTTCTTTTCGGGATCGGGGCTGATTTCCTCAGCCGCGAGGAAGTAAACAACGTCATCACGATCGGAGAGCAAGTTTGCCCAACCACGCCAACCATTGTAAATGGCCTCACGTTGCTTGCCAGAGAAGCGAAGCTCATTAACCGGAATACGAACAGTGTCACGCTTCCGAGCCGGCTTCTTCTCCTGCTCACCTTTACGCTCGAAGAAGGGTCCTTCAACCATAAGGGCTGCGATGCCATGGTCTTCCGCAAAAGTCTCTGCGGCTGCCTCAGCAGTAAAGATATTACGAGCAGTTTCCAAGGCTTCCTTAGCCTCATCAGCAGTCATATCTTCGGTATCAACCTCAATATCAGCCGAAGAGTAGCGCTCGGAAACAATGGCGTCGCCATCAATACCGGCACAAACCCAAACAATCGGACGGGGACCTTTAGGTCCACGCTTCTTGCTTTCGGTCGTTTCGGGGGTTTCAGTAGTTTCAGTTTCAGTGTTTGCAGTTTCGTTAAACATAATATAAACTCCTTTTAAAATCGTCCTGCACTAGCACTATAAGGCTTCCGATCGGATTGTGCCAACAAAAATTAATCACGTCTTGAATTTTTTTATTCGATTTTGAATCAGCGCATCTAATGTCGAATGCGCTATGAGCCTGATATTACGGCGTGGATGCACGTACTCTACACTATTCGTGGATACGTTAAGCGCGTCATGGCCATGGCGCAAATAAGTAGACAGAGTACCAAAATTATCAATAGAAATTGACTCACCGTCCGCTAGCTTGTTTGACATATCGTCAACCATTATGTTAATAATATCATAAATCAGACGCTTTGGTACAGTCTCATTTAATCGTTTATAAACTAGAGATGATAATTCTTTACGATTGATTATCTTCATAGACTGGCCTATCATTCCAGTTACTACCTTTACAAACAACTCTGGCCTGGCCACTAGATACTTGATTAATAATGCTATGATAACCTAGACACTTAATAGCCAAGTATACCGTGTCGCTCTCAAGATAGCTTGCCACAGATTCAATTATTTCGTTTGGCTTCTTGTCTGGATTCTCGCTCACATAATTACAAACCATGGAGCACATTTTTCTAAGCTCTGCGGGTTGTTCTTCTATTGGTAACGTAAAATCAACTCTAAGCCTATTTTGTTTATCTTCCTTAGATTTAGGTTCGCTTAATTGTCGAATAACACTTTGAAGATTGGAGCGCTTTATTTTAAGCTTTTGTGCTTTCCCTATCTCTTCATTCAGGATTTTAATTTGAAGCTCTGCTTCAGTACAGATTTCTTTAGCAGATGTAATGTCCTTTTGAGCACACTCTACAATAAAATCGGCAACAAACTTACTACTATTCATAACTTAACCTCATGATACCAGAGTTAGGGCGGCATCGTACAAATCATCTACGCTATCGCACGGGTTCCAAACCAGTCCATATGACACTATCTTTTCAAATCCAATAAGCATATTAGCTTGCTCTTTTATACCAATAGCTTTCCACGACTTTTTCTCAATATCATACTCTCTTATATAAGAGTTGTCATCATCATATCCGTATGATGATGACACAGAATGTATTGGATTACCATCGAATCTATACACCAACAAAAATTCGTAAGCATCATCAGTCAAATCGACTAAAAATGCTCTAATAATAGAGTCTCCTAGTTTAATTTCGCCGGCGAATGTATCGTGTTGGCGACTTCCTTCATCGTACTCTAAAATTATCTCTTTGTTAGATGCGCAGACCTTTTCGGGCAGACCCACCTTTCCAAAAGAAGTACCGGGGGCGGCACCCACATCGGCTAAAATCTGCCGAGCTATTTCTCTCATGAGATCTTTATTCATTTCTTTATAATGAAGGGGTTTTTAATTTTAGACTTATTCAATAAGGATTTCGACACCTTTATAAAATCTGTATCATTGCGGGTAGGGAACTTTTTAATCTCTTCATCTATGTAGTCTTCGTAATTAAAATCTTCACCATTCTTTCTTCGCGTAGCTAACTCTTGCATACAGGCTAGCGCAAATTCTTTATTTATTCCTAGAGTCTTATAGGTGATAACACCTACAGCTAAAAATTCAGAATTAGCCTTGGATATGTCAACGTTATCCTGGGCTTCCTTAATGGTTGGGTGTTCCTTTTCTTCACTCATCGTTTAATTCTGAAAGAAGAGAATCATGCGGCTTGAACTTAGCAAAAATTCTCTCCTTAGTTCCAGTTTTGGGACTAGCAATATAAAAGGCTCCAAACCCTTTGAGGCTTACCTTATTACCTTTAAGCATATTACTTCTAATCTCATTAAGAATAGCTTGTAGAACTATCTTAGCTCTCTCTAGATCTAATCCAGTATGAGCACATATTTTATATGTAAGGTCTTCTAGATTTTTAGAATTAACAGAGCTTCTACCCTCATTTTTGTCTAGATACTCATAGATATCATCATAAAATTCTGGCATTACTTCTTCGTGTCATCCTTTTTGGGAGCAGCCTTTTTTCTGGTAGTTCGTCGTCTTGGTTTCTTTTTAAACTCAGGGAGGTCTGGCATTCTATTTTCAACTGAAGCATCAACTATTTCAGTAATAGAGGAAATAGGTAACTTAGTACCAGAACCATCTTCGTTCTTAGGAGAGCCACCGGCAGTAGTTCCCCCACCCCAACCTTTCTCAAGCTTATTAAGATATCTAAATATCTTATCTAATGGGAAGTTATCTATAAAATCGGTTCTTTTAACAATAGATACCGTATTAGATCCGTTCTCTTGTGGTCTCACGAGAACTATACGATCAAACCCAGCCCTATATAGCTTGGAATAAACATGCGGATTGCTTGATTCAACAAGTACCCACCCATTTTTATCCCTCTTAATATCATAGCTATTTTGTGTTTCAAACTCTGCAATATCTGCTGATGCTTCTCCATCAACATATTTGGAGATTCTATGTAGAATAGACTCTAAAATAGTCATTAAGCTACCATCTGATAGCTTTTCATAGTCACCACTCCTACGTGAATCAGTTTGAGGCGCAGCAACCCAATCAACTATTCTAGCCATACCATTTAAAGGTATGGCTCCAGCATGCATGTCGCCCAGACCTACTGCTTCAACCAATTTTCTTACAAGAGGTTCCGTGCACCTATCAGGATTTTTAAAACACCAAACAGCCATACAAACATCAATATCTACATCATTACAATAAATGGTATATTTTTGTGGATCTAATCCACCAAGGATTGCAGTCCAAGCTTGGACACAAGTAGCAGTTGTGCAGAATCTGATACAGCCTCGATGGTGATCAAAGCTGTATCTATGATTTTTATTATCTAGCGCGGGGCCTTGAATAAACCCATCTAACGCAATTGAATACTCTGGTAAGTCTTCAAGAGATTCGACATTCTTGCCTCTCTCTATAATTATGTTCATAATGAACCCTCTAATTTAAGACATATAGTATGTACTACTATGCATTAAATGCTGCCTTTCGCCATATCAGTGAACATTCGGTCAAGATTATCGTGTTTAGCCTTACCAGTTATAGTAATAAGCTCTTCTCTATTGCCTTGATTATTGAATACCTGAGCTGTTAGTATACCTGTATGATATACAGCAGTATCTAAATTGCAAGAATAATTATAAAATTTAGGCACACCATCTTTTTGAGACTGATGGCCTGAAACAATGTAGCCAAATCTGCCATCGTAAGATTTATGCCACGGCTTGCCATTCGACTTGGATGGTTCCATTACCTTTTTGCCATCTTTTATTTTATAATTTAATTTAATATATTTTCCATTTTCATCCAAATCTCTTACATAGCACGTCTCAATATCATCTTCAAGATCGCGCCATGTATGGGTTGGCGTTACCCCTCCGTGTACAACAGTAACCAGTGCTCTACTTGGAAATTCGAATGAAATAGAAAGTGGCTGAGCTTCAAACCATTTAAGCTCATCCGTCATAGTATATGTTCTTTTGGCTATCCGAATATTTTTAAGTTCGTGATTGCCGCGAATAACGTATCCTACGCCCTCATCTACCATCGACTTAATTTTATTAGTAATCGATTCTGCTACTTTCTTTCCAAATCCCTTATCATAAATATCACCAACAGATACAAAAAACATCTCAGGGGATGGTTTTACTTTTTCAATTAATTTATCAAATTGCTCTTCATGTTCGTGAATATCACCAACAACGACAATTTTTGCCCCTTTGGGCACTTTAACTTTCATTTTATTTTCCTATCTTAAGTCTAACCATTCTTTAAAAAGATGTCCATCGAAACTCGATGAATATTATCGCATCTCCTTGATGGTTTCTAATTTTTTATTAAAAATGTCCAAAGCATTTCATAAGCTTAGCCAGGTTCCTAGTAATCCTAGAAACGGCGCTGGAGTGTTATTTACTTGCACAGAAGATAATTCTGCACTATTCCTGCTTAGATCTGATGAAGTATCTGAACCCGGCACCTGGGGTGTACCAGGTGGAAGCATGGAACAAGGAGAACAACCATTTGATACAGCTCGTAGAGAAACTCTCGAAGAGCTTGGTTCTGTTCCAAGAGGGGCAGAATACATAGACCATTTAGTTAATGAGAATAACAATTTAGAATACCATATTTTTGTGTATAATATTTCATTAGATGAGAAAAAAGAGTGGAGTAATACAATTCTTTTAAATCATGAGCATATCGAATATAGATGGTTCAAACAAAATAAGATACCAAATAATTTATTTAGTGGGCTCGCCATCTTGAAGTACTGATTCAACCTCTGGATCTAGCATTTCAAGCTTAGCATTATCTGTTGCCTCTTTGAGTATTGGCCAGACATTAATATTATATTCATTAGAATAATGGGATAAGGCCAATAATAACCTGCCCATATGTTCTTCTCGCTCGCTATTACTTATATTTTCTGATACTACAAAATTAGCTAAATACTTTACCTGAGATGGTAAAAGATGCTTGTCTTTCTTGTAGTACTCTTCTGCGACTTTTTCGGCATCAATCCAAACTTCTTCAAAGTGTCTCGTCATCACCTTCTCTCTTAAATTTATGAAGAATCAAATCCTCAGTATCTAGCGGGGAAAATACAGACTTTAAAAGAATAAATAGTAATTCTCCCAGCCAAAACGGAACTATTGTAAATAGTTTTCCTATCAGCAATATTGAGAATAAGGAATCCTCTACATTTATATTCTGGTCTTTAAGATGTTCATTATTGTTAATGATATCTTGCAGCATCCATTTATTTTTCTCAAAAACAGCTTTAGATCTAATTGTATCAGCTATGGCAAGCATTGTCCCTATAAAAACATACTGCCAGAAAGTAAATAGAAACATGGCTGCTATTATTCCTGTTACCCAGCATATGTTTCTAACACGACTAATGGTACTTGAACTAATTTTTGAGTTAACTCTACTTGCTATAGAATTAAATAACAACATGTTATACTTTTGAAAAGTACATGACTCAGTTAAAAGCTCTTTTGGATCTGCCCATTTAACTTCGTGGCCTTCTTCTGTCCCAACAGCTCCTTCCCACTCAAGAGCTAAATATGTAATAACCCTATCGCCGCCACAAATACCATCATAAACTTCAATAAAATTAGTTAAAGTTAATCCAGTTTCTTCTTTAACTTCTCGCTTGATGGCTTCTTTTGGATCTTCATCTGGCTCAACTTTTCCACCAGGCAATCCTAAATCTTCATAATTATCATTTCGAGAAACAGATAGTATTTTATCATTACTATCTTTGATAATGGCACAAACTGCAAAAACAGGTTTAATCATCGTCTTTTCTTTCTGTTTCTTTTACTTCTAAATCTTCTTGAAGGTTCTTGTTTAGATAAAAATGCAAAGGCTTTTTTAAGCTTATCATCTGATAAGATCAATTCTAAAGAATAAAAGCTTTTTTCTAACTCTTTATTAGGATAGGCCGCATGAATAGCGCTATGACAATCGGCACATATTCTGATTGTCTCGGTTCCACCTCTACTTTTGGGAATCATATGATGTTCCGCAGGATAATATGAATTATCTCTATTGCATGTGGGGCATCTGTCTATCAGATCGCTCATTTAATACTTCTTAGTTTAATTACTTCTGTGGTGGGTTCGACTGTTTCTCGTGTTTTACTAGATGGGGTAACTATGTCACCGCTGATTTGTAATTCTTCAGATCCCTTTTTTGAAGAGAAGACAAGAAAAACAGTATCTTCACTACAATCAAGATAGCCATCAAATTGCACCTTTGCAACATAAAAGGTTTTCCCATAAGCATCTGGTCTGGATGACAAAGAAATCTCTATTTTGCCTGGACGTTTTGAATATGAGGAGTATTTTGCATTTTCTTTATCATTGACCGCTATCTGAATTTCCTCGTCTCCTTCTTCGGAGAGGAAAATCAAAAAGGTGACACCCTTATTAAAGGTAATTCGACCTGGAAATTTGATTCTGCCAATATGATAAATATCTTCTTTTCTGTCTAATTTTGGAACAAGATCAATAATTAGATTATTGTTTCCTTTCATTTTTTCTCCTGTGAATTAGCGAAGAATGCTACTCTCTCTAAATACGTCTGCTCCGCTACTCAATATATTAAATAAGAAATCTCTATCGTCTACAAAACTTGGTAATTTCTCATTCAAAATCCATCTATTTCTAGTAATTCCACCGTCTTTCGTTGGCATAATAGTTGGCGATTTATACGCTGCTATGCCTTTTCTATGTGATGATGTATAAAAATCTTCAAAATCTAGCCCACAGTGCTTGAGAAGCATATTTTTCTTCTCATTAAAAGTTGTGCCCTTTAGCTCTCTGAACGCAGTTTCTCTCCCAAATCTTTTCTCCAACTCTATTCTCGCAGATATTAACAATGCATCATTTCTGCATAAAAGCTGCTTGTTAATTAAATAATTAACAACTTCAGAAATATTGGGGAGAGGCCAAATTTTGGCTCTAAAAACAGGATCACCTTCTATTTTTAGATCTGGATCAAGTAATTTCAAATTTTTATTAAAACCTATTGAAGATAGGCTTGCTACAGTTGATACGATAGTCTGTATATTATTATTATACCACGGTTCGTAATCAAGTTCTTTATCATTTCTTAAAACAATATTAATTTCATCACTGAACTGGTAACCGAATATTGCATCTTGTATTTCTGTTATAACATACATCATCGTCCCGGCCATTATTTCAGATAATGGTTGGGAAAATGGTTTATCAAGATTGCGAGTTAATTTTTTAAAGTTCCTGCCGTCTATCTTAATGATAATGGGCAGGCGCTTTGTTATCGTGAGATTATAAGTATTTTCGTAATCTTCGTGTCTCTTACTAAGAGTATCGGTCATAATGACTAATATAACAATAATCTTAAAAGCTATAATAAATAACTATTGTTTTGCTTTCCAGGCCAGATATTCTTCATCCGTCATTTCAAATGGATTGACCTCTGATTCTGGCTCTGGCTCGTCAACTGGTTCTATATCAGTTATAAGTTCTTCTGCTTTGGTGCCAGCAAATGGATCAGTAACTTCTCGATTAATTACTGCTTCCACCTCCTTTTCAAATTCAGTTTCAGACATGTATTTTCCTTTATCGCCTTTCATCATAAGGAAGATACCTTTTTTAGAGTCTTTTGTTGGAGTAAATGGTGTATTCTCAGGAATCCAATAAGCAACTGGTTCGCCATCTCTAACAACCGCAGGCGTTAATGCACTATCAAGTGCTCCAGCAGCGGTATTTGGCAGACCTTTCCAATGAAAATGATCGCGAAATTCTAAGTCTATCTCTCCTGCTAGCTGCTGTAATAGCTCAACTGCTCGTGTTCTTTCTGGACCCCATCCTTCTTTTCTTAATTCTCCTGCGTATTTCTTATATAGATGACTTATATTATAAAATGATTTTTTTCCTTTGAGCCCTTTTCTCTTTTTTCCACCTGGTACGTCACCGCCTTTAAAACGAATACCAAGAGCCAAGGCGCGCATCTCAGAAATTTCACTCTTACTCTTTTTCTCTTTCTTTTTAAGGGCTCTATATCGGCTCTTCATTCTAGCCATATCCCAGCCTTTAAAACGGCCAGGCCTTTTAACAGCTTTTTGAACCCATTTCTTGTTCTTCTTTTTCTTTGCCTCTTTTGCAAAGCTGTTAGCTAATTCTAGAATTTGATTAGAATCCATATCATCTCCAATATCTATTATAGATACTGGATATTTAATAGATTATCTATTTCTTTGGAGGATCTACGTCAATAATCTTAGGTTTGGCTTTTTTCGCCTTCGGCTTTGCTTTGGCCTTTGTTTTAGGTTTTGCAAATGCTTTCTCTGCCAGATTTGCCACTATAAATAGGAGAGCACCGGCCTCCTCAATAGCCTTCATCGCCTCTTTCTTTTTCTTATCTTTAAAAAATCGATCTTCAAATTCATTTATATTTCTAGCAACTCTGCCAAAATACCAGGCAATATCATTGCCTTCCCAGTCTTTTTTCTCTAATAGTTTATTAACTTCTTTAATGTAATCATACGCCATTAACTAAATCCGCCGATTGTTTATTGATTTTGGTTTGATGAGCTACCGCTGAGTCCAAATCAAACTGTTCATCATTATCCCAAACAGGGGTCCAACACTCCCCAGCCCAGCTATCTCCTGACACATCACGCTTCCAACCACACTCTTTAAGGAAGTCGCGCTTGGCATCGGTGAAGACAGTATTGCTACTCTCTAAAATATCGCCCCGTACAGCCATCAGGACCTTGCCTAAGACATTTTCTCCGTCTCCATCATCATAGCCCCAATAGCTGTCCCCTCTAATGTTTGGGGCCAATAGAGCGCCTCTGGTGCTAAGCAGCTTTTCTCTAAGCGCTGGGTCTTCAAATTTCTTCTTTAGGAGCATTTTCATCGTATCTGGCCGTGAATCATCCCAATTAGGTCTTAAATTAACATTTCTCCCTGCCCTCTTAGCAGCTCTAGCGCTAAGGGCAGACTTAATAGCTACCCGGTCAGCCATATCCATTGATTTAAGTGCTTGAAATGCATACTCTACGCTAGAAAAGGTCATATCATATTCTTGATAAATATCATCAAAACCCGTAATCTCTACATCAACATCATAATCATTTCTTAAAAATTCATAATCACCAGTAAAATCATTAATTGTATTCATTTCCTACCTAGTCCTGACATGTTAAATCGTCACATTCATCAAGAAATTTAGTGACGTGTTCTTTAAATAATATAAATGGATTCGGAGAATCCTCTTTTACAAACCATGGGAACCCTGCCGCCTGACTGTGACCACCACCTTTTGGTGTTATCCATCTGGCCAGTTCTGATACATCAACTGTCCCATCAGATCTTAATGAGAAAACAATTTTCGGAAAATTGGTAGACTCATCTAGCTCTACAAAATAGAATCCAGCTACTATGTTAACACCTTCTCTATATAGAAAGTTGGCGGCATCAGATGTGAGCTTGTCGGCGTCGTTAAATACTGCTAAATTATAGCCGCGATAGCTGAATCTATGACAATTCTTGGCAATCTTTTTAGCTTTCTTTAATCTTCTTTCATGAATATTTTTTCCTAAACGGAAATCACTATCAGTCATGAAAGAGCTAACAGAATCTCTACTTAGCCACTGATCTGGTGAATAGAACATAAGAGCGGCTGATTGATAATTAGCCTCATCCCATAGCTCATCTTGATCCTGCCATGTATCAACTATTCCTGCTAAAGTTGCGAAATAGCCAACTATATCCTCTGACGAATGTGATCTATGCTGTAATGGCTGCCATACTTCTCTAAAGGCTAGAACGGCCCCAGATACTCCAGGCTCGGCCACTTCATCGGCATAGACTCCTCGTTTACCAAACTTTTCAACTATATCCTTAGCAGATATATGATGGTCTAATACAACTGCATCAACGGCGACGAACTCGTCGACTCTATCTGGAGGTGGAACGATATCACAAAATATCATTCCCTTCGTCGCAGATAAATTATTGTATGGTCCAGTATTATGTATTACAAATTCAACTACAGCATTAGGAATGACGTCGTGCAATATAATTGCCGACGCCAATCCATCAGGGCAGTTTCCATGTACTACTATTCTATTAATCTCTTTTAATAATTCTTTCTTCATATAATTATCAATCAATAATGATTTTTGGGAAGTTCTTATCACTTCCGGGCCAATCGGCCTCTAAGGTCGCAACCTCAACGTCATATTCTGGGAATCTATATTGTATAATACTTTCCAGCGTCCCACGAACGTTAATAGAGCTTCTCTCCATATCTGGAGCCTTTGAGGCTTCTAACTTGATATGTACATAAAGCTTGTCCTTTTTAGACATTATAAGATAATGTTATTTTATTAGCTTAATCAGCCCCTTTTAGGTTAGCAATAGGATACATACGATGCTTGACGGTAGCAATTCCTTCTACTTTCAAAACATCTAATACATCATCCAATTTCTTATAAACATGGCCGCACTCATCAAGTGGGGTCTTTTTACAGTTACCAACAATCCCCTTGATAATGGCGCCACCAAGCTTTCTTTTGACGTTTTTCATTTCATCGTCAATATAAATCTGCTTGTGAGCAAGTCTTCGCTTGGCATCTTTTCGGCCCATTATTCTTCCAGATCCGTGGTTAACAGAAAATGCTGTCTTATGAGCATTCTTGGAAGGAAATAAGATGGCGGCTCCATCATACATAGAGCCAGGAATTAGACATGGATGACCAGTCTTTTCCCATTTAGTTCCAACTAGATCTGGATGACCAGCAGCAAAAGCTCTAGTTGCACCTTTACGATGCACGAATCCCTTCTTAGTTGTTCCATCAGGAAGAACCAGTGTTTCCTCTTGTACCAGGTTATGGGAGATTTCATAGTACAGCTCTGGGTCTGCCTTAAAAATCTTCCTGGTGGCTGCTCTCACACCCTCTACAATAGTATGACGATTAGCTACAGCGTAATTTGCAGCAGAATTATGATGAGCCCAGTACTTCTTGCCAAGTGGTTCATCCACTCTCAGATAGGACTTTTCTCTGCGATTTCTTGGAATCCCTCGCAGTTCAGCCCCTCTGAAAAAGAACTCATTGGCAGTCTGCCAGCCATATCCACGGCTTCCGCAATGGATCATAACCCATACAGATCCATCAGCCTTATCTACTTGCATTTCAACAAAGTGGTTCCCACCACCAACAGATCCTAGCTGTGGCTTTGCCTTACTGTAGGCTTTTTGAATTTCACGCAAATTAGTATCTTCTGGAATTGGAATGTACTGCCGTTCACAGTAATCAGCACTCACACCAATAGCTTTTGCCCCATATCTAAGTACATCATCAATTTCAGATGACTTAAATTCTGGCATTAATTCAGGACGACCTGAGCCAACACCCAAAGCAATTCGCTTAGATACCTGTCTAACCCATTGCTCACGCTTTTTCCAAGATGCCACATCCTGGGCGTTGAGACCAGGAACTTTAAGATACACCACACCACATGAAATATCATACCCGCTCCCCGATTGAATAATTGTATCTTCGGTAACTACTACGCCACCCACAGGGATACCATATCCTAAATGACAGTCGGGCATTAGATATGCTCCAATGACTCCTGGGTAACTTGCAGATCTTGCAATCTGATTCCACATTTCTTCTTCTGACTTTTCATAAAGTTTTTCAGAAAGAAATGCATGAGCTTCAACATTCATTTCTGCCATCTTTGGCAGAACATAGTGGTTTGGCCCAACTTTTTGTGCCTGATATTTAAATGACATTGCCTTATCCTTCTATAATTTCTTCTACTTCAAATTCTTTTTGTATATTAACTAAATTCTTAATTACAAATGATAGCGCTTTCCTCGGTATAAAAAACTGGCCTTTGCCTCCATCTCGCTTACCATAGGTAAGCTTAATGCCGCGCTTCTGTTTTTCTATCTTCATAATCTTTCGCGATGAACCTCGAAAAAATTCTAACTTGGGAATTATTCGTTTAGGATTTCTTCGCATTCTATTTCTCGTGAAGCTATCTTTAGCATTTCTTGAACGAACTTAAACGCTCTGGCAGGAATATGCATTTCTCTGGGCTCATCATATGTTTTGCCATAAGAAAGTTTAATCCCGCAAACCCGGCCACTATTACTTTTAACCGTAAATACTTTGAGCTTTCTCCGCCCCTTCTTTGTTTTTATCCAAAGTTCATCATGACTTTTTCTGTAAACACCTTTTTCATCATACATCATTACAGTATCTCGTCCAGGAGCTTTTTGTTATTATAATACCTCTCCTTCACTTTGTCAACCCATTTCTGATTTTTTATCTTAAACATTTGTGGTAAACCAGGTGATACATACTTTCCCTTACAAATAACCCCTTCAAAGGTCATATTAGGCAAAGTACCATTTCTAACAGAGTTAATGAAGGTAGCATTAATCTTACCCTGATGCAATAGTTTTGGGATATGTAGGTGCCCAAACTTTCTAATAAAGTCTCTTGGCTCAATTAACCCTCTCGGATGAAATGTAACATCAAATAAAACTACATCGTGTTTATCATCTTTAGAGTGAAGTCCTGCAAAGGAATTTTCTCCAAGAAATTCAAAGAAACAAACGGATCGTCTGATGCGATTCTCTTTAAAAACCATCGCCATATCATCTTGATATTTATCTATGATAAGCTGCTTGGCTTCTCCAAAGAGGGGATCTGACTCGTCAAGAAGTCTTTTCTTTGTTCCAAACTTATAGAAGCCCCTCTTCTTTGACCATTCGGCACGTATGTTGCTTCCATCCAGCTTATCAAAGCAGTAAAGATACTTATGCACATCAAATTGATGTGTTATTTTAGGATACTGTTTCATTTGTCTATAATTTCTTTAGTAATATTTAGATTGGCCCTATCAGCCAAATCAATTAGAGTGTAGCCTAGGCTCTTGGCCGACTCATTACTAATAAAAATTTTACTTCCATTACTAATATCTAATAAGAAGAATTCTTCACCGTCAATATTGCATGTAGTAATGTTTATTGATGCATTACTATTAGTATCCGGTCGAATTTGATTCTTTCTGGATTGCTTCGTTCTGTATATCTTTCCAGTAAATCTCATGGATACCTATAAAAATAAAAAGGGTAGCCTCCTAACCTATGAGGCTACCCCGAAGAGGTTGTTCGTCTTTAAATCATCTCTCTACGGCATTTAAAGCAAGTTTTTAGTCTAAAGAACACCCGTTTTTCTTTTAAACTACCAACGCTTATGTGATCTATTATTTGAATTGGCAGGTAACCAATGAAGTGGTGCGTCGGAGGGAAGTTGCATCCCTATCTGATGTTTTGCTTATCTTGCTATTAGATTAGAGAGATCCGAACTATATGAGTCTGGAGTAATAATCTCAGTCTCATTTGCCTCAGGATGCCTTTACCAGTTTGGCCACCTGCGCTTAAAGCGGAGAGCCTTTCAGCCCTCCTATTCCCGGTTAATGGCGCGCCGATCGGCGTTCTCTTATAAAACCTTTAGGAATGGTGCGCAGGGAAGGAGTCGAACCTCCAAGGGGAACGTTGTCCCCGTCCGTCAGCAGTTACAAATCTTAGTCTTACTTAATGAACTTGTACTCCTTAGAATATCTCTTACTTGTGAACTCTTTTCACTCTCCGAAGAGATATCCCAAAACCTTTTCCGCAACCTTAACCTCTTCTGCGTCAACAGAGTTAGCTCGTTCGCGGGCAAACTTTACTGCCTTCTGAAGCTTTTCAACGCGCGTCTTAAGCTCTTGCACACGCTGAGCAGGAAGAGCACCAGAGTAGCTCGTGGTCTTCCAGTAGCCTTGAAGGACATCTTCCATCACCGTTTCAACCTGAGCAGGATGCTCTTTGGTTGCTTCATACTTAATGAAGGGATGCGCTACCTTCTTTTTCTTGGCAGTCTCGAAAGACTGAGAGCGATAGCAATTCTGTTGCTCATCCCATTCCCACTTCTCAGAAGCAGGGAGTACGGGAAGCTTGCTAACAAAAGTATACATATCATTCAACTGCTTCTCAAGCCAAAGCAAATAGGTTGCAGGAGCTTGCTCGACGAGCAACACCTCATGCTCGGTTCCATGATCAACAACGATATCAGCTCTTGCCTTACAGTTAGTCCAGTCCTTGGTCGCAACGATATCAAACATCCCCGTAAGGATCTCTTCAGTATGCTTAATTACCTCGGGTACTCTAACCTGAACCCTCTGATCCTCAGGCGGGTATTGCTCTCCATCATCGTCAAGAGAACGATAAACTCTGGAAATTCCCTTAAGCAAATCATTCTTTGCCAAGCCGTGATGGGCCTTGGTTAGATCCTTTTCCGCATGCTGCTTGATGCTCTTTTCAATTGCTAGAATTTGATTCTGTTTAGGCATTTATTTTTCTCCGTTACTTTGTTTTGGTACAGTCAATATAACCGCTCGACGAGCTGTTGTCAAGACGCCGGACGATTTTCTTCAAAAATCTTAAGTTCGCATTATAATGGGGACCATTATAGTTTTTTGACAATGTGAGCAATCTAGCTGTTTTGGCTTGATTGGTATTGCTACATGATCATCAGGATCGGGGAATGGCTCGTACTCATGATAGCCGTAAGCGTCCCGATCAGTATGTGCTCTTAATTGGAGCCCACATACTAAACATTCTGCGAGAATTGGCGTTGGCTTCTTAGGAAGCTCATCAATGTTCCAATCGTGAGTATCGAGTGTATCATCTATTTTATACTTGCCCACTATTCATCCATTACCAAATATGTTATAGCTACATCAAGCATATTCTCAATATCTTCTTCCGGCACTTTTAACTTCAACGCTCTAATAATAGAATTTCTTAGATTATCTTTAGCGTTTGACCTCCTTTCTTCATCAGATGGAGGATTATTAAAGTGCGTAAAACTTAAAGTAGTCCACCCTGATAAAGAAAAAGAATCCCTATTTGTGTTGAATATTACTGATGAAAAAGGATTATAGGTGGGGAGAATATTCTTTTTCTTTATAAGATATTTCTCCCCATTTATGGTTATTTCTTCATCGCTCAGATCGGATTGATAAGTAAGAATCCTTTTCTTTTTTATAGCTGTAAAAACAGATGGTTTTTCTGGTAATTTCATTCTAACATTAAATCGATATCAAACTTATCGAAAGACTCCCTTATCTCTTTCATTGAGCGATACATATTCTGTACTGCATCTTTGTAAAGAGTATTACGGTAAACATTAGAACTAACGATGATATCATTAACTAAAACCTTAATATCATACACATCGTCAAGTTTTACTTCTCGCAAGAGAACTTCAACATTGCCATGTTTAAGGCCAGTAGTTACGTGATTAACATCTCTCCAACCATTCGTCTTCTTGAATTTGGTATCTTTATCAGTCGTATCGTCATCTGAATCAGACCAAGTATCGAGACCAAACTTCTTCGCCATATCCTTAATTGATTGAGGCAAGGGAGTGACTGGAGCTGTAGTGGGCACAGACGTAAGTAACGTGTACCCATTCTTTGTTGGCTTAAATCTGCTAAGAGCTATCTTAGTCTTATAGATTTTAAACTTCTTATAGTTCTTAGCACTATCAGCTTGAGTGACCACAGAGCAGACGGCCTTGTCGCTTTTAAAGCCGTCTGCCTTAAGTTCAAAACCATCTATCTTGATAGTACGACCACTACGTCTAGGATCGTTATCACGATAAATTTCATCTTTAACAACGTTTGTCATTTCAGTCCTCTGGTTTTATCTTTCAAAAACTTTTTAAGCTTAGTAACATTAATTTCTTTCTTGCTTTGCTTATTCTTAAGAAATTCAGTTATCACGTTATTAACTGTATTATACTCCTTAGGAGTAAGCATTTTAATGTTCAACTTATCTTCTAAAAGAGTGACAAGGCCGCGTGGGCAATCTTTTTGATTCATTACTTGCTTACCAATAGCCATACTAATTTTCATCTTCTTGATAGCCTTGGTCAGCTTGCTTTCATAGCTACTGTAATAGGAGTAATTTCTCTTACCGTATAGGTGATAAACCTTCGGAAGAGCCTTCTCTCCTTGAGCTGCAATCATCTGATTAGCGATGGCTTGCGTGACATCCTTTTTATCAACAATATCACAGTACTTAGTATGATACTTAATCAGGGATGTTCTGGTCTGCTTATACTTAGTTTCTTTAAGAAGCTTCGTAAATTCAGCCTTAGTCATATCCTTGATTGCAAACTCAAACTGTTTGAGCTTGGTCTTAGTAAGAGGCTTTGCTTTAATAAGATTGAGGACAGATCCTTCGCCAAATTCTTCCTTGAAAACCTTCAGAAAGGCTAAGGTGTAATTTTGATTAAATTTAACCTTGCCCATCTTAGTTTTGATGTCCTTCTTCAAATGCCTAATTAGCGCTTCATTATTAGAGAATGGCATAATTGCCAACAAATCAAGAGCTTTGACTTCTTTTGCTAACTCCTTAACCTTATTAGTAATAGGCCTCTTAGAGGCTGGCTTACTATCATTGGGAGAGAAAAGAACATAATTGCTCCTAGAGGAGGCGCGGGCAGGAGTATTAACCTTCTTGCCGTTGATCATTAAAATTAAATTGATCTTTTCCTTAATTTCATCCACCAGGATAGGAGAAAAAGAATAATCTAAATTAATACTTCGATCATCCTTATTATAAAGAGTGTAGTGACCTTGATTATACCTGTTAGACGATCGAAGTACAGCGTACTTATTTTCTTCATTTTTTGCATCAACAACGACAAAAACATCATTGCTTGCATTGTACTGCTTCCAATAGCTTGCATTAGCCACAATGCACCACCTGGTGCCTTTACCAACATTTTTGCAACCCTTGAAAGAGGTAACATAATACAATCTAAAGGTGTCGTTTTCAATGAGAGTAACATAATCTACCCCCACCTTAAGATTCTTAAGATACTTTCTCTCTGCCTTGGACGGCGTAAGAGCGAGAATCTCTTCTTCAAGCACCTTAAGGTCATCATACTTGTAGATGTCAGAATGCTTTAAAGTAGAACTACGCCTATTAAAGGACTGTACAGTAGCTACAATGTCTTCATTGTTATAGCCCGTCTTCTTCTGAGTCGCCATCCACAACAAATACTTATTTGAAGAAGTTGGATCTTTACTCATCAAAAACTGTACTGCTTTCGTAGCTTCTTCTAACTTCTTCTTATCAATATCTTTCTCTTCGATATTGTCAATATTATAGATAGCGTCGATAGCTAGCTGCTTTCTGCTCTTTTTCTTAACAGCAGTTTTCTTGGTGGCGGTCTTTTTCGCAACCTTCTTAGTTGCCTTCTTTCGGGTTCTGGTAGCGACTGGCATTTTAGATTCCTTTCTTATTAACCTCTACTGCAATACCATAAATTGAATTACGTCCCACCCATCCATTGATGCCGCCCTTATTATTTCCAATAAGAAATCTATTCTCATTGACGGCTTTGATTAGGTGGAGGTAAACTCTTTTGTTAACTTTTACTAATACAATATCTCCGACGCTTAATTCGTCAGGTGGTGGGGCAAGGAGTACTGAATCATTATGATTCACTTTGCCCTTCATGGAATGACCTTTCGGTCTAATAAGAGCTTCTTCTCCGTTGGCTAACTTCTCAATCGCATGAGTGGCCCAGCCTTTAGATGATGTTTTTCGTCCATACCTTGCCATCTCACTGTTCCATAACTCTATTAGCTATTACTTCTTCGCACGTCATCGACAATTCTTTTTGCAAACCTATAGGTAGCTTTATGCCAGTAGAAGATTCTATGCTATGGAGCAGATTACATTTGCTGCATACCTTAATTGATAGATTTTCTTTTGGCAATTTAAGAAACTCTATTTTCCAAAAATGAGTTGAACTGGTTCTATAAGGCATTATGAATTTATGATTTTCTCAATCTCAAAATCTTTAATTATCTCGTTAGAGATGGAATCAGGGAGCCTAAACCCAATAGTCTCATTATAATGGCGTTTACGATCGCAGCCCGCACAAAACCCTGTAGCATTGATGCCTACCTTAAATGCGACTGCTGGTTGGCCACACGGACCATTACCATGATGACCAAGCGGGTAAACAACTCTTGCCAAACACGAGCTATCAAAGCGGTAAGCCGAATTTAGCCAAGTTTTTATTCTTAAATTGAGGATTCTCGGTAACTTCACTAGACCACTCCTGAGCCCACTCTGGCAAGTCAAATCTCTTTGCTTCAGCCTCGGATTTAAACTCGCACTCAATACGAATCAAACCTTCTAAGGCGCCAGTGTATTCATCTACTTCAAGCCACCAATCCTCATGACGAATAAAGTGTCTTGTCTTTAAAACTCTGCATCCCTCAGTTCTGGGCCATAACTCGTTGAATGTCCATTCAGGAATCTTTACTTCCCACTCTTTTCTAGAAAGATCACCATCACTTTTGACAGTCATAGCATAGTGCCAGCCTTCTGGCAAGAGCTTTTTAAAGATACGAAGCTCATTTTCTTCAGCTATTAAGTAGCCAATTTCATGATAGACACTATGATCTATCTCTACCCAGCTTGGTATTGGAGAGCCAAATATAAAACTTCGCTCTATCTCAACTTCATCAACTGAGTCCGCCATTATTGCCATTGCCTCCGCCAAGAAGGTTACCAATCGGTACAAGTTCCACGCCTGGGGGGAGAGATCTTGGCCCGCTTTTGCTAAATCTTTCTTCAGCAACCCTAGTTATCTTTTCTGTTTTAAGCAAGGAATAAACGGTAATAACATCATTAAAAGATGCATTTTCACCGAAAACGTCTTCGGCCACAATCTTTGCTGCTTTGAGCAGCGTGAGCACATTTTCTGCATCCTTCTGGAGATTCTTGGCTTTTTCCTTATCTTCTAAAGAATCAATAACTTCAGAAAGACTATTTTCTTTTGACATATATTTCTCCTACGTACTGGTACTATAACCACTGGGTGGCCCCTTGTCAAGGGGCCAAGTCAAATAATGTAATTTTATTACATACAATATAGGGTGAAGTATGATTGCAGAGAAACTACTGAAATTGACTAAACGCTTCCAAAAACTAGCACAATGGGGATTAGGTAGAGATTATATTAGGCAAAAACCTGATGGTACTCTATATATAGATGGTGTTCAGGTGGACAGAGATGATCTTAATGCTATGAACTCTTGGCAGGATTTGGTAGATCTTGGAGTAGATAGAGGCATTGTAGGTAGGATAGCTCGTGATTATGGTGGCGATCCTAGGCATGTTGATGTTTGGCTGGAAAATAACTCGAAACCCTATATTGAAGAGGGGGAAGAAGACGCCGGCACATGGTCATCAGGTAAAGATTATCGCCAAATGCTGGCTTCTGCTAAGAGACGATCGTTTGGCCAACCATGGTCTGGCACCTTTGACGGATTTCAATTTGGAAAATATAAAATTTCAGTGCAAGGCGGGCGGGGTAATTATTCTTCACCACGCCAAGATCTTGATAACTTAACAGATTATGAAGAATTAGAAATTGCTATGATGGATGATAGTGGTTGGGCTCTGCCCAGCACTCATGATGATTTAGCAGATATGCCTCATGCTGATGTATATAGCGGGGATGATGTTGCAGGCTATGTCCCGATTGATAAGGTAATAGATATTATGGAATATCTTGATAAGATATCATGAGCCTTCTAGATAATCTTTATTGGTATAAAGCTAAAATCGTTCGCATATATGATGCGGATACCATTTATGCAGATATAGATCTTGGATTTGGTTTATTCAACCGTGGAAATAATGGTAAAGGAGAAAGTGTACGTCTTGCTTTCGTAAACGCACCAGAAATAAGAGGCGATGAAAGAGAGGAGGGGCTTAAATCTAAAGCATGGTTGGAATCTGTTCTGCCAGTGGGTCAAGAAATTTTGCTTCACACAGTGAAGTGGAGTGGCAAATATGGAAGATATATAGCAGAAATTTATCTACTGGATGAAACAAAAATAAATGACGAACTTGTTAAACAGGGATTCGCCGTCTATGTTGACTACTAGAATAGTTGAAGCGGCTCGTAAACCGGCTGTAACAAATCTTTGATTGCTATAGCATATTGTCTTATTTCAAATTGAGCATCAGATTTTAATCTTTGATGTAGAAAGAACATAATAGTCTGTAAACTGCAAGTCCATATACATTGAGTGTATATTCCTTGTGGTAAAAGCGCTCTGCATTGTTCTTTGGCAGCACCAGCTTCAACTAGAAATTGATAAGCATCATATTGTCTTATACATCTTTGTTCAAAAAATGAAACTGGGTCCATACCATTAGGCAGTTCTTCCAACCTCCCATGAGATCCCTGCTTGTTATCTTTTGATTGAACTCTAATTTCAGATGGGATATAAAACTCTGGATCAAACTTAACATATCGGCCGCTTGCTTCATTCCAATTCGTTTCGGGAATAATAATTCCACCGCCTGCTTCTTCTTCCCAATGGGAGCCAATCTGATACTTCCAAGCCTGTCTAAAAACAAATAAAGGAGCCTTCCATCTGAAAGTAAAATACGAATGACGAAACACGGAATAGTGACCATGCTTGTTCATAAAATCAATTAATTTGATATCTTTATCTTTGAGCTCTTTGGTTTCTTTTAGAAAAGAAACCCTTGCCGCATTTACGATTTTTGTTTTAGGATCTTCTTTTGGCCCGTCAATCAGTTCAATGAACCCCTTATCCAATACATCTACCTTTCTATAGTATTCACTTATATCAAATGTCATCCTTTCCTTAGCTCTCCAAAATTTCCCTCGTTAACTCTACCATCTCTTCGCCTTTCCTATTCCACTGTCTATTAAGAGCCGGAACCTCAACGCGAACAATATCAGGATAATCTTTCCCAATATCTATGGCCCATTGCTCGGCTTGATACTCATAGTCTACGGTGATAGTGGCATAATGCGTTGGTCCCATCTCTCCGCATTTTTCAGGAGTAGGATCGTCGTCGTAACAATATATCTTCATCTTTCTATAACATCCTAGGTATTTTCACGTACTTAGCACTTCTTCAATAAGACATTCATTTAGAATCTCTTTAATATCTTCTTGAGATACTTTAGCTTTGAGAGCGGTTCTAATTGATGATCTTAAACTTTTCTTTGCTCTTACATCTTTAAGAGATGGATCTTTAATATCTTTACTTATAAGCTCGCCAACAGCGAACCCCCTCTTAAAAGAGGAGAGGTCCCTTTTATTCTTGGCCCAGGAGGAAATCTGCTTCTTTGTTAGTCCATAATGATTCTTATAGACATGGTAGGTCATCTTCTCCAAGATGGATTTATGATCTACAATTTTATCTCTAAAATAGGAATAATTCAAACCATAATCAAAACCAACCATCCATGATACTGGAATGCGCCTCTTCTTCTTGAGTTTATCGAAAACATTTTTAAAGGAGGCATAGTCGCTGCCATAGCTGTACCCAAAACGCATTCTTCTCCACGCTCTTCTCCTATAAGGTATGATGGCTGGCGTACCATTTGAATCTTCAATACTTATTAAAAGAGCATAAAGTGGGTGCGCGGTCTTTCTGTAGCTAGCTCTATAACCGCCGTTCGCGCTACCAACGCTCTGCTTTACAATATTAATTCCATTATTGATGGAAGATTTGCATGCTTTTAAGATATCTTCGTATCTTTTCTTATCAACCTTGTTCATAATCATCTTCTTCGGCAAGATGATTGCTGTCCATCCAGTTGTCGCCAAATCTTCTGCGAACGATCTTCCTGCCGGCCTCTTTTGCGAGTTTAATTCCTAACTCCATGCCAGAAGATACCCCTCTATCAATATAGACAGCAGATTTTTTTGCACATTTTTCCCAAGCTTTGCCTGCCATAATGCCTAACGTTCTCTCTTCGGGAACGTTATCATCAAGCAATCCTTCCTGTGTAAAAAATAAATGCGATGCATATGGTGCTTCTCCTCGGCGGAGACAATCCATAACACATCGCCTTGCATACTTAATATTTGTTTCTACGTCGCCAGCAAACGGACTTTCGATTGCTACCAACTCCATGTTTTTATTATCTGTCATATAACTCCACTAATCGTGGAGGCGCTGGAGACGGTATCGAACTTTAAAAATTATTTCCGTTCGCGCGCGTGCGCATACGCATGCGCATGATTTACAAATGTTTTTTGACATGCTGCGCCAGCCCCATGATTGTTTTCTTAAGCATTTTCCAGTCTTCATCGCCATAACCAGTCCAGCAATGATTTTCAAGCTCACCTATTAGCGTTGTCATAGCTGCTTCCCTGGTCTCTTCTTCCATTATGTCCTCCGCAACTCTCTTCTTGCACAGGGAGCACACTTTGCTCTTCTTTTTCTTCTTTCTCTCTTTTTTCTTCTTGCTCATACTCGATATCATCCAAAAATGGATCACAACCATTGATGGTCCATTTTACAAAATCAAAGAGGATGTCAAGTACAATCTTGACATCCTCTTTTCTTATTCCAAACAACATTGGTTAAATTGGTGGGCCCGCTCGGATTCGAACCGAGGACCGGGCGGTTATGAGCCGCCTGCTCTAACCAACTGAGCTACAGGCCCGCAAATCTATTTCGCTAAACATCTATTGGCACAATGCGTCCATTCATCCATACAGTCTCTGTTTTGTGAATCCAGAACTTGACATGCTGACCTATTAACATCACACATCTGCATACAATCCGTCATATTGTCATCATAGGAGCGATGAGCGCGTGATGTGGTTGTCGTTGTACAACCAGCCAACAATATAACACATAATAGCCTTAACATAATTAAATACAGTATAGTGTTGCGTCATCAATTTGATAATAATCCTGTAAGTTATCTACGTGATTATTAATATATTCTTGTTCAACTTTACGAGAAAGATGCCCTCTGAGGCCAGGATTAACTACCAAAGCCTGTTCAACCATATTATGACGAATATGATTCCTCATAAATTTAGTATTCTCATTCGAGGGGTCATCGACAAAATCCATATTGCGCCTGGCTGCCCAGATCTTAATTTTACTCTTGGGTACTCGGAGGAATGGTCTGATGATATTGTTCCGCTTATAAGGAATAAGCTTGGACTGGCCATGAAGTGAGGAGAAAATCCACCACTCAAGAACATCATCAAGATGATGAGCAGTCATTACACAGTCGTAGTCATCAAAAAACTTATACCGCTCATTTCTCCAATACTCTTCGAGAGACTCATCTTTCTTTCTATAGTTTGAAAGATGGCCCACAATCATATCTAGCCCCTGGGCGGCACAGTAACCTTTTAGAAAGGCTTTCGCATCCTTGCCGTATTCGGTTCCATGATCAAAGTAAAGAACACCCTGGGGCTCGTGACGGCCATTCAGGAGGAAGTCAAGCAACACCATAGAGTCGATACCGCCTGAAACGGCAACATAGAACTTCTCCGGAATTTTGCCTAACAACTTGAACATTTGTTCTCCCCGTTACAAGTACATGATAACACTGGTCTTTTCAAAAATCAAGCCCCGCCTTCTAATTCCTCAAGCCGGGCGCGCAGTTTTTCTTTCTCCTGCTCTTTAACCCAGTTATCATATTTTTCTTTCTCTTTTAAATGAGCTTCCCATTTTTTATTATAAACTTTCATGTCTGCGTCATATAATTTCTTTTGTGTCTTAAAATCTAAAATGGGCTGATAAGAAAAAGATAATGTAATTTCTACACTTGCGTAACGAGCGCGCATAGAATGATTAATAACTACATCCTTTGGAGTAATGCCTTCTGGAATCTTATCTAAAATATCCTGTAGGGTCATCCCATCAATACTATCATTATCCGGCAGATCCTCGCACTCCTCACAACCTTCATCTTCGCACTCCCAGCATCTAAAACCATCTTCGCATTGGGAAGAGTCCCATACTTCTTGTACTATATATTCTCTTTTATGTTCGCTAAGCCCCTTAATATTGCCATCAAAATCTCCATCAAGACCATATTTCTGAGCAATCCAGTACGGGCCATCTTCATAAAATTTTGGTTCTTTCATTTTTTTCTTCCTTGTATTATTATATCATATAGTTATGAGCTATGTTTTAAAGTTAGCTAAAAATTTCGAGCGCCTTGCTATTAAAGAAGAAGAGCTAGATCCTGCTGAGCGAGCAAAAGCTTATCGAAGATTATTATCAGGAGATGAGCCATCTTCAGAATGGGAACCAAAACGGCCCCGTATGCCAAGTATCTCTGGGCCATCTCCAGGCTCGACGCCAACGGTGCCAGTGCGCGGGCGGGCCCGCCACTGGTCGATGCCCGGAACGAGCGGAAGCCACAGGGCGCGCTTGCATTACTTAGATGATTCTTTAAATGTAATTAAAGAATTAAAAATTCCATTAGATGAAAACTTAGAATGGGAAGGAAAACTAGTTCTTTATCACAAATATGGCCCATATGAAATGCGGTTGTTACTTACTAAAATTAAAAACGATCGACCGGTACTAGGGTACGAAAGGGCCGGTGTACACGTGACTCACCGAGGTCCAATGAGCCCGCTGGTGCCAGAGCTGCGACAGATAGATAAAGAGACAGGCGATATATTACCTTCAGGCTTTAGTCCTGTATGGACCGATACTGGTGTAAAAGATGTACATGAATTTGACTTATTAGCTGGTCGATTTGCGCATCCATCATTCTGGCTAGCCTCGACCCAGGGTGATAATAAATTAGAAGTTGTTGGCCAATGGGAAGGTAGCCTAGATACTGGGGTCGGTGAAATCTCTGAAAGAGAGGAAGTTGAAGAAGAGGAAGTTGAAGAAGAAGAAGAAATTGAAGAAGAAAAGTTTGGGACCACGAGTCACGACATTCTGAAGTTAGCTATTAATTTCCATAAGCTAGCAGCTGAGCGGCCTTTGATGTTCAAAATCGTATATGTCAAAGGTCGAAAAATAAGGGGAGCTGATTTACATTATAGTGACTGGCTTAATAAAGAGGAAGCTATTAGCAAGGTAAAAGAATTAGTTAGTAAGGGGAATAAGGTTCTTCATTTCGTAACAAGAAAAATGCCTAGAATAGAAATCTAATGGATAAAATTCTTAAATTCGCTATTAAATTTCAAGAACTTATACGATTGAGCTACAGCGTATTCGTCTTTAATGCTATTACTCCAGAGATGCGAGATGCTATGAGTGTTTCACATGATGCTGAGCCATTTGCATCTGGAGCCAATTCAGCGGTCTTTGTTAATAATCGCAACAATATTGTAGCATTTTCAGATTATGATGTATTCTATAAAGTTGCAGAAAAATTACAGAGCCTTGAAACCGATGTATTACCTGCAATTTATGATGTACAAAAATTTGTAACTAGCAGCGAAGAGGAAGGCTCATTTAGTTTAGGGGCGGATTATATCTATGCCGTAGAGATGGAACAATTAAAGATGCTTGATAAAGAGGGGCACATCTTTGAAAAATATAAAAAAGAAATATTTAAAGAGGGGAAAGCTCCAGAGAACGTAAGCCAAGAAGAACAGCCTATAGTTAATGCAATGTTAGATCTTAGATCCAGATCTGAAAGAGATAACATTAAACATATTGATATATGGTCTGGTAATGTCGGGTGGAGCGGTTCGGGCGCATTAAAATTTATTGATTTGGAAGCAGTTCAGTTTGGTCAATTAGAGGCTGAACAAGAAAAACCAGAGGAAGGAGCGGTGCAGCTAGGAGAAGGAGAGTTTCAAATAGAATATGAGCCGTCCTCAGAAGAGCTGGGCGACTTACCGCCTGGTGGCCTTTTCGGATAAAAGACTTAGCGCCTTCTCTACATGCTCTTCGGTAAGGCCAACCTTACCATCAACTTCAATCCATCTATCCTCTATCAGAGGAAAATCTTTAACGTCATCAATAATAATATATGATTCGTACTTATTATTATCTAGCCATTCTTGAATTTCATCTCCTCTTGGTTGCCATCTTAAATCAGGAGTAATATCAATTAATTCTCCAGTGATTCCTGCTTGTTTAAAAATATCTATTAAATCTCCGAAGGATGCCCAGTTTCTTCTATTGGAAGAGAAAACAATCTTAGCGCCTGAGCCGTCGATGATAGCATTTAAAATGGAGACCGCTTTCGGATCAAAGCTCTTTACCCACCATTCAATCCAATCACCTTCTGGATATGATAATCCATTTTTATCTTCTTGCTCATTCCAATAGCGATCGCTATTAAGTACACCATCCATATCAAGGAATATAATTTTCATATAATAAACCCATATTTTATCATGAGACACGATAGATTGCTTAAATTGGCCAAATTATTTCAAAAAAATGCATACCAAGTGCCAACAGGGGTGGCAACCGGGGGAGACACTACTCTTTATTTAGATTATAGAGATCCTACCGAATTGACTCCTGAAGAAATAAAAGCACTCCGAACTGAGCGAACAAATACCAAGAGTATGAGACAGTTCTTAAAAAATCTTGGTACAGAAGAGTTTGAAAGTGAGCTAGCAGAAACTCCTTATGGATACTTTGTAATTCTAGCGATTGAAAAAAAGAGAGCAAATGATGAGGGCCGCATAGAGGGGTGGGGGCTTATAAGCCCCGCAACACTTCCTGGAACTTTATCCGGAGATGTTGCTGGAGATTATAAGTCCTTGTTAAGGGAAAAAATTGAACAACTGGTAGCTCAACAAGCACCTGGCATTGAATTAATTATGCGCGATCCTCGCGAAAGAGTTAAACAAAAAGAATATTTATGGCATGAAGATGAGCCAGAATATGTAAAAGAAGATCCTTACAAAAGAGATTGGCCGGGGCCATTTAGACAATACGAAATAGAAGAAGAGGAGGATCCAAAAAGAAAAGAAGACATATATTCTTTATTTGAAGAATAATTTTATTTAAGAGTCTGTAACTTTCTTAGAATATTAATACGTTCGCTTTTCTTCATTGGCCATACGCCAATGACAGTTTCGCTACCAGGATCTACTTCGGTCAGTCCTGCATCTCTTACGACAAAACAATATAATTTATCTTTAAGTTTTTCCCACTGTTTATCTTTTGCTTTGAGCACAACCTTGCGAAATGAATCCCTTTTCCAAGAATCAAATTTTTTCTGGTTTCCATAGTTTTCTGGGCTGTACATAAAAAGGGTGCGGCGATGTTCATATAACATGCCAACAGCATGCCCAACCTGGGCGGCAGTCTTGCCAGGACTCATGCCAAGTGAATCTCTAACAATGAGATACATAATCCAAGGATCTTCTTGTTCCTTACGAACCTTAACTGACTCAGGATTATTGTATGGATTTTCTATTTCAGCCATTTCTTTTCTCTTGCAATCGTTTCTAAATCTGCTACGGGCAGGCCGGTTCTCTTTTGAACTGCTCGAACAAATTCTCCAGCTTCTAACAAATCTTCATGGGTTCCGGTATCAAACCAGGCAGTTCCCTTCGGAAGGGCTAGGAAATTCATTCTCCCTTGTTCCATGTAGCTATTATTTAAGTCTGTTATCTCTAACTCACCTCTGGCTGAGGGTTCTTGCAGTTTAACTCTATCGACTACAGTATCGTCATAAAAATATAATCCAGGCACTGCATAGTTAGATTTTGGATTTTTAGGCTTTTCTTCAATTGAAACTACTTGGCCATTCTCAATTACAGCAACGCCATAGGCGCTTGGATTTTTAACATAACATCCAAAAATTAGATTGCGGGGGCTGAATTGATCTTCATCCATTGTTTCCATTCGTTCATCAAATCCCTGACCATAAAAAATATTATCGCCCAGCGCTAACGCTACGTCATGTCCATCAATAAAGTCTTCAGCTATCAAGAAAGCATCAGCTATTCCTCTTGGGTGTTCTTGGACGCCATACGAAATATTAATTCCAAACTGACTTCCATCCCCTAATAGATTACTAAATAGGGTTTGACTAATCCCGGACATGGTAATTACCATTATTTCTCGAATATTAGCCCTCATCAAAGTAGATAGGGGATAATAAATTAAAGGCTTATCATAAACTGGTAAAAGCTGCTTGTTGACTGATTTAGTCAGAGGAAATAGTCTGGTCCCCCTGCCGCCTGCTAAAATAATTCCGCGTCTCATGCTGTTAGATATATCATTATCTAACTTAATATGACTATTAACGAATAGTTACAGTAACATGAAGATACATGAAATATTGCGCCTAGCCAATCATTTCCAGCAATTACTGCCTGGATTTGAGCCTAGCGGCAAACAATCTATAATGCCACCGTTTTCATACGATAAAGATGGGAACGCTTACTGGCCCTGTTATTATTGCAAAAATCCCGTCGTAGATAAGGACGGTGATTATATTACTAAAGAAGAAGACATCGAAAATTATGAAGCTAATACTCTTTATGAGCAGGAATCTTTAGGATTTGGTGCTCAACGACGATGGGTTTCATATCCAAAAGGCGAAGACTTCTATGGAACTGAGGAATCGAAAGGTGTAATACCTAGCGAGGAATTTATACAAGAAACATTATATGAGGAAGGCCGGTCGGAGACCGAGACATTCCATCCCGAGCGCCTTCATGAGATTAAATTTTATAATGCTGAGTTTTATCGCAAACTCATGGAGGAACTTAGAGGGTTTGTTGAATACATCAGATATATAGATGACTATGATGAGCTGCGTAAAACAATGGAGAGCGGGGAAGGCGGTCGTAGAGCAGATAGCATTAAACGGCTATTTGATGATATCAGGGGTGAAGTAAGCTGGATATATGATATTTTTTATTATGACGACCATAAAGAGGAGCGCGAAAAGATTATGGAAATTGCGCGCGAGCACCTTGGTGAGTATGGTCTACGTGGTCCTTATCATTATAACCGACGGCGTCTAGGTGAAATTAATAAATACTGGTACAATTACTATTATAGAGAAGAACGGGGAGAAGCCTGGAAAAAAATTAATCAACAAGTTAAAGCAGCCTATGAGGATGGTGCTAGAGTATATAAAGCAATTAATAAGATTTTAGAAATAGCCAATACTATGATTGGCACAAAAAAGAAACTTATCACTAAACAGACTGTTAATTATCCCATTTGTTCTAAATGTCTCAAAGAATGGGGGTACAATTGCGAAGTTCCTGATTGTGAATTTAGAAGCTCGGATATAGAGGATGATTTCCTTCAAGTAGAGATATATCTGATGGACAAAGCTCTACATAGACGAGTTCCAGATGAGAAATTTATATGTGAAAAACATGCATTCAAATGTCATGGATGCGGTGATAACTATTTAAGAGATCCACATGATTCATTTGGTGAATGGATGGATCAGCATGGGGCCCAGCAAGCATTTGGTGATGACTATTGTGAGAGCTGCTTTAGTGAAAGCTTTAGCTATTGCGGTGATTGTAATGAAGTAGTTTATACTGAGGATATGAACTATGATGAGGGGGATTATTATTGCAATAATTGTTACGATGAAGAGCAGGATGATCGGGAAGAAGGCGTCGAGCAAGAGCTGTCATCTGATGATAAAGATGAGGCTAGAGCTTTTACCAATAGTTTAAATGACGATAGTATTTATTATCCGCTTGATGAAAAAACTATAGAAAAACAAATCTTACCAGCGCTAGCTTTATCAATTAAAAAGAATTTTAAATCCGTTGACCAAGCTGTCGCATTTATTTTGAAACGAGTTCAAAGTAAAGATGCGAAGGCTGCTATTACAGCAGAAATAAATTCTATGAAAGAACAGGGTATGGACTTTGATGCCCTTGGCTCGGGGGCTCTCGGCGGCCCAATAGAGGGTGTGATAGGAGGCTCTAATTTTGATATCAGATTAATTCTTGTAGACTTCTTTACAAAACAACTTGATAAAATTAAGTCATTAAAAGAAAAATATCCTAAGTTAAAAGGATTTAAACAATTACCTGTTAGCTTAAGATTAGAAAGAACCCCCGGTCACGAAGGACATTCATTTGCCATATATCCAACTGCCAAACTTTTAAATTACGCAGATAAAATTATGCCTGGCGCTAAGGATGCGTATCTAGATATTCTTGCTAGACGCGGACATCATAGAGGTGCTTTAGCCTATGCTCGTTTCTCGAAGAGCAATGACAATATCGTAATAGATAATCTTCAAACCGATCTAGATCGTCAAAGCTTTAATAAAGCTGATTTAAATAATAAAGCATTAGCTTGGTGGCTCACAACTCTTAAAAAGTTTTGGGTTCCATATATGCTTAATGCATTACGTGAATACGGCGATGATACAAATCAAGATGTTTTCTTGACGTCATTTAAAATGCAAAAAAGCAAATGGAGAAGCATTCCGGAAAGAAATAAAGACGTTTATGAGCGAATACCTGATATGATGGGATTTCAATCTGAAAAGGTTGATGTAAAGCCTGAAGATTTAATAAGAAATGATTACTCCATGAGAAGAATTGCGGAGCTTGCTAAAAGATTTGAAGCCTTAGTTAAGCTTTAACAGATAGGTTCCAGCTGTGGGCGACTTCTCATTAATGCTAGCTTCATAATTGCTGACTTCATTGACATTTTAATATCTGGTAGGGCCAAGTCTAGATCTTCAATCTTCTTTGTTGATAGGACACAGTTCGAACGATTTGCTCTAGTATTCAACTCTGATAGCTCGATAAACTTGTGATTCGGGTTGCGAAGACCTAAATCATTCATTATCTTCACTACTTCTTTGGCTTCCATGCTGCCCTTGTTAGTCACGTTGTAGACTCCCGGCGGAATACTTTTATAAATAATAGATTCAATAAACTTATGAACAAACTCATTAAAATCTTCTAGACATGTCATAGAGTTTTGCATACTAATAAGATTATTATAATTTAAAAGCTTGTTAATATAGTTTCTATCGGTATCTTGGCTGGTAAAAGGTATTCTAATCCTTAGGAGGTAGTCCTGCATTAGAACAGTTTCAGCCGCATGTTTCGTCTTAGAATAGTAGCTACTTTCATCAGAAAACATTCCAAAATTTGGAGTATCATCCTCTGTAAACTCTTTATCATATCCATTATAAATGCACCCGCTTGAGATGTGGAATAACTCTACACCAGCTTCAGCGCAAGCTTTGCTTATATTTGCTGGCACAACTACATTATAGTACCAGCATGCCTCTTTATCGTCCTCGCAAGCATCAACGTTAGGCTTACCAGTGTAGCCGCTAGCATTAATTACTCTATCATACACATACTCTATATGCTTACATAATTTATAAGGATTCATAGTATAATCTAAATCTTTCTTGCTAAGGTGTGTGACTTTCACATCCTCCTTTGAAGAAAGGAATTTAGCAAGATTAGTACCAATAAACCCCTTACCAAGGATTAATACTTTCATCTGTTGTATGCTTTCGTTAGAATTTCTCTAATTTGATCTTCTTGATCCTTAAACTCCTGAGAATTAGAATCTAAATTTTGTTTAATTCTGAATACATTGGGATGTTTGAAGCCGATGTTCCAATAGTGTTCTAACATTAGAACCTGACCCCTTGGCCTCCATTCAAGCCAGCGTGTAATATACTCTGGCCAGTCGTCAAACAACACTCTGCCGTACACTAATCCCTTGTCTTCAGTAATAGTAATATTTGCATCATCAACATGCTTATGACACCACTTTGCCTTCTCAGTCCAAGCATTTAAAGATTTGTAAGGCCCCTTAGTTAAAATGTTGAGGCTGTAGCCAATCTCTCTCATGATATCAACTACACGAAACCCATCTTCAATTGGCTCAAGATTTTCCCAAAATCCTGGCATCTGTTTAACAAAGCTGCGTCTATATTTCATATGCTCGCGATTATCAAATTCAATTGGATTATTCTCAGAAGGTGCAGCCATTGCTTTAAGATACCACATCATAGATTTATGATAATCAGCAATTGTTCCATCCATATCAATTAATGCAATCTTTTCTGACATTATCTTTCTACATTCTTAATTATAAATTGATGAAGCATATCAATTGATTCATCTAAGTTTTGATTATCTGTATCAATCACAATATCTGAATTGGCTGGTTCCTCGTAAGGATCGGAAATCCCTGTGAAGTTTTCAATTCTATCTGGGTGGCCTTCTTCTAAAAAGGCTCGTCTGTATAAACCTTTTGGATCTCTTTCTTTTAAGACTTCAATATCACATTTAAGATAGGCTGTCTTAACAAATCCGCCCATTTCAGCGACTTCCCCTCTTATATTCTCATAAGGATTAATGGCTGCCATTATAGCTATCACATTATTCCTTGCGAGAACCTTACCAACAAATCCGAGCCGTCTTATGTTCGTATTACGATCCTCTTTAGAGAATGTTAAATCGTTACAAAGAGACTCGCGGTACTCGTCGCCATCAATTATTTCAACTTTATATCCCTGTTGCCTCAGTTTATCAGCAACCCCGCGTGATAATGTAGTTTTACCAGAACCACTTAGCCCCGTCATCTGAATGAATAATCCTTTGGTCTTTCCCCACCTAATATAGTTCCAAAGTCGCTCATGTAAAAAATAAACAGCTATTTGCAACAGCGTATAGATAATTGTAATTGATGTAACAGCAGTAAGGTTCCCAGTAATGATAAATGCTATACTTGCAAGAAGTATAAATGCTGTTAATCGCCAGGTTGCAGACTTAACTATAGTCCTTCTTTTAGAATCTATCATATCATAGAGATATGATTTTATTCATTTATTTATTCATAGATTCACTTCTACATTTCTTACAAAGAGTTAAAATATATCCTCTTACTTGATTCTTTTTGGCTGAGCCTGTTTTGCCCTTACCCCCACACATTTCGCATATATGACCGCTCAAATCCTCAAAAATATCCACTAAAGCAGTTAAATCTTTGTAGCATTCTGGATTATCATTGGTATAAAAATATATTCTAATTCTTCCAAATTTTTCTTTGACTTGATCTAGCTGAGGTATTTTTCTATTATTCCTCATACAATAATTCATAATTGAATAACAGCAATCATCAATTAAATGATACCATCCGCTATCACAAGTTAGTCCCCAGCACATACAAGTATCGCTGGAAGTTAAAAATCTTCTCTTGAAAAGATCTGGATACTTTTCAAAAAGTATTTCTTGAAGCTTACTGTCCATATAGTGATATGAATGCGTGTTCTATCTTTCTCTCTAAATCTTCAATGGTTTCGTTATTAACAATAACCACGTCAAAAACATCATTAGATATCCCTTTCTGTTCCGATTCGGAAAGATGTTTCGCATAATCTCCTTTGAGCCCTGTACCGCCGAGAATTCTAATCATCTTTCCGCCGGCTTTCTTAATTCTATCTATTTCATTTATATATCGGCAATCTGAAATAACAACTCCTGCCGGTGCTGATATAGCAGATGGAATAAGGCCAACCAACTTATTATAACTATGCTTACCAGCTAAAAGCTTGTTAGCTACATTCAATCCATAATTAATCCAGGTGTCCTCATAACAACTTCGGCCCCAATCACCTGCCACTTTCTGTAGCAACTCACGAGGTGTCAGCCAGCCGTCTGCTTCTAATTGTTTTAAATCTAATTCGTTAGCAGGATGCCACTCACCTTTCTCTCTTGCACGGATGCAGTTTCCATTATCCCATAATCTTCTAGCATATGCTGCCTGTCTACCAGGCTTTGGGAATCTACCATCAGGCATATTGCGCTGTTCACTCTCGCCCCATAATTGATTTTCATCAAACCCATAAACCTCCATACAGAATCTCTTCATAGGGTCTGCAAGAGCTACTTGAGTAAAACTATATTTGTTAACTATAAACTTTCCGGCTGTATCTTTACCGCTTCCAGCCAATCCTGACAATCCAATTATACTCATTCCTTTCCTTTAGATAAAGTAGAAAAATCCACATCAGGCCTAGATGAAGACCCCTCCTTAAGAATAAAGCTTAGATATTTAAACTCGTCACTCTTCTCTTCAATATCTTCCATAATATACTGTGCGTTAAAGTACTCTAATACTTTTCTTAAAAGGGCCGAGTCCATCTCATAAAAAAGAGAACTAAACATATAAATGTCTTCCTTATTATATGCCTGTCTTTCGTCAACAAAGTCGTGTGGCTCGAAAAAAGTATCGAAATCAAAAAGGTCTACATCAACCTCATCAGCAATATTAAATTCAGAAGCCGAACCAATATATTGCCAGTCGTACATCTTAGTAATTATATTCTGAAATATATGATTAATATTTTGATGTTTATCGTCGCTCGATGATTCTACCAAGGAATAATTGGCGGCGCTCTTATTAGAATTGTAATTACTTAAAAATAAGTATTGCATGTAACTCCTATGACAGCATTATCTTATAAATATCAAATGAGTCTGTTATGTTTTTAATTTCTGCCACTTCTCTAAATTCAGATATACGATATGTACAATCTTCACACATACCCATTATCCATGATTCGCCACAGCGCAAATGATTTTTATCATTGAAATTAATCAAAAATATATCGTCAATATTATTGAAACAAAAATGACATTCGAGCTTAGTAACAAAATTTCTTACGACATTAAAACTTGACATGCAACGATATCTTCGTATGTTATTTCTTGAAATCTATAGGCAGTCATCTGTTCTTCAAAGTCTCCAGCATGCTCTAAGCAACCAGCGATAATATATCTGCCCACCTTATTCCAAATATGGAAATATTTCTCTGGTTTAGATTTACAATAATAACATGAATTAATTGTCATGTACTCAATATTTTCAATATTTTTAAAGAAATCTCTATTATAATTAGCTCTATACCTGCCTGTTCTTCTCATGAATCAATTATATCCTTAACTTCTAAATAGTTTTTAATATGATCAATAACGCTTATGACCTGTGAATGTTCAATCAAAAACCCTGTTGGGCCATTGGTATCAATATACTGATAATCCTTCAAATGTTTATCACACAGCGCAGCAAGAGTAGCTTTATCCTCTTTAATAAATAATAATATATTTCTAGGAGATTTGTTGCACTTGTCCGCAAATCTCCTAGCTCTATAGCCAATGTAACAACAGGACAGGCTATACTCAATTAGCCCAGGCGTTGCAATATCATCTATATATTTATCTAATAAAGCTGGGCTATAAGGTAGAATCATTCATCCCACTCAGGATCTGGTAGCTTGCCTGGAGTAGCTTTGACCGTAACAAATCCGGATGCTTTTAATGGTGGGACATAATTATCGAAGTCTTCAACCACCTCTTTCTTCTCGGCCGGCTTGCCGGCCATATGCTTTTCCCAATCATATGTTTGCTTGCCAGGCTCGCTGGAAGAAGAAATAACAATGCTGGCACCGAAACAATAGAATAATAATCTGTCCAGCATATCAGCTTGCTCATCGGTGCAACTGTATTGCATTTCACCGAACTTGATGCGAACACTCTCTTTAGTAGGCTTAATCTCCAAAACCTTTTCAACAATTGTTTTGAAGTTGAGATTGGTCATGGATGAAGCATAACGCTTGCCATCAATATACAAATCATTCTTCTTAGAAGAAGCCCACATATTCTCCTTGGGCTGAGCAATAACTCTTGAGCGGTCGACCCTCTCATCTTCTTTTGGTTTTTCCGGCTCTTCCAACTTAGGAAGAGCATTGGCAGTCCAGGGTCCTGCTTCAACCACTACAGAATCGGTATGGTCGTGCATACCAATCAGAGGATCTCTTCTAGGTGAAGGATTGGTTTTCTTAACGGGAATGCTTTTAACTCCCGGCTTCTTTAAGCGGATGCCGCCATATCGCCCTCGTTTAATTTCAACATTTGGAAATGTATCAGACTTAATCGAGTTGCTTAGCGCAATACAAAATGGAACCTTGGTTAAAGCCGTCCTAACAAATAGGAAATGCTCATATACTTCGCCACTCTTAATACGGTCCTTGGTTTTAAGTTCGGAGAAAATGAAATCTCCAATTTGGTTAATCTGATCTTCGGAAAAAAACTTTTTGAGTTGATCTGACATCTTGCACCTCTGCAAGTAATTTAATCACCCCTGGCCAAATGTCAAGGGAATTTTCTAATTTTCTTTTATACAAATCTAGAAATAATATACTGATGTTCTTTCCACAATGCGATTTCTTTTTCGATGTTGGGCACGTTTTTCCCGTCTTCTTTAAGCTTCTCAAGATGATCTATCATCGCTTTTGAGACGGAGGCGAAGGACTTCATCTCTTCGTCTTTTAGTTTTTTAACATTCTCTTCCATGTGGTCGATGGAAAAATCATCTAAGCTCTTGCAGAAAAAACACATATTTTTTTATAAAATGAAGACATGAAAAATATGTTTAATTTCCAAACGTTACAGAAATACCTGCTCCTTTTTTATAAGGAACTGGCAAAATGCTTACGTTTGTTTCGTTATCATTTTTTTCATGAAGCCACGGGATAAAAAGCCCGGTAGCGATTCCGACTCCAGCTCCACCAATAATATCTGTCCAAAAATGTTCTCCAGCAAAAACTCTACCCACCCCTGATGCTGTCGCCAGGGAATAAGTACCGAGCCACACTGGAATTACCCAGGGACTATCTGGATGACGCTGCATATATAGTCTACTATATGCAGTGCCCATAGCAAAGGCCACTGCTGTATGGCCTGATGGAAATGAATAGGCGGGAGCCTGTCTTTCTTCTTCAGAGAAGTTGACAGGATCATATGCTAATGGCCTAGGGCGCCTTACCGCTAAGTCTAATGTGTTATTAACAGCAAGTGTCACAACAAGGGTCTCAGCCATGACGAGCACGTCTTTACCATACCCGGTCCAGCCATCTAGCGGATCTGTTAGTGCAGTATCTAAAGCGGCAGCGGCAAATGGTAAAGCCATGCTTGAGATAAATGCGCCATTAGAAATCATGTTAGCAGAGCCAGAATGGTAACCAATAACTGATCTATCAAGTGCATTAATGGTTTCAGGATCGCACTTGCCACAATCTGCTGGTGGTATTTCCAACAGCCTAGGGAGTCCAGCGCCAGCAAATAAACCAATAGTAACTGGGATTTCTATCTCTGGCGTTACTTCGTATGGGCTCTGATTAGGATCAGGGTCCTGCGCCAATGCGCTCATAGGGAATAATAATATAGCTAATAGAACTAAATATTTCATAACTACTCCAGAACAATCTTAACCAAATCGAATTCTTCCTCTGTTAATTTTCTAACTATCTCTTTTTCTAGTATGGTGACGGGAGCATTTCCTGTTAATAACAGAACCCAAAAAGCATCCGTTCTAAAATTACACCGATCTGCTTCATCAACAGAACGAATAATAGTAGCATATCGGGTGGCGTTCCCCTTCCCGATATCTGTCAACAATACCCTGTCGCCTTGTTTATATTTCAAATGACAGCTGATTTGTTTTGTGAATGATACTATCTGTCTCGGGACCTACAGATACAATTGTTACTGGTAGGCCAACCTGGTCTTCGATAAATTCTATATACTTCCTAGCATTCTCTGGTAGGTTACTAAATGATCTTATTTTAGATAGATCATCATTCCATCCCGGCAATATTGTGTAATGTGGTTTGACCATATCTAGAATGGATACTAAGAAGGTGTCCACAACATCATTGCCATTAGTATACTCAGTACACACCTTAATACTGCTGAGCCCTGATAATACATCAAGTTTAGTTACAACTAACTCAGTAAGGCCGTTAACTTGCTTTGCATACCGTAAAGCTGGAATGTCAAGCCAACCTATTCTTCGCGGCCTAGCGGTTACCGATCCATACTCTCCACCTGATTCTCTTAACCAAGTAGCTAGTTTATAATCCTCTGAACCATTAAGGCCGCTCATCTCAGTTGGAAATGGTCCACCACCAACTCGTGTCACGTAAGCCTTAGTAATGCCTATGACGTCGGTAATCTTAGTTGGACCAACGCCTGCTCCAGTACAAACGCCTCCTGCTGTACAATTAGAAGATGTAACGTAAGGATATGTGCCATGATCAATATCGAGCAGGGTAGCCTGAGCGCCTTCAAAAATAACACGTTCATTCCTATCTATTGCTGCATTTAAAAAATGCGACGTATCATCCAACAGATTTGATAATGAATCAATGGCTCTCTCAAATTTATCTAGCTCTTTTGCCTCCTCTTCGCTTACTGGATCATCAGATGTAAGATACAAATCTCTAATTTCATCACTAGACATTTGACAAATGTCAATCAATCTCACGCCTCTCCTAGCTATTTTATCAGCATAGGTTGGGCCAATACCTCGCTTTGTGGTTCCTATCTTAGATGATAATCCACCATTCGAATCTTGATTAATATGCTTGGGCAGAATGACATGAGCCCTCTCGGAGATGTGCAGCCTATCAACTACAGATACTCCTAAATTTTGTAGGAAAGCAATCTCTTCGTGAAGAACAACAGGATTAATAACCATGCCCTGTCCGAGTACACAATGCGTATGCTCTTGTAATATTCCTGACGGAATCAATTGTAAAATAACTTTCTTTCCATTATAGAAGAGCGTGTGACCGGCATTGTTACCTCCAGCATATCGGGCTACCACACTAGCATCTTTTGCTAATAGATCTACTACTTTTCCTTTCCCCTCATCGCCATAGGCACAGCCTACAATAATCTTAACTGACATCAAAAAACCCTCTATACTTAACGCTCATAAAATTTTCCTTAGATAGCCGGCCAGTCTTCGTCAATAACTTCTTCTACTAGCCTTTTCTTTTCCATTTCAATAATGGATTGATTAATCTTTTCAATATGCTCTGGCTTGTTGTAGGGAGGCCAACAAACACAACCATCGCAAAGCATCACACCTTTCTTAGTTATTGGATGTCTATGCCAGGCTCTAGGGTCTGCTGTATTCTCACAGGCTCCACATAGTGGCAACCTACTACTTACGTTATGATAACCATCTTCTATCATTTTGCTTTCAGATTTTCCATTAATACATTGCAAAACAAAGCGCCCTGCTCGATGGCGTCTTCCTCGGCAATATGAGTATGACGATGCTTATCGAACCATCTCTTGGGCATATTTCGTTTCGTGCACTTTCGATAGCCCTTCTTCATCATAGCCATCGCAAACGACTTAATGTCGAGGGCAGAGAATGAGAATGGACTGTATCCTAAAAAATATTGGAGATACCAGTATACAAAAAGGAAATCATATCCAGCAGGATAGCCGACAAAAACCGGGGACAGTTTGGTCTGGAATTGAGCCACTTCCTCAACCCACTCTTTAAAATTCTTCATACCATCATATGGATCAATGGTATCTTCTCTGCACGCTTTCCACGCCTCCGGCTTAGTTTTCCACCATGCCATGGTACCTGGATCGGGTTCAGCACCAGGCAACATCTCCAAATTGGCTGAGAATGTTTTCTCATTCATTACCTTTTTAAAAGTACCATCCTTATTCTTTACAATATAATAAGCTGCCGCTCCAATCGAAAGCATTGAGTTGGGACCTGGAATTGGCCCATCGGCCTCGATATCAACGCTAATATATACTTCTTTATTTTCAATAAACATTTTACTCACTTTTTAATCACCCAGCTCCCATCTAACGAATCTTTTAATCCTAATATACTCACCAGTTTGTGAGATTAATTCTTCTCTCAAATCATCAATGGTCTTACTAGTATCTTTGATCCATTTCTGTTCCAGAAGAACAATCTCAGATATCCATCTATCAAATAGAGAATTGACAACGTACTGCCATCTCTCTGGCTTTATGTTTCTATTAGAAGCTCTTAAGAATCTAACAATAGATCTTCTCTTCTGAGAAAGTATAGATTGGGGAATATCATTTCTACTAACATACTCCGGATACATGTTAGCAATTTGCAAAGCAACCTTATTACAAAAGCTGGTAAACTCTTCAGTACTAGACATTTCGTCTGTAGTACAATTTATCTCAATCATTATCGCTAACTTATTACCAGGATGAGAATAAGAAAATATAACGCCCTGGTCTGTTTCGGGCCCAAATTTCTTTGGGACAAAGTCACCTAGCTGCTCTAATAATAACACGGCCTCGGCCACATTGCCAGCCGTGGTCTCTAAAACTTCACGACAGGCTTTCATGCTTACGGTGTAATCTATAATGGTTCTAAGCTCTCGAAGCTCTTTTAAATATCTCATGAATCAAGAATTTCATTTGCTAAATGCAAGTCAGGATCGAAATCAAACCTAACATAAATAATGTTGTTTCTTAAATGGTTGTTTAATGGAAGATGAAATCTATTTCTTTTGAACCAGTCGTTGTACTCAGCTTTAAATCCAAAATATTTTCCATTGATTAATTTATAGCCATCAATGTTACCGAATATTTTTTCCTCAAAAGCGGGCTGCATTCCCTCAAAAATATCATTCAAATGAATGAGCTGCATAATATGCTTTGGTAAATCTCTTGCAGAGTAAGGATAAACAAATACAACATTGTGGCCTTGCTCAATGAGATCTTTACAATGTTTTAAATTTTTGATTAGTGCTTGGCCAATCATTAGCTTAACATAATATCTTCAACGAATCTAAGTCTGGGGTCTCCATCTTCAGACTTGGCAATAAATATATCGCCTCCCATGAGAGATCTAGCCAATGGTTCCATATGTTTGGGGAAAATCCTAAGCTCTGCCCCATTATCAAATATAATTCGTCCACTATAGTCTGTAACTACTTTAAGATGAGACGGAATGTTATCGTTAACCATCTCCTTAATTTCTTTCATAAAATCCATGGAGTTAAGTAGTAGTCCCGCATTATCTCCATTACCTACAAAGCCCAAACAATATTGTACAGCTTCTAGGGCTAACTTCTTATTTAAATAGGGCTTTACAAACCTATGCCCTGCTGATAGCCTTCTTCTCATAAATATATGAGGTTTTATGCGGCGTGTCAGGGCTGGGTTGGAAAGAAACGCATAAATTCACATTACTTAGAGATGGATCGAGAATACTTCAATACCAGGCGCGAGGAGCGCAGACAGAAGTTTAAAGAGCTTCTAGGAGGCAAGTGTGATAGCTGCGCTGCCGAGGATGGATTGCAATTCGATCATAAGAATCCTAAAAAGAAAGAGTTTAGGATTTCTCTACATATAGACGCTCCAGACAATGTTCTTGAGAAAGAAGTGAAGAAGTGTCGGTTACTATGTGACACATGCCATAAAGAAAAAACTCTTAATAAGCAAGAGTATGGTAAGGAGTCTAAGCACGGAACTATTTGGAGATACAAAAAGCATAAATGCCGTTGCAAGAAATGTAAAGATGCGATGAGCAAATATAATCGAAAAAGAAGAAAAAAACTTTTAAGAGAAGCTTCATCATCTATAGATTACTATCGAAATGATTACTATGAAGTAATGATACGGAATGCGGCTATTAGCATTCAATATGATACTAAATCATTTAGCACATTTGATGCGGCCAAAAGGTGGGCAGAAATATGGCTTGAGGAAGCTGGCTTAGAATGGCAAGAAGAGCCTGTCGATAAACCCTTTGCAGCTACGCCATTTCGTAACAAACGAGTTATATTAGGATCATCGGCACCGCATCCTCAGGGACAACTGATTAATCTTGGTTTAATAAAAGTATACAGTGAGGAAGATCTCCCAGAGGGAGAGAAAGAATTGTCACCCCATGCGCAAAGAACTTTTGTTTTATTAAATAAAGTTGACTGGCTACGCGATCAACAAATGGAGCAGGCCCCCTATGAGCTTGGTACTGCAGAAGTTTTATCTACTACACATATACCAGAAATATACTCTCTAATAATGGAAAGACATCCTATACTAAATAGTCCAGAATTTGACTATGATCCATTTATAAGCAGTACAAGAAGAAAAATTAAAAGATATTTAACACCAATCATTACATATGGCGGAGATAAACTATTAACTCTAGGTGAGCTTCTAGTTGGAATGGATGAGCTAATCGATAAAGGAATTATTACAGATATAAAACCTAGCAAATATTGGAAACAAAATGCCTAAAACATATATAATAATACCTGCAGATTATCTTGATGGTTATAAAGTTGATGACTGTATTGAAACAAGTCTAGATACCGTTAGGTATTCACTAGACCTATCAGAAGTCGTTCTAAAATGGAATGGCACTGATCCAGATTGGGCAGATGGATATTTAACATATGACCACACATCAATATTAACTGAGATGCATTCAGTAGACTGGGATGATGGATATGTCTAAGAATCAATTACTTGTGCTGCCACAATCTCAGGGCATACATCATTAAACTCTTCACCATCGCATAGCTGCTTAAACTGCGGCATGGTAATTAACATATTAATATCATCATTACAATCATCAAAACAATTCTTACACGTTGGAACTATTTCATATACTGTGGATAAGGCGAACTTTTTGTATACAAAAAAGCTTGTTCCAGTATAACATCTCCTTGGGCCACCAAGTATTTTATTCCTACAATCTAATTTAAGAACTTCTGAAAAGTCTTTAATTCGTTTATCATGAAGAAGTCTGATAGCATTATATACGCTCCCCTCAGATAGAGCTAATGCTTGATAACAGTCTTGCATAGATATAAAATTACCAGTCAAGTGCCTCATCCGTAGAACTTTTTTGTAATCAATTAAGTTTCGCTTTTTCTGCATGAGAGTATTTCTTTAGAGTATATTCCCTTCTTTGAGCGTCACCCCGCTTTTTAAATTCCTCAGTATAAGTGATCTTCCATGGTCTGCCAGCCCTTGTTGCTTTGGCGCCGCCCTTAATCTCACCATTGTGCTGGCGTAGTCGTCGCTGAACATCTATCGTAATACCGATATAGAATCGACCATTAACGTTCTGAATTAAATAAACGTACCACATTTCCAACCCAGCCCTGATAAACTATTCGTCTAATATCTTTTTAGTAATGCTTGGTTTGTGTGGAGTTCCGCACCAAGGGCAAAAATAACAATTAAAACTAACGCCATCTCTTGCTATTAAATATATAACTTCTTCCTCTTCGAGGATGATACATCCATAACAACAGCTCCAGTTTTTTCCGGGCGCCGCACACTTACATGAATCAGGAACTATATTTTGTTCCATTTCACTACAACAGTAATTCATGCACAAATTATCTCTGATGCCAAATATTCTTCCTCAGAAACCCTGAAAATCAGATAACTCTCAGCTCCAGTAGAAATATAGCCAGCATCATCTAAATAAATATGATGATAATTAAGCCACTCAGTAATTCGCGTTATCTTGCCGTAGAGCGGCCCCTCCCCTGTAGGAACATAATAATACTTAATGCAGTCATCTTTAACTAAATCAGAAACTTTCATTTGGCGGAAGAGGAGGGAATCGAACCCCCAAGGCCGTTAAGCTCAACTGATTTCGAATCAGGCCCCATCACCAATTGGGTTGCTCTTCCATTTGTATTAGTCTATATCAACTTATTAATAATAAAGTATTTTAAAGGAAAGCCATGTTATCAAAAATTGCAGCAAAATTCAGACGCATACTATTTGCGGCCATGATTGGTAAAGATTATATTAAACAAAAACCAGATGGCACTCTATATGTAGATGGAGTCGAACTAGATCGAGATGACTTGAATGCCATGAATTCATGGCAGGATTTGGTAGACCTGGGGGTTCCCAGAGCAACGGTTGGCAAGATAGCATTAGACTATGGTGGGCATCCAAGAAATGTAGATATTTGGCTAGAGAACAATTCAACACCTTTTAAAAAGGACCCGCTTGAAGAATACGAAGACTCTATTGAAGAACAATATATTAAAACCTTTTCCGAGGATCTTGAAGATGACTATCAAGAAGCCATAAATAATATGAAGCCTGTTAATATTCATAAGAAGCATGGCATGTCTGAAGAGTTAACTGTGCCTGGATATGAAAAAGTAAAATACTATGTATACGTTGAGGATAAGCCTTGGTACTGGCCCGTGCGCGAAAAAGAAAGATGTGTGGAGGCGATTGTCTGGCGCGAAGGCGATAGGCATCATAGCGAAAGAATAATGGGTGGCTGCTGGTTACAGGTGAGAGGCTTGGCTCATTCTAGAGCGGCCAAGAAGCCCATAGATTGGGAAAAATTTGCAAAAGACGTGCTTGATAAGTGTGATGAGCTAGAGCCCTATTGATTCTTTATTGTCTGTCATAGTCATCCTCTAGCCTAACCACATCTTCTAGCTCTGTAGTAGAGCATTCAATAATAGTACTATCTTTAATAGCTTGAATCCTATGAATTGTATTCGGCTTTATCACCTGGTAAAATCCTGGATGCATTACATGGTCTGAAGTTCTTACGCTTCTTGATATCTCGCCCTTATAATCAACAGCATGGCCAGGCTCGCTGAGAGTCATTTTGACTTCACCAGTTAACAAAACTAGAGTCTCATGCTTCTCTCTATGGAATTGAAGACTAAGCCTATGACCGGCATTTATTACGAGCTTCTTAACGACATAGTGCTCATTTTCTTCAACTATCTCTTCATAGCCCCAGGGCTTATTAATCATTCTCATACTATCTCCTTATATCATTAATTAAATATTATTAAGAGGTTGAAATGCTTAGAAAGCTTGCGCGCAGATTACGAACAAAACTCGTTGCAAAACGAGTATTAGCAGCTCTAACTGGCAAAGATTATATACGTCAGAAGCCAGATGGCACTCTATATGTAGACGGTGTAGAGCTGGATAGAGATGAGCTGAACGCTATGACCAGCTGGCAGGATTTGGTTGATATGGGTGTTTCTAAAAAAAATGTGGGTAGGATTGCGAGAGATTACGGTGGTCACCCTAAGGATGTAGATATTTGGTTAGAAAATAACTCCAGGCCATGGATTGATCCAAATCAAAAAAATATATTTAAACCCTGGAGTCAGGCCATAAAAGATTATGTAGCTCAAGATCTTAAAGGAATGTATGGCGATGCCACATCTAAAATGAAACCTTTAAAGGGACACAGGGAGCCCATGAGGTCTTTAGGTAAATCTTATCGCGGAAATATTCCGGGATATCCCGACTTAGGATATTTCGTACGCGTTACGGGAAATTATTATTTAGACCCAGATAAAGATCTGCTTGACATAAATATTGAAATTTTCAACCATCAAAAGCGTCATGCAACAAACGACTGGAGAGACATTATCTTTATATACGAAGAGAGGCCGTTTCCTTTAGCTGATGAAATAGATTGGAATGAACTAGCTGAGAAGCTACTTGATAAAAGTCTAAAATTAATGTAAAAACTAATCTACTTCCTGTTGAAGAAGCCAGATAGCTCTCTTCTTTATCTTAACCCATTTCTCAAGCACAGCTCCATCAAGAGAATCTTCAAAGGCAATCGAGCCAGTATCATCTTGCTCAGCTAGCGCAGCAATCAATAAAAATTCCTTGACAGTAGCTTCTAAAAGGTTATATTTCTTGTCCTTAGTCATTTCTTCCTTGCTATTTCTTTTTGTTTAAGAGATTTAAACTCATCGTAGTCCATGTTACCGCGCTCTCCATTACAGGGCTCGCAGCTAATATGATAGTTCTCATACCTATCTAACCCTCCCTTGCTCTTTGGTATAACGTGCTCGACGGTGGCTTCATTACGAGCTAGACTCTTTTTACAGAATACGCATTTGATAAAATTAGTGCGGCGATAAAGTTTGTTCTTAAATCTCTGACAATTAAAAGGCATTACCACTCACCACGCATCCATTTGTTGAATCTCCATTTCTTTCCTGTAACATGATCGACTACTTTATTGTCTCTTACACGGTAGGTTCTGATCTTATCACCACGCATACCGGAGCCTACCTGCTGCTTCCTTTTGTTAGCACGACTACGTAAGTTCTCCTGTCGTTTCCTTTCGGATAAGCGCTCAGACAAAATGCGTAAAGCCAACTTCTTGTTTTGACTCTGAGACTTAGAGTCTATACGAACCGAAACCTTGGTTGGCAAATGTGTAGCTACTACACAACTATTGGTCGTGTTGCGGTGTTGCCCACCAGGACCCGTGCCACAGGTAAAGACAATACGCACCTCACTCTCATCAAGCGAGTAACTATTGTCAGCAGGATCTAGAACGGCCACGGTCACAGTAGATGTATGTACTCTACCACGTTTTTCAGTAGGGCTCACCCTCTGAAACCTGTGACCTCCGGGCTCGTTCTCAAATAACTTCTTAGATCCTTTTCCTTCAAACAAGACTGATATAAATCCTAATTTATTCTCTAAGAGAGTTTGGTCAAAGACACCTCCGCTGTGCAGCCTTAGTATAAGCTGACAACATGTCTTTAATTAAAAGCTTTGCATCTTCGCCGCCTTCAGCGGCTCTTATTTCCACTATAACAGATTCCATTTTAAATCTCTAAATTAATTTTGAAAGTGTTGCAAATTTATGGGTCAGACTAGCTAATGATGCATAAACATTATTTTCATCTTCTTTTACATCGAGTAAATTCAAATGATTCGAATAATCAAAATCTGTGTATACTTTTTTAGATTTAAACTTTCTTAAATCTTCTTCCATGAAGCCCCAGCCAAAAGCATCATCAGAAAGTTGATTATAAATACGACCGCATTTAACATAATTAAGATCCAACTTATCGGCTATAATTTTTGAATACTTTGCATATAACTTATCAATATTCTTTTGTGAAATGGCTAAGTTTCTCATTCTACCTGGATGAGCCTCGACATTGTCAAGTATAATTCCATGATAACGATCTTTATACTCGGTCATACCTAAAAAAAGTCCAATCTTTTTGAGAGCCTTCTCAACTGCTTTAAGCGTTTTTCTTCCAATATATCTTGATTTAATTAGTTCATTTCCAGTCTTAGAAACTAAATCGCCTATTGAGAGGATTCCAGTTAGCTTAAGTCTTGTCACCAAAGCATTGGGCAACAGGTCTCCCTCAGGATCAAAATCTAACTCTTCTATACTTTTAGAAAGTAAGACATCTATATTTTTTGGAGGCGGTATGTAATCAGATGGGAGTGGAACATAATGGAAATAACTTTGAGAAACTATGTTTCCATCAACATACATTACTAGCACGCCAGCATTCTTATTAATATAAGAATCAATTGCTGCATGCTTGCCTACACCGCCTAAATGTTGACAGCAATCCGTCTCCAGTCCTATAAAGAAATGAAGAGGGTCCCTATCTCTAAGCACCTTAAACTGTATATCTTTGTCTTCAAATGAAAATGATTCATCTAGATTAAACAGAAATTTATTCTTATCTTCTCTTTTCTTCTCATATTTCTTAACATACTTTATTTTTTCTGTTGCTCTGAGATAGGATTCGGCCGACTTAATGACATCATAGTCGGTTCGCTTTATGTTGTCAAATGAAATCTTTGTAAATTCTTTAATTGAATCACGAAAATCTTCCCAAGAGAACAACCCTATTCCTATAGCCTCTTCTACATCATCAGGAATCAGATCTCTAACAATTTCTCCTCTAGAGGTTAGCATAGAATTTGAATACAAAGCATCCTTGACATACATATATCTATTAACAATATCAAATTTAAATAATCCTCCCTTTCCTGATTTATATATTTTAATAAAACTATCTTTAAGCTCATCATCTGCAATTAATAGCCTTTGGAAATTATGGACAAGGCTAGTAGATTCTTCCATAGCAGAAACTATTTTAAATATATTTTGTATCTTACTATCTTTCAGCAGATCGAATACAGCAAATTTTAAATTAAAAGATGGAAAAATTATCGAAGGAATATCACTATCTTTAATATCCTGCCAAGAGAACATAAATGTATCGATCATATCATCTTTTTTATAGATATAAGATCTATACCAATCAACAGCCCCTTTGCCTGTCATTTTTTGATAGATATCTAAAAATGAAGACATAGCATCGTCTTTCATATATTTACTTAGCTTAGTTGTTTCTTCTAATGCGGCGTCCCTATTTCTACTAGACTTAAAAATATAAGCTATTAATTCTTTAGGGAGTAACCCGCTAAATGGAATAAAGTCTTTTGGCTTCTTCTTAACCCTTTTAAGTGGACGACGATGCTTTTCTTCTAAAGAAGGAGTTTTAAATCGGTGGGAGGCCAGTATCCCTTTATTATGATTAATAATGCTGAGCGCATTACCTCTGATAGTTTTATAAAAATCTAATAGAAATACATAAAAATCAGTTCCATGCGCACGGTAGTGCCTCCTTTCATTTAGCTCTCTAGGAAGCAAAGCCTTATCTTCTATAACACCCCACGTCTTTGTTGGGGGTGCAAGGGGCGCGAGAGGAATATGATTTCGAATAAAGTCAACCATTGCAAATATGGATGGCATTATTTTTTCTATCTTACCAAAAATCAAGGCAAGATCTTTAATCTCATTAGCAAAGCTTTGTATATCTGATACTCCGTCAGTTGCACTTCCTATAGTCTCATGAAACATGATAAAGTTTTTTTCAAGACTATTAAAAAAGTCTAAACTATATTGAAGCCGCAGATCGTCTTTTGTCCAATCTCTTGTACTTACTATATACTTTGCATTACGGAGAGCTTCTCGTACAAATGACCAATTCTCTCTAAGTTTAAGGGGTAGCTTGCTGTTATTAAATATAATTGAATAAATTCTTTCCGCGGCTGTTCGCTGCTGAAATAGATGAAATAAGTCTGAGAAATTTGATGGAACAGGGTCCCATCTCCCTCTCCAGGCAAAAGATCCTGAAATGAGGACCATATTTTCAACATAATTAATTATACCTTCTAGGTCAAGAAGGGCTTGGGCATCTTCTATGACAGCTCGATTTTTAGCTTGAAAAGTATCATCGAGCTGATATTCAATAATCTCTCTCCAGTCTTTGGTCTCTTCTTCTATTTCTTTGGACTCTACGTCTCTAGCCTGATCTTTATCATACGAAGCTCGCCTTAAAAAGGCGGTAGCAAAATAAAGAGATCTTTCAGCATCAGGCCACATGTAAGTAGTCAAAAATATTGCTAACTCCAATCAATGATTATATAAGGTTGCCAATCATTGTTTTCGTCAACTAATCTAATATGGTACCCAAGTTTTTCTCCATACTTAATAATATTTCTGAGAATTACCCTGCCGGCTTCAATTCTTTCTGAAAGAATCTGAGATCTAGTATCCAACGTATATATAGCTCTAAACTGATGAGTTATAGAAAATTCTCTTCTAAGAGCCGCTTCTTTTATTGAAGAATTAATATAACGTCCCCAATAATCAACAGCATCCCTTGATATTTTAGCAAAGGGCTGCTCATAAAATCCGTTCGACATATCCTTTGCTGCCGAAGCTGAAATAAAACTCATGTCCAGAATCCTCGACGGATCTTAATCAGACGTTCAAGCATCTCCTGTTCTTTCTCTTCTTCCTCTCTATTGCCCTCAAGCCACACCTTTTTAAGATATTCGTACTCTTTGCGGTCGCCGGCTTCTCCTGCCGCTTTCTGAGCAAGGTACAGCATATGGTTGTCATCATGAATTTCTTTACGTGTAGTGGTCCAATAATGGTAAAGGGCGTGAGCTTCATCATAATGATCCTGTTGCATCCGCAGCCCCTGCTTATCAATTTCTTTATCAGTATATTCATCTCGAAGATTATAAGGCTTCTCATTAATATACATTTCAAGAAGTTTGAAATTAGCATGCAGTACAGCCTGGCAAGGATCAATATAGCCACCCTTATATTCTTTATCTCTCATGTCGAGCATATGAGGGCGCCTAAAAAGATCAATAACCCACCACTTAAAATTCCTAAGGGGAATAGCTACCTTAACAGCGAAATGATGCGGGACGGTATCGGTAAGAAAGTATCGCACGGGATAATCTCGTTTAACCTCTTTATGCCAATCTTCCCAAGAGTACGACTCATTGAAAGGGTCAAAATCCCTCATAGGAAGAGCATCTCGTTCAGCCCTACCAAGTTCTTTTGGGCTCGGCGGGTTTAACCATTTAATAAATCTTTTAAGCATCTAGCACCTCTATCATCGCTCTTAATTTATTAATTACTTCTTTCTTAATAAAGACAGCAGAATGCTTATCTCTGTGGTAATGATGATAAAAATGATTTCTATCTTTCCTGATACGACCATCAGGTAGAACCTCTACCAGCGGCCTAATAAGCTCAAAGCCCTGCTCACATTTGGCGCAGGGCTTTCCTCTTTTTAAGCGCGGGCAAACTTCAATGTAATGCCCATACTTTTCCCAACCATTATCATATTTAATATGAACACACTTTCTTGCTTCTTTACAAAGCCTTTTAAGCAATCTCTTATCAGTAGCAAGATCTTTTTGGCTAGTCATGGCGGAAGGAGAGGGATTCGAACCCCCAAGGGCTATTAACCTCAGCTAGTTAGCAACCAGTTTTCGTCACCTAGATCGATTTGTCCTTCCAAACTCATCCCCATTTGGCCCATGGTCACACACGGGTCGCTTCCAAATGAGCCGGCATGAGGATCACCCATGTTGTTCCGTAGCCTTACGAAGTAGCTGATGAGAGCGTCAACCAACGGACGCTTTTAATTCTTTATTTGCTTCTTGTTTTGCTCTAAAATCTGCTATGGCACTCTTAATGGCATCTTCTGCTAAGACTGAACAATGAATCTTAACAGGTGGTAGGTTTAATTCTTCCACAAGCTCTGTATTAGAAAGTTCCTCTGCATCATCGAGAGATTTTCCCTTAATCCATTCAGTGGCTAATGAGCTGGCAGCAATTGCTGATCCACACCCGAATGTTTTAAACTTAGCATCCTCTATAACACCATTATCATTTACCTTTATTTGCAGGCGCATTACATCGCCGCAAGCGGGGGCACCAACTAATCCGGTTCCCACGTTTGGATCATCCTTATCGAGCTTCCCTACATTTCTAGGATTCTCGTAATGATCTAGTACTTTATCACTGTAAGCCATCGTATTTAATATATTATTATTGATGTATATATCTGATGGATTGGATATTAAAACTTGCCATTAGCTTCGAAGACCTTCATCAGGATGAAACCACACAAACTGAGCTTATGAGAAGCTTGCTCAAAGATGGCATTAATATAGTTAGAATCCTTAAAGAATACAGAGAAAATCAAGAAATCTTTAAAGGTTATGAATTATTCTCAGAAAATTTATTTAAATCTGAACACAGATCATCGAAACGTCATATTTATCGGCCAGGTAGCGATCTTGATGATATTGAAGAAAATTTAATTGAAGGACTTGATGATTTAAAGGAATGGGAAAGCGATTATGATACTGATGAATGGCTTGTAAAAGACACTCGCTGGGTAGACTATACTTATGTTCAGGCAATTGGAAGCGATGGGTTAGGAGATTTAATTTATGGACTAGCCGATCATAATATAAAAAATGTTCCAAATCAATTTAAAAATTATGTTAAAATGTTTTTAGAGCTAGAACATGCTAGCAGGCTTACGCCTCAAGGAAGAAACTTGCTCGATACATTGACTGGTAGCAAGCGTGGAATGAGAATGACAGATGAATTTTGGGGAGTCACTCCAGAAGAACGAGCTGAATTTCCAGAATGGTGGTCTGAAGAATCCGAATTAAAATCTGAACCCGAACCTGAACAAGAGCCAGAGCCAGATTACTTAACAGATGAGCTTAAAGAAAAATGGGAACGAGATAAAGAATATTGGTTGGAACAGCTGAAACGTAAAGCCTTATTAGAACTTGCTAAAACTTTTCAAAAAGCCGCCTCAATTAATAAATATGCTTACTTAGAAAAGGCCAAAGGCATATTCTTTAAAGGAATGGTTGATAACGCCTTATATGCTTTAAAACATATATCTGATAGTCATTACTATACTGAGCGATTTGATGCATTTGAACTTGCAATAGAAAAAACTCATGAAGAGTTGGATAGCCTCTACTTTACGCGTGTTGCAGAACTAACACCTGAAATTGTACGGGAGACTTATAATATTTTAAACCGTGTTTATGGCATCATTAAAGGTCTCAACCAAGATGATTGGGGTGCGGGTATCCACCCCGGCGAGCTGCCAGATTCTCTTCAGGGATTCGCTCAGTTATTTAATTCAATTCAAATGGAGACCAACAATGCTAACGAATCTGAAACTTGGCTCGATGCCATGTTTGATGCCTATTCAACTAATGAACAGTTCATGCAGGTTTTCTTTGATGAATCTGAATTGGAAGAACTTCAGTGGTCTAGCCATCTTGAAGAGATTAAAACCGTAGTGCGGGATGATATCGCCGGCCTTGTAGAAGAGGATAAAAATAAGGACCCATTCGGAGAAGAATACAGAGAAAAGTGGGAAAGGGATAAAGAATATTGGCTCAAGCAACTTAGCCGCAAAGCGCGCATGGGAATCATGCGCCAACTACTCAAGTATAATAGCACGAAATCGCTGAAATAGAATTTATCTTGGCGGAAGAGGTGGGGAACGATCCCACAAGACCTTTCGGTTCGTCCGCTTTCCAAGCGGGTGCCGTCGCCAGCCATCGGCTTGCCCTTCCTTTCGTTTAACGTTTGAGTGTAAAGTATAATCCAGCAGTGGAAGCCACTAAACCGGCTAGCCCAACTGGAAAGTTATATAGCATTACCCACATTGAAATTACTACTAAAGAACCAATAGACGAGGCTCTAAGGAGTCTTTTCTTCTTTTTGGTTATCTTTATTTTCTTCATAGATGTCCTCATAATATTCTGGAGCTGGAGCATTCTCCCAATCATCCGGTGCATCTGCTGGAGAGGGAGGCTCTTCTAGCTTTTTAGGTTCAACTGGTGGAGCAGGAGCGGGCTTAGCCGACTCTTCTTGTGAATCCTGAACAAGATAAGTGATGCCGGCAGCGCTCCAAAATATTAGCCCCGTACCGAAACTAATAAGTGCAAACTCAGGAGCGTCTTCTGCAAAGTCTGCTGTAACGCCTAGCGATGCAGTCATCATGGCTATAGCGCCCAGGCCGAGCAACACCATAACCTCATCACTTGCTCCGTGTGGATTTGTTGCTTTCTGTTCCTGTTTTTGCTCTTGCTTAACAGGTTTATCAGGCATCCCTGCCTCTGGCAGAGTACCAGCACAACCAACTGTAAATATTAGTATAATGACTGTGATTAATTTGCTAATCTTCATCTTCTATATCTTTCTCTTCGAATTGCACATGTGGCCAAGGTTCTCCATGAAACTTAGCCGTGAAGTTGACTTCTGGGTCATCTAAGAACTTTGGACGATTTTCATCTCTAGGAGCGCTGCCATGCATAGTCTCTTTATATCTAAGACGTGCAAGCTCCCATGTCAAGGCAGAAACCTGCTCTTCTAGGGCATCTAACCTTTCAAATAATTTTAACTTATCTTTTTCACTCATTAATTCGCCACGATTTCTAATTTGATTTCCTTAATAATATTATGATATTTATATATCACTCTTTTCTAGGAGCATCGTTGAAAAAGCTTTTTAAATTTCTGGCCACTACGCTTACATTAATAATATTTATTAGCTGTATTAAAACAAATAACACCTCAGTTAATACAACATATAACCCGCAGGTTATAAGTTCTACCAGTGAAAATATTATTGGTGAATTATATGAAACCTCAGTTGCCTTAATACGTTCCGATGGAGGGGCTTACTGCGGCGGAACATGGATTTCAAATCACCATATATTAACCGCTAGACACTGTTTAGAGGATATGTTTATTCAGGACCCCGTTGGTCAGGTAGTTACCTTTAAAACATATAAAGAGCTTAACAGAAAATACCCCCCTGAGAAGGCTGAAATATCTTATACGGCGGTTATCCACTCGGTAGATCCTGACTCAGACGTGGGTCTTTTATTCACTATGGATGAAATCCCACATAAAATAGCACCAATCAGACATGGAGAAGTTGCTGTTGGAGAGTCAATGCATGTCATAGGTCACCCATCTAGTTTAGAATTTACCTATCTTCCCGGTATTGTTTCACAAATTAGATTCTATGAAAAAACTTATGTCTTCAGCCTTTTTAATGTAATAGAAATGAGACAGAAAGTAATCCAAATGAATTCGGATGTTTGGTTTGGCAACTCTGGTGGTGCGGCCTACGATAATAAAGGCGCTCTAGTTGGAGTTGCATCATTCATCAGACAAGACCGGGGCATGTCTTTCTTTGTCCACAAAGATATGATTATAACATATCTTAACAAGAATAAAGTTAAATACTACCTGCGCTAACCTAACTCAGGCACATCCTCTGTTGCTTCCTCTTCTGAAAGAACATCAGGGGTCCAGCCATTTCCTTTAGCTTCTTTATAGACATCAGCCAGAATAGTGGGTTGCTTAAATTTGCTCGCCTTCTTTCCAACCAGCCGCGACAGAACCTTGTTAGCATGCTTAGCCGCAAGTTCACCAACAGTCATTCTCTGGCTGAGCCTACCCGAACGAATAACTGCTGGGTCCATCTCAAGTTCAGATGCGTTGGTAGTTGCAAGAATTCTAAGATCAAGCAGACCACCAAGAATACCATCACCCAAGTTAAGCAGAGTAGAAATAGTACTGAAATCGGTCTTGTCCCTATCTCGCAAGGCCGAGTCGGCGTCCTCAAGAATCAGGATAACGGGTGAGGTTTCTTCACCATAACCCTTGGCCTGCATAAGTACTGGTAATAGTGCTGGCCCACCCAGCTGACCAATCATCTGCGCCGGAATGATTACACACGTAGCTGCGGGTGCGTCATGAAGAATACCCTTAATCAAATAAGTCTTGCCAGTACCAGGCGGTCCCTCAAGAATAGAGATCCTTCCTGTTGGCGACTTACTTTTTAAATCTACAATGATCTTATCAAAAGATTCAAGTACCTCTTCATCGTAATTATCTCTCTCAAGCTTCTGAGCGCCAATACCAACCTCAGTCAGCCTAAGCCCATTGGGCCCATTAGTGATTACGAATACATAATTCGAATCAACTTCATTATAGAAATTGTCTGCAAGGAAATTATTAAGCTTTTCAAACTTCTTCCTATCTCCCATGGCAAGAACGACATTCATGTCCTTGCGACCACCAACATCTATAATTCCATCTTTGAAAGCAAAACATCTAGAGTATGGCTTCTTAGAGCCATAAGCTCTGCTGATCTCGACTCCACCAAGTTTCTTAACCAGCTTAATGATAGGTTTACGCCCACATTTAAACTGACCATGAAAGCTATTCTGGTGTAGAACTACATCAGAGTCTCTCAGAGACTTTTCAAGAATGCCAATCTTACAAGATTGGATCATATTGTAATGCGAAGTATTCGAGCAAATTTTGGTATCTTTCCACCAATTCATTTTAAATCTTTCGGTTCGTTACTAAATTCTTTGGGCGGATTTGAATAAGGATCTGGATTAGATTTCAAATCCATTGGAGGTGGGTCTCCAGGTGGAGTGTGCATCCACCAATATGGATCACACATGATAGGCAATTCTATTTGAATGGTCTCGCCATTAAACTCAAGTTCTTCAACATGAGTCCCACATCCCTGTGGATACGTTCCGCCTTGCCCATACCCGGGCATGCTATTGTCTTCGTCTTCTTCTGAATAGGTTTCTGTCGTTTCTTCAGATTCGTATTCGACGGCGCAACCTGTTAAAAGCAATGCTAAAATTAAACTTAATTTTTTCATAATTAATCCACTGACAAAGAAAATCCTAATAATTTATTCTTGGATGTGGTATACAAATCAATTCTTACGTGCTCTGCAAACATCCAGTTCTTTGGGTGAAGAGTATAGTATTTAAGATTATCTTTTCCATCTTCTTTAGCCAAGGCTAAAGCGTTATCGACTGAAAAGTTATAGTCCCCATGCTCACCATCGACAATTCTCTCTAATTCTTCTAGAGCATATTCGTCAAATGGCTCACCCTCTTCCATGTTGGGCTCCCAATTATTTATGTCGCGCGAGTAAGCAATAAATTCATTATCCTTAAAAGAATAATCTTCGTGCATAAAGTCCTGAAGACATTCCTCATCCGCATAAACTTCGCTTGTTTCGAAACCGCTGGCCAGCCCCCTCATTGCATCGAAACCCTCTTTAGAGAGGAGCCAGCCATCAAACTCAGTTTTAATATCTTCCATAATGGGCATGATTAACTCCTACCACACAGAGAAGCCACCTTGGCTAGCAGCATGTTGACAGTACTCAGCAAACTCTCTTTCAAACTCTCTATTCTCTTCAATCACATCTTCGCAGGTCTTCTCATTATCAGTGCTGCGACTGAGTAATTTCTTAGCGATGATTAGGCATTCGTCTGGAGTAACAATCCATCCGTCATTGGAACAGAACTTAAATCCAGGCACCATATCAGGTTTACTAGAGCCTTGAGACTTGATAGGTTCGCAACGCTTCTCATGCTCTTTATCATATGCTTCCTCTGCTTCTTCGTCTGCATCCTCAGGCGGATCATAAGATGGAAACTCTCCATAGTCAGCATCCCAATCTAATACGCCAACTTCTTCCATGGCTGCACGTAATTTTTGCATACCCCAAATGTTAGCACGGAAATAATCTTTGTCTTCATCGCCGCTATCTTGACGGCAATTCATATCGTAACCCATTTTAATTATCCTTTCTTAGAATCCACTTCTGCATTTATAGCAGATGAAAATTTCGTTCGCCTCATCGGGCTGAACATACTCATGTCTAAAATTACACTTCACACAATCTAAATGTTCTGGAATCTCAACTAGCGGTATCCAAACACCTTCGACAAAAGAACCAACCACATCCTCTAATTGAAATACATGTCTGTTGTCTGTATTGTTGCGTTCACATATCCATATGTCTGAATAAATAATATCGTCAATCTTCCAAATTAATTGATCACCCTGGAATGATTTGAATAATTGATTAGTCCTAATCAAATCATAAACATTCTTTGGATAATACTCCTTAATCATATACAATCCAATTTATCGGGACCTCCCTGGTTTCTAAAGGCCCCATACAACCATATCGAATTTTTAATAGGTCTTCACTGGAATCGGTAAAACTTTCCGGAAATAATTTAACTAAGGCTTGCCTTGTCGCTCCCCATCGAATTGTTTTAACAAGAATCCCACTGCGTCCTTGATACCGTTTATATATTTCTAACTCGGAATCCACGCTCCAGCTAGGAATATTTATCTTAATAATTTTCATCAATTGACCCATCCGGCCAAATGATTACGAGCTGGAAATTCTGAAATGACCTACTGCGGTGACGTATAGTTGCCCATGTACCAGACCTTTGTATTTCATGATCAGTGGAGGGGCAAGCAATTAAAATATCACATCTATCTGCAATTACTCTGTTGCGTTCAAGCGGAGGTGCGGGATCAGCAATTTGGTCTGCATCGGTGTAAGCTCTTTGATTCTTAAGATTACACGGATAAGACCCAATCTTTCGGATGCCTACATTTCTACAAAGGGTATGGGCATCTGCGTCCGCTCCAATGCAGTCGCCATGAATAAAATTGATATTTGTATTCAACCCGCGATACATATTCATTAATGTTCTGAACGAGGTCTTCTGCTTGTCAGTCATTCCATTGCGAGTTCCGGTGAACCCGACTATAATAGAGTATGTTGTCATTAGTTGAAATCCTGCTCGGTGTAACTGACATCCATTTTCTTAGCAACTTCTACCATCATATGGATTAAAATGGATGTAATATCATGATACTCATCACCGTAAACCATAACAACGCTGTCATCCTCAGTATTAACTGAGAGTCCGCTACCATAATCAGGGTCAGATAGCTCAGCATTTACCTCCTGCTTCTGCTCTTTGGTGAGAGCAAAGGTTTGACAAGAGCTACGATTCCATAAATGGTTCCCCACATACCCCTCTTCAATCTCAAAAGCCTTAATAAAAGCCTGAATGTCCTCATTTTCTACTACTTCTCTAGGGAAATGATACACAACAGAGCTAGAGTTTGTTACAAATCCGATATTTGCACTAAGAATTTTCATTTTAAATCTCTTATAATAATAAAGAATATCTGTATATGGTAGCTAAATTATTGAAAATAGCTCAAAAATTTAGAGTTAAACTGGCCAAAAAAGCGTATTCAGATGTTTTACACATAGTAAATCAGGCTTACGGGCTTAGTCAGAACCTTAAAATATTATTAAAAGGTGCTATTGACGATTCTGATCCTTATGAGCCTACAGATAACAGGCAGAAAGTGAGATCATTAGTAGGTCAGTTAAACAGGATAGCTAGAAAATTTCTTAACGACTCTAAAAGCTATGGGGTAAGCACTAAGATTGCTAGCCAATATAAATCCCAGCTTCAAAACATCATCAAACAAATTGATAGTTTGATAGTGAATAAAAGATATCTACCTCTTGTGCAGCCAGTTAGAATTGCTGTAAGCTCCTTCGACCCCGCCCCAATATCTAGGCAGAAAAGAAAGGGTCATCCAAGTCAGCCAGCCTGGTGGGATGAAAAAAAATATGGTAAATACATCCCTATTGATCCTAGTGAGCCAGAAGATCCTGAGCCAACCCCACCGTTACCACCTGGTTTAAGTTTTCCTGGTGAAGCACCATGCCCACCTCACTTAGCACGATTCAATGACCCTTATATTTGTGAGACCGGCATCGTGCCATTTGGCTGGAGCCCAGATCAGGCTGCTAGAAATAGAGCAGCTAGACGGAAACAAGAAGGCTAACTATTGTTCTAACAAAACGAGACATTCCACTTCATTATCAGAAACTTCTATCCAGTAGTTATATTCTGCTAGTGCACCGCACTCAGCCCGCATACAAATATATTCTAGTCTGAGTTTTTTAGCAGGCTCGTGCTTGGAATAAATTATTCTGCCAGGCTTCCCTCCACATATAAAACAACATGGATGTTTATGTCGTGCTCGTCTGGCCCCCTTTTTAGAAAGGAATTTAGTTATGTCTAGCATATGCACAGATTAAATAGTGGAAGTCCGTAGGAATAGAGCATCTGAGCTTATGTTTGCAGTCATAACATTCATCACCACCATGGTTCCATCCAGTTCTTAGCTCGCCCCAAAGCTCTTGCGGAGAAGCTTCATATACAGTTTTAACAGAAAAGTTATCACTGCCTGCTTCAAAACTACTCTTAGCCATGTGCCCATCGCTATCGATGTAGCAAGAATAGATTCCTTCAGAAGTAGTAGCAAGCTGACAATTAATTCCAATCTCTGGACGAGAAAGAAAATAAGGCAGCAGCCCCTCAGAGAAAGACAACTGCATCCCAGACTCAATTGCCTTTTTAAGGAGATCTGGGAGCTTCTTATTATAGGTAGTCTTAGTCATCAGGTTAGTTAAATTAGCGCGACCGACCTCTGGGTAATATGCCAGCAGCACTACGCTGAGCGTACCAATTTCTTTTTGTGCCTCAATCAAATGCTCCATGTTGGTTGCCACATCCTTGTCGGCAATTAAGTGGACGTTAACCTGACACTTAAGATTCTCTCGCAGATTTTTATAGTTCTTTTTAAACCATTCAAGCCCCTTGAATGCATGGAAAGTCATAGCAACTCCACCACAAACCTCATCAGTTGCTTTAAGAATCTCGGGAGTAATTTTATGGCCCGCAGTGGTATAATTTGGAATTGTTCCAAGCTCTTTTGCTTTATAAAGAATCTCTACAAAGTCAGGGTGCATGGTTGGTTCGCCACCACCAATTGCAATCTGGTAAGGAACATAATCGAATCCGGAAAGGACCGTCTCAACTAAATCCTTTCTACCATGCGGTGATTTTGCTTTGCTGTCTTGGTAGCAATAGGAACAACCAAAGTCACACTTATTTGTGATTGCAATGTCAATTAGCTCAGGCGATGGGGAGCAAACCGTATCACCTCGCTTAGGAAATTTTTTCCTGAAAAGGTCGCGAGTTGCTTCAAGTTTATTTTGTTCTTCTTTGGTAAGATCCCAAAAGTTGCGCCGGCCCGACTTAAGAGCTTCCACACTACGCACGACGGTTCCAGTATTCTCATCGAACGTGGAATAATAAAGAACTTTCTCGTCAACTTCTAAAATCATCGTGCGCATTGTCGTCTCCGAATCAGAAATAATATAAGGCTTGGGCGCGCCCCTGTCAAGGGGGAGGCCCGCCGTTCGCGGGATTTTTTTGGCGGGCGGGGCGCGGCCCCTCTTATTTTCCCTCTCTAGAGATTAAAATAAAATCACAGCCTTTGAATTGGGAAATAAATAAAAACTGCGCTCATAGTACTAACGTACTATGAGTAGTATATTAGGATCTAAGATAAGATCTTAGATCACTAATTGATCAGATCTAAACCATAGTTACCATGGTTACCAATAACAGGAGCGCGCGGGAGCGCGTCATGCGTGCGCGCGTAAGACGTGCCCGTCCGGTTGTCAAGGGGCCTGTGCCGTCCGTGAAAGCATTTAAAACTTTGGATCGAATTGTCCGGGTGGAGCGGGGCCATTTTAAAGTTAGCCAAATTTAGACATCAACTGAGAGCCCAAGCGCTTCAAAAAGCCGGCTCGGTATTTACTACCGGGTTCCAGGCAATGCTCCATAAATTCCGGCAGATCGTTCTTTAATTTTGCAGAAGCGATGCCGCAGGAAATTGCTCCAACCGAATCGGTATCACCACCTAATTCGATTGTGGCTTTCAGGATTTCTAATAGAGAATCACACGAAGTAATTAAATTAAAAGCAGCCTGCGCCGTTTTTAACCCCACGTTCGGCCCAACCACTCTGTCTTCCCATGGCTTAGTGTATTCTAAAAATTCCGGGAGGTATGATACTAGAAAATATTTCAGCTCTTTTCTCGACAGCTCCCCGGAGGTATGAAGAACATAATGTGACATCAATGCTACAGCTTGCGATGACAATATTCCACCTGGTGTGTCATGTGTTATTTTTGCTTGCATCTCGGCAACTCTCATTACTAACCTCGGGGTGGGCAATACTCCAAGTGGAACCGATCGCATTGCCGCACCATTCTTGTCAGAGTTGGGTTCCAATGCATCAATTAGTTCTTGGCCTGACTTGGCATTTTCAAGAAGCATCTGAAACCCTGAAGAGTAACCTTTCCTCCTGGTTCTTTGAAACACCTCAACCCATTTATCTCCAAAGTCTAGTCTGGTGGGGAAGTGACCTTGCTCAAGCAGCACTTCGGTATTGCCAATGCTCATCTCGGTGTCGTCCGTATAGGTCCCGGGCGCCTCCGTAAAGTGAGATGGGTGCTTGATATACTTTCTAAATTTAAGAGCTTCAATCTTAGTTCTCTCAAACTTAGGGAGTTTAATATATTCGGTGGCCATGCAATACGCATCACCGATACCAATATGAAGCAACATATCTGGATTTGGATTTTTCATTCTACCACCACGTAATCACTGAAATTAATAATCTCTACATCAACTGTATCATTCATAACAAGAAACGGATGTTGGTCTTTGCTATCAATGGCCTCACCAACAACAAGAGAAAAATCTGTAATGAGTTTATTAATTGTAGCAGGGTCTCTCTCATATTGAGATGTTTTGACCTTAAATAATATTAATTGTTTCGGAGTTAATTTAAATCTCTCATGAGCCAGCTTTAAATCTTCTTCCATTATATTATGTGCAAGAACTTCATTCTTTACTTTTTCTACATTGACTGGGTCACCGTATTTATCTAGTATACTTTGTAAGTCTTCTGCTGTAGGAGTGTAGTCCTCTTCCACTATCTTAATAATTGTTAATGTTCTCATGCCATATCTTCCATAATCTCTGCAATAAAGGCTATCCTTTCCAGCATTTCTTTCTTAGCGCCCGGGATATTATCAGCAAAGACTCTGATCCAAAAGGGATCATCTTGTTTTATAATTTCATATTGGAGCCGATTAATATTTGCCTCCGGAATATCTCTTGCAAATTTATATATAATATCAGCAGAGCCAAACTTACAAACAGCGGTCTGCAACTTTACAATGTCAACATCTTTTCTGCCGCCCCATCTTTTAGCAAAATGATAAGCGCATGAAGCTGTATTATGTCCTGCCCAGCTTTGCCAAGCCCAAGTGTCTAATTTAGTATCGCACTCTTTGACTGCTTTCAGAATATTAAGATAAAGTCTACGCTGTCTTTTTGATAGCCTAGCCTTCTTTCTCGATTTTGAACTGCGGAGCTTCATAGCGAAAGTAATTGTTGATTGTTTTCACAAAAATTTTAAACGGCACGATTGTTCTAAATGATTTCTCTGCCACACCCTTAGTTCTAAAGGAGGCTACTTTTATCACGTCTGGGCTATCGTCATCGAAAAAATGTCGCTGGTATATATGAACTATCTCCGAGGGCAGTATATACGCCTCATCACCATCTCCATCAGAATATTCTAAAAATCTACCGTTGATTCTACAAATATAATCATCTGACATTGGGATTCCACCTTTTTAATAGTCTCTTTGCCATTAGCTGGTGAGTATCCCACACTAACTCTCTAGTATCTTTAACCAATACAAGCTCAGTTACTTCGTCATTTGACACCGAATCAGGCATATAAATTGGTGGCACCTCACAAAAAACTAGCATGTGTTGTTTGTTTTTAGATGCCACAACATCAAATAGTTTAAGATCATCTATATCGAAAGTAGTTCTAGTTATACCAGCTTCCTCTTCTAGCTCACGAAGGGCAGCATCTCTCCAGTCTTCTTCGTTATCAACATAACCACTAATCAGCGCAAGTCCACCCACATCAGGCGGAATAGCTCGTCTAACGGCAAGCACCCCTTCTATAACATGATTAGTAGAATTGTATCGTCGTTTAATGGGAACCATGACAACAGCAACGGGAAGAGGATTCTTCCACACATCCTTCTCGCAATAAGAACAATGACGAGGCCACTGCTGACGTTGAAGTCCACTATAATATTCGCCACAATAGTGACAATACGAATGAGCCATGTTCATCCTAACTTTGGAATAACAAATCCAAACGAAATAATAAATCTAAATCCTTCAACTTCAGTTACTGAATGCTCCTGAATGTCAGGACGAAATAAAACAAAACGAGGCAAGGACAATATTG